>Ga0181536_10002925_pt1 | contig 18893 bp, 20 predicted proteins | sample PEATcosm2014_Bin_41_FD_121105 | JGI IMG/M metagenome (GOLD analysis project Ga0181536, IMG submission 121105) | Peatland microbial communities from MTU Mesocosm Facility, Houghton, MI, USA - PEATcosm2014_Bin17_60_metaG | ecosystem: Environmental > Terrestrial > Soil > Wetlands > Peat | place...
CGGAGCTCGCGCTGATGGCCGGCGCCGACCGCGTCGAAGGCACGCTGTTCGGCAACGGCGAGCGCACCGGCAACGTGTGCGTCATCACGCTGGCCGCCAACCTGTTCACGCAGGGCGTCGACCCCGAGCTGGATCTCTCCGACATCCCGCAGATCGTGCGCACGGTCGAGTACTGCAACCAGATTCCCGTGCATCCGCGCCACCCGTACGGCGGCGACCTCGTGTTCACGGCGTTCTCCGGTTCGCATCAAGATGCGATCAAGAAGGGCCTCGATGCGCTCGCGACGACCGACGGCGCGCCGTGGGAAGTCCCCTACCTGGCGGTCGATCCGAAGGATCTCGGCCGCAGCTACGAGGCGATCATCCGCATCAACAGCCAGTCGGGCAAGGGCGGCATCGCGTACATCATGGCGACCGACTACGGCTTCCAACTGCCGCGCAACGTGCAGATCGAGTTCAGCAAAGTCGTGCAGGCGCATACCGACGAAACCGGCGCCGAGCTGACCGCGCCCGAGTTGTGGGAAGCGTTCGAACGCGAGTACCTCGCCCCGGCCGGACCGTTCGGATTGCTCGAGCAGCACGTCAGCGAGACGGCCGACGGCGGTGCCTCGATCACCGCACGCATCACCGACGGCGGCGACGTGCGCACGATCGGCGGAACCGGCAACGGTCCGATCGACGCGTTCGTCAACGGTTTGCGCGGCGGCCTCGGCGTGGAGATCAAGGTGCGCGATTACCACGAGCACGCCACGACCGCGGGCGCCAACTCGGCCGCCGTCGCGTACGTCGAGCTGGAAGTCGCCGGCAAACCGGTCGTCGGGATCGCCCGCGACGCCAACATCGTCACCGCCTCGCTGCGGGCGATCGTCAGCGGTCTCAACCGCGCCAGCCGCTTCGTCACCTTCGACCGCGACCCGGTCGGCGTCTAATGTCCTTCGAGTCCGCCTCAGGATGAAAGCGGAATTGTAATAGAACGGCCAAGGGTCGGCGAAGAGTGTGTATTTCGTACGCCCGGTCCTAGCGCCGGATTGACCGAAGGCCGATGGTAGTAGCGTTATGTTTCCCTTCCGAAACGAGCCGCACGCCATCGACCGGGTGATCTGTGCCAACTGTGGCAAGGCTGCCTGGGATCATTTCATCAGCGCGTCGGGCGCCGAATGCAACGGACCTCACGCCAACGACACCTGCCGCTATTTTTCGCTTACGTTTCGCGAGCTGCCGGAACTGACGCGCGAAACGCGCGTCCAACATCCGCGCTAACGGATGACCTTCGCGGCGCGCAACTCGCGGAGTTGCTCGTCGCCATAGCCCAGGACCGAGCGCAGGATGGCGTCGCTATGCTCGCCGAGCGCCGGCGGCGCGCTCGGGCGGCGCACCGGCGTTGCGGAGAAGCGCAGCGGCGAACCGGTCGCGCGGACGCCGTCCATCTCGTAGACCATGCCGCGTTCGTCGACCTCGCGCGAAGCGAGGACGTCCTCGACCGTGCGGACGCGGCCGGCCGGCACGTTCACCGCAGTGCAGGCCGCTACCACCTCATCGCATGACCGCGTCGCGAACGCGGCCGCGAGGATCGCGGTCAGCGCTTCGCGATTCGCCACGCGCAACGAGTTGGTCGCAAAGCGTTCGTCGACCGGAAGGTCGGGGCGCTCGATGACCGCGCTGCAGAGGTCGCGGAATTGCCGGTTGTTCGCACAGGCGAGCACGAACGCCGCGTCGGCCGCATCGAACGTCTGGTAGGGAACGATGCTGGGATGGGCATTGCCGTACCGTTTGGCGCGAACGCCGGCGTTGAGGGAGGCGCCGGCGACGCTCGAGAGCGCCGCCACCGAGGCGTCGAAGAGCGCGATGTCGATCGCCTGGCCCGTGCCGGTGCGCTCGCGCGCGTACAGCGCGGCCAGGATCGCTTGCGTAGCGGCGTCGCCGGCGAGCAAGTCCGAGATCGCCAAACCGAATTTCTGCGGCGCACCGTCCGGCTCGCCGGTGATCGACATGAACCCGCTCTCCGCCTGGATGAGAAAGTCGTACCCGGCGCGTTCGGCCAGCGCACCGGTGCGGCCGTAGCCGGAGATCGAGCAGTAGATCAGCCGCGGATTGAGCGTGTCCAACGCCGGATAATCGAGGCCGTAGCGCGCCAAGGTGCCGGTGAGATAATTTTCGACCAGCACGTCGGCGCGCTGCGCGAGTTCCCGCACGATCGCCCGGCCGCGCTCGGTGCGAAAGTCGACCGCCAAGCTCGACTTGTTGCGATTGATCGAGAGATAGTACGTCGCGGTGCCGCGAAACGCGGGCGGCGACCAGCTGCGCGTTTCGTCGCCTTCGTTCGGATTCTCGATCTTCCAGATCTCGGCGCCCAGATCGCCCAGTGCCATCGTCGACCACGGGCCGGCGAGCACGCGTGAGAGATCGAGCACGCGAACCCCGTCGAGCGGCGCCGCCACGCTGAGCGGTTAGGCCGTTCCGGCGACGTGCGCGGCGAGCCGCCGAAACGTTTGCGCGCGAATGCGGTCCTTCGTCGCTTCGTCGAAACCGGTGTCGCCGAGCACGGCGCCGGGCGGATCTTCCATCACCCCGAACGGGTAGTCGCTGCCGACCATCAGGTGGTCGCTGCCGATGCGTTTGGCGACCAGCTCGAGGTTGGTCGCATCGAACGTCAGCGTGTCGCAGAAGAAGCCGCGCACGGCGACCGACGGCTTTTCGGGCAGCTTCTCTTTCCAGGCTTTGGTGACGCCCCAAAAACGATCGAGCCGCGGCAGCATCCACGGTAAGGTTCCGCCGCCGTGCGCGAGCACGATGGTCATGTCGGGAAAGCGCGCGAGATATCCCGCGAGCAACAACTTCGCCGCGACGACGCCGGTCTCGGTCGGATAGGATCCGGCGGCCCCGAACTGCGGGATGTTGCGATGGCGCTCGAACCCCGGCGCCGTTTCCGGATGGATGAAGATCACCGCTCGCAGCGCGTTGCACTGCTCCCAAAAACCAATCAGAGCCGCATCGTCGAGCTCGCGGCCGGCGGCCGTCGTGCCGATCTCCACGCCGAGCAGGCCGAGATCGTTGCGGATGTGCGCGAGCTCCTTGCACGCGGCGTCGGGATCTTGCAACGGGATCGCGCCGAGTCCCGAGAAGCGATCGGGCCGCGCCCGTACGACCTCGGCGATGCCCTCGTTGTGCAGGCGCGCGAAGGTGAGCCCGTCTTCCGGAGTCGAGGCATACGAATTGGTGACCGGGATCGGCGAGATGACCTGCCGCGCGATGTTGCGCTCGTCCATGTCGTTGACGCGCCGCTGCGCATCCCAGCAGCGCTCGTCGATCGTCCGGTAATGCTTGCCTTTTTCGTACAGCTGTCCGCACGTCGGCGTCTCGATTTCGAGGCGCGTGCAACCGTCGGCTTCGAATTTCGCAATCGTATCCGGAATGTAGTGCGTGTGAAAGTCTACGATCTGCTCCATCGAGACGAGCCTTAGCCCGCCCTGCGATAGTATTCCTCCGCGACGCGATGCAGCTTCACGCCGGGGGGCAGGTGCGGCCGGAAACCGGAAAACGAAAATCCGGCCGCGTTGTCGAGGATGCGCTCGTCCTCGAGTGCGTGCAAAACGGCACGCGCCAGATCGTCCGGAACGCCCTCCGTGCCGTAGACGTAGTGATAGCGCCAGCCGGCGACGGCCAGGTCTTCGTCGACGCCGTTGAACGTGCGCGCCGGTAGCGTCATCTTCGTTGCGCCCCACTCGGTGTTGATCGCATCGAGGATGCCTTCGTCGAAACGCAGGAAGCGCAGGTCGCGCAGCGTGGTCAGGTCGCGTACCCACTCGGAGTTGCCGTTCATGTAGAGGAAGAAGCCGTTGGCCGCGCCGCTTTTGGCCAATTGCGCGGTGAGCGACCGCATCACGCTCGGACCGGCCGGGTGCGCGCGCTCTTCCGCGGTTCGGCCCTGCATCGGACTCGGGTCGGCGCCGCCCCAGGCGAGGATGTTCTCACGCGTCAGCCCATGCTCGCGCATGATCCGTTCGATGTAGACCGCGACCAGATTGTTCGGCTGCGGCATGACGCACTTCCACGGAAACCGTTTTTCGGCCAGCTCGTCGAGCGAGGTGATGCCGGCCGAGCGATCGACCGCGGCGGCCATCCAAAACGGCAGCCCGAGCGCCGCGACGACGCGCAACTCGGGAATCCGTTTGCCGGCGTAGTAGCTGAGCCCGCGCTGCGCCCAGTCGACGAACTGCGGGACCGTGATGCCGAGCTGGTTGCGGCCGTCGGCGACCGAGAGGACGTTGTCGATGTTGCTCGACTTGTCGTCGAGCACGAGCTCGATCCCGTGTCCGGCCAGTGCCTTCTTGAGCAACAAACCGCCTTCCCACCATTGCGATCCGATCGCGCTGGCGGCAAAATGCACGCGTTCCGTCATCGCCGCTCGCTTCGGAAGACGGCGCTGCACGGCCTCGCGCCAGGGACCGCTCGTTGCGGCGGCAAACGGCGGCCGCCATGAGCATGCCGACGGTTGGGGTTCAAGAGCAATGGTCGCCGGAGTGGAGCAACGCGGTGTTCAGTCTGGCCGAACGCGACCGCCGCTGGGCCCGCGTGCGCTCGTTGATGGCGGCGGCCGGCGTCGACGCGATCGTGTGTTTTCCGCTCACCCATCAGCATGGGCGCAGCGCGGCCGACGCCCGATACCTCACGCAGTTGGGCGAAAATTCGGACGAGGTGACCTGCGTGTTCCCCCTCGAGGGCGAGGTCACGGCGTGGTCGTCGCGCGGCGGCGTGTGGCCGTCGTCGAATTGGTTCACCGACATCCGGGCGGCGGAGCGCGGCTTCGGCGGGAAGACGATCTCCGGCTACCTGCGCGAGCATCCCCACTTGATGAAAGGGACGATCGCGATCGCCGGTCTGACGTCGTCGCCGATCTCGCACATCCGTTCGGCCGAAGGCGTGGTCAACTGGCGCTCCTACGAAGTGCTGCGCGAGAATTTTCCCGACGCGAAGTTCGTCAGCGCGACGCCGGTGCTCGGCGAGGCCCGCTGGACCAAGAGCCCGGAAGAGATCGAATTTCTGCGCCGCGGCATCGGGGTTGCGGAGGTGACGTTGCAGGCATTGCGCGACAACGCCCGCCCCGGGGTGCCCGAACGCGAGCTCTACGCACACATGATGTTCGCCAACGCCAAAGCCGGCGGCAGCTTTCACCCGATGGTCGGCTGGGTCAGCGGTCCGCAATCCAAGCCCCACTTCCGCATCGAACAGCCGACGTTCCGGTCGCTCCGGCACGGTGACGTCGTCGCCGTCGAGGTCGAGGGAATTTGGGGCGGTTACCACGCGCAACTCGATCAGACGTTGGCGATCGGCGACGCGCCGCCGCACATGTTCGAAGCGATGCAACTCGTGTGGGATGCCTTCGACGACGTCGTCGCCGCGATGAAGCCGGGCGTGACGGTCGGAACGCTGATGGACATTGCCGACCGCAAGAACTTGATGGGCGGCCGCGCCTTCGTCGGCCTGGGCATGCATGGCCGCGGTACCGGCAACGACGGTCCGCTGCTGATTCGCCGCGACGAAGGGCCCGAAATTCGGGACCTGGTGCTGCTCGAGGGCTGCTGCTTCAACGTGAAGCCCTCGGCCGGGTTCGAGCAGGCGCCGGATTACGTGCGCTGGGGTGACAGCGTCGTCGTTACCGCCACCGGCGCCGAACGTTTGGGCACGCGACCGAAGGAGTTGCCGGTTCTCGTCTAGCGGTCGAACATGCTCGGGGCGAAGACTTCGTCGAGGCGCACGACGCGGTCGGTGAGCCCCTGCTCGTGCAGATACGTGGCGATCGTCTCGAGGACGGTGCGGTTCGCGCGTATGCCGTAGGGCATCTCCACGCGGGCCTTTTCGTTCTGCGCCGTGCAGAACGCGTCGTACAGGCTCGGGATCACCCACGGGTGTTCCTCGGCGAGCGAGCGCCGCACGACCATGCAGTGGTTGATCGGATAGATGCCGGTCTTGGCGAAATAGCGCCGGCCTTCGGCTTCGGGATCGGGGAAGAGCATGCGCGCTTGCGGGCGTTGCTTGACATCGATCGTGCTGCGGTCGATCTCGTTCCCGTGGAAGGCGTAAAACAGCAATGCGTCGAGCCGGCCGTCGAGCAGCATCTCGCCGATGTTGTCCTCGACGGGGACGTACGTCAGGCGAATGCCGGGCGGCGGGATGAAACCGGTCGCGCCGCCGTGGCTCGTCTCGGGCGTGCGCTCCATGAACCATTCCATCTCGGTCGGATGCACGCCGAATTCGTGCTGCAAGATACCGCGGTTCCAGACGTTCGCCGTCTGCTGGTATTCGGGAACGCCGACTTTCTTGCCGCGCAGGTCGGCCGGTACGTTGATCCCCGCATCGGCGCGCACGATGATCCCGGTGTGGAAGAAACGCCGGATCGTGAACACCGGAAACGCGACGAAGGGCGTCGGACCGTGCGAGGTCGCGATCAAGAGCGAGCCGAGCGACATGTCCGAGACGTCGAATTCCGCGCCCTTGAGCTGGCGCGCGAAGATCTCGCCCGGCGTGAGCGCGATCGCGTCGAGCTCGATCCCCTCCGGCGCGATTCGCCCGTCGAGCAGCGGCCGCGAGCGCTCGTTGTCGGCAAACGCAGCCCGTAAGCGCAAAGTCGTCGTGTTCACGGGGTATTGAGTATACTGTTCAGGCGTCCCGGGCCTGCTCCGTTCGCACGGTCTTCACGAGGCCTTCACGTGGTTGTTCGAGCATCGTCGCAGGAGGTGGCCGATGACGAACATCAAGGATTTTGTCGACGCGGACGTGCCGTACGAAGATGTTCCGCATCTGGCTGAACGCTACCTCGACTCATTTCCGACCAACGCACACGGCGGTTCGCACTTCACGCTCCGAGCCTGGTTCGCCAACGTGTTGGTCGAGCGCGAGGTAATGCTCAAAGCGGTTCCGATCAAGACGGAGCCGCGCTGCGCCGTACTCGAAGTCAGCTGGCATCCCGTTTCCGGCCCCTATCCCAGTTTCCACGGGAAGCTCTACGCATGGCGCGGAGACACCCGTTCGTGCCGGTTGGAGATCGAAGGCAACTACGAGCCGCCGGGCGGCATCGCCGGAGCCGCATTCGATGCGATCCTCGGGCACCGGATCGCGGCCGAAAGCATTCACGATCTGCTCGACCGATTCAAAGACGCTTTCGCGGACCTGCACGCAGCCGAGGTTCACTAGCGCAAAGGGCTGTTTGATCGAGATCGCCGGAGTTACGGCTGCCGGCACGCTGATCGGCGGTCCCTCGCCGCCGCGCGCGGACATCCGGGACATGCACGAGGTCGGAATTCGCGGCCGCTTTTCGTACGGTTACTTACAAGGGCAGCCGCCGACCGAGCCGATGAATCTCGCCGATCTGGCGGTCCTCAACTCCAACTGGAAATCGTATTCCGCCGAGGGTCTGCTCACGCTCGGCGTCGCGTGGCGCGGCATCGCGGCGTCGAACAACACGATGGACACCGCGGTCACGACCAACGAATTCCAAACGGCGCGCCGGCTCGGCCTGCCGCTCACGATTCACGCGACGCCGCGCAACAAGGATCAGATCTCGAAGCTCGCGGCCGGCGGGATGCTGGGCAAAGACGTGCAGGTCGTCCACGCGACCGATGCGCCGGCGGCAGAACGAGTTCCAGATCGCTCCGCGCTCCCGGCGGTCGAGCCGCCGCCGACCACCGTGCCGAGCACCGCGGTCAGCGCCGGGGCAATTCTCCAAAACGTCCGCATCGTTCCACCCTCCCGCATCCCCAATTGCGCTGCAACGACAGGGCAACTGTCGCCGCTTAGCCGCGAGCGTCGCCCTTACGCGACGAGGTCGAACTCGAACAGAGACGCCACGATTGCCGCCATGCGCGGGTCGAGCGACCATAGGCGGTCGCGGGTGGCGCGGGGCCAGAGCGAGTGCGGGTCGTTCACTTCCACGAAGGCGCGCACGCACTCGGCGAAATACTCGTCGCACGCGCTGGCGGCATAGGGCGTGACGAAGGCGGTGGCCGCGGCGAAGGCACGGCGGATGCGCGGGTCGACGCCGCTCAAGTAGACGCCGCCGCCGAGCGCGCAGTCCAAGGCGTGGGCGAACTCGTGGGCGATCGTCATCGGGCTCAAGCTGCGTAGGTAGATCGTCCGTTCCTCGACGACAAACAGTCCGGCCGGGGGAACGGGCCAACCGTCGACGCCGGCGGCGATCCGCCGCAGCGCCGGCGAACGGTCGCCGAAGCGCTCGCCGTCGGCAAGGACGCTCACGCGGACGCCGGCCCGCTGCGCCACCGCGAGTGCGCCCGCGCCGAAGCGCGCGAGCACGGCCTCCACGAGCTCGGCGGAGGACGGCGGGGCATCGATCATCCGGCCTACGATAGAGGGCGGTCGTTACGAGGGGATGGCCGGTGCGTTACCGCATGTTGGGGCCGAGTGAACGGCGCGCAAGTTGTCATCCGCGTTGACGGAGTCGGCCACGCCTTCGGTCAGCCCGGGCGGCCGCGCAGCACGGTGGCGCTCGAGAGCACGACCTTCGATGTGCTGCGCGGCGAGTTGCTGTGTCTCATCGGTCCGTCGGGCTGCGGAAAGAGCACGCTGCTCAGCATCATCGGCGGACTCACCGCTCCGAGCAGCGGCAGCGTGACGATCGACGACCGCCCCGTCAGCGGCCCGTTGCCGCAAAAAGTCGCGTTCGTGTTTCAGGAGAACACGCTCTTCCCGTGGCGGACCGTTGCGGACAACGTCAAGCTCGGGCTGACCTATCAAGGCGTCCCCAAGAGCGAGCACGACGAGCGGGCACGCGAATCGTTGCGGGCGGTCGGCCTGTCCGACTTCGCCGACCATTACCCTGCGCAGCTGTCGGGCGGCATGAAGCAGCGCGCGCAACTCGCGCGCGCGCTGGCGTTGCGCACCGAGATCCTGCTGATGGACGAACCGTTCGCGGCGCTCGACGAGCAAACGCGCATGATCCTCGGCGAAGATCTCTCGGAGCTCCTGGCGGCGACCGGCAAGACGATCGTGTTCGTGACGCACAGCTTGGTCGAAGCCGTCTTCCTGGCCGACCGCGTGGCGGTGTTTTCGGCGCGGCCGGGCCGCATCAAGCAGATCCTGCGCGTCGAGGAAGATCATCCGCGCAAGAGCAGCTTCATGACCTCACCCAAACTCGGCGCATTGCGCAACGAGCTCTACGAGCTACTGCACGACGAGATCCGCAAGACGGTACAATGAAGGCCAAGCAGCACGGCATCCAGTTCGGCGTTCTGGTCGCGGTGCTGGCGGCATGGTACCTGCTCACCTTGCCCGGTCGCATCAATCCGATATTGCTGCCGCCGCCGGTGCCGGTGGTGGCGGCGTTCGGCGCGCTTTTGACGACCCCGGGCCTTTGGTCCGACGTGTTCGTCACGGTGTGCGAGTGGCTCGTCGCCTTCGTGCTCGGCGCGCTGGCCGGCTGCGTTGCCGGTTATCTCGTCAGCCTCACACCGTATACGGTGCGCGTGTTCGATCCGCTGATCGCAGGCTTCTACTCGATCCCGGCGATCCTGTTGTTCCCGCTCTACCTGTTGTTCTTCGGCCTGGGCCCGGCATCGAAGATCGCGATCGGCATGACGATCGCGTTCTTCCCGGTGGCATTGAATACGATCGCGGGTTTGGGTTCGGTCGATCGCAGTTTCATCCGGGCCGCCCGGTCGATGGGCGCGAGCCGCCTGCAGCTGTTCGGCACGGTCATGCTGCCGGCCGCGCTGCCCGTCGTGCTGAGCGGTCTGCGTTTGGGCGGCATCGTCGCGTTCATGACGATCCTCGGCTGCGAGATGATCTCGTCGCTCTCGGGGCTCGGCCATCGCATCGTCGAGCTGGCCGAGAACATGGAGCCGGTGCGCATGTTCGCCAACATTCTGGTGGCCGTGCTGCTGGCGTTTGCCATCAACCTCGGCGTTTCGTATGCCGAAGCGCGTGGCAAGCGGTGGGCGCGATGAGCGCCGGCATGACGCGGCTGCTCGTGATTGCGGGGCTGCTCGCCGTCTGGGAAATCGCGGCCCGGCTGTTCGGCGATCCGCTGTTCGTCTGCCCGCCCTCGGCGGTGCTGGCGGCGTTGCCGCCGCTCTTCGCCGATCCGAAGATCGTGGCGGCGGTCGCGATCACGGTCGTCGAAATGGTCGGCGCGTTTACGCTGGCCGTGCTGCTGGGCCTCGGCCTCGGCATGGCCGTCGGCCTCAACGAGTTCACGAAGGGCACGGTGATGCCGATCGTGCTGCTGCTCTACGCGATCCCGCAGACGACGGTGCTGCCGCTGTTCGTGCTGGCGTTCGGCATCGGACCGGAAGCGAAGATCGCCTTCGGACTGAGCCAGGGGATCTTTCCGGTGATCGTTTCGACCGTCGCCGGCGCCGCCAACCTCCCGTTGCCGCTCCTCGCCGCCGCCCGCTCCATGGGTGCGAGCCGGATGCAGGTGTTGCGCACGATCGTCTTCCCCTACATGGTGCCGTGTTTTTTCACCGGCATGCGGCTCGGCATGACCGCCGTGCTGCTGGGCGTGCTGATCGCCGAGCTCTACGTCTCGACAGCCGGGCTCGGCTACTACACGAGCCACTTCGCCCAGAGCTTCTCGCCGCCCAAGCTCTTCGCGCTGATTGCCGTACTGGCAGCAATTGCCGTTACCTTGAACGAACTGTGCCGCATCGCCGAGCGGCGCTTCAGCCGCTGGCAATACGCCTAGGCTTCCGGGAGGAACTGCTATGAGCACGGCCTGTCTCGCACCGAACGGCATGAGCGTCTTCCGCGGCGACGCCGCCGCGACGCGACTGCTGGTTGGAACCGCCAAAGGCGTGGCCGTGCTGGAACGCGCGCCCGGCGGCGACTGGGCCGTCAGCGGCACCGCGCTCGACGGCCTGCACGTCAGCTCGCTTCTGATCGAGCCGCTCAGCGGCGGACTCTACGCCGGCATCCATCGCGGCGGCGTGCACTTCAGCCCCGACCTCGGGCGCACGTGGGTAGAGCGCAGCGCCGGCATCACGATCGAGCACGTGTACGCGCTCGTCTCGGCGGTGGAGAACGGCCGGCCGGTACTGTACGCGGGCACCGAGCCGCCGGCCGTGTTTCGCAGCGACGACGAGGGCCGCAGCTGGCACGAGCTGCCGGGGTGGCGCGACATGCCGGGGATGGACAAGTGGGTCTTTCCGATGCCGCCGAAAATTCCGCATGCGAAGACGATGGCCGTCGACCCGCGCGACCCGCGCGTGCTCTACATCGGCGTCGAGCAAGCCGGACTGTTCACGACGAGCGACGCCGGGCAGACGTGGCGCGAGCTCGATTCCTACTCGCGCCCCGATGACGAGTCGTACCGCGACATCCACCAGATCGCGCTGCGTCCGAACCATCCCGACGAGCTGTTCATGACGACCGGCATGGGACTCTACCGCAGCGTCGATCGCGGCGAGCACTGGACGCATCTCACGCAGTGCCACGACTTCCCGGTCGGCTATCCGGACCGGCTGATCTTTTCGCCGCTCGACGACCGGACGATGTTCATGTGCGGCGCGTTCAGCAATCCCGGAACCTGGATCAGCCGCAGCCGCGCCAACGCGACCGTCATCGTGAGCCGTGACCTCGGCGCGACGTGGGCGCCGGCCTCGCACGGTATGCCCAATCCGATGACCGCGAATCTCGAAGCGATGTCGCTCTACGCGGCGACCCCTTCGACGAGCTCAGGGCAGGCTGGTTTCAGCCTGTTCGCCGGCGCTACCAACGGCAACGTCTATTGCAGCGACGACGGCGCCGAAAACTGGCGCCTCATCGGCGATTTCGCGCCGGTATCGAAGGTCGAACATTACCGGCTGCTGTTGCCGGGCGCGAGGTCCTCGCGCGAGCCGGCCGCGCAGGCGCACTGATGACGGTCGAGTCGACGGCCGCCTCGCTCGACGAGCTGCAGAGCTGGATCGGACGCGAACACGGCTTCACCGGCGCGGACGAGGTCTCGCGCAACGACATCCGGCGCAAGCTCGAAGTGTATTGCTGCGACTGTCCGCTGTACTACGACGATGCGGTCGCGCGCCGGCACGGGTATCGCGGCCTGGTCGCGCCGGTGACGCTGACGCCGCTGTGGTCGATGCCGGCGTACTGGAACCCCGGCGACGCGCAGATCTACGCGCCGGGATTGCGCCCGCTGACCGGCGGCATTCGCACCGACGCGCTGCCGACCGTCTTTTCGAAGGGCGTGAACACCGCGACCGAATGGGAGTATTTCGAGCCGCTCTACCCCGGCGACATGCTCGAGGGCAACTGGCGTCTGGCCGAGATCAAGCCGCGGCAAACGCGCCTCGGCGACGGCGTCTTCCTGACGACCGAGACCACGATCTTCAAACGTTCGGGCGAGCTGGTCGCCAAGAACCGCAACACCAGTTTCCGCTACGACGAAAAAGCGCGCGAGGGTCCGCGCGAGAAGAAGAGCCCGCCGCCATCGGAAGACGGCACCGAATCGTCCGAAGCGACGCCGACGCCGGCGGATCCGTTCGACTGGAGCCGGCAACTGCATTTCGGCGACGTTGCCGTGGGCGCCGACGTGCCGCCCTTTTCGATGTGGCTGAGCTATCAGCGCATCGTCATGAGCGTCGCGGTCGACCGCATGTACTCGGGGATCCATCACAACCGCGACCAAGCCAAGAGTTCGGGCTTCACCGACATCATCTTCAACACGCGCAGTTACGAGATGCTCTTCGAGGTGATGCTGCGCCGCTGGATGGGGCTCGACGGACGGCTGGCCAAACTCGGGCCGTTCCGCATGAGCGGCAGCTCGTATCCGGACGACATCGTCACGGCGCGCGCACGCGTGCGTGAGACCGTGCCGGATGCGGCCGGCGGGCGCGTGAAGCTCGACATCGCCGTCGCGAACAACCGGGGCGAAGCGGCGCGGGGCGAGGCGGAAGTCACGCTGCCGAACTAGTACGTACGACACCGGGGTAGGGAGGAAACATGGCTTCTGGGATCTCGCGCCGCGATGCACTTACCGTCCTCGGCGGTTCGGTCGCGGCATTGAGCCTGCCGGTCGCGGTGACCGCCGCCGACAAACTGCGCGTCGGCAAGTCGGTGCAACAGGTGTTCGGCTACGTCCCGCTCGACATCGGGATCAAGTACGGGCAGTTCGCGAAGCAGGGCTTGGACGTCGAGGAGATCGTGTTTACCGGCGGGACCAAGCTCACGCAGGCGATTACGGCCGGCGCATGCGACATCGGCCTCTCCGGCGGCTCCGAGATGGCGTTCATCGCCAAGGGTGCGCCCGAGCTCGCGGTCGCTTCGATCACCGCTTCGCCCGCCTTCATGGGCATCGACGTGGGCGCGAACTCGACCGCGCGCGGGCTCGACGATCTGCGGGGCAAGCGGATCGGCATCACCAGTCAAGGCACGCTCACCTCGTGGCTGGTCGACGAGCTGAACCGGGTGAAGGGCTGGACCAGCGAGAGCGATCGTGCGGTCGCGGTCGCGATCGGCGGCGATCCGGCCGCCGAAGTGGCGGCTTTCAAGACCGGGCAGATCGATGCGAACATCGCGAGCCCCGCGAACGGTTACGAGCTGGCGGATTTGCACGCCGGCCGATCGCTGGTCGACGTCTCGACGTACGTGAAGGAACTGCAGCTGTTCGTGATCTTCGCCGGCACGGCCATCGTGACGCAGAATCCGGGTGCGGTCCGGCGTTTCCTCGCCGGCTGGTTCGACGCCGTACGGTTCATGCGCAGTCACAAGACCGAAACGGTTGCGGTCACGACCGATGCCACCGGCTACCCGCTGGATGTTTCCGCCCGCATCTACGATCAGCTGATGACCAAGTTTTCCACCGACGGAAAATTCTCGCCGCCGGGCCTCGCCAAACTCTTCGCATCTTTCACCGACCTGAGCCTCATCGACAAATCGGTCGACACGTCGAAGCTGTACACCGAACGTTTCCTGTCGAAGGCCTAACTGATTTTCGAAGCCGTCGAGTTGTTCGTCACGCGCGCATACCGCGCGCTGATGACCGTCGTCTTCCTCGTCGAGCTGCGCGCGCGCGGCGTGCACAACGATTCGCGGGCCCTTTTGCGCGGTAAGAAGCCGCGCATCCGCAACGCCGGGACCATGCGGATCGGCCGCGAGTTCTGGGCGGGCGGGCGGGTCACGCGGGTGCAGTTGGCGACGAAGCCGGGGGGCTCGCTCGTGATCGGCGACCACGTCGGCATGAACGAGGGCGTGTCGATCATGGCGGTCCGCGAGATCACGATCGGCGACTACACCTTGATCGCGGATTACGTAGCGATCCACGACACGGACTTCCACGAGCTGGAGCCGGGCCTTCCGGTGAAGACGGCGCCGATCAGCATCGGGCGCAACGTCTGGATCGGCCGCAATGCGATCGTGCTGAGCGGCGTCACGATCGGCGCCAACGTGGTCGTTGCGGCGGGTTCCGTCGTGACGTCGGACGTGCCGGCGAACACGATCGTCGGCGGCAGCCCCGCCCGCGTCATCCGGGAGCTGCGGATTCCCGATCCGGCGCATTACACGCGGCCGCGATGAGCGAACGCCGCAACCTGCTGCTGTTTTTCGTCGCGTTTCTGAACGGTGACGGCGCTTCGCAAGTCCAGCAAGTGGCGGTCGCGTGGGTGGTCTACGGTATCAACCACCGCGCGATCGACCTGGGTCTCGTCGGGCTGGCGGGATTCGCGCCGATGTTGTTGCTCGTCTTCGTGACCGGCCACGTCGTCGATCGCTACAACCGCAAAGGGGTCATCATTGCGGCCGCGCTGCTGCGAGCCTTGATGTCGCTGGTGCTGGCCGCACTCGTCGTGGCCGGCGTGCGCGACCTCGGGATCATCCTGACCGTCGTGTTCTTCCTCGGCGTCGCGCGCGCGTTCGGCTCGCCGGCCGAGTCGACGGTGCTGGTGAACATGGTCGGGCCGGATCGCTACCTCAGCGTCCAAGCGCACTACAATTCGATGCGCGAGGTCGTCGTCGTCGCCGGTCCGATCCTGGGCGGCGCGTTGCTGTCCGTTTCCGTCGTCACGGCCTTCCTCGTTGCCGGTACGCTCTCGCTCGTGTCGGTGGCCGCCTTCAGCATGGCGCACATGCCGGATACGCTGCGCGGGACGGGCCGGAAACTCGATCCCGGCTCGACGCTGGACGGCTTGCGCTTCATCGCCTCGCGGCCGATCGTGCTGGGCGCGGTTTCGCTCGACCTGTTTGCGGTGCTGTTCGGCGGCGCAACCGCGCTGCTGCCCATCTTCGCCGATCAGATCCTGCACGTCGGTGCGTTCGGCTTCGGGATGCTGCGCAGCGCCGGCGGGATCGGCGCGTCGGTCACGGCGGTCTACCTTTCGCGCCACACGCCGGAGCGGCGCGTGGGGCGCACCCTGCTGCTGACCGTGGCGGGGTACGGCGCGGCGATGCTGGTGTTCGCTTACTCGCGCAACCTCTGGCTGTCGATCGCAGCCCTGGCCGCCGCGGGCGGCTTCGACATGGTGAGCGTGGTCATCCGGCGCGGGCTCGTTACCCTCAACACGCCCGATGGGATGCGCGGCCGGGTCAACGCGGTCGAGAACGTTTTCATCGGCGCCTCGGGGCAACTCGGCGCGTTTGAATCCGGGACCGTCGCCCAGCTGATCGGCACGATCGGCTCGGTCGTCTTTGGGGGCCTCGCGACGCTGGCCATCGTCGCCCTGTGGGCACGCATCTTTCCAGCCCTGCGGCACAGCGACCGGATGGTGGACGAAAGCGCCGCCTGACGGAGGCGTTCCGTTGGAACGGCGAGCTGGCCGCGCTCGCCGCCAGCATCGAAACGCTGGCCGATCCGGTCGCGGTCTTCCATCCGCCGCTGGCCGGCGAAGAAGGCGCACGGTTTGCCTGCGTCAACGGCGCCTTCGAGCGCCTCTTCGGCTACACGTCGCGCGATCTGGCCGGCTTGACCGAAGACCTCTTGTACCTGGATGCCACCGCGATGGACAACGTGATGCACGTGCGCGACCGTCTCGCGATCGGCGAACCGGTCCGCGGCATCCTTAGCGGACGACGACGCTCGCGGCGAACAGAATGCCGAAGACGAGCTCGAGCCGGCCGGTGTCGATCAGCACCGGGATCAGCGCGCGTCCGGTGGCGCCGCTGCGGACGACTTGCACCGGCCGGATCGCGCCGGCCGCCGCCGCGAACGCGAGCAGCGCCCACGGGTGCAGCACGACGACGGCCAGCGTCGCGAGCGCGGCGACGGCGAGCAGCGCGAAGTAGAGCCGGCGCGTCGGGCCGTCGCCGATCTTGACCGCCAGCGTGTATTTGCCGGTCGCCGCGTCGCCGGGAATGTCGCGCAGGTTGTTGGCGACCAGCAGCGCCGTCGTCAGCGCGCCGACCGCCAGCGACGCCAGCGCCGAAACGGCGGTGAACGAACCGTGCTGCACGTACGTCGAGCCCAGCGTGCCGACGAAGCCGAAGAAGATGAAGCAGAACACCTCGCCGAGGCCGTGATAACCGTACGGCCGCGAGCCGCCGGTGTAGAACCAGGCGGCGGCGATCGCGGCCAAGCCGACCGCGATGAGCCAGGGGGCGACCTGCAGCGAAACGACGATGCCGGCGATGGTGGCGATCGCAAAAGCGATCAGCGCGGCGCGCAGCACGGCGCCCGGCGTCGCGAGGCCCGAAGCGACGAGACGCAGCGGGCCGGTGCGGTTCTTGTCGGTGCCGCGGATGCCGTCACTGTAGTCGTTGGCGTAGTTACATCCGACTTGGATCGCCAGCGCGACGACGGCGGTCAGCAGCGCGCGCCCGAGATGATAGGGCGGACCGGCCGCTGCCGTCCCGACGATGACGGGCACGATCGACGCGGGTAACGTCGGGAGCCGCGCCCCCGCGACCCACTTCTTCACGTCGAGGTCGGTGTCGGTGACGGTGACGGCAGATCGACCGGGGCCGTGCTGAACGTGCTTTCCGGAATGCCCGGATAGCAATTACTGTTCGCGAGGTAGACCGTGAACTGCGAGTTGCTCGCCGCGCTGTTCGCGAACGTCCCGTTCGACGCGGTTTCTTGAAGGTAGTTGGTGAAGGCCGGGTTCGTCGGCGCATCCGACGGGACCGGCAGCGGCGTCGGCGTCGAGCCGGCGGTCGATCCCGGCACCGGTACCGGCGTCGCCAAGAAACCGATGCTGATCGGGTACGACGAGATCGCCGACGCCGGGTTCGTCGTGACGTTGTAGGTCACGTAGAAGAACCAGTTCGACGGGAGCGGGCTCGGTACGCCGCCCGGTTGGGGGCTCGGACCGACGTCGAAGACGACGCCTTCCAGGTTGGGCTGGCCGCCCTGGCCGTTTTGCGGAAAGACCTGTTGGATCGTGTATCCGGCCGGCGGCGTACAACTCGCCGAGGGAGTCGGTGCCGGCGTCGACGCCGAGGTCGCCACGTTGCCGTTGGCGCCGCAACCGGCGACGATCGATGCGAGGGCGATGACCACACAGGACAGGGCGACGGATTTCTTCATGCTCGGCCGAGGATACGCCGCGGGGCATGGAGTTCTCTGCGAGCTAGGTACACGAGCCCGAATCCAAGGTCCGAGATCAGCTCGAAGGCCGGGCATGCGTCGACGGCCGCGCGCGCGACCGGCGTGTGGTAGACCAGCGCAACGTCGCGCCGCCGGTCGGCGCACAGCTGCTCGAGCATCGGCGCGAACACTTCCTCGCCGAACGGGTTGTAGAGGTAGACGACCAAGTCACCGCGCGGAAAGGTGAACGTGCTCGCGTCGGCCCGCACGAGGCGGATGTCCCGGCATGCCAGCTCGCCGCGGTACGCGGCCCGATTGTCCTTGGCCACCGCGACCAGCGCCGGCGAGATCTCGATCCCGACGATCTGGCGATACGGCCTCCGCGCCGCGTGCAGGACGACGCGCCCGAGGCCCGCGCCCACATCGACCAGCGTGCTGCGCTCGGGCGCCAACGGGACGGCGTCGAGCAGCCGATCGATGTCGGCGACCGGCGTCGGCTCGTAGTGGGTCGCATAGGCGATGTTCGGCCCGACCGCTTCGGGGTCGAGCTCACCGAGGAAGATCAGCGCTTCGGTCGTGACCCCGTGCGCGGCGTCGAAGCGTTGACCCGCCCGCCGGCTCAGTGGACGAGCGCGCTCGCCAGGGTGAGTTGGATGCCGTCGCGGGCCGCTTGGGCGCCCAAACCGCGCACGACGGCGAGCGTCGCCGGCCGCGGGTGCCCGATCGCGATCGCGCTGCCGGTCGCGCGCGCTTCCGCGATGGCTTGCCGCATCTGCGCTGCGATCGCCGGCTCGCTGTCGACGTTGTCGAGGAAGACGTCGCGGCCGGCGGTCGGAACGCCGCGGCCGCGTGCGACCGACTCGCCGACGCTCGCGCTGCTGGTCCGCGAATCGATGAAGAAGCGTCCGTCATGCGCCAGCACGTCCATGACGTCGCCCATCACGCGCGGATCTTGGGTGGCCAAACTGCCCTCGTGATTGTTGACGCCGCGCGCCTGCGGCAGTTCGGCCAAGTCGCTCGAGACCTCGTTGCGAATTTCCGCATCGGGCATCGTCGTCGTGATCGTGCCCGGCCCGGGGTATTCACCGGAGATCGTCTGCATCGGCAAGTGCAGGATCACGCCCTTGCCTGCCGCGCTCGCGTCGCGTGCGATCTCGCTGCCGAAGCGCACGTGCGGCAGCACCGACAGCGTCACCGGAAACGGCAGCGCGACGAAGCCGTGCTCGGTGACGGGCCACTGACCGCAATCGTCGATGATGATCGCCAGCCGCGGCTTGCTGCCGCTTTCGCCGGCGGTAGCCGGAAGCGGCGTCTGCGTGGCGAGCGGAGTCGCGGTTTGCGGCGCCGGCGTCGGTACCGCCGGCGCAATGGTCGGCGCAGCGGTGGGCGCGAGCGTGGGCACGGCCGTGTGCGCAACGGTGGGCGGCGCGGC
>Ga0181536_10002926_pt1 | contig 18891 bp, 16 predicted proteins | sample PEATcosm2014_Bin_41_FD_121105 | JGI IMG/M metagenome (GOLD analysis project Ga0181536, IMG submission 121105) | Peatland microbial communities from MTU Mesocosm Facility, Houghton, MI, USA - PEATcosm2014_Bin17_60_metaG | ecosystem: Environmental > Terrestrial > Soil > Wetlands > Peat | place...
AGCCCTCGATGTAGTGCACCTTCGAGCCTTCGTCGGCGATGATCAGCGTGCGCTCGAACTGGCCCATGTTCTCGGTGTTGATCCGGAAGTAGGCCTGCAGCGGCATCTTCACTTCGACGCCCTTGGGGACGTAGACGAACGATCCGCCCGACCACACGGCGCTGTTGAGCGCGGCGAACTTGTTGTCGGCGACCGGAATGATGGTCGCGAGATACTTCTGGACGATCTCGGGATACTGCTTGAGCGCGGTATCCATGTCGCAGAAGAGCACGCCGTCTTTTTCGAGCTCCTCGATCACGCTGTGATAGACGACTTCCGATTCGTACTGCGCGGAGACGCCGGACAAGAACTTCCGTTCGGCCTCCGGGATCCCGAGCCGGTCGAAGGTCTTCTTGATGTCGTCCGGGACGTCGTCCCACGACTGTTCGGTCCGGTCGGACGAGCGCACGAAATAGTGGATGTTGTCGAAGTCGATGTCGTTGAGCGCCTCGGTGTCGCCCCACGTCGGCATCGGCTTGCTCAGGAACGTGTCGAGCGCCTTGAGGCGGAACTCGCGCATCCAGGCCGGCTCGTCTTTCATGTCGGAGATGCGCTCGACGATCTCCCGCGTCAGCCCCTTGGCCGACTTGAAGACGTACTTGTCTTCCGAGTCGTGGAACCCGTGACGGTACTCCTCGATCAGGTCTCCGGGCGAGGTCTTCAGTTCGACGGCCATATCAGGTAGAGCGTACCCCCGTGAACGACGTTCGTCAAGATAGTGCAGGGCATTCTTAATTATTTATTTTGCGGTCGCTTGGTCTGTTCGTGCGTCTAGCCCTTTACAGAGGGGGGGTGGGGGGGTATGATGTGCGTCGGACTTGATCTAGCCTCGGTTCGTACCGGGGCTTTTTAATCCCCGGACGGGTACGCTCGCCGGGAACGTGGGGGACGGCGCGCCCAACGCGCCATCGCAGCGAAACGTTCGCTTGCCAAGAAGGGGCAACGCCAGCAAGAGTTCGCTGAAAGGTCGCAAGCGAGACGGTGTACCGCACGCGCTTGACGACGCGCCTGGAGGTGGGATTTCCCAACCGATAGATCCGATCTGAGGAGTAAGCCAAAAATTGAAAGCACTCGGTACGCACATCGTTTGCGAGCTGTCCGGCTGTAACGCCGCGATGCTCACCGACGTCGACGCGGTCGCTGATATGATGGAGCAGGCGGCTCTGGAAGCCAACGCCACCCCGATCGAAAAGGCCTTCCACCGGTTCCAGCCGCAAGGCGTTTCCGGCGTCGTCGTGATTCAAGAGTCGCATCTGTCGATTCACACCTGGCCCGAGACGGGGTACGCCGCGATGGATTTTTATACGTGCGGCGATCACACCGATCCCTGGGCGGCCTGCGAATACGCAGCCAAGATTCTGGGCGCAACGAACATGCGCACGACCGAGTTGAAGCGCGGGATCGAAGCGGCCCGCGGCCAGTTCACCCACGTCGTTACCACCGATGCCGAGGAGCGCTCGCTCCGCACGGCTTAATCCAGCCGAGCCCGAAAAGAGCGCCGTTACCAAGACGGCGCTCTTTGTTTTGGGGACCGGACCAATGGTCCGGCGGCCTCTTTCACTAAGAGCCCTCGGCGATGCCGAAGACCGAACATTATCAGTGGTACGTCGAGCAGTTCTCCGACACGGAACTGCACCACCACGCGATCGACGAGCTGTACTACTCCGGGCGCACGGCGTTCCAGTCGGTCGCGGTGCTGCGCACGGCGGCGTTCGGCAAGATGCTGGTCCTCGACGGGGACACGCAGAGCTCGCAGGCCGACGAGAAGATCTACCACGAGTCGCTGGTCCATCCGGCGCTGGCGGCGTGCACGGCGCGGCGTGAGGTGCTGATCCTCGGCGGCGGCGAGGGCGCGACGTTGCGCGAGGTGCTGCGCCATCCCGGTGTCGCGCGCTGCACGATGGTCGACATCGACGGCGAGGTCGTCGCGTTGGCCAAAAAATACTTGCCGGAATGGTCCGCCGGCGCGTTCGACGATCCGCGCGCGAACCTGATCATCGGCGACGCGCTGGCGTTCATCAAACAGCCGGGCACGTTCGACGCGATCGTCTCCGACCTGACCGAGCCGCTGCCCGATTCGCCTTCGTTTCCGCTCTTCAACGGCGAGGTGTTCCGCGACATCAAGGCCCGCCTGGCGCCGGGCGGCGTCTACGTGCTGCAAGCCAGTACCGCCGGCTTCCACAACATGGCCCTGCACGCCAAGATGGCGCGCTCGCTGCGCGCGCATTTCGCGCACGTGGCGAGCTTCTACACCCACGTGCCGGCGTTCGACAACGACTGGGCGTTCATCGCCTGCAGCGACGCGCACGACCTCGCGACGCTCGCGCCGCAGCGGATCGCCGCCTACGTCGCGGAGCTGCGCGGCGAGAACTACTTCTACGACGCCGAGACGCATCGCCGGTTGTTCAGCCTGCCGTTGTACTTGCGGCGCGAGCTGGCGAAGCCGGGCGACGTTTTCGCCTGATGGATGACGAGCCGCTGCGGCGGACGGCGCTGTTCGACGTTCACCGCACGCTCGGCGCGCGTATCGTGCCGTTCGGCGGCTTCGAGATGCCGGTGCAGTACGCGGGCATCCTGGCCGAGCACGCCGCGGTGCGTGAGCGCGCCGGGCTGTTCGATCTCTCGCACATGGCGCAGTTCGAACTGCGCGGTACCGGCGTCGCGGCCTGGGCCGATGCGCTGACGATCAACCACGTCGCGACGATGAAGCCGTTCCAGGCGCGCTACAACGTCTTCACCAACGACGCCGGCGGCACACACGACGACGTCTTGTTCTACCGCCTGCCCGACCGTTGGCTGTTGATCGTCAACGCCGGCAACGCGCACAAGATGTGGGAGTACCTGCAAGCGGAATGCCGCGGCGACGTGCAGCTGACCGACCTGCGCGGCGAGAGCGCGCTGCTCGCCGTGCAGGGTCCGCGCAGCGTGGAGGTGCTCGCGCCGCTGGTCGAAGCCGACATCGCGGCGCTGAAGTACTACACCTGCGCCGAAACGCGGGCCGGCGGCGCGCGCGCCGTCGTCGCGCGCACCGGCTACACCGGCGAGGACGGCTTCGAGGTCTTCTTGCCGGCCGACGCGGCAGTCGGCTTGTGGGACGCGCTCCTGGTGGAGCACCGCTCCGTGCTCGCGCCGTGCGGGCTCGGCGCGCGCGACGTGCTGCGGCTGGAAGCCGGCATGCCGCTCTACGGCCACGAGCTGACCGAAGAAATCACGCCGCTGCAAGCCGGTCTCGGCTGGGCCGTGAAGTTCGCGAAACCATCCTTCACCGGCAAGGCGGCGCTCGAGGCGCAGGCGGTCGACGAGGACTACCCGCGCATCGCCGGCCTCGTGCTGGACGGACGTGTGCCCGCGCGCGCCGGTTATCGCGTTTTGCGCAACGGCGCCGTCGTGGGCGAAATTCGCAGCGGTTCGATCGCACCGTCCATTGGGAACAAGAGCATCGCGACCGCGCTGCTCGAACCGTCCAGCGCAACCGTCGGAACCCGGCTGGGAGTCGAGGTGCGCGGGACCGAACATCCCGCGACGACGGTCGCATTACCGTTCTATAAGCGAGGCTAGTGGTGGCACAACCGGCGGGACTGCTGTTCAGCAAAGATCACGAGTGGGTGAAGCTCGACGGCGACGTGGCGACGATCGGGATCACCGATTACGCGCAGCATTCGCTGGGCGACATCGTCTACGTCGAGTTGCCGCGAGTCGGTGCGACGCTGCAGCAGTTTGCCGGCATCGGGGTCGTGGAGTCGGTCAAGGCCGTCTCGGATATCTTCACGCCGCTCGGCGGCGAGGTGATCGAGATCAATCCGGCCGTCGAAGCCGACGCGTCGCTGGTCAACCGCGAACCGTTCGACGGCGGCTGGTTCTACAAGCTCAAGCTCGCCGACGTTTCCGAGAAGAACAACTTGATGTCCGGGGCAGACTACGACAAGCTGATCGCCGAGGCGTAGCGAACACAGAGGCGATGTACACCCCGCATACCGCGCGCGACATCGAGGAGATGCTGCGCGTCGTGGGCGTCGACTCGCTCGACGATCTGGTACGCGTGCCGGAAGCCGTCGCCATCAAGGCGCTGCCGGATACGGTGGGGCCGCTCGCGGAGAGCGAGATCGCCGCGCGCTTCGCGCAGTTCGCCGAACGGACGGCGGCCGGCAACTACTTGTCCTTCTTGGGTGCGGGCGCGTACCGCCATTACGTTCCGCCGGTGATCGGGGCGCTGGCGATGCGCGGCGAGTTCCTGACGTCGTACACGCCCTACCAAGCCGAAGTGTCGCAAGGCTATCTGCAGGCGATCTACGAGTGGCAGACCTACGTCGCGCTGCTGACCGGCATGGACGTTGCGAACGCGTCGGTGTACGACGGTGCGACCGCGCTGGCCGAAGGCGCGATCATGGCGATCAACGCCACCGGCCGCCGGGCGGTGCTCGTTTCGGCCGCCGTGCACCCGAATTACCGCGCGGTGCTGCGCACGTACGCCGCCGGCCTCGAGATCGACGTCGACGAGTTGCCCTACGCGCTCGCCGGCACGACCGATTTCACCACATTGGAAAAGCTGCTCGCCGGCCGGCGTTACGCCGCGGTCGTCGTGCAGTCGCCGAATTTCTTCGGCGCGATCGACCCGCTGCCGGCGGCCGCGCGTGAAATGCTGACGGCATCGGGCACGCTCGCGATCGGCGTGACGGCGGAAGCGCTGGCGTTGGCCGTGCTGGCGACACCGCGTTCGTGGGGCGCCGACATCGCGGTCGGTGAGGCGCAGTCGTTCGGCAACGCCGTTGCCTACGGCGGCCCGCACGTCGGCTTCATCGCGACGACCAACGAACAGCTCCGGCGCATTCCCGGCCGGCTCGCCGGACGCACCGTCGACAAGGACGGGCGCACCGCGTACGTGCTCACGCTGCAAGCGCGCGAGCAGCACATCCGGCGCGAGAAAGCGACGTCGAACATCTGCACCAATCAGGCCCACTGCGCGCTGATCGCGACGATCTATCTCGCGGCGCTCGGCAAGACCGGGTTGCGCGACGTGGCCGCGCACAACCTCGTGCAGCTGGCGGCGCTGCGCGACGCGCTGAGCGCGCTCGACGGCTATGCCCCGCGCTTCACCGCGCCGGCGTTCAACGAATTCGTCCTGCGGGTGCCGGGCCGCGCGGCGGCGACGCTGGCGGCGCTCGAGCGGCGCGGCATCATCGGCGGACTCGATCTCGGCCGCTTCTATCCCGAGCTCGCCGACTGCATCCTGATGGCGGCGACCGAGCTCACCACCGGCGCCGAGATCGAACGTCTCGCCGCCGCGCTCGCCGAGGCCGGGGCCGATGCCGTCGCCCGCGCTTGAGACCCCGCTGATCTTCGACGGCGGGCAGGACGGCCGGGCGAACCGCTACGTGCCGCCGGCGCCGCCGGTCGCGGAGCTGCTGCCGGCGGCTCTGCTGCGCGACGATCTGCCGCTGCCCGACAACACCGAGCTGGACGTCGTGCGGCATTTCACGCGCCTCTCGCAGAAGACGTTCGGGATCGACACCGGGTTTTATCCGCTCGGCTCGTGTACGATGAAGTACAACCCGCGCATCAACGACGCGCTGGCGAACCTGCCCGCGTTGCGCGACCTGCACCCGTTCGTGCCCGACGCGCTCGCCCAAGGCGCGCTCGCGATCATGTGGGAGCTCGAACGCAGCCTCGCCTCGCTCTTCGGGATGGCGGCGTTCTCGCTCCAGCCGGCGGCCGGCGCCCACGGCGAGCTGACCGCGCTGCTGATCGCCAAAGCGTATTATAAGAAGAAGAACGATACGCGCCGCACGACCGTCATCGTCCCCGACACCGCGCACGGGACGAACCCCGCCTCGGCCGCGATGGTCGGGTATCGCGTCGTCTCGCTCAAGTCGGACGCGCGCGGACGCGTCTCGGTCGATGCGATCCGGGCGGCCGCCGGTCCGGACACGGCGGTCTGCATGATGACCAATCCCAACACGCTGGGATTGTTCGAGGACCACATCCACGAGATCGCCGCGGCGGTGCACGCGGCCGGCGGCCTGATGTACTATGACGGCGCCAACGCCAACGCGTTGATGGGCAACAGCCGGCCCGGCGACATGGGCTTCGACTTGATGCACCTGAACTTGCACAAGACGTTTTCGATCCCGCATGGCGGCGGCGGCGCGGGCGCCGGCCCGATCGGCGCGGCCCCACACCTCGTTCCGTTTCTGCCCGTGCCCGTCGTGCGCGCGGCCGGTCGTGATGAAACGAGCGGGCGCTGGCCGTCTGACGCGCTGACCTTTGCGCTCGAGTTCGACCGGCCCGACGCCGTCGGCACGATGCGTTCGTTCTGGTCGAACTTCGCGCACATGGTGCGCGCGCTTGCTTACTGCTACGCCAACGGCGCCGCCGGCCTCGCACGCGTCTCGCAGCTCGCGGTGCTCAACGCGAACTACATCCGCGCGTCGATCCGGGACGCGATCGACATCCCGTACGACGAGATCAACCGGCACGAGTTCGTCGCCTCCGCACAGTCGATCAAGCGTGAGAGCGGCGTGCGTGCGCTCGACATCGGCAAGGCCTTGCTCGACCGCGGCTACCACGCGCCGACGGTCTACTTTCCGCTGCTCGTTCCGGAATGCATGATGATCGAGCCGACCGAGACCGAATCGAAGGAGACGCTGGACGGTTTCATCGCCGCGTTGCGCGAGATCCTCACCACCGCGCGTACGAATCCGCAGTCGATCCTCGATGCGCCGGTCACGACGCCCGTCAGCCGCGTCGACGAGACCCGCGCGGCCCGGCATCCGGACCTCCGCTGGCTGCCATCCTGAGCCTGTCGAAGGACTCCAGCCTGAAATAGAGGGGACTCCTCCCAGACTCAGCGATTTCCAAAACTCCTTCTTGGGAGTGGGGCGTATACTTGGAGAAGACCCCTCCGGAACGGAGTGGATTTTCGACGATGCGGATCAAGTATGAGGTCTCCGCGGGCGGGCTCGTCTTGCGGCGGAATGGTGCGACCCTCGAAGCCCTCCTGATCGGGCGAGGGATTCCGCGCGTCTGGTCGCTCCCCAAGGGCCACGTCGAGGCCCGGGAAACCCACGAGCAAGCCGCCCTGCGCGAGGTTCGCGAGGAGACCGGCTGTTGGGCTGAGATCCTGATCAAGCTTTCCGATATCTCGTACTGGTTCTACCTGAACCGGACCAAGCACAAGAAATCGGTCCACTTCTACCTCATGCGCTACCTTTCGGGCGACACGGCCAACCACGACCACGAGGTCGACGAGGCTCGCTGGTTCGAGATCAAGGCCGCCAAGAAAGTGCTCAAGTACGTCAATGAAAAGCGCCTGGTGGACCTCGGGCTCGAGTACCTCGAGCGCGAGGGCGACGCCGTCTTCGAACCCGAGACGCCGGCTCCGCTCAAGCTCGAGGCGATGAGGGACTCTAGCGCATCTTGACCGCTAGCCCGGTTGACGAGCGCGCCTGCCGCGTCTCGGTCGACGTTTTCGACGGTCCGCTGGACCTGCTGTTGAATTTGGTCAAGGAGCAGCAGCTCGACATCGCGACCGTGCCGCTAGCGTTGGTGGCCGACCAATACTTCGCGTTCATCGCGGCCATGGAAGTGGTCGACGTCGAGGTCGCCGCCGACTACCTGGTCATCGCATCGACGTTGGTCTTCCTGAAGTCGAAAGCGATGCTGCCGCCGATTCCGCAGGAATTCGAAACGAGCGAGGAGTCGGCCGAGTCGGTTGAAGCGCGCCTGCGCGAGCGGCTGATCGCCTACTCGCGTTACCGCGACGCCGGTCGCGATCTGTGGACGCGCGCTCAGGAAGCCTCGGCGTTCTACATGCGCAGCGAGGGCGGCGACGCGACCGCCGAGCTCACCCAGCGTTACAAGATTGACGCGGCAAAATTGGCCCGGGCGCTGGAAGCGGCGCTACGTTCGGCGAAGCCTGAGGTGCGCACGATCGTGCGCGAGCGTGTGTCGCTCAACGAACAAATGGATCTGGTCGCGAAGACCGTGCGGCGCGATGGCCGCGCCAGCTTCTTCGCGCTCATCGCCGGGGGAGATCGCTTCACCATCATCGTCACGTTTTTGGCCCTGCTCGAACTGGTCCGCCGCGGGCGCATCCACGTCACGCAGAGCGGCCCGTTCGGCGACATCGACTTGCTGCCGGCGCCGCCGGCGGAGGTCGCGCATGTCGGCTGAAATCGACGCGCCGGCCGCTGAGCCCATGCAGGAAGAACTGCTCGATACGGGCGGTCTCCAGCGCAGCATCGAGGCCGTGTTGTTCGTCGCCTCGGAACCGCTTTCGATCAAAGCGCTGGCCAAACTGACCGGGGCCGAAGAATCCGAGGTCACGGTCGCGCTGCAGCACATCGACGAAGAGTTCGCCGGACGCGGCATCGTGCTGCGCGAAGTCGCCGGCGGCTACCGCTTCGCCAGCGCGCCGTCGGCGCGCTCGGCCGTCGAAGCGTACTTGTTGCCGCCCAAGAACAACCTCTCGCCGGCGGCGCTCGAAACGCTGGCGATCGTGGCCTACAACGAGCCGGTGACCAAAGCGCAGATCGAAGAGATCCGCGGCGTCAGCGCCGATTCGGTGATCGCAACCTTGCTCGACCGGCGTTTCATCGTCGAGTCGGGACGGCGCGAGTCACCCGGCCGGCCGCTGCTCTACAAGACCACGCCCGATTTTCTCGAAGCTTTCGGCCTCAACTCGCTCGACGATCTGCCCTCCGTCGACATCGACGCTTTCACGCCGCGCGAAGTCGAGCTGCCGATGACCCAACCTCACGACCAACCTCCCGACCAATCTCACGACCAGGAAGCAGGAGCCCTATCGCTCGCCTAGCCCTTCCGGCCGACGCCGACGTCTGGGCGCGCATCAACGCCAACTGTCAGGCCGTCGCCGAAGCTCACGAATTGATCCAGCCCGGCGAACGCTTCGCCCTGACCGACGATCAGCGCGCTGCGATCACCGAGATCAATGCCGCCCTAGACGAGGGCAAACACGAATTTCTCTTACAAGCACCGACCGGCTCGGGCAAGACCGAGGTCATGCTGCGGGTTGCGGTCGATACGATTCTGGCCGGCGACGGCTACGTCTGCGTCCTTGCGCCGACGCGCGACTTGATCCGCCAGCACGTCACCTATTTCTCGGACCGCTTGGCCGGGACGGGCATCGGCGTCGGACAGATTCACGGTGGGGCGGCGCCGGCCGACCGCCGGGCCGCGGAAGAAGGTCTGGCCGACGGCAGCGTCCGCGTCATCGTCGGTTCGGCAATGATGCTGACGATCGACCGCTACTGGGACATGCTCGACGCCAGCGATCTCGTCTTCATCGACGACGTCAATGCGTTCGACGAGCGCGAGCACCTGCGCTTGCTCGAAAACATCGACGCGCCGATGCTCTTCGCGACCGCGACACCGAACGAACTGCGCAGCTTCCTGATGCGCGTCGGCGCGTTCAACCGGGTCGTGCGCATGCGCAAGATGCCGTTCAACGTGCTGCCGACCAAGATCCACAAGGTCGAAGGCGTGTGGGGCGAGCCGCCGCCCGAACAGCTCTCGCGGGCCGACGAGCTGATTCGCGACCATCTCGGCCGCGGCTCGCGCATCTTCGTCATCGGCCGCACGCGCGGCGACGTGCCGCGCCTCGCGCAACGGCTCGAGGAAACCTACGACATCGACGTGCAGCAACTGCGCGGCGACATGGCCGATACCGCGGAGCAGTCGAAGCGCAACCGGCGCAGCGGCGTGAAGGTGAGCGACATCGGCACGCGCGTGCAGATGATGACGGCCTTTCGCGGCCGCGCGCCGTCGATTCTCGCGGCGACCAATCTGATCGGCAGCGGCATCGACATCCCGGCCGCCGACCTGATCGTCATCACCGACTCCGACGCGTTCGGCGAGTCGGAAACCGAGCAGCTGATCGGGCGCGTAGGCCGGCGCGAGCGGCCGTCGGATGCGGTGCTGGTCACCGGCACGACGTTCGAGCGTAACCCGTCGCGGGCGGCCAGCGGCCGCGCTATGACCTTCATGCCGCGCGGGATGCGCGCCAAGAACTTCAACTACGGGCGCCGGTGAACGTCGGACTTCACGTCAAGGTCGGCGCCGGTTACGACGACGCCGTCGCCTACGCGCAAAAGCTCGGCTGCACGTCGCTGCAGTTCTTCAGCAGCAGCCCCAAGACGTATCGGGTCGGGAAGATCGACGCTCCGGCGCTCGAGCACTTCACCGCGAGCCGTGCGGCGGCCGGCATCGCGACGTCGGCGATCCACACCTCGTACCTGATCAACCTCGCGAGCGAGGATCCGAAGATCGTCAAAGGTTCGATGGGACTGTTGACCTTCGATCTGAAGTTTGCGGCCGCCGCGGGCGTGCCGTTCGTCAACACCCATCTCGGTTCGTACGGTAAGCGCGACCGCAGCGAAGGCTTCGCGCAGGTCGTCTCGCTGCTCGAAACGGCGTTGGCCGATATCCAGCCCGGCGTGTATCTGGTGATGGAAAACTCGGCCGGTGCCGGGCAGCTGTGCGGCGGCACGATCGAGGAGCTCGGCGCGCTCGTGCGCACGATCGGTCACCCGCAGCTGGCGGTGTGTCTCGACACGGCGCACTCCTGGGCGGCCGGCTATCAGATCGACTCGACCGACGGCGTGGACCGCTTCTTCGACCTGGTGGAGAAGGAGCTGGGGCTCGACCGGGTCGTGATGTTCCACTTCAACGACACCGAGATTCCGCTGGGCGGTCATAAGGACCGGCACTGGCACATCGGCGAAGGCCTGATCGGCCTGGCCGGTTTCCGTGCGATCGCGGGCCACGCCGGCGTGCGCGGGAAAACGGCGATCCTCGAGACCCCGGGCGAGGAACCCGACGATGTCCGCAACATGGAGCGCATCCGCCAGCTGTTCAGCTGAGGTCGTGAGGCGGGAGTGATCTTGCACTTCGACCTCGATGCGTTTTATGCGTCCGTGGCGCAACGCGACGATCCGAGCTTGCGCGGGATTCCGCTTGCGATCTCGGGGTCGAGCCGGCGGGCCGTGGTGCTGACCGCGTCCTACGAAGCGCGGCCGTTCGGCGTACGTTCGGCGATGCCGTTGTACCGCGCGCTCGAGCTGTGCCCGCAGCTGACGGTCGTGCGGCCCGACTTCCCACGCTACCGCGAAGCCTCGGACCGCGTGTTCGAGATATTCGAAGACGGCGCGGCGGCGGTCGAAGGCCTCTCGCTCGACGAAGCGTTCGTCGCGCTGCCGAACGCGTCGCTGGACGCGGCGGTCGCATTTGCCGAGCGGGTGCGCGCGCGCGTGCGCAACGAGGTCGGCCTCACCTGCAGCGCCGGCGTGGCGTCGGTGAAGATGGTTGCGAAGATCGCCTCCGATGCCAATAAGCCCGACGGCTTGACCGTCGTGCCGCCGGGCACCGAGCGCGCGTTCCTCGCGCCGCTGCGCGTCGGGCAGCTGTGGGGCATCGGCCCGAAAACGCTGCCGCGCGTCGAAGCGGCCGGCGTGCGCACGATCGGCGACGTGGCGCAACTCGACGACGCGGCGTGCTATCGCATCTTCGGCCGCGGCGGCACGTTCTACCGCGATCTGGCGCGCGGCATCGACGAGCGTGAGGTCGATCCGTCGCGCGAACGCAAGTCGATCTCGAGCGAGGAGACGTTCGAATACGACGTGCGCGACGAGGCGCGCATCCTGGCGCTGCTGCGCGAGCAGGCGGCCGAGCTCAGCGAAGGTTTGAAGAAGCGCGACATGCGCGCGCAGACCGTCGGCATCAAGATCAAACGCAGCAACTTCACCGTGACCGGCAAGCAAACGACGCTGACGGTGCCGACCAACGATGCCGAGACGATTCTCGCCGCCGCGGAATGGTGCTGGCGGCGCTCCGGCCTGCAAGGCGTGCCGATCCGCTTGCTGGGCACGCGCGTCGCGACCCTGACCGTCGGCGAAGAACGCGAACTGCGGTTGTTCTAGATGCGGCTCGTCATCGTGTTCGTGGTGCTCCTCGCCGGCCTGATGGTCGTCGAGTCCGGCAGCGTGCTCGATCACTGGGTCAAACAACTGCAGCGCGTCCGCGGCACGGTCGGCTATCAGGTCCACGCCGACGGATCGGACTTCACGCCGGTCGCCGGAACCTCCGACTTGCCGGACAATCTGTTTGCGGTGACGCGCGCGCATTCGGCGGCGGTATTGGGCATGCCCGACTCGTCGCTGATTTCGCTGGGCGAAAACACGACGGCGTTCGTCGGTCCGTTCTACGACGGCGGCTCGCCGCGCTTGTCGCTGGCGCTCGACGACGGCGCGCTGCGCTTCGACGTGCGCTTCGCACCGGACGGCACCGGAGCGTATCAGATCGTCACGAACAACTCGCTGACCGAAGTTCGCGCCGGCGCCGGTCTGGTGGCGGCGGTCGACGGCGTGACGCTGGTCGGATGTCTCGCGTGCGCTTCGGGGGACGTCACGGTGACCGCGTCCAATCAGCAGTTCGCGCCGTCGAGCGGTCAATTCGTGGGCGTATCCACGGACGGCAAGGTCACGACGGGAATCATGAGCAGCGCGGTGCTGAATACGTTCAGCACGGTAGGCGTTCCGGTGAAAGCAGTGCCGAATTGATCTCCTCACGCACACTCGGCCGCAGCGGGCCGTCCGTCTCGAGCCTGGGCCTCGGCTGTATGGCGATGTCCTTCTTGCCCGGGCCGGACGAACGCGCCGAAAGCATCGCCAGCATTCATGCGGCGCTCGACGCCGGCGTCACGTTGCTCGATACCGGCGACTTCTACGGCAACGGGCACAACGAGCTGCTGATCGCCGAAGCGTTGCGCGACCGCAAACGCGAGGACGTGCAGCTGAGCGTGAAGTTCGGTGCGATGCGCAGTCCGGCCGGCCAGTGGGGCACCGGTTACGATGCGCGTCCGGCCGCAGTGCGGAATTTCCTGGCGTATTCGCTCGTGCGGCTGGGAACGGATTACGTCGACGTGTACCGGCCCGCGCGCCTCGACCCGCAGGTGCCGATCGAGGAGACGATCGGCGCGATCGCCGAGCTCGTGCAGGCCGGGTACGTGCGTTCCATCGGGCTCTCCGAGGTGTCGGCCGAGACGATTCGCCGCGCCAACGCGGTGCACCCGATCGTCGATCTGCAGATCGAATACTCGCTCTTCACGCGCGGCATCGAGGACGCGATCCTGCCGGCCTGCCGGGAGCTCGGCATCGGCATCACCGCCTACGGCGTGCTCGCGCGCGGCATCTTCGGCGGCGAGCTGACGCGAGCGCGTGACGCGCGCTCGGCGATGCCGCGTTTCCAAGGCGAAAACCTCGAGCGCAATCTCGCGCTGGCCGGCGCATTGCGAACCGTGGCCGCCGCAAAAGGTGCGACGGTCGGTCAGATCGCGATCGCGTGGGTGCTGCATCGGGGCGACGACATCGTGCCGCTCATCGGTTCGCGCAGGCGTCCGCAGCTCGCGGACGCGTTGGGCGCGCTCGACGTCAAGCTCGATGCTGCCGACCTGGCAGCGATCGAAGCCGCCGTTCCCAAAGGCGCGGCCGCCGGCGACCGTTACGGCGCGCACCAGATGCGGGAGCTCGACAGCGAGCGCGTGTCGTGAACGAGGATGTGATCGGCCTGTGGCGTCTGGTGTCGGCGCGTCTCGAGGATGAGGAGAGCGGCGCGGTCGAGGATGCCTACGGACCCGATCCGTTGGGGTATTTGCTGCTGGCCCCCGGCGGACGCATGATCTCGTTCCTCATGAACGAGGAACCTACCGGGAACGACCCGGCCGCTTTGTTCGGCAGCATGATGGCGTATTCGGGCAGGTACCGGATCGAGGGTGACCGTTGGAGTACGGATGTCGACGTCGCCTGGTTTCCGGGGTGGCTCGGCACGCAGCAGGAGCGCACGTTTAGCCTTGCGGGCGACGAGTTGCACGTGAACGGCGGACCGATCGGCCTCCCCGCGCGACCCGGCCGGCGCCTGCGCACCATCCTGCAGTACCGCCGCGAGGACACCCTCGCTCGCTGACGCGTTACCAACTCGGTGACGACGAGCCGAGCGGACCCGCGGGGCGGTCCCAATGCATCGGTGTGCCGTCGATCGTCAGCGGTGCTCGCAGGCGGCGCGTTTCGCCCCAGGCCGTTATCTCGACGTCGGCCTGCGCCAGCAGCGCTTCGAACGTCGCGACTCCAGCGCGCGTTCGCAGGTCGAGCCGCGCGCAGCGCTTGCCCAACGTGACTTCCGGCGCCAGCGATGCTTCGTCCCAATCGAGCGGATCGATGCGCAATACATCGGCGCCGTATCCCGCCAAGAAGCGCGTCGCCACCGGTCCGGCGAGGACGCGCGTGAGATCGAGCACGCGGATCCCGTCGAGCGGACGTTCCGGTGCCACGTTCCATGCCGCCGGCGTGTCCGAGGCGTGGCGTTCGAGAGACACGAGCGGTTCGCGGGCGACGGCGGCGCCTTGCGGATGGGCGCGCCAGGCATCGATCGAGCGCATCGTCGCAGCTGCGCCGCCGCGTTCGACGATCGCCGTTTCCAGCGCATCCGCGTTCCAGCGCGCCACCGCGGCCGCCACCGCGGCTTTCTCGAACGGCGCTCCCAGCACGTCCAGCGCGATCGCGCGGTGGTTCGGCGCGTTCGTGTGCAGGCGAATCCATCCGTCGGCCGTCGCATAGTCGCCGGCGACCGGATCCCACAGCGGGGGCAACGTCCAGTCTTGCGGGCGCACCGTCATGCCGAACCACATCGACGCCAATCGCCGGTCGACGCGCACGCGCGGTGCACAGCCGTGACGCTGGGCGATAAACTCCGCTACGGACGCTCCGGCGTCACCGATGGCGGCCGCTGCGAAATCGCTTACCCGAAACGCCGACGGAAGATCGCCGTCGCCGGTATACTCGATTTCCAGGTTTACGATACCGCGCGCAGCGGGCGCGGCGGGGCGCCCGGCATCAAGCCGTTCGTGACCGCGAGCGGATCGTACGCGGCGACGGTGACGTCATCGTCGTTCGCGCCGTTGCGGCGCGCGGCGCGTAGCGCTTCGATCGCGTCGGGCAGCGCGTACTGTTCGCCGACGTAGCCGGCGACGAACCGGCCGCCGCGAATCTCGCCGCGCGCTTCCATGCGGCGCAGCGCGGCCAGAATCTCGCGCCACGGCGGTGCCAGCGATTCGCGCGCGACGACGTCGCGGAACACCACGCCCCAGCGCGCGAGCAGGCGGCGCGCGAACGCCTCCGCGTCGATGCGCTCGGTCTCCGCGGTGAGCCGTGACCAACGGCCGCCCGACGAACGCGGCCGCGCGCGCAGCCCCTGCTCGCCCAGACGCCGCTTGCGGTCGGCGAGCGCGCGCAGCGCGTCGAAACCGTCGGCGGTCACGAGGCCGCCGGCGACCAATTGCCACAGCGCTTCCTCGACTTCGGCCGGCAGCCGTTTGGTGCCGCGCACGATGTCGGCGAAGAACGGTGCGCCGCGCTGCGCGATCTCCTCGAGCACCTCGCGGGCCGCGTGCGAGAGCGCGGGCAACTCATCACCCTTCGCGACGATCAGCTCGGCGGCGTGTTCGCGCGCGAAGAGCGCGATCGGCGCGAGCTTGGTCGGTCGAATGCGCCGCTGCCGGCCGTCGCTCGACGGCGTGAACGCCGGATGCGGCGAGAGCCGGCCCCACATCACGTCGCCCGAATAGCACAGCTGATCCAAGTACTGGCGCTTGTAGTCGGCGATGCGCGCCGGCAGCACGGTCGTCTCCCATGCCGCAGCCGGAATCTCGTAGCCTTCGAGTTGCCGGATGACCGCCAGCGTGCCTTCGATGCCGTGCAGCCGCGAGGCCGGCGCCACGTGCTGCCAGCGGAAGAGGAAGCGCACGTAGTCGGCGGTGGCGACCGGCTCGATCTCGCGCCGCAACGCGCCCAGCGTCAGCCGGTGGATGCGCGCCAGCACGCGGCGATTGCACCACTCCTCGACGTCGTTGCGGAAGCGGCCGCGCAGCACCGCGCCTTCCGTCTCGATGCGGATCAGCGCCATCTCGACCATGCGCGGGTCGAGCGCGAGGCGCGTCGCGAGCTCGCCGACCGTCACCGGGCCGCTCGACTCGAGCCAGCCGCGCAGCATCTCGGCCACGGCTTGATCCGGCTGCTCGGGCAGCGCGACGCCGTTGACCGCGGGTGTTTCGGGATCGGCGGTCGCGTCGGGATAGATCATGCGCGTGAGCGCGCGCCGTTCCGCGCACGTCCAGAGCGGCGTGCCCGTGACGTCCAGCGTCGTCGCGCGGTGCTGCGCGACCAGCTCGTCGAACCAGGTTTGCCACGCGGCGACCGGCGGCACCGCGACCAGCGTGAGCAACGCGTCGTGCAGCTCGTCGGCGTCGCGCACGAGCGGCCACGACGATTCGGCGACTTCGAGAATCGCGGCCGGATCGAGCAGGCTCGACGCGTCGGCCGTCAGGCGGGAGGTGTTGCGCAGCGTCACCGCGCGCGTGCGGCGTTCCTCGAGCGGCGCGTCGTCGAGATACGCGTACGGGTTGGCGTTGAGGATCTCGTGACAGAACGCCGACGGTTCGGGCGTGTCGACGGCCAGCGTGCGAATCTTGCCGCTTTCGACGTCGTGGAGCACGGCGATGAGCCCATCGATGTCCATCGCTTCGCGCAGGCAGTTGTCGATCGTCTCGTTGACCAGCACGTGGTCGGGGACGCGGATCGGTCCGGTGAGGTTCTCGCCGCACGCCGCCGCATCCGGGAAACAGGCGGCCAGCAGATCGTCGGCGCGCATGCGCAGGAAGTTGGGCGGTACCTTGCGGCCGCCGCTGAAGCGCAGGATCGCCAGCGACCGCAACGCATTCCAGCGCCAGCGCGCGCCGAACATCGGCGCGGCCAACAGGGCTTGCGTCAGCGTGTCGACCACGCTGGCCGACTTCACGTACTCGAAGACGACCTCGAGCGGAAAGGCGTGCATCTCGGTGAGCGAGATGACGATCCCGTTGTCGTTGGCCGCGGCCTGCAGCTCGACGTTGAACGAGCGGCAGAACTTCTTGCGCAGCGCCAGACCCCACGCCCGGTTGATGCGCGCGCCGAACGGCGTGTGCAGGATCAGTTGCATCCCGCCCGCTTCGTCGAAGAAGCGCTCGGCGATCAGCGTGGTGTCGGTCGGCACCGCGCCGAGGATGGCCTTGCCCGCCCGCACGTAGTTGACGGCCTGCTCCGCGCCGGACGCATCGAGCGCGCAGTGCGTTTGCAGCCACGTCTTCGCGTCCTCGTCGGAACGCTCGTCGATCGCGGTGCGCACGGCCGCGACCTCGCGCGAGAGCTCGATCGTGCGGCCCAAGCCCTCGCCGTTCCAGAACGGGATCGAGGGCGGCGCACCGTGGGCGTCTTGCACGCGCACGACGCCCGTTTCGACGCGCCGGATCATCCACGACGTCGTGCCGAGCAAGAAGATGTCGCCGGCCATGCTCTCGACCGCGAAGTCTTCGTCGAGCGTCCCGATCACGACGCCCTCGGGTTCCGCGACGACGTTGTAATTGGCGGTCTCCGGAATCGCCCCGCCGCTCGTGATGGCCGCGAGGCGCGCGCCGCGGCGCGCCCGCAGGCGCCCGTTCACGCGGTCGTGGTGGAGGAAGACGCCGCTGCGCCCGCGCGAGGTGGCGATGCCGTCGGCGAGCATCGCGACGACATCGTCGAACTCGCGCCGCTCGAGATCGCGGTACGGGTAGGTCGAGCGCACCAGCGCGAACAGCGCGTCGACGTCCCAGTCGTCGCCGGCGCAGGTTGCGACGAGTTGCTGCGCGAGGATGTCGAGCGGCGCGTCGGGGATGCACAACGCGTCCATCGCTCCGGTGCGGATCGCGTTCACCAGCGCGGCGCATTCGATCAGCTCGTCGCGTGTCGTGCAGAAGAGGCGCCCTTCGGGTTTCGCGCCGATCCAATGCCCCGAGCGGCCGACGCGCTGCAGCGTGACGGCGATCGAGCGCGGCGATCCGAGCTGGATGACGAGGTCGACCGAACCGATGTCGATCCCGAGCTCGAGCGAGGCCGTCGCGACCACGCCGCGCAACTCCCCGTTCTTGAGCCGGTTCTCCGTATCGAAGCGGATCTCGCGCGAGAGGCTGCCGTGATGCGGCAGCACGATGCCCTCGCCGAGCCGCGTCGACAGCGCGAAGGCCGCGCGCTCGCTCATGCGCCGCGTGCCGACGAAGATCAGCGTCGTCTTGTGCGCGAGCACCAGCTCGGCGACGCGGTCGTAGATCTCGGCCCACATCTCGCCGCTGGCGACCGAGCCCAGCTCGTCGCTCGGCACTTCCACCGCCAGCGTCATCTCGCGCCGGTGACCGACGTCGACGATTTCGGCGTTGGGACTGAGGAACTCCGCGACGTGCTCGATCGGGCGCACCGTCGCCGACAGACCGATGCGCTGCGGCTTCTTGCCGCCCGAGCGCATCACCAAGTCGTCGAGCCGGGCGAGGGTCAGCGCGAGGTGCGAGCCGCGCTTGTCACGTGCCAGCGCGTGGATCTCGTCGACCACGATCGCTTCGACGTGGGTGAACAGCGCCCGCGACTTCTCGGCCGTGAGCAGGATGTAGAGCGATTCGGGCGTCGTCACCAGCACGTGCGGCGGCTTGCGCAGCATGCGCGCGCGCTCGGTCTGCGTCGTGTCACCGGTGCGCACCGCGGTGCGGATTTCTGCCAGTTCGAGGTTCTGCTCGGCTGCCGACTCGAGCAGCTCGCCGAGCGGGGTCTCGAGATTCTTTCGCACGTCGTTGGTCAGCGCTTTGAGCGGCGAGACGTAGACGACCAGCGTTTCGTCGGGCAAGGGCCCGGTGGCGGCCCGCCGCACGAGGCCGTCGAGCGCGATCGTGAATGCGGCGAGCGTCTTGCCCGAGCCGGTCGGCGCCGAGATCAGCACGTCGCGACC
>Ga0181536_10002929_pt1 | contig 18878 bp, 10 predicted proteins | sample PEATcosm2014_Bin_41_FD_121105 | JGI IMG/M metagenome (GOLD analysis project Ga0181536, IMG submission 121105) | Peatland microbial communities from MTU Mesocosm Facility, Houghton, MI, USA - PEATcosm2014_Bin17_60_metaG | ecosystem: Environmental > Terrestrial > Soil > Wetlands > Peat | place...
AATGCGGCGGCCCAGGCGCCAGCCACCGACATGCCGCTGTATGCCGCCAGCATGGGATCTATTTCTTTGGCTATAGAATCGGCGATCACGCACTTTTTGATTAGTCCGACTACAAAAAAGCCGATTCCCACCGCGACCTGCTCTTCCTTTGGTGGATGATCAATTCGTTCCAGGTCCTCCTCGATCTGCCGGAACCGCACGATCGGCCCGGCGACGAGTTGGGAAAACAGACTGACATAGGTTAAATATTCAAATAGATTCCTCGTCGCGCGAACTTTCCCTTGGGTTACGTCGACAATGTAAGAGATTGTGTGGAAGGTATAAAAGCTGATGCCGACCGGCAGCACGACACGCAAGAGGGGTGGCGCCGAAGACGTGAACAGACCAAATATATTCGAGATGAAGAAGTTATAGTACTTAAAAAATCCCAGAATTGTCAGGTCGATTACAATAGACGCTGTCATCCATGTCAGCCGCCGTCTTCTGGTAGGCGAGCCATCCACCAGAATGGCCGTAAAGAAACTTATCATGCTGGAAATGAACAGGAGCCAGCAAAAACGCCAATCCCAATAGCCATAAAACACATAACTGCTGACCGTGAGGATCACGTACCGGGCCTGCTTCGCTTTAAGGGACCAGAACAAGATAAAAACAATGGGGAAAAATACGAAGAGGAAGATATCCGAATTAAAGACCATGCGGGCCCTCGCTGACTAGAGCGCGAGCCACACGGTCCATATTGCGCCAGTTCATATGACTGGAGTCGTCCCAGGCAGTTTCCAACCCTCCGAACGCTCTGATATCCGAATAGTCTTCGTAATGGATGCCGTAGGCAGAGACCCAGTTTTCAGCCTCAACATTCACCTTTTTGATCAAGTCCGCGTAATTCGTGTTCTGAATCATGAACTCGTTCAAGCGAGGATGGATCGGAGTGAGCCAAACAACCACAATTGCGTTGTGTTGGCGCGCCTCGGTAAATAGTTGCCTTAAATAATCCAGCCTTTTGGGAGAGAGATCTCGCATTCCGGCGATCCGCTGCATGTAGGACTTTATGTCGTCGCTGAAGTCATGCTGAGGGCCGATCTCACCCAAGGGGAATTGTGCACCCGAGTACTGCAGTTCGTAGCCGTCCGCCGCAAACTTGGTCTTCGGCGTCTGATGGCGAATCTTCATCCATATGGCCTTGAACGAGTCTTTCAGATAATCCTTGGTGTACACCGATTTCGCGTCAATCAGCCATTTCATGGATAGCCACGAAGAAGTGTCGTCGGCGTGTTCGAGATAGCTCTTCAGCTCGCTGCGGTCGAACATGTGATCGTGCGCGTCGTCGCTGTGCAGGGACGCAATGTCGAGGCCGATCACGAGAAATTTGGGGTTGATCCCTTGGGCGAGCGCATAGTGGTAGATTGCCAGGAAATCCTCGGCATGCGCATTGTCCACGGCGAAGTTGAACACGCGACTCTCCCCGTCTCCGCTCAGCAATCCAGGACGCATTAGCAGGGAGCGGCTCGATCCAAGAATCAGACCGCCAACGGCGCCCTGCTCGCTGAACCGATGGAGCAACTGCAATTTAGCGCGCCGGGAATCGAGCACCAGCACCGGAAAAGTGCCCGTGCCGTATTCCCCATACGGATCGACGAACTGAATGAAGCCGTAGTAAATTACACAGAAAAGTGCCAGGACCAAAGTGAATAAAACAAGAAAGCGCATGCGTGTCACGGGGATTTTAGCATGAAAAGTGCTGCCATCAATTCAGCCGGGCGGGCGGTTCTGGCCTGGGTTCGCACGGCTGGGCCGACTCTTCTTCACGTTCGGAAAGCTCACGACCATGGATCGTTTCGTAATGGATAGGCCGTGAACGCAGTTTGCGGCCGCGAACCACCCGGCGCAAGAGTTCAAGCCTGGTTCCTCAGCTTTCTACGCAGCTCCGAAATCAGAATCTTGAAAGCCTTGTCGTGAAAGGGAGATGGCCAGTGAGCCAACGCCCACCATGCGCACCGAAGCGCGGCCGGGCTGTCGCTGAGCTCCCGATACTTGACAGCGGCAAGTGACGTTCGAACGGAACGCATGCGCCGGGCTTCGATAAAACGGCGGATCGGCGGGAGACCGTCGGTTCCGGCAGCGACGATGCTTCCATGGTGCGAAAAAACGATATCGGGGTTCGCTCCAATCCCCGTTCCGGTCACCCGATACATCAGAAGCTACTGGGGAACTCCTACGAAGTTACACACACGAGCCAGCCTGAGCCATGCCTCCCAATCTTCCGCGCCAAAATTATTCTCATTGAATCCGCCAACTTGAAGCAGACTTTCTTTCTGACGAGAACCGCGGACGGGTCAATCCAGTGTGGTGCCGGAGGACGGTTTTTACGCGGCTCGTATCGTAGTACTGGCGGGGTCCGTGTGCCCGTCGGGCCAGAACACGGTGGTGGCACAATAGCAAAAAGCCTCGTCCCGGATTGCGGAGACCTGCGCCTCCAGCTTCTCTGGGAGCCAATAGTCATCCGCGTCCAAAGGGGCAATCCAGTTTCCCTCCGACGCCCGGATGCCCACAACTGAAGCCAAAGCTGGTGGTTATTGTCGAGATCTGACTCCACGCCTGGGCGTCGGATCAGGTTCTTCATGTACCTGCCAGATGCCGGCCGCGAGTTTTGTGAAGTTAGCCCAACGCGCTTTTCTCGTATGCTCGCTGCTCCGGTGTGAGTCCCGCTCTGTACGTGTCGATCGCGGCCTGAATCCCGGCCAGTTCGCGATCTGCTGCCACCAGCCGCTGATCCCCATGACCAGGTCGCTCGGCTGCGCAAAGTTGCGAAGCTGCTCCACAAACACGCTGTCGTAACTCACATCATTCGCGTAAGCCGTGATCGTCGGCAGTTGTCGGTCAATGCCATTATGCGGAAGCGCTGCCGCCATTGCCGCACACAAAAATCTGGCGGCCATTGGCGCGCGCATCGTTGAACAACTCAATCGCCTGGTTGACGAGGTTCAGGTCAACGGTATCGAGAGCTTTCAACAGCTCAGTCTTGTAGTCAGATGGAAACTTCATGTCAGTGTCTTGGCCAGCGCCAGCGCGCCATACAGCACGCTATCGTCACCCAACGCGGCCCGAACTACCTCGACCCTTGCACCCGACCAGTCCGTGATCTGCCGGTCCAGTTCCTCGCGCAGCGGCCCGAACAACGCTTCCCCGGCGTTAGTGATGCCGCCCCCGATTACGATACGCGATGGATTCAGTAACATGATACACGCCTTCAAGCCAAGTGTGAGATCCACCACATATCGCGCCACAAAACCCGGGTCGCGCAGCAGTTCTTTTGCGCTTTTGCCGTAGTCGCGCTCGAGCCACAGCCCGCAACACATTCGTTCTAAGCAACCCCGCGTCTGGCACAGACATTCGGGGCCTTCGGGCCGGATCGTCAGGTGCCCGATCTCGCCCGCCCAGCCATCCGCGCCGCGCCAGATCTTGCCATCGCAATAAATGCCGCCGCCAATCCCGGTCGAGAGCGTCATGTAGAACAATGGCGAGTGGCCGCGCCCCGCGCCGTATGTGGCCTCACCCAGCGCCCCGGCGTTCGCGTCATTATCCATGATCGCCGGCACGCCCAGTGCTTTCCCCAGAAACTCAGTGAGATGGAAATCATTCCAGCCGCCAACGTGCGTGGAGAATGCCACGCGCTGATGTCCAAAGTCCACTGGTCCGCCGAAGCCGATACCGCAACGCTCAAAGGGAGTCTCGCGTTTCCACACGCTCGCGATTTCCACGACTTGCTCCAGCATCCAGTCGCGCGCGCCGGCCCGGTTCGTCAGCCGCGATTCCCGCCGCACCATGCGATCGTCTTCGAAAAGCGCGACCGTGAATTTCGTCCCGCCGATATCCACCGCCAGCGTATTCATCCGCGCGCCGCCTCCAGAACTTCAGCCGGCGAAGCCGTTCCAGTGCCTTTTTTCATGATCGTGATCGACGCTACCAGATTGCCGAACCGCACCGCGTCCACTGCCGAACCGGTTACGGCAAGTGCCACTGCCGCTCCCGCTGAAAAGGCGTCGCCGGCGCCGCAAATATCGACAGGTTTTTCGACCGCTTTTGTGGGACAGAATTGTTCGCCCGTTGCGTCGACAATCAGCGCGCCTTGCGGCCCGTCCGTCACAATCAACAGCTTAGTCTTGCAATGCTCACGTAATGCTTTAATGTCCACCTTGCCCAGCGCCCGGTGGCACGCCGCTTCGGCTTCTTCCCGGTTGGACTTAACGATAATGTTTCTAAACAGTTCCATTCGCTCTCGTGAATCCACCCAGAACACCTTGCCGGGGTGTTGTTGAGCCTGCTCCGCCAGAAGGTCGCGAACCGCCGGCGTCACGACGCCGCCAGCACTGGTTTCCGCCTGGTCAGAAATGAGAATAACGTCAAATGAATCAATGGCTTCTGGCAACAAATCCAGCACCTGCTGTTCGATCTGAGTGTCTAGGGGAACAGTGGAAATGAAGTCAACGCGTGGCTGATCTTCTTTGCTTGTAACGGAATTGATGAGTTTTGTGTAAGTGAAAGTTGCGATTTGAGGTGTACGAATCAACATTTCGGACGAAATATGATGCCGGCCAAGCGTCCGCTTGAGTTCCAAGCCGTGGCCGTCATCGCCTGCTACTCCAAGGACGGCAACCCGGCCTAACCCCAGTGCTACCAGATTGTTAGCAACGGTTCCGCCCGCTCCAGGCGTAACTTCAGTCTGGATAACCCCGATCCGCGGAATTCCTGTTTCACGTGAAGCTTCAGATGTTGCCGGATCGTAGGTGCACCAACGGTCGAGGCAAATATCACCCACGACTAGCGCGGAAAGCTTTGAAAATGCAGCCAATATCTCCGAAGTGGTCATTTTTGCTCAAGAATCGCGCACCGCAGCGCCGGCAGGGTCGCCCGGTGATCGCCGCAAAAATAGAAACTCTCGCCGCCATCGGCCACCGTCCGGACCAGAATAGTCTTCTGCGGTCGGAAGTAATAGCCCGGGTCGGTTTTAGGCAACTCGCGGTGGATGTCGCCGTGGATCGGCACCAGGTCGAAGACGGCGGTCGCGAAATGGCGGATTTCGCGACTCTTCTGCCGGGCGATATTGCGGGCCATGGCAAGCGCTTTGAGGTAAACCTCGGGGGCCATGATGGCGGAGCCAAAACTGAGCAGTACCCCGCCCTCGAGGCGCTCGACGGTGCGGGCGAAAATCAGGAAATCGTGGTAGCTGGCGGCGCCGACGGCGGCACCGTCGCAATTGGGGTGCTCGTGCAGAATGTCGTAGCCGATACCGGCGTGCACGGTGACAGGAACCGAGCGGCGGTACGCGGCGGCGAGGACGCTGAGATCTTTGTGCGGATAGTCGCTCACGTCGATGCGACGGCCGGCATTTTCCCCCAGGCCCAAACCGAGCGCGGCGGCTTCGACGGCCCAGCCGTTGAGTTCGCCCGTCTCGCGCCAGAGGCCGAATTCGCCGGTGCGGATGTAGCGCGCTACGCTTTCGGTGGTGGCGCCAATGCGTGCGAGTTCGTAGTCGTGGATCATACCCGCACCGTTCATGGCGATGTGGTCGAGCGCGCCCCGCTCGACGAGATCGATGATGTGGCGGCTGACCCCGGCGCGGAGGACGTGTGCGCCCATCATGAGAATGCGGGCGGCGTTGCGGCCGGTTGCTTCGATGAGGCGGCGCGCGACATCGGATAACTGCGGATGCGCGTACGGAGGCGTGGGCGCGTCGAGCGTTAGCCAATGGGTGAGCTGGAGATCATTGGTGCGCTCGGCAAGCGGCTGGATGAGGAGCCGCGAGCGGTCAAAGACCTCGTATTTACTTGCCATTGAGGAACAGGGTGTGCAGAAGTTCGCGATGGCAGAGGAAGTTGGGAATAATGAAATCGGCGCCTACGCCGGCGAGACGCTGGCGCTTCCACTGATCGACCACGGCGCATTCGGGCTCGGCGGTGGCGACACCAACGGCAGTCCCGCCGACTTCCTTGATGTTCTCGATTTCGACGTAGCCATCCCCAAAGCCCAGGAATTCCCCGCCCTTGCATTCAGCTTTGGCGATGAGCTGCTGGATGAGGATTTTCTTGGAAAAACTCTTGTAGTCGTCCAGCGCGCCGAAGACGCCGCCGGTGAAGTAGCGGTCAACATCGAGCAGGCTGGCTTCTTTGCGCATATAGATCTGGTCGGTTCCACTCGCCAGGTACATTTTCAAACCCCGCGCATGCAAAGCTTCGAGCAGCTCGCGCGCGCCGGGCACGAGATATTTTTCAGGCGGCGCTGCGCCCGATTCCAACTCTTCCAGGCGATCGCGGATCTTCTCATGCAACAGATCCAAGTACCGTTTCTTGTACACCAGGGGATCGGGGGGATTGCCGCCGCGGGCCTTGACGTTGTCGGCAAGCTCGATCATCTGATACATGGTCTGCTTGCCGGTGAGGCGGCCGACGAATTCCTCGACGATGGCGCGGACCTCGGCTTCGGATTCGCCGGTCTTGAGATCGAGAAGAATCTCGACCATCATGGGGACCATCACGTCCATCCAGCCAGCGCGGATGAGCGAAATGGTGCCGTCGAAGTCGAAAAGGACCACGCGGGCGTCGCGGGCGTGCGCGCCCGGGCGAAGGTGCTCAATCATGGGATCTATTGATTGTGACACGAATCAGGCGAGATTAGCCGCGGGCGCTACCGCCAAGGATTCTGCGGACATCTCGGGCGCCATGAAGGATTCGGACGATCTCGATTCCTGCCGTCTTGGGTCGATAGAAGATCAAAAATCTCTCGAACGGAGCGGTAACCGGAAACTGCCGAAGTCCTTTGAGCCGATCGATGTTAGTCTCGAATCCCTTCGAGCAGATCGCGCCTCGCCCTCGGGCGGAACGTTACGACCGGATTCACTTTCGCTTGGCTCTTTGCGTTTGGCTCTGAGCGCGCAACCTGCGCTGGGCCTCCCGTTTGAGGTCCGCCCAGAACCTCCCATCGGCCCGAAGAGGCCGGCCGGAATCTAAACCCTCCGGCGATTTCGAAACCGGCGCGAACGAGGGCGAGGCGTGCCTCGCCCCTACGATGGCTGCGGTGTAAGGGCCGGGCATGTCCGGCCTAACACTTACAAAATCGCCGGGGGCCCCTTTTGGCGGCCTAGAAGGGCGGATACAGCTCTCTTAACCGTTGCCGTAGCCCGGCGCCAGACTCTCGGGATAAAGACCTCCAATGAAAAATTGTCCAGGAGACCGTCGATGATCCACAACGGCACGTTGCGCAGCAGCTTCCAAATAATAAAGTGGATTCCAGCGTGGTCAAGCCCGAGGAGTTCCTGCCACCAGTGGGCGAGGGTCTGTTCTACGGTGTCGCGCGGGATGCCGTTGGAAGGAGCTGGGCGCGCCGGCTGGCCGGCGGCCGCAAACCGCGAAGCCGCTCCATGCAGCCTTCGATCTGTTCGGCTAGCACCGCAGCGCCGATGGGACTGAACAGTTCCGCATGCGTACCCGGAACCTCGTGGACTTCGAGACCCCCCGCCGCTAAGCGAGTCCATCCCATTTCATAGTCTAATTCTTTATCCCCCTTGTCATCCCTGGCACGGAAGAGATCCAGTCGACCGGGATAGACGTGAGTCGTGTAGTTCTTCGCGGCAAACCAATTGACATCGATGACACTCGAGAGCGATTGCGGTACCTGCTTCCCCCGGGCGTCGTAAACGCCGTAAATCGTTTGTACCAATCTGTTGCGCAGCAGCGTCATCAGGTTGCCAAATTTTTCCGGGCCGATGAAGGCCTGCTGCAGATATTTTCTCCATCGCTTGCCACGGAGCAGCCAACTCTTGAAGTAGCCCGGATGCCAAGTATCCAGCAGACCGGCCAGCCCAACTTGCTCACCCATGGCGTGCAACTGCTGCGCTATTTCAAACGCCAGGATTCCGCCAAATGAATAGCCGAGAAAGCAGTACGGGCCTGTAGGCTGATGGGTCCGCATTTCGCGGATATAATACGCCGCGATATCTTCCACGCGCATCAACGCAGGTCCGGTTTGGTCGAGGGCTTGGGACTGAATGCCATAAATGGGCTGATCGGGGCTGAAGCGCCGTGCCAGGTCTCCGAAGCCGACGACGTTGCCGCCGACTCCGTGAATCAGAAACAGAGCCGGCTTGGAGCCGCCCACGTGGATGGGCACGATGGGCGACTGGACCTTTTGATCTTCCGGCTTGCGAATGACGTTAGCTAGGGCCTCGATGGTACGGGCTTCGAACAGTGCGGCCAGGCCGAGGTTCAGCGAAAAATGGTTCTTGATTTTGGCAAACAGCCGGACGGCGATGAGGGAATGTCCACCGACTTCGAAGAAGTCGTCGTGGGTGGAGACGTGGTCGAGGCCGAGGAGTTCCTGCCACCAGTGGGCGAGGGTCTGTTCTACGGTGTCGCGCGGGATGCCGTTGGAAGGAGCTGGGCGCGCGGACTCGCGGACGGACGGCGAAGCGGGCGGTCCCGGCTGGTCCAGGCGCAGAGCAGCCGGGTCGGCCAGAGGCTGCAAATCCCGAAGCCGTTCCAAGCAGCCTTCGATCTCTTCGGCGAGCGCCGCAGCGCCGATGGGACTGAGCAGGTCCATGTGAGTGCCGGGGATATCGTGGGATTCGAGACCCTCGGCCGCTAAGCCGCCCCATCCCATCTGTGCGTCTAATCGAGGATCATCCTTGTCATCCCTGGCCCTGAAGAGAACCACTCGGCCGGGATAGAGACGAGGCGAATAGTTCCTGGCAGCAAACCGGTTGACGTAGAGGACTTTCGAAAACGATTGAGGTACGTTCTCTCCCGGAGCGCCGTGTAGCCGGTACCTTGTTTGCCAGAATTTCTTGCGCAGCAGGTTCCCCAGGTATCGGACTTTATGTGCCCCGGTGAATGTGTTCCTCAGATATTCTTTCCATCGTTTGGCCCGGAGCGGCCAGCGCATGAAATAGGTCGGATGCCAAGTATCCAGCAGACCGACCAAACCAACTTGCTCACCCATGGCATGCAATTGCTGCGCGATTTCAAACGCCACGAGTCCGCCGAATGAATAGCCGAGAAAGCAGTACGGGCCTGTAGGCTGATGGGTCCGCATTTCGCGGATATAATACGCCGCGATATCTTCCACGCGCATCAAAGCAGGTCCGGTTCGGTCGAGAGCTTGGGACTGAATCCCGTAAATGGGCTGGTCATGGCTGAAGCGCTTTGCCAAGTTTTGGAAGACGACCACATTGCCGCTGACTCCGGGAATCAGAAACAGAGCCGGCTTGGAGCCGCCCGCCTGGATGGGCACGATCGGCGAGTGAACCTGTCGATCCTCTGGCTTGCGAATAATGTTGGCCACGGCCTCGATGGTCTGAGCTTCGAACAATGTGGCTGGGCCGAGGTCCAGCGAAAAATGGTGGTTGATTTTGGCAAACAGCCGGACGGCGACCAGGGAATGACCGCCGAGCTCGAAGAAATCGTCGTGGATGGAGACGTGGTCCACGCCGAGGAGTTCCTGCCACCATTGGGCGAGGGTTTGTTCTACAGGGTCGCGAGGGGCGCCGTTGGAAGGAGCGGGGTGCGAGGGCGCGCGGGTAGCGTGCTTAACGGGCGTGGGCTGTTCGAGGCCCAGGGCGGATGGGACAGCCAGGATCTGCGCGAGCGGTTGGCTGTTGAGAATGGCGGCGAAGGCTCTGACGCCAGCCGCGGACGCAATCGTGTTTTCCGGTGACGGCAACGCGCGGGCCGCGGCATTGCCGGATAGCAGCGCCGCACTGGTCAAACGCCGCAGCGTGAATTTCTCGATTTCGACGATGACCAGGCCTTGCCTATCCGCAATCGTGATATCGAACGCAACCACCTCTTTTTCCACGCTGGCGCCCCGCGGCCAGCGTATGTGGCAGTAGCAGCGGCGCGGCAGACGGCTGAACACCGTGATGCTCTGGTAGGAGACCGGCACGTAGAGGGACTCGGTGCGATCGTAATCGGGAATGGTGAGCATGGCCGATCCGGTGGCGGCATCGAGCAGCGCGGGATGCAGTTGGAAGGTTTCTAAATCGGCAGCGTACTCCTCGGCGAGTTCCAAATGGCTGACGGCCTGGTTCGGACCGAGGTGTATGCGCTTCAGGCAGCGCCATCGCGGGCCGAACTCGATGTGGCGCGCCTGCTTGGTGTTCTGCTTTTCGGGCCCAAAGGTGAGTTCACGCAGGTTGCATTCTTGTTCGAGCGCGGCTGGATCAATGAACTTGGGGGCGGCGGCGCCGAGCGAACGCACCGAGCCGCTGGCGCAGGGCAAGTCTGCCGATTCCGCGGCTGCGACCGTGAACTGGTAGGCATCGCCTTCGCGCGAAGCGCGGAACTCCACGGAGCGGGTTTTGCCGCGGGCGACCCGCAGCGGCGCGCTAAACGACAGGCGCTCGAACTGCAGCGCGCCCTCGCCAAAGTGTTCGCTCATGGCCGCGCGCGCCAGCTCGATGTAGCCGGTTCCGGGAAACAGCGCGTCTCCGCCGCGCAGGCAGTGCTCGTTCAGCACCCAGTGATCGTTGAAGCTCAGCTCGGTGTGGTAGACCATGGCGCCGGCCGTGCTGGTGGAGCGAACACCGAGCAGCGGATGGCGGCTGTTCGAGGCACTCCGCCGCGCTGGCTGCTCCGCGGCCATACCCATCTCACCCCACCGGCCCCAGTTAATGGCCACCGTCCAGGGCTTCCCTTGCGCATGGCGCGATGCTGCAAACGTGTCCAGAAAAGAATTGGCGGCTACATAATCGACCTGCCCGACCGGTGCGATACAGCAACTGATGGAGGAGAACAGAGCGAAAAAGTCGAGAGCAATGCCTTCGAGGGCGGCCTCCAACACCAGCGTGCCGGCAACTTTCGGCGCGAGAACGCGATCCGCCGCTTCCTTCTGCTTGAATTGAATCAAGCCGTCGTCGAGGACACCGGCAGCATGGATAACGCCGTGGATTGCGCCGAATTTCTGCCGCGTCTCGGAGATCACGCGCTCGATGGCGGCGGGATCGGTTACATCGGCGCGGGCGATTTCGACCTGCGCGCCCAGTTTTTCGAGTGACTGGATGGCATCCGGGCTCTGCGGCTGGCCCGTACGGCTTACCAGCACCAGCTTCGCCTGCACGGTTCGCGCCAGATGTTCGGCGATGACCAGGCCGATGCCGCCCGTGCCACCGGTGATCAGATACACGCCTTGCTGGCGGAGACGCGAAGCCGTGGGATCGACGCGCGCCGGCTCGAGAGTCTGGACCCAGCGTTCGTCACCGCGATACGCCACGGGCTCGGCCGGCAGGCCGAAAGCCTGCGCCGCCTCCGCGAGGATTTGGCGCACGGCGCGAGCCTGGTCGCCCGTCTTGGATACGGCGACATCGATCGACCGGCAGCGGATGTTCGCAAATTCCTTGGGGATCACCTTGCACGGACCCATCAGCACGGCCCGTTCGGGATGATGAATCGGTTCGCCATCCACCGATTGGAGTCCGTTCGACACGATGGCCAATGTCATCGGCTCGGAAAGATCCTGGGCGCCGATGGCCTGTGCGAGAAACAGCAGGCTGTAGAAGCTGAACGCTTCGGCCGACGCGAGATTTTCCGTGCCTTGCGGCGCATCCGGCGCGACCAGCGACCAGAGATGGACAATGCGCTGCGGCACGTGGCGGGAACCCACCAAGCCTTCGAGGAGGCGATCGTAATCGGCGCGGTTGGCGGGCGCGAGTACATAACTGTGCTTGCCCGTTTTGGCGAACCGCTCGCCCGCACTGACGGTGACGACGGTGTGGCCCGCGCCATCCAGATCTTTCGCGATCGCAGCGCCAAGGCCCAGAGTATCTGCAAAGATCAACCAGGTGGCGCGCTCCGCGTTCGCGGCGGGCAGCTCAGCACGCTTCCACACCGGGCGGTAATACGAAATTTCGGCCGGCTCGGCAATGGGCGCGGCCTTCTGGGGCTTTGGCGCGTCGATCCAGTAGCGCTGGCGCTCAAACGGGTACGTGGGCAGTTCGACACGCTGCCGCCGTTCGCCGGCGTGGAACCCGGCCCAATCGACTTTCGCGCCGGCGACCCAGACCTGTGCCAGGGCCGATAGCAGGAACCGGAGATCATCGGTGGGCTCCTGCGAGGCGCGCACCGATGAAACAATTTTGACACCAGCCGTTTTCGCCGGATGGCGCGCGGCCAGACCGAACAACACGCGGCCCGGGCCAGCCTCGATCATCACAGCCGGCGCCTGCTGGAACAGCGCGGCCAGACCATCGGCGAACCGCACAGGCTGCCGCACGTGGCGCACCCAGTAAGCGGGATCGGTGGCCTCTTCCGGAGTGATCCACGCGCCGGTCACGTTGGAAACGTAGGGGATGCGGGGCGGCTGCAGTTTGCAATTGCGCATGACCTCCGCGAACTCACCCAGAATGGCGTCCATCGAAGCGGAGTGAAACGCATGCGAGGTTTCGAGGCGTTGACACAGCACGCGATCGGCGGTGAGTTTCTTTTCGAGCGCATTGATGGCTTCGGCCGGGCCCGAGAGCACGCATTGGCGTTGGCCGTTCACGGCCGCAAGTGAAAGTGCACCCGCCGCGAGAGAGAGCGCCTCGGTCTCCGCCATCTGCACCGCCAGCATGGCGCCCGGCGGCACCGACTGCATCAATCGCCCGCGCGCCGCGACCGCCCGCAGCGCGTCTTCGAGCGACAGCACACCCGAAACGCACGCTGCGACAAATTCGCCCAGGCTGTGCCCGATCATGGAGGCGGGCTGGACGCCCCAGGACATCCAGAGCTTCGCCAGCGCGTACTCGATCGTAAACAACGCCGGCTGCGCGATGCGCGTTTCTGTCAACTGCGCGTTCGCCCGGACAAGGTCTACATCGTCAGGGGGAAACAGCAGCGTGCGGAGATCCAGCCCCAGGTGTGGGCGCAACAGTTCGGCCGAGCGATCCAGTTCCGCGCCGAAGATTTCTTCGGACTGGTAGATGCCCCGCGCCATGTGAAGGTATTGCGCGCCCTGCCCTGGGAACAGAAACGCGACGCCAGTGTGCGCCGCTTCCTGGCCGCGGAAAACCTCCTTGGCGTCCTCAAGGCGCAGCGACTGAATAGCTTCCTGGTGCGTGCCGTAGACGACGGCGCGACGGTATGCGAACGCTTTCCGCCCGAGGTGGCCCGTGAAAGCCACGTCGGCAAGGGGCAGCTCGGGGTGTTGTTCCAGGTGTTCGGCGAGATTGCGAGAAGCGGTTTCGAGCGCGGCCGGCGTCTTGGCAGAAACTGTCAGCACTTGCCATGGGCGCGACTCGCCGGACTTGGCGGCCGCAGGCGCTTCTTCCAGGACGACGTGGGCATTTGTTCCGCCGATGCCCAGCGACGTGACCCCGGCACGCCGTGGCGTCCGCCCGCTCGGCCATTCGGCCACGCGGTGGTTGACGTAAAACGGACTATTCGCGAAATCAATTCGTGGATTCGGCTTGGCGAAATGCAGACTAGGCGGCAATTGCCGGTGCTCGAGCGCCAGCACGGTCTTGATCAGACCAGCCACGCCGGCCGCTGCGTCCAGATGACCGATGTTGGTTTTCAGCGAACCGATGCCGCAGAAGCCACGCGCCTGTGTGCTCCGCCGAAAGGCCTGCGTGAGCGCCGCGATCTCAATCGGATCGCCCACCGGCGTTCCGGTGCCGTGCGTCTCGACGTACGAAATTGATTCGGCCGCGACATCCGCCACTTCCAGGGCCTCCGCTACCACTTCCGCCTGCCCCGTCACGCTCGGCGCCAGGTAGCCCACCTTGCGGGCGCCGTCGTTATTGATCGCACTGCCGCGAATCACGGCGTGTATGTGGTCGCCATCCGCCAGAGCATCCTCGAGCCGGCGCAGCACAACCACTCCTGCGCCGCTGCCGAATACCGTGCCGGTCGAATCCGCATCGAACGACCGGCAGTGGCCGTCGCGCGACAGAATCTCGCCTTCGCGATACAGATATCCCTGCCGGTGCGGGATCTCGATGGTTACCCCGCCCGCCAGCGCCATGTCGCACTCGCGATTCAGCAGGCTCTGACACGCCACATGCACCGCGACGAGCGACGTTGAGCACGCAGTCTGGATCGTCATGCTGGGGCCGGTCAGATTCAGTTGATACGAGACGCGCGTGGCCAGCACGTCCTTGTCATTGCCGGTTTGCTTGAGCAGAAACAGGCCCGCGCTTGCCATCAGTTGCTGATTCGGCACCAGGTGGAACATCAGGTACGAGTTCATCCCCGAGCCGGCAAAAACTCCGATAGCGCCGGGAAACGCGTCCGCCGACCATCCCGCCTGTTCCAGCGCCTCCCACGCGCACTCGAGAAACACGCGGTGCTGGGGATCCATGATGGCCGCGTCTTTGGGACTGAAGCCAAAAAAAGGCGCATCGAAGAGCTCGATGCCGTCGAGCACTGACGCCGCTTTGACGTAGTTGGGGTCGCGTAGCGCACTTGGGTCCGCGCCGCCGTCCAGCAGCTCCTGATCGGTCAGGGGCCGGATCGACTCCACCCCGCGACGCAGGTTCTCCCAGAACTCGGCCAGATTCCCTGCCCCAGGAAACCTCCCGCCTAAGCCGACGATCGCGACCGCGGAGGGAGAGGCGTGCATCGGCTCAGGGTTCATTTGGGAACTCGACCTTTACCGACGATGCATGCAGAAGGCCACCCTTTTATCTGCTTGGACTTAAAGCCAGATCTTCACTTTCCTGGCTATTAACCTGTGTAATTCTATAAACCTATCTCACCCCGCTAGCTCATTCAGACCAAACGAATTGGCTGGTGAGACCAGAAACCCACCCAACTGACACAGATTCGTGTGCGATTACCCTTGTACCCCACATTTTGTCACCCAAATTGCGAGCCCTTTACCGAGAATTGGGAAACTACACAAATCCTTCGCCCTCCGCCCAAAGGCCTCCAGAGAAGGAGACCACGGATCTCGACACGAACGATGGAGCCCGTTGAGACCCGCAATGGCTGCTATATTGAATAATCGTTGGAGGATAAGGAATCTCTCAATGAGTGACAACAGTGTCATGCGTAGAGTGCACCGGGCGGCGGTGATTGTCAGTCTCTGCATCGGAGTGGCGGTGGTGGCCGCTCAAACGCCTGCGGCAAACACTCCCGCCGCACAGAGCCCGCCTGCTTCGGACGAATACCACATCGGCGCCGGCGACGTGCTGGAGATCAACGTCTGGAATGAGCCCCAGGCGTCGGTTGCGGCGGTGGCGGTAAGGCCCGATGGAAAGGTGTCGCTGCCCTTGATAAAAGAAATCGACGTTCTCGGCCAGACTCCAATGGAATTACAGAGGGCCTTGACCGCCAGATTTGAGAAGCTGATTCGCGGCGCGGATGTCACCGTCGTGGTGAAGGAAATTCGCAGCAAGAAAGTTTATCTGGTGGGTAAGGTGACCAAGCCAGGCCCGGTTCCTTTGGTATCGGACCACATGACAGTCCTGCAAGCGCTGGCGGAATGCGGAGGCGTGAGCCAATTCGCCAAAAGGGGCAAGATCTACGTGCTGCGCACCGACAACGGGAAGCAGGTTAAGTTGCCGTTTGATTACAACGCGGTAATCAAGGGCGAGCACATGGAACAGAACATCGCGCTGCTGCCGGACGACACCATCGTGGTTCCGTAGTTCCAGCTCATTCCGGTTTGCGGGTGCGTGGCGAGATGGGAACGAGCCTGCCCCGAAAGGTGGAGTTCCTGGTTATCAGCCGCTGTAAACTCCGCCCTTCGGCGGCTTCCAAAAAAAGAGAACTAATGCCAAATTTTGGCATGCCACCCCGCGGGCCGCTCATAGGCTTAGCTAAGACCTTGTGCTTGTTACAGTAGGCGAGGCTCCGTTATGGAAGCAAGCGTGCATTGATTTCTACGCACAATAACTTGTTGACTACGCTGTTGGGCATCCGGCAGTTCAGACGATAGGAAGAAACCTCATGTTGCGACTCGAAGCGATCTACGGCAAACGATTCACCGTGCTGGCGTGCCTGCTCCTCGCCGGACTGGTGCTGGGCGGGTGTCATCGCTCGCCCGAAGCCAGGAAAGCCAAGTTTCTGGCGAGCGGCAAGGCCTTCATGGAGGCCAAGGATTACCCGCGCGCCATCTTGCAGTTTCGTAATGCGGTTCAAGTCGCTCCAAACGATGCGGAAAGCTCTTACCAACTGGCCTTGGCGTTTCTCGCCAGCCACGATCTGCATGACGCTTACGCCTATTTGGACAAAGCCACTAAACAGGATCCGAAACGCAACGACGTCAAGCTCAAGCTGGATGAACTGAAAGTGATGAACGGGGACAACACGTTAAAGGAGCAAGCCGAGAAGGATCTTACTGCGATGCTCAGCGCTTCGCCCGGGGACGCCAATATTCTGAGCACCCTCGCCCTTGCGGAGTTCCAGCTCCATGAGCCCGAAGAGGCGGTCAAGCATCTGGAAGCCGCGCTCCAGAAGGCTCCCGAGAACCTCAAGATCGCGGTGACCATGGCCAAGGTCAAACTGGCGAAGAAGGATTGGGCGGGCGCGGAACAGGTGCTGAAGACGGCTGCGCAGAAGGCTCCAAAGTCTGCTGATCCGCTGGTCGCGCTGGGCAGCTTCTATCTGTCCAGCCAGAAATTCTCGGAAGCGGAGCAGGTGCTGCGACACGCGCTTCAAATTGATCCCAAGAACGATTCTGCGCTCCTGGGTTTGGCCTCCATCCAGGTTCGCAACGGACAAAGGGACCAGGCGGAGCAGACCTATGCGAGGCTGTCAGCGTCGCCGCAAGCACAATACAAACCGCTGCACGCGGCGTTTCTGTTCCAGGAGGGTAAGCGCGACGCCGCCATTGCGGAGTTTGCCAAACTCGCCAAGAACAGTCCGGATGATCGCGCGGCGCGGACGCGTCTGGTGGTCGCCTATTTGAGATCCAACCGCATACCCGATGCAGAAAACGTGCTGGCGGAGGTTCTCAAACACAACGCCAAAGATGTGGACGCCTTGATGCAGCGCGCCGAGATTTATACCGCCACGGGCAAATACGCCGAGGCACAGACCGACCTCGATCAGGCCTTGCGCTACCGTCCAGACTCCCCCATCGTGCACTACCTCCTCGCCCGGGTGCATCTGGCTAAAGGGGAAAGAATGATGGAGAAGCAGGAACTTGGGCAGGCCTTGCAGCTCGAAAAGGACAACCCCGGGCGCATGTTGCCGGCCCGGCTGGAGCTTGCCCAAGCGCTCATGCGCGAAGGCGACCCGAAAGCGGCGCTCGCGCTGCTCGACGCCAAAGCAGTGCCGGCTGCCCAAAAAGGGCTTCTGTCCGTGGTGGTGACGCGCAATTATGCGCTGATTGATGCGCACGATTTCGACGAGGCGCGCAAGAACGTAGACAACGCCTTGAAGGTCGTAAAGACCCCTGATCTGCTGGTTCAGGACGCGTTACTGAAGGCCGAAAAGAAAGACTATTCCGGAGCGCGATCATCGCTGGAAGCCGTCCTGAAGGCCAATCCGGAAGATGTGCGCGCGTTGGAAATACTCGCCAAAACCTACGTGGACCAGAAGCAAATGGCCGCCGCCACCAAGGCTGTGCGCGACCAGGCAGCCAGCCAGCCCAAATCCGCCCGGCTGCAGAAATTCCTGGGAGATTGGCTGGTTGCCGCCGGAGACCACATTGGCGCGCTACAGGCTTACGCAGCCGCCAAGCAGTTGGATCCCAAGCTCACGTCTGCCGACCTCGCCACGGCGCGGGTGGACATGGCCGATAACAAGATCGACGCGGCCCGCCAAGCGCTGACGGGTGTCCTGCAAACTAACCCCAACTACCCAGAGCCGTTCTTGATGATGGGCATGATCGAAGAAAAGTCGGGCAACTTCGATGCCGCCGACAATGATTACCGCAAGGCTCTCAACGTGGACCCCCAGAACGTAGTGGCGTTGAACAATCTCGCTTTCCTGTTGGCCGACCGCGGTCAACCGGAACAGCTTGACGAAGCACTCAAACTGGCGCAACAGGTTAGGGCTTTAGTTCCCAAGAGCGGCAACATCGACGACACGATGGGCTGGGTCTACTACAAGAAAGGGATCTACCCCTCCGCCGTCGAGCAATTCGAAGACGCAGTGTTGCAAGATCAGGCCGCACACACGCCGTCGGCCCTGCACCTGTACCACCTGGCCATGGCTTATGTAATGAAAGGCGATTCCAAAGGCGGCAATGAGAAATTGAACGCCGCATTAGGAATCAATCCGAATCTGCCCGAGGCCAAACAGGCGAAGAGTCTTCTGGCGCAGGCTGCTAAGGCCAAGAACGCCTCGAATTGATTCTCATCGGCCAAGACGCGATGGGAAAAACCGGATAAGTTCCCAAATGTGGGACCAGGCTGTAGAATGGAGCAGACAGATGGAACGGTATGCCCTGGAATTCGACTGCATGCTGGCGGCTTAGATAGCAGGAGTGCGCCCCTCCGTTCAACCCCAAATGAGGCGGTTCATAATGCGTAATTTCGGACTAACGGTGGCATGCGTACTGCTGGTGCTGGCGGCCACACCCATTGCAAAGCCACAAGGCGTGGCTCAAGCCCTATCAGCAGGCGGTAACGAAGGACCGGATGGCTTTCAACTTTACAGCGTCTCGGTGTATTCCGAGTACTCGTCCACGACCGTTCCGTTCGGTTCAAACATAGCCTTCGGTTCGAGTTTGCCTACTGGTTCGTCCAATCTGGGCCCCAATTACCTGGCGGGCATCGTGGCGAAAGTGGGCTGGCGCAAAACCGGCGCCCGGACCAACTTCTACGTTACTTACGTTCCCTCCTATGACGCGAGCTTCCGATATTCTTCCTTGAATTCGATGAATAACTCCCTCTCCTTTGGTATGATTCACGACTTGGGACCGAGATGGACGCTGATCTCCAGCGGGGCGGCGTTTAC
>Ga0181536_10002931_pt1 | contig 18866 bp, 12 predicted proteins | sample PEATcosm2014_Bin_41_FD_121105 | JGI IMG/M metagenome (GOLD analysis project Ga0181536, IMG submission 121105) | Peatland microbial communities from MTU Mesocosm Facility, Houghton, MI, USA - PEATcosm2014_Bin17_60_metaG | ecosystem: Environmental > Terrestrial > Soil > Wetlands > Peat | place...
AGCTTAACGCCCCTCGCGTCCATTTTCATCACCTTTGGTGGGCCGCAGGCCCATGGGGCACTCTCCAGAGAACCACCGCGCAAGTCACTGATCTAGCGGGACTAACGTCCCGCAGGGCGAACTAAAGTTCGCCCCTGCACGCTAAAGCGTGCGCCGCTAAAGCGTGCGCCACGGGGGACGTGCGAAACTGATAGATAAGTGCCCTCAGACGCGACCAAGCTCCCCAAGTCCGAACGCCTGCGCGCGCTGCTGCCCGACATCTGGGCACTGGTGCGACCGCGCCGTGGCTTGCTGGCTATCGGCATGGTGCTGATGGCCATCAATCGCGTATCGGGACTGGTGCTGCCGGCTTCCACCAAATACCTGGTGGACGATATCATCGGCAAGCGTCATTACTACCTGCTGCGGCCGTTGATCCTGGCCGTGGTGGGCGCCACACTGATCCAAGGCATCACTTCTTTCGGCCTGACGCAACTGCTTTCCAAAGCCGCGCAGCGCCTGATCGCCGAACTGCGCCGCAAAGTGCAGGCGCACATCGGCCGGCTGCCGGTCTCCTATTACGACGCCAACAAGAGCGGCATGCTGGTCTCGCGTATCATGAGCGACGTGGAAGGCGTGCGCAACCTGATCGGCACCGGCCTGGTGGAATTCGTGGGAGGACTGCTGACCGCCGTGTTGGCGCTGGCCGTCCTGCTGCGGCTGAGCCCATCGATGACCGGAGTGGCGCTGGGCGCGATTGTGGTCTTCGGTCTGGCGCTGCGCAAAGCGTTCGGCGTCATGCGTCCGATTTTCCGCGAGCGCGGCAAGATCAACGCCGAAGTCACCGGACGCCTGACCGAATCGCTGGGCGGCGTGCGGGTGGTGAAAGGCTACCACGCCGAGCCCGAGGAAGCGGTGGTGTTCTCCGGCGGCGTGCAGCGTCTGCTCGACAACGTGATGAAGAGCCTCACCGCCACGTCGTTGATGAGCTTCGGCGCGACGATCATGATGGGCATACTGGGCGCGCTGGTGATGTATCTGGGCGCGCGCCAGACGATGGCGCATACCCTCACGCTGGGCCAGTTCTTCACCTTCACCATGTTCCTGGCCTTTCTGATCGGGCCGGTTTTCCAAATCGTGGGCATCGGCACGCAGATCAGCGAAGCGCTGGCCGGCCTGGAGCGCACGCGCGAAGTGCTGCACGAGCGGCCCGAGGATGAAGACCCGCGCCGGCGGGTGCGCATCGGACGCATCCAGGGGGAAGTGGTCTTCGACCACGTCACTTTCGCTTACGACGAAGGCAAGACCGTGCTGCACGATGTCTCGTTCCGTTCGGAGCCGGACACGGTGACCGCGCTGGTCGGCCCTTCCGGCTCCGGCAAGTCCACGATCATCGGACTCATCGCGGCGTTCTACACTCCGCGCGAAGGCGTCATCTGCGTGGACGGCGTGGACCTATCCACGATCCGGCTGGATTCCTACCGCACGCAGCTTGGGGTGGTGCTGCAGGACACGTTCCTGTTCGACGGCACCATTCGCGAGAACGTGGGCTTCTCGCGCCCGGGCGCCACCGACGCGCAAATTCGCGAAGCCTGCCGCATTGCGCGCGTGGACGAGTTCGCCGAGTCGTTCGAGAAAGGCTACGACACCGTGGTCGGCGAACGCGGCGTCAAGTTATCGGGAGGCCAGAGGCAGCGGGTCTCGATCGCGCGCGCCATTCTGGCCGATCCCGTTATCCTGATTCTGGATGAAGCCACTTCCAGCCTGGACTCGGAATCGGAAGCCCTGATTCAGGAGGGGCTATCGTACCTGATGCGAGGGCGCACCACGTTCGTCATCGCGCACCGGCTGTCGACCATTCGGCGCGCCGACCAGATCCTGGTGATCGAGGGTGGGCGCATCGTGGAGCGCGGCCGGCACGAATCGCTGTACGCCTTGGGTGGCCGATACTACGATCTCTACACGCGGCAGCACGGCGTGCAGACGAACCTGTTCTTGGCGCCGGGGGAAGGGCTGGAAAAACCGGCGCCGGTAGAGGAGCCTGCGGCGGACGGTGCCCCTGCGGCTGCGGGGAATCCTCTTTCGGACGCGGTGCGGCTGATTCGGGGGTAGACCGCTTGCTGACGCGCGCGGCTCGGAAACGGCGTGTAATGTTCGGTACTTGAATTGCACTGCACTTTGTATGTGGATCGCCGGCGGACTCGCGATTTTGGTTTTGTTTAGTTTGCTGTTGTCGATGATCTCCACGCCTCCTTCCATCGGGCGCTGAGACACGGCTGTACAAATCTGACACACACCGCCTGTCAGACTGACTCAAAATAGCGCGCCAGTTCCCAGTCGGTCACCGCTTTCTCGTATTGGCGCACTTCCCATTCGCGCGTGCTCGCATAGTGGTCCACAAACTGTTCGCCCAGCCATTCGCGCGCTATGCGGCTTTGGCGAAACAGGCGGGTGGCGTCAGCCAGCGTGCGCGGCAGCGGCGGCGCATCTCCCGAGTAGGCATTCACGGTGGGCGGCGGCAGCTCCAGCTTGCGTTCGATGCCGTCCAGACCGGCCGCGAGCGATGCCGCCATAGCGAGGTACGGATTGATGTCCGCGCCGGTAAGGCGCATTTCCACGCGCGTGGACTTCTTGCGGCCGGGAATTGCGCGCACAGCCGTGGTGCGATTATCGACACCCCAGGTGGCATTCACCGGAGCCCATGCGCCCGGCACGGTGCGCTTGTAAGAGTTGATGGTGGGACAAAGAATTGCCGTCAATTCCGGCATATTCGTCACCAGGCCGGCGACGTATTGCCGCATCAGCTCGGACATGCCGCCATCCGGGGGGTCGCCGGAAAACAGGTTGTCGGGATTTCCGGTGCGGCTGAGGCTCTGATGCAGGTGGCCGCTCGATCCCGGCAGGGCGGCGTTCCACTTGGCCATGAAGGTTGGCGTCAGGTTGTGCCGGCCGGCAATCTCCTTCACCGTGCTCTTGAACAGCGCCGCGCGGTCGGCGGCCGCCAGGCCCGGCTCGACGGCAATGGCCGCTTCGTACACGCCTGGTCCGGTTTCCGTGTGAAAACCCTCGAGCGGCACGTCGAACGCCGCCAGCGCTTCCATGATCTCGAGCACCAGTTCCGCATTGGCCGACGCGCGTAACACGCTGTAGCCGAACATGCCGGGGGTCAACGGGATCAGCGCCGCGTAGTGCTTGTCGCGCAAGGTCTGCGCCGTCTCGCGAAAGATGAAGAATTCGTATTCCGCCGAAAAATGCGCCGTATACCCGCGTTCCGCCGCGCGGTCGAGCACTCGCTGAAACACCTGCCGCGGCGCGATGGCCAGCGGCAGGCCCTCGGCGTCGGTGAAATCCAGCAGGAAAAACGCGGTGCCGGGCTCCCACGGCACCAACCGGTAGCTGCCCAGGTCGATGCGGCAGTGCGCGTCCGGGTAACCGGTGTGCCAGCCGGTGAACTTGACGTTGTCGTAGAGCACATCGCCGATGTCCCAGCCGAAGATCACGTCGCAGAAGCCCAGCCCGGATTCGGCTGCCGACCAGAACTTCTCCACGCTGATGTATTTTCCGCGCAGCGTGGCGTCGATATCGAAGGCGCCCAGCTTGACGCGCCGGATGTGATTGTCTTCGAACCGCCGCCGGATCGATTCGCGGTCCATCAAAGCGCCACCCACACGGACTTGATATTGGTGTATTGCTCCAGCGCGTAGGAGCCGAGGTCGCGGCCGAAGCCGCTCTGCTTGCAGCCGCCGAAGGGCGAGGCGGTGTCGAATCCGTTGTAAGTGTTGATCCACACCGAGCCGGCGTTGATATCGGCCGCCATGCGGTGGGCGAGCTTAATGTCGCGCGTCCAAACTGCCGATACCAGACCGTAGATGGTGCAGTTGGCAATCTCCACGGCTTCATCGGCGTCGCGGAATTTCAGCGCGCACAGCACCGGACCGAAAATCTCCTCCTGCGCGATCTTCATGTGTGGCTTGACCTCGGAGAATATGGTCGGCTTGACGAAAAAGCCCTTGGCCTTGACGCCTTCGGTGTCGCGCTCGCCGCCGCACTCGAGCTTCGCGCCTTCTTCCTTGCCGGACTTGACGTAATCCAGAATGCGCTCCATTTGCCGCGCGGAAATCTGCGAGCCCATCTGGGTGCTCTTGTCGAGCGGATCGCCGACCTTCAGCTTCCGGGCGCGCGCCACCAGTTCGCCGACGAAGCGGTCGTGGATATCTTCATGCACCAGCAGCCGCGAGGCGGCGCTGCAGATCTCGCCCTTGTTGGCGAAGATGCCCCAGAACGCAGATTTGAGCGCGGCATCGATATCGCAATCCGGAAAAATGATGTTCGGCGACTTGCCGCCCAATTCCAGGCTGAGCCGCTTCAGGTTCGATTCGCCGGAAGCTTGCAGCAGCCGCCGGGCCGTGCGGATACTGCCCGTGAAGCTGATCTTGTCCACGTCCATGTGCAGCGCGAGCGCTTCACCGGCCGTTTGGCCGTAGCCGGTGACCACGTTCAGGACGCCATCGGGCAGGCCCGCCTCCTGGCAATACTCGGCCAGCTTGAGCGCGGTGAGCGGGGTCCATTCCGAAGGCTTCAGCACGACGGAGCAGCCGCAAGCCAGCGCGGGCGCTACTTTCCACGCGGCGATCTGCAGCGGATAATTCCAGGGCACGATACCGCCCACCACGCCCACCGGCTCGCGCAGGGTGTAGTTGAGAAAGGGGCCGTCCACCGGAATGGTTTCGCCGTAGAGCTTGCGCACCCAGCCGGCGTAATAGCGAAAGGCGTCGATGGCCGGATCGACATCCGCGCCGCCCGCCTCGCGCACCGTTTTGCCGTTCTCCATGGATTCGAGCACGGCCAACTCTTCGCGGTGCTTGAGCAGGATCTCGGAGATGTCCCAGAGGATTTTTTCCTTCTTGGAGGGGTCCATGCCGCGCCAGCTCTTGCGCTCGAAACTGGCGCGCGCGGCAGCCACGGCGCGGTCTATATCGCAGGCTTGCCCGTCCGGAACGGTGGTGAGGAACTCCCCGGTTGCGGGATTGATGACGTCGATCGCGCCGCCGTGCTCCGCGTCTTCCCGACGGCCATTGATGAACAGCTTGCCTGGGTGCAGTTGTTGTTTGATCTCTTCTGATGCGGTCATAATCTATTCTTTGGTGCCAGTCTTCATTGTAAACGCCGGAAGAGGTTGTGGCCCGCTCCGGCGGCCTGCAGCGAAGGGCGCGCCGCAAGGTATTCTGACGGAAACGCCCTCATTTGCGCAAGTTAATACCCCCATTTTTGGGTTCGGTTGGTAATTCGGAGCTGGCGGCCTGAGAGGCCGCCGCAGGCCAGGGGCCTGCCCCACAGTTTTTCCCAGGCTGCCGCGCTCTTACACCCACTATGTCGCGAAAAGACGCTGGGAGCGTTACAGGGCCGGGCCGAATTTTCCACCAGGTGTTGTGTTTTCAATCATTTGCTTGTGGAAATCCAAATGCATAGCGGCCATCAGCCCATCTTCGAAAGAGGCGCCCACAACGATGCCCAACGAGACTCTTACCATAACGGATAACAGAACTGGAAAGACCTATACACTGCCGATAGAAAAGAACGCGATCCGCGCCATCGATCTGCGGCAGATCAAGACAGGCCCGGAGGATTTCGGCCTGCTCAGTTACGACCCCGCATTCCTGAACACGGCCTCCTGCCAGAGCGCCGTCACATACCTGGATGGCGAGCGGGGAATCCTGCGCTACCGCGGCTACCCCATCGAGCAGCTTGCCGAAAAATGCAGCTTCCTGGAGGTCGCCTACTTGTTGTTGAACGGCGAGCTGCCGGGCCCGGACGAGTTGGATGCGTGGATCACCGACGTCACCCGCCACACCATGATCCACGAGAACCTGAAGAAGTTCATGGAGGGCTTCCATTACGACGCGCATCCCATGGGGATGTTGATGAGCACGGTGGCTGCGCTCTCGACCTTCTACCCGGAGGCCCACAGTATCCATGACGCCGCCGTACGCAAACTGCAGATCACCCGGCTGATCGGCAAGATGCCCACGCTGACGGCGTATGCCTACCGGCACAGCCTGGGCTTGCCGTATGTCTACCCGGATAACGACCTGGGCTACACCAAGAACTTCATGAACATGCTGTGGAGGAGGACGGAGCCGAAATTCAGCGCCAATCCAGTGCTGGCGCGTGCCCTGGAAGTGCTGTTTATCCTGCACGCCGATCACGAGCAGAACTGCAGCACCAGCACCATGCGGGCGGTGGGCAGCTCCTTCGCCGACCCCTACGCCACCACGGCCGCGGCCATCGCGGCCCTCTCCGGACCGCTGCACGGCGGGGCCAACGAAGAAGTACTGCGCATGCTCGACGAGATCGGCTCCAAGGACCGCGTGCCGGCCTACATCGAGCAAATCAAAGCCGGACACGGCAAGCTGATGGGCTTCGGCCACCGCGTCTACAAGAACTACGATCCGCGCGCCCGCATCATCAAACAGGTCGCCGAGGAGGTCTTCGAGGTGACCGGCCGCAATCCCAAGCTGGACATCGCCCTGGAGCTGGAGCGCATCGCGCTCGAAGACGAGTTCTTCATCAAGCGGAAACTCTATCCCAACGTGGATTTCTATTCGGGGATCATCTACCAGGCGATGGGATTCACGCCGGACGTGTTCACGGTGCTGTTCGCCATTCCGCGGACCGTAGGCTGGCTGGCGCAGTGGCAGGAGATGCTGCAGGACAGCGAACAGAAGATCGCGCGCCCGCGGCAGCTCTATACGGGCCAGCCGGCGCGCCACGTCGCGCGGATCGAGGAGCGGCTGGCCCCAGCCGTGGCGCTCGCCGCAGTCGCCCGTTAGGACAGGCCTCTTTCTGCGCAGCCCCGCAGCACGGCTCGGCCTTAGGGCCGTCATTCGTGGCGCGAGCTTTCGCTTGCCGAAGAGCGGGGCTAAAGCCCCGCGCGGGCTCAAGCCCGCCCTCCATTGCTGTGACTCAAGATGGCTTAAAATAGGTTAATCGACGCTTGCGTCTTGGCACGAAACCGGCGGCACCCATCCGGGCGTCTATGGATTTGGTTCCTCCATGACCGTGAAGCCTCAGCAGGCACGCATCAACGGCCAGATCATCATCGACCAGCTTGTACGCAATATGGAGCTGGGGCAGTTCGAGTTGGGTTACAGCGTGCTCGTGCCCTGTATCTTCAGCATCTATCTGCATCCCGACGACTACAAGCGGCTGGCCACCATCCAGGATCTCATCAAGGAGGATGCCGGCCGCGCGCTGGCCGCCCGGCTGGTCGAGTGGAACGGCAAGCAGCCGCTCTTCAAGCGGGGCAAGAAACAGAAGCTATACCGCATTGCACGGCACGATTGGTGGATTGAATTCTTCGCCGACAGCGAAGACGTCGTGCCGCCGGGCGACGTGGAGATACACTCGGAGCTGAACGATGTTCCGCAGCCCGGATACCGCGGCATCAAGACCACTCTGATCGAGCGCGAGACCTCCGTGACCGAGGCGCGCGTGGCGCGCGACCGCACGCTGACGCGCCGCGGCGCGGACCAGGTTTTCGCCGAGATCCGCTACGAGGACGATTCCGGGGCGCAGAGCTACTTCGTCACGCAGAATGAGATCACGATCGGACGGGGCGGCCAGGACCTCTCGGTGGATCTGCCGTTGTATACCAACGATGAAGTGTCGCGCGAGCATCTGCGGCTGCGGCGGGATCCGGCCACGGGCGGTTTTACGGTGTCCGATCACAGCCGGAACGGCACCTGGCTGAACGGCCGCAAGCTGGCCCGGGGGACCGAAGAGCCGCTGCCGGATCGCGCGCGCATACAGGTGGCGGATGTGATTACGCTGTCGTTTGAAGTAAAGAAGTAACAGGGAAGCGATGCCCGAGACACAACCCCAGCCCCCAGCCCCCAGTCCCCAGCCCCGGCGAGCGGATGCTCGCCTGGCAGCCGCGGTCCAATGGCGGGCGGGAGTGGCTACCGATACGGGACTGGTGCGCGCGTCCAACGAAGACCGCTACTGGATCGACGACGAAAACGGGGCTTTTCTGGTGGTGGACGGGGTGGGCGGCCATGCGGCCGGCGAGACTGCCGCGGAAACGGCGGTCGAGGTCATCCGCGCAGAACTGCGGGCTGCCAGCGAGGATTCGAGCGGCGGCGCGGAGCACCTGGTACGGCGGGCAATCGCCGCGGCTAACAACCGGATCTACGCGATCGCGCGGGATTCCGACGCTCTGCGCGGCATGGCCTGCGTGCTCACGCTGGCGGTGGTGGACGCGAGCGAGATGGTGATCGGCCATGTGGGCGACTCGCGCCTTTATCTGGTCTGGAACGGCGCGATTCGCAAGCTCACGCCGGATCACTCGCCGGTCGGCGAGGGGGAAGACGCCGGCGAACTCACCGAAGAGCAGGCCATGCTGCATCCGCGGCGCAACGAGGTCTTCCGGGACGTGGGGACGCGGCCGCACGAGGCGGGCGACGATGGTTTTATCGAGATCCGCCGCTGCCATTTCAAGCCGGAGGCGGCCTTCCTGTTGTGCAGCGACGGGCTCAGCGACGTGCTCCCCTCGGCTGCCATCAGGGACATCGTGGAGCGCTACCAAGGCGACCCCGCGCAGGTGGCGCGCGAACTGGTGGAAGCCGCCAACGAGGCCGGCGGCAAGGACAATATTACGGCGTTGTTCGTGGCCGGCAGCGAGTTCCGCGGCCGCGAGCCAGCGGGCGAATGGCCGGCCATGCGGGCGGCGGGTGCGCGGCATGCCACCACGCGCATGCGACATGCCACCACGCGCATGCGGGCGGGGCAGGCCACGGCACCCGGCGCACTGCGGCGATTGGCCACCGGCCGCATCGCATTCCTTTTCTATGGAGTGCTGCTGGGCATCCTGATATTGACCGCGTGGCATGCGGTGAGAGGTTGACCATGTATCCCGCCGCGCGTTTCGGACCATACGAGATCATCCGCCGTTTGGGCAAGAGCATGAACGACGTGTATCTGGCGCGGGACACGCGCGAGAACCGGCAGACCGCGCTGAAGCTGATCAAATCCGGTTCGGATGCGGTTTCGCAACTGGTCCTGGAAGCGGAGCGCCGCGGCGCGGCGATCCAACAGGGGCTGCGCACGTTGGATCCGCGAGTGATCGAGATCTACGATTACGGCGATCTGGACGGATATTTCTACGTCGCGATGCAGTACGTGGAAGGCCGCAACCTGGCTGAGGCGCTGAAGCACGACGGGCGGATGAGCGCGTATCGCGCGGCGCGCATCGCGCTGGAGATCTGCGGACAGCTCGAGAAGTTCCATGCGTTCCGGCCGGGCGACGGGGTGGCGTCGTCGGTGGTGCATGGCGACATCAAGCCTTCGAACATTCATCTGGGTCTCAACGAAACCGTACGGCTGCTGGACTTCGGCATCGCCAAGACGCTGCGGCCGGATCGCGATTCCACCTTCCACAGTTTTGGAAGCCCGAGCTATTGCTCGCCGGAGCGCCTGGGCCGCTCGCTGCTCGATCAACAAGCCGACCTGTGGGCGGTGGGCGTGACGCTATACGAGATGGTGGCGGGTTCGCCGCCCTACCAGGCCGAGAGCACGCGCAAACTGGAGAAGCTGATTCAATCGGGACGGCCGCCGCGCGCGCTGCCGGCCACCTGCCCGGCTCCGCTGAAGGCCGTAATCGGCAAAGCGCTGGCGCCCGATGCGGGGTGGCGGTACCAGTCGGCCGCGGCATTTGGCGCCGATCTGAAGGCGTTTCTGGAGGGCGAGGAGACGGTGGCCGGGAATGAGAAGCGCAGCGCTTGGAAACCCAATCCCACGGTGGAATCCGGGCAGGCATCCAAACCCAAGCGAAGCCGGCGGGCGCACCCATTAAGAAGCCCGCTGCGCACGGCGGGGCGCATCGCGGGGGCGCTCGGCTGCGTGCTGGCCGGCATGCTGCTTTTCATCGGGACCAGCTACTGTTCGCGTTACTGGAGGGCCAGCCGGCAGCTTTGCGCCAACCTGGATTATGCGCGCCGGCCGGTGGCGGACCTGAATGTCGGCTGGTCCTTATACGACGACTTGCAAGCGCAGTTCGGCTTCCTGGGCAGGTATTCGCCCGTGGAGCGTTTGCGCGCGCCGTTGCGCACGGCGTATGAGAAGGCTGGCGCGCAGGCGCTGGATCGCTCCGATTGGGACAAAGCCGAACTCTGCCTGACGCGGGCGATGGATCTCGGGGCAAGCGGCCGGGAGATGGCCGGCAAGCTGGCGCTGGCGCATGGATACGTCGCGTTGCGGAGCGGCCAGCGCGAGCAGGCCCGGGCGCGCTTTGGGGAAGCCGCGCGCTACATGCCGCAATCGCCCGCTCCGCACCTGGGGCTGGCGCGAGTCGATCTTCTGGCATCGCAGCCCGGGGACGCGCTGGCGGAATTAGCCACCGCCGAGCGGCTGGGCTACCGGCTCGGCCCGCGAGAGATGGAGCAGAAGGCCGAAGCCTACCGGTTGCGCGGCTTCGAGGAATTACAGGCCGGGAACGCGACGGCGGCGCGCCAGGATTTCGCCGCCGCGGGCGATCCCATCGCGGCGCCGGCGACACATAGTGCGGCGCGAAAATCCGTGCATGGGCCGAGGTCGCGCCGATGGCGGTAGCCGCACGCCGCTCAGTCTCGCCTGATGCGGAGCGGCGGGGCTCAAGCCCCGCGCGGGCTGAAGCCCGCCCTCCATTCTGGCTGGCCGGCGCGACTTTCCTGGTCGCCAGTGGGCTCGCCTTCGTCTACGCCGCCAAAACACAAAACTTCCCGGATGTTTCCGAACGGCTGCGCCATGGCGACCTTTTGAATCTCAACGCGGTCTCGAGCGCAGAGCAACTCGCGCCTTTTCTCGACATCATCCAAGACAAGGCGGAACGCAAGGCCGATGCGGAGAAGCTGTTTGCCTTCCTGCGCGCGGCCCGCCCGCTGCGCAACGTGGGGACGGTCGCGCGGCTGCGCGAGCAACGCAAGCCGCTGCTGCCGGTATCCCGGCTCAAACCCGCGTGGGTGGTGCGCACACCCAACGAATTCCGGCGCGAGTACCTCATCTGGGCGGCGGTGTACGTGGGCGGATTCTACCTGGTCTGGTTCGCCTGGCGCGCGCGCCGGTTTCCGGGTGACGCCGCGATTCTTCCGGCGCTGCACGTGCTCTCCGGAATCGGCCTGATCCTGATGGTGAGCCTGCGCGACCCTTTGCGCGATACGCTCGAATTCCGCAAGTTCGCGCTGGGCGTTTTTCTGGGCTGCCTGCTGCTGTTGCTGCCGCTGGTGCGGGCGTTCGATTACCGCCGGCTCGCGGATTGGATCTATACGCCGCTCGAGGCCGCGTTCGTGCTCTTCGCCCTGCTGGTGCGCTTCGGCACCGGTCCCGGCACGAGCGACCAAAAGGTAAACCTGGGACCTTTTCAACCGGTCGAAGCCATCAAGATTCTGGTGGTGCTGTTCCTGGCCGGATACTTCGCGCGCAATTGGGAGAGGCTGCGGGATCTGCGCCAGAAGGGTCTGCGCGGTCTGGGCGCACGGTTGGGTGTGCCACGCCTGGCGCATCTGATGCCGGTGGCTTGCGCCGTCGCGGTGGCCATCCTGCTGTTTTTCGTGCTGAAGGACCTGGGGCCGGCGCTGGTCCTGTTTTTCCTGTTTCTGACGCTGTTCTCGGTGGCGCATGGACGCGCGGGCCTGGCGATTCTGGGGACCGGCATCCTGGTGGCGGCCGTGTGCGTTGGCTACCACATTGGACAGCCGCGCATGGTGGTGGACCGTATCAATATGTGGCTCTCGCCCTGGGACAACGACGTCCACGGGGGCAACCAACTGGCGCACGCGCTGTGGGCGTTCTCGACGGGCGGCGTTTGGGGGTCCGGCCCCGGCTATGGCGACCCCAGTGTAATCCCGGCGGGAAGCACTGACCTGGTCTTGCCGGCCATTGGCGAAGAATGGGGTTTCGCGGGCGCGGTGAGCGTCTTCCTGCTGTTTGGATTTCTGATCTACCGCGCTTTTCGCATCGCCGCGCGGGCCGTGTCCGATTATGCCTTCTTCCTGGCGCTGGGCCTGGCGTCTCTGCTGGCCTTCGAGATGTTGCTGATCTCGGCGGGAGTGCTGGGCGCACTGCCGCTCTCGGGCGTCGTGTCGCCGTTTCTGAGCTCCGGCAATACAGCCATGCTGGCGAACTTCTTCGTCTTCGCGCTGCTGCTGGCGATTTCGATGGGACCGCTCCCTGACGGTCGCGGCTCGGTAAGTCGCGAATCGGTAAGTCGCGAATCGGTAAGTCGCGGGTCGGTACAAGGCGCGTCACGGGCGTCGGCGGATCGCCACCCGCTATTCCGAAGACCGCTGCGCGTCGCCGGCGCGGCGCTGGCGGCGTGCGGGGTGGTGTTGCTTTCGTTCGCCGCACGCTACCAGGTATTGCACGACCGCGAATATCTGGCGCGCGATGCGCGTGTATTCGAAGACGACGGGGTGAAGCGCGCGCAGCACAATCCGCGCATCAACGCCCTCGCCCACGAGATTCCCCGCGGCGACATCTTCGATCGCAACGGCGTGCTGCTGGCCACCAGCGACTGGAAAAAGCTGGTCCAGCGGCGCGCACAGTATCAGGCGCTGGGGATCGACATCGATCAGGCTTGTTCGCGCCTGGACTCGCGCCAATATCCCTTCGGTGCGGCGACTACGCATTTTCTGGGCGACCTGCGCACGGGCGAGAATTTCCATGCGCCGAACGCCTCGCTGGTGGAGCACGATTCCAATGCGCGGCTGCAGGGTTACCAATATTCCGAGCTGGTGTCGCTGGTGCGCTATCGCCACCGGCCCGGCAATCCCGCTTTGCGCAGCCTGCTGGCGCGCGACCGCGACGTGCGCACGACGCTGGACATCCGGCTGCAGATGCGCGCGGCGGAGATCCTGCGCCAGCACCTGCAGCGGGCCAACAAGGAGAAAGGCGCGGCGGTGGTGATGGATGCGAATTCCGGCGACGTGCTGGCGATGGTCAGCGCGCCCGAGCCGGCGCCGCCCGCCGCGCGCAATGCGCCGCCTTCGGACGATGAGTTGCTCGACCGCGCGCGCTACGGCCAGTATCCGCCCGGCTCGACTTTCAAGCTGGTTACGGCGATGGCGGCCTTGCGGCTGGATCCGAACCTGAGGAACCAGACATTCACTTGCCGCCGGCTGCGGGACGGGCGCGCCGGCGCGATGGTGGAAGGCTGGCGCCGGCCCGTGCGCGACGACATCAAAGACAACCCGCATGGCACGCTCGCCATGCAACGCGCTATCGAGGTTTCCTGCAATGGCTATTTCGCGCAGCTTGGAACCTACAAGGTGGGATGGCAGGCGCTGCGGCAGACCGCCGATCTGCTGGATATTTCGTCGGGCGATTTGCCGGAGTTGAAGGCTGCGCTGCCCTTCGCGTCGTACGGCCAGGGGCCGCTGCTGATCACGCCGTTCAAGATGGCTCGGGTGGCGGCTACGATTGCCGCGGGCGGCGCGATGGCGCAGGGCCGCTGGGTACTCGACCAGAGCAATGCGCGCCAGGACGCGCCGCGCACCATCGTGGCGGCCGAACCCGCCGGGTTCATCGCCGGCGCGATGCGGCTGGTGGTGACGGACGGGACGGCGCGGCACGCTATGGCGGGAACGCCCGTCAACCTGGCAGGCAAGACCGGCACGGCGCAACTCGGCGAGGGCGAGCCGCACGCGTGGTTCGCGGGCTTCGCGCCGTATGACGGAGACGCGACCCACCGCATCGCGTTCGCGGTGCTGGTGGAACATGGCGGCTATGGCGGCCAGGTAGCGGCGCCCATCGCGCGTGAGATCATGGAGGCTGCAAAGGATTTGGGACTGGTGCCATGAAGAGAAAGAGAAAGGACAGGCCAGGAGGCCTGTCCTACCTCGAGAAATTCGGGCGGACAGTTTTTGAAGGCCCGTTCGCGCAGGGGCAAGGCGATGAACCGCCCGAAGTGGCCGAGATCCGTCTCGCCATTCTGGACCAGGTCCGCGAGAAGAGCTACCGCCTGGGCGGCAAGAAAGTTTTCCCGTTCAACGTGGTCCACATTCATGTGCGCGGCATCGAAGACAGCCGCGCTGCCACGTTCACCGGTAGGTTCTTCCGCAGCTATTTCGAGCAGGAACTCCGCAGCAGCCTCGACCGCGCCGAGTGCCGGTATCCGGAAGATCTGGGGGTGGATGTGCATGTCGCGCGGGAACTTCCCGCGCCGGGTGAACAGTGGGTGTGGGTGGAAGTGGAGTCTCAGGATCGCCCCGCCGCCGCGCCGCGCCGCACGGCCAAGCTGATTGTGGTGGAAGGCAACGCCAACGCGCCGGAGATCGCGCTTTCCAAAGCCCGTACGAACATCGGCCGCACCGTGGATGTCTACCGCTCCGAGGGAATGATCCGCCGCAACGATCTGGTCTTTACCGAAGACACCGAGATCAACCGTACGGTTTCGCGCGAGCATGCGCACATCGTCTACGACAAGTCCGCGGGCGAATACCGGCTATTCAACGACCGCTGGTACCAGCGGGACAAAGGCGGCGCGCAGGCCTGCGGCACCTGGATCGTGCGCGACGGACTGAGCCAGGAAGTGCATCGCACGGCGCGCGGGACGAAGCTGGAGTCGGGCGACGAGATTCATTTTGGGAAAGCGGTGGCGCGGTTTCAGATCAAGTGAGAGCTGGTTTTTGGAAAAGCGCCGCCGAACTTCTCCCTGATGTATGATTGTCGATACCGCGCGGGTGATGCGCCGGGCGCGCGGCCCACCGGAGGACCCATTGGGACATACGACACTGCCTCTCCCGGGCAAGAAGAACACCAAGCTGCAACTGCGTGACTTTGCCGTCCACCAGTTGCAGCAGCAACTGAACACGCATGTGTTGCTGAGAGGGCTTTTGGAAGCGCGCCTCACCGCGTGGATCGGTGAACTGGATCAGTTGGCCGACGCTCCCGCGGCCCCCGGCAAGAAACCGGATTTCGACAGCTTTGTCGTGCCGGCTCTGGTTCAGCAAAACAAGGAGGCGGCAAACGACTATTTCAGCGCGGTCGGCATACTCTCTTTGGCCCTCGCAGAAGAAGTGCCGGGCGCAATGCAGATCGAAATCGCGGAGACAGTGGCGGCGAAGAAAGCCATCATGGTGGGCGCCAACACCGCCTATGAGCTCGGCGAAATCTCCTATGACAAGGCAGTTCGCGATTGGGAAGCGCAGGCGAGCGAGCACCCGCGCCTCTCGGGCGAATACCAGAAGGCCATCGGGCTGCTGCGCGCCCGGTTGGTTCCTATGGTGCAGACTTTCAACGACCGCTCGCGGTTCGATGAAGATCTGGAACCGGAAGATGTGGGTTACTTCGCCAGTTTTTACGAGAACTACGTGCCTACGCATTCGTTTTACAACGGCGCGGCTGGAGGCACTCTCTATTACGATTTCCAGAACAATCGTTTTCAGTTGCACATCCACTGCGCCATGAACGCCGTCAAGGCCAAGGCGGTGCGCATCAAACGTTACGGCGAGGAGTACGGGACCAAGCGGGACGGGGCCTGGGGCTTGGTGGAGCACTTCATGCAGAATTACCCGCCGAACTGGACGGGCCGCCTGCAGCGGGTTTGAGGAGGGCGGCCAATCTTGGCCGCAGCCGCCTTTTTAGGCGGCCAGAGCCGGCTGAAAGCCGTCCCCAGAGGGGACCCCAGGGCAAGATTGCCCGCCCTCCGATGGCAGGCAGCTAATTCCGAGGGGTGGTGTCCTTCGGCGTGGTCAGATAGCCCGTAATCTGATCCTTGCCGACCTCGTTCACCACCAGCTCATAGGGCTGCTTGCCGCCCTTGGCCACGTAGAACTGCAGCGGCTCGTTGATGCCCTTGTCCCTCTTCTCGACCGTCTTGTCGTCGGCCACCACTTCCAGCGTGTACCTGTTTTTCTTCTTGTCGACGCTCTTGAGCTTCAGCGAAATATCGCCCACCCGCTTGGGTTGCTTGTCCTTGCGGAGCAGCGTGAACTGGAAGTAGTTGCGCTCGCCGAGCCTCTTCAGCGCGTCCAGCTCTTTCTGATTGGTGGCGACGTAGCCGCTCGTCACGCCCAGATCGCCTTGCACCTGTTTCAGGTTGGCGATGGTCTTGTCCAGTTCAGCCTTGGTGGACCCCAAGTCCGTCTTGACGGCAGTGACGTCCCCGCTCACTTCGCCGATCTTGGTGTTGGCGGTGGAGGCCTGCTGCTGGACATCGGTGATCTGGGATTGCACCTGCGCCTGCTGCTTGGCCTGCGCTTCGGCCAGTTGCTTCGCCAGTTGGTCGGCATGCGCCTGGGCCTCCTGCTTGGCGTGCCCGGCCGCCTGATTCGCTTGTAGGCGCGCCTCCGCTAATTCTTCCTTCAAGCTGTCCAGGCTGTGCCGATGCGAGGCGGTGGTCGCTGAAGTGGCCTCTTTCAGGGCGGTGATCTCGGCCAGCATGGCCTGACTGGACGCGCGGTCTTCGGTGCGCGTGGTCTCCACGCGATACCACAAGGCAATGTTGGAAACCAGCAGGGCGATCAGCCCGCCAGCCACCAATGCGGTTTTCACGCCCGAGCCACTTGGCTGGGGTGTATACGTTGGGCTGCTCACGAATCGTTACTCCTTAACACCTTGGAATCTTCTCATTATAGACTGTTACGGATCTGTTTGCGTTTCAGGGTTCCAGCGGAAAACCATCGCCCGGCGACGGCACTGCGACCTCGACGCCGTATTGCGACCGGATGACGCCAGCCAGCGCTTGCGACTGGGCCGGCTCGCCATGCACCAGGAAAACCTTCTTCAAGTGCGGCGCCAGCGGCTTCAGCCACTCCATCAACTCCCCTTGGTCGGCGTGCCCGCTCAGCTCGTCCAGGCTCGAAATCTCGGCGCGCACCGTCACCGGCTCGCCGAACACGCGCACTTCCCGCATCTTTTCCACCAGCTTCCGCCCCAGCGTATCCTGCGCCTGAAAACCCGTGATCAGCACCGTATTGCGCGGATCGTCCAGATTGTTTCGCAGGTGATGCAGGATGCGACCCTGCTCACACATGCCGGAAGCTGAAATCACGATAAACGGACCATGCAGGTCGTTCAGCTTCTTCGATTCGGCGGCCTCTCGAATGTATTGCAACCGGCTGAATCCGAAGGGATCCTCGCCGTCCAGAAGGTATTGCCGGGTTGCCGCGTTGAAGCACTCCACGTGCTTGCGGAAGACCTCGGTCACGTTCACCGCCAGCGGGCTATCCACGAAAATCGGGATGCTCGGAATCTGGCCCGCATTGGCCAGTTCATGCAGCAGCAGCACCAATTGCTGCGTGCGTCCCACGGCGAACGCCGGCACGATAATGCGGCCGCCGCGCCCGCAGGTCCGGTTCACCACGTCGCGCAGCTTCCCGATCACATGCGCGGCGCTCTTGTGAAACCTGCCGCCATAGGTGCTTTCGAGGATCAGATACTCGACTGGAGGCAGCGCATCCGGCGGACGCGTGATGGGCAGGTTGGGACGGCCCAGGTCGCCCGAATACGCCAGCCGCACGCGCGCGCCGCCATTCCGGTAGTTCAAGATCAGCGCCGACGATCCCAGCATGTGCCCGGCGTCGTAGCACTCATAGCTCAGATGCTCGTCCAGGCTTTTGGGCGTGTAGTAGCCGACCGGCCGAAACAGCGGCAGGGTACGCTCAGCATCTTCCATGGTGAAGAGCGGCTCGACCAGTTCCGGCCAGTGGGCGTTTGCGGGGCCCTCCTTGTGCCGCCGCTCGGCGCGCTTGTTGACGAACTCGGCGTCTTTCTCCTGGATATGCGCCGTGTCGCGCAGCATGGCGTCGCACAGGTCGATGGTCGCCGGAGTGGTGAAGATCGGTCCGCTGAAGCCGTTTTTCACCAGCGTGGGAAGGTTCCCGCTATGGTCGATGTGGGCGTGCGAGAGCAGCACCGCGGCGACCGATCTGGCATCCACCGGCAGATGGCGATTCTTTTGGTCGGTCTCTTTGCGCCGCCCTTGCGCCAGCCCGCAATCGAGCAGGTAACGCTTGCCGTCCACATCCAACTGATGCAGGGAGCCGGTTACCGTGCCTGCCGCGCCCCAGAAGGTCAGCTTCATTTGGTGAGAGGCTATCGTAGCGCAGTTCGGGAGAAGGCGCCGCAACTGGCGCGTGCTATTCTGGCTCAAGATATGATCACCGTCAAAGAGGCTATGGCGAGCGCCGTCGAATTCACCCGCAATATGCTGGACCCGCCTCCTCAGGATCTCCGGCTTGAAGAGATCGAAGTCGGAAAGCGCGACCGGATCGATGCCTGACGGATAACACTAAGCATGCAGGACCGAACGGGGCTGGGATCGTTGGGCCGCCGCGAATACAAGGTTTTCACCGTACGGCGCGACACGGGCGAGGTGGGTTCTTCGCTGGTACGAACCTCTGCGCCGAGTGAATTCACATGTTTGGGAAACTCCCAAGAGAATCGAGTTTTTTGATGCATGAGGTAAGAACCGAGGTCGAAATCGAGGCCACGCCTGAGCGACTCTGGTCCATCCTGCTGGATTTTCCGTCTTATCCGGAGTGGAACCCATTCGTCCGCCGCGTTAAGGGAGTTGCAAAGGTGGGCGATCGGCTGACAGCCTTCATTCAGCCGCAGGGAGGCAGAGGGATGACTTTTCGCCCTACTGTGCTGACCGTAACGCCCAATCAAGAACTGCGTTGGCGCGGCCGCGTCCTTCTGCCTGGAATTTTTGACGGCGAGCATTACTTCCAGATCAGCCCGCTCGCGCCGGGCCGGCTGAGGTTCATCCAGGGTGAAAGGTTTTCGGGCATCCTAGCTACTTTCCGGCGCAAAAGTGAGGGTCTATCCCCTGTGTTTTCACCGGTGGCGTGGCCGCCTCTCAGCCGACTCGTACAGTCGCGACGCCTGCAGACCCTTCGGCGCTCGCGAGAGAT
>Ga0181536_10002933_pt1 | contig 18856 bp, 16 predicted proteins | sample PEATcosm2014_Bin_41_FD_121105 | JGI IMG/M metagenome (GOLD analysis project Ga0181536, IMG submission 121105) | Peatland microbial communities from MTU Mesocosm Facility, Houghton, MI, USA - PEATcosm2014_Bin17_60_metaG | ecosystem: Environmental > Terrestrial > Soil > Wetlands > Peat | place...
AAAGGAGGATTCGAACCGAGCGAGGCGCTGCGCAAGGAATTGCTCGGCCACGCGCGACAGCGTCTCGGGCCGGCGGTGGCGCCGAAAGATATAGCGTTCCGGCAGAACTTGCCGAAAACGCGCAGCGGCAAAATCATGCGCCGCTTGCTTAAAGCCCGCGAGCTTGGCCTGCCTGAGGGCGACATCTCGACGCTCGAAAGTGAGGAAAGATGACCGCAGCAGCCGACAAACCGCATTTGTCGCACGAGCACATGTTGGATCTTCTGAGGCAGATGATCCGGATCCGCCGCTTCGAGGACAAATGTGCCGAATTGTACACGCAGGAAAAAATCCGCGGTTTCATGCATCTCTACGATGGCGAAGAGGCGATCGCGGTCGGCGTCATCCCGGTGCTCGAGAAGCGTGACCGGATCGTCGCGACCTATCGCGAGCACGGGCAGGCGCTGGTACGCGGCGTGTCGATGAAAACAGTCATGGCCGAAATGTACGGGAAACAGGAAGGTTGTAGCCGCGGACGTGGCGGCTCGATGCACTTATTCGACCGGGCCACCAATTTCTATGGCGGCAACGCCATCGTTGGTGGTGGTTTGCCGCTGGCGATTGGCCTCGCGCTGGCCGACCATATGCAAGGCAATGACCTCGTCATCGCCTGCTTTTTTGGAGACGGCGCCGTTGCCGAAGGCGAGTTCCACGAAAGCTTGAATTTGGCCGCATTGTGGGGATTGCCGGTGCTGTTCGTGTGCGAAAACAACCTCTATGCCATGGGCACGGCACTGGAACTGTCGGAATCCGAAACGGATATTCAGCGCAAGGCCTCATGCTACCGGATCGCCGCCGAAGCGGTCGATGCCATGGATGTGGTCGCGGTCGAGGCCGCCGCCCGCCGCGCCGTTCACGCCGTGCGCGAGAGCCACAAGCCCTATTTTCTGGAATGCCGGACTTATCGGTTGCGCGCGCATTCGATGTTCGATCCTCAGCTCTATCGCGACAAGACTGAGGTCGAAGCCAGGCGCCACAGCGAGCCGATCACGCGCTTCCAACAATGGCTGCAAGCCAATCATATGATTCACCCGGACGATGTGCCCCGCATCGAAGCCGAGATCGATGCCGAAATCGCCGAGGCGGTCGCCTTTGCGGAAGTGGGAACCTGGGAACCGGTCGAGCAACTCACTCGCTTCACTTATGCGGACAGTGTAGTACCCGCCGGTCAGGAAACGCCATGAAGCAAGAGACGATCAAGGCCGAAACAATTGAGATGACGTACCGCGAGGCGGTGCGTCAGGCGCTTCGCGATGCGATCAAGCGCGACGAACGCGTGTTTCTAATGGGCGAGGACGTCGGCCGCTACGGCGGCTGCTACGCGGTGAGCCACGGGCTACTTGCCGAATTCGGCCCCGAGCGGATTCGCGATACGCCGCTTTCGGAATCCGGGTTTACCGGCGCCGGGATCGGCGCGGCGATGGCCGGCATGCGGCCGATCGTCGAGCTGATGACGGTCAACTTTAGCCTGCTCGCGCTCGACCAAATTCTCAATACTGCGGCGGCCGTGCGCCACATGTCGGGAAATCAGTTCGGCGTCCCGCTGGTGATCCGGATGGCGACCGGAGCCGGCCGCCAGCTTGCGGCCCAACATTCGCACAGCCTGGAAGGCTGGTACGCGCATATTCCCGGCATCAAAGTGTTGGCCCCAGCAACTTTGGAGGATGGCCGCGGTATGCTTTGGACCGCCTTGCAGGACCCCGATCCGGTCCTGATTTTCGAAAATGTCATGCTCTACAACATGACCGGCAAGATCGCTGCCGATGCCGGTCCGGTCGATATCGATAAAGCGGCCGTTCGTCGGCCCGGCCGTGACATTTCGCTCATCACCTACGGTGGCTCGCTTTGGAAGACGCTCGAGGCGGCAACGGCGCTTGCAGCCGAGAACATCGAGGCCGAGGTGATCGATCTGCGCAGCCTGCGGCCGCTCGACGACGCGACCATCATGGCATCGGTTGCCAAAACCCGGCATGCGGTCATCATCGATGAAGGCTGGCGCAGCGGCAGCCTAGCGGCAGAGGTTGGCATGCGCATTGTCGAAGAGGCATTCTGGGCGCTTGACGCGCCGATCGGTCGCGTCTGCAGCGAGGAGGTGCCGATTCCTTATCCGCGCCATCTCGAAAATGCGGCGATTCCGCAAGCCTCGAAGATTATCGCGGCCGCAAAGTCCGCCCTAGGGCGAGCATAAAGAGGGCGCCGTGGTCGACTTCCGCATGCCGTCACTTGGTGCCGATATGGACGCCGGCACTCTAGTGGAGTGGCTGGTCAAGCCCGGCGATTGGGTCAAGCGCGGCGACGTTGTCGCGGTGGTCGAGACGCAGAAGGGCGCGATCGAGATCGAAACTTATCAGCCCGGCCAGATCGAAAAGTTCCTGGTCGAGCTCAATAGCAAGGTACCGGTCGGGACCCCGCTGGCACAGATTCGAACCGAGGGCGAAGCCAAGCCCGCCGCGGTTGCGCCCGCGCCGCCGCCTGCACCGCCTGTCGCGCCGCCGCGCGCGGCGCCGGCCGCTCCGCCTATCACACCCCCGGTGGTGACGCCTGTTCGCGCGCCATCGCCGCCGCCCGTTGCCCCGGCTGCAGTGGCCGGAGCTCGTGCGTCGCCGGCTGCGCGAAAGCTTGCCGAAGAGCGCGGCATCGATCTTTCGACGGTTACCGGCAGCGGCCCGGGTGGGGCGATCACCTATGCCGACGTCGAACAGCGTGTCAGCGCGGTCGCCGCCCCGCCGGAGAAGAAACGGCCGCCGGGGCTCGATCTTGACGCCATGCGAACGGCCATCGCGGCCGCCATGGCGCGATCGAAGCGGGAAATCCCGCACTATTATCTCGAGCATCAGGTCGACGTCACGGCCAGCGAGCATTGGCTGGCGCAGAAAAATGCGACGCTGCCGCCCGATACCCGTGTGCTGTTCGGGGCGCTCCCCATCAAGGGTGTGGCCTTGGCCGCACGCCGCTATCCGGCCTTCAACGGGTTCTATCGCGACAATAAATTCGAACCGGCGCAAGCCGTGCATGTCGGCGTGGCGATTGCCATTCGCGGCGGCGGGCTGACGGCGCCGGCGTTGCACGATGCCGATCAGCTATCGCTTGACGATCTTATGAGCCGCATGCGCGACCTGATACAACGCACACGCGCCGGCCGCATCCGCAGTTCGGAGATGTCCGATCCGACCATCACCGTTTCGAGCCTTGGCGAACGCGGAGTCGAAGCGCTGTACGGAATCATCTATCCGCCGCAAGTGGCGATCGTCGGTATCGGCAAGGTGGTGACGCGGCCGTGGGTAATCGACGGCGCCATTGGACCGCGGTCGGTGATCACCATGACGCTATCCGGCGACCATCGGGTCACCGACGGACACGCGGGCGCATTGTTCTTGGCCGAGATCGGCAAACTCTTGCAGGAGCCGGAAAAGCTATGAGCGACATCGACATTCGCAAAGTGGTGCAGGAAGAGCTCAATAACATCGCGCCTGAATTCGATATGGCGACTATCGATCCGGCCGCGGATCTGCGTGAAGTCATCGACATCGACTCGATGGACTTCCTGAACTTCATTACCGCTATACACCATCGGCTCGGCATCGATATCCCCGAGATCGATTATCCGAAGCTCATTACTCTTGATGGGGCGGTCGCCTACATCACGGCCCACCTTGGGTCGAACAAGAGCTGAAGGAATCGCTTGACCCAGTGGACCTGGCTTGAGGGCAGGTGATGGCCTGAAATGGCCGCTCTGGCATCTCTGCATTAAAGGTGGCTTTAAGAGTAGATGTGGCCGGGCGGTCCAAAATCGGCGCCGATCCGGACGCCCGCTTGGACTCGGCAACTCCCAAAAAGGGATCTTAAGTAAACGATATAATAATGAAATTATCTATCGCTCCTAGGATGGAAAGGGCCGACTGGGCGGGAACCTGTAATAGCTGCTATGTACTTAGATGAGGGCTATAAATTTGATGTTGTACCGCTCGTTGGACATTTTCATCCGTTTTTGTTGCTTGGCGAAGGCGCCGATTTGCACGTTTAATTTTTCTGCACACGTGCCGAGTTTCGATCGATGCGCCATCACACCGAGCGGTGCTGCATTGCGTCAAACTTGCAAATTACGGTCCGCGGCCAGCAAGTAGGAAATCCAGCATTAATTGCTGCTCGGCCGCATACATGTCGCTCCCCACCGACGTCTTGCAGCCGATCCGCCGTGCCGCTTCGACGATCGGTGACACGGCAGGCGACGTGATGACGCAACCGACAAACATTTCTGCACTCAGCCGTGCAGCATCAACTGGAGAGGGATCTCCGGACCGCATGCCGGCTGGTGTGGCATTCGCAATGAGATTGAATCCAGTTGGATCCTCGGATCCGGGGATTACAGGAATCTCGAAATTAGCGGTCAATCGGCCGATTAAGGCGTTGCGGCGTTTGGCATCGACATCGTGGATTGCCAATTCGCGCACGCCGGCTTCGATCAATGCTAAGGCAATGGCCGATCCGGCTCCACCGGCGCCGACCAACAAGACGCGCTGCCCTTCCGGCCGGCAGCCCTTGGCGAGAATGGCACCCACAAAGCCGAGCCCATCGAGAATTTCGCCGAACCAGCCGCCAGCGGGCGCGCGGCGCATCACATTGACCGTACCGAGGAAATGCGCGCGTGCGGTTGCCGACTTGCAGAATCGATAGCAAGCGAATTTGTGCGGAATGGTCACGACAATGCCGTCGAGGTTTTGAACGTGGCTCACGGATTCAAGAAATCCTGGCAAATCTGCCGACGATACGCGAATGGGGACTAGCACCGCATTGCGGCCAAGCGCCGCAAACGCCAGCGTCATGCCGGCGGGCGATTGGACCTGTTCGATCGGGTCGCCAACGATGATATGCAGTCTGGTCGCACCATTCACCGCAACGGCCATTGTCGAAGCTCCGTGCTCAGGTCCGCGAGTTGCTCTGGATAGCACCCACGTCGCACAATCGTTTCAAGCATCTTCAAAGCCGCCCTGGCAATACACGGTGGCTCGCCTCGCAGGACCTGCTACGCTGGGTGCTGCAATCAAAGGCTTTGAGTGGTCCGGCCGATGCTCACGCTGCGCCAAATCGAAGTGATCCGCGCTATCATGGTCACCGGCACTGTCGGCGGCGCTGCGCGCCTTCTCAATGTCTCATCACCCGGCATCAGCCGGGTGATGAAGCACGCGGAAATGTCGGTCGGCGTCAAACTGTTCAGCCGTAAAGGCGGCCGCTACAGCCCGACGCGCGAGGCCAATGCCATTTTCAATCAGATCAACGGCGTTTACGACAAAGTCGAAGACCTGCAATTCGTTATTTCGCGGATCAAGCGCGGCGCAAATATCGAACTCAAAGTCGGATCGGTTCCGAGTATTGCCAATGTCATGGTGCCGCGCGCTATCGCCGATGTACGCAAGGCATTTCCAAACCTACTGATAGAGATCGACATCCTGAAAATCGAGGACGCCGTCGACTATCTTCTACTCGGCAAGGGCGAGCTCGTCGCGATGAGTTCAAAGATCGATCATCCGATGCTGACGTATGCGCCGCTGGCGCGCGGACGACTCAAATGCATCGTGCCGGACGGCCATCCTTTGTCGCGCCGGACAAAAGTGACGGCCGGCGAGATCGTCAAATATCCCTTGATTGGAGTCGATCCGAACGATCCCTATGGCAGGATCATGGCGGGTGTTTTCGCGACACACGCACTTCATTACGAAGTGACAATTCGCGCCCGCTTTGGTTCGACTGTGTGCGCGCTTGTAACGAATGGCCTTGGCATCGCGATCATCGACGAATTCACGCTGGCGGGCGACCAATGGCCAAACATCCGAGCTCTCGACATCGTCGAGCCGACGGTGTTTCAGACTTATGTGGTGCACCGAAAGGACGTCGCTATTTCAAGCTATGGCGAGCATTTCATCGCCGCCCTGCGCGGTAATATGGACGGCGCCGTCGCGACGGGCCATGCGCCGCGTCGGCCACAGACGGCGAGGCCGCAAGCGTCGCGAAGAAAATAACACCATGTTAAGTTCTACGTACGTCTTGGTTATTGACGTCCCGGGAGGGCGCCTGCATGGTGAATCAAACGCTCGCAGAACGGGCGGCCGCTGAACGTGAAAGGCCGGATCGTCAACCGGCTCAGATCCACCAGCAAAGAGGAAAAGCCCACATGCTCCGTCTTGGATTTATCGTATCGGTGATTGCCGCGGGCCTTGGCCTATCTGGCCCGAGCTATGCGCAATCGACCGTCTATATACCGGCCGTTCTTGAATTGTCGGGCGCCGGCGCCGTCCCCGGCACCAATTTCCGCGACGGCATGCTGTTGGCGATTGACGAAATCAACGCCAAGGGCGGCATTCTTGGACGCAAGATCGACACGCCCATTCTCGACACCCAGAGTGACGCGGGTACTTCGCGTGCGCAGATTCAGAAAGTACTCGACAATAAGCCTTACGTCATCCTCGGCCCGGTGTTTTCAGGCTCGGTGCTGGTTGACATGATGCTCACGCAGCAGGCGGAGATTCCGGAGATCGTCGGCGGCGAAGCGGCCGCGATCACCCAGAAGGGCGATCCCTACGTCTTCCGAACCTCGTTCGGTCAGCAGTTCAGCATGCCGAAGATCGCTAACTACGTTCGCGACGGTATCAAGGCGAAATCCGTCGCGGTGTTGTGGGTGAACAACGATTTCGGCAAGGGCGGGCGGGATAATTTCGTCAAGGAAATGAACACGCGCAACATCAAGGTCGTCGCCGACGTCGCCACTGAATCCGGCCAGACTGACTTCTCCGCGGACGTCGTTAAGATCAAGGCCGCCAATGCCGATGCCATCTTCGTCTACACCAACGAAGAAGAAAGCGCGCGCTTCCTCAAGGAAGCCAAAAAGCAGGGCATCAAGGCGCCGCTCATCGGCGAGACGACCTTGCTCGGTCAAAAAGTGATCGATCTGGCAGGCGGTGCCGCCAATGGCGTACGCGGCCATGTCGGCCTCACCGTCGATGCGCCGATTCCTGCCGTGCAGGAATTCGCCGCCAAATTCAAAAAGCGGTTCAACTACGTCTGTGATCACAACGGCATCAAGGGTTACACTGCCGTCTACTTCATCAAATATGTGACCGAGAAGATGGGCAAGTTCGACAGCAAGGGCTTTGCCGAGACCGCTCACGGTTTGACAATCACGCCGAAGCAGGAGCCTCAAATTCTGATGGAGGCGACATGGGACAAGAACGGCGATATCGATCGTGAAAGCTTCCTGGGCGAGGTCGTGGACGGTAAACAAAAGATCGTTCAGACTTTGCCTAAGCTCGGTAACTAACGATCGTTATTTTGGAGTTCTTCCGCTCGGCGACGTCGCCGAGCGGATAGAGCGCGGACACCGATGGCTTCCTTTATTCAGCTTTTGGTATCCGGCCTCGCGACAGGGGCGATCTACGCCCTGATTGCTGTCGGATTTACTTTGCTATGGCAGACGTCTCAGACGATAAATTTCGCCCAGGGCGAATTCGTCATGCTGCCGGCGTTCTTCATCCTGGCGGCGATGAATCTGGGGGCGCCGTTCTGGCTCGCGGCACTGATCGGCATCGCCGTGTCGATTTTCATTCTAGGGCTGATCTTCAAGATTGTTATCGTCGACCCGATGCTCAGACATGGCGTGTTGCCGTTGGTGATCTCGACCATTGCCTTGTCGTTATTTTTGAAAGAGGTTGCAAAGGACTTCTATAGCTCGCAGGCGCAGCCGTTTCCGGCTTTGGTGCCGTCGACGGACATTCATGTCTTCGGTGCCGTGGTCTCGACCCAAAGCTTGGCCGTGCTGGCGGTCGCAATCGCCGCGGTGGTGGCGCTGCATTTGTTGCTCAACAAGACACGGCTGGGTCGCTGCATGCAGGCGACCGCGCAGAATCCGACGCTTGCACGTATCCTGGGCATCCCGGTACGGCGGATGGTGCTCTACACGTTTCTGATCAATGGTGCGCTTGTCGCCATCGCGTCGATCCTGATCAGCCCGATTTATTTGGCGAAATTCACCAATGGTGAAACCTTAGGAATGGCGGCGTTCCTGGCCGCCATTATCGGCGGGTTCAATCAAGTACGCGGCGCCATCCTTGGTGGCATTATCCTTGGCATTCTAGACAATCTGTCGGCTGCTTATATCTCCTCGCAATATCGCGGCGCGTTTCCGTTGCTCATCCTGGTCGGGGTGATCTTGCTGCGCCCGCAAGGGCTGCTTGGCCGCATCGAGGAGCGCACGGTATGAACCGCGTCGGCATCATCGGGATCGCTATTGCCGCGGTTTCCGCGGCCGCATTGCCGTTCTTCCTCAAGCCGTTCGGCATCTACCTCATCTCGATGTGGGTGGTTCTGACCATCGCGGCGATCGGTCTCAATCTCACTCTCGGCTATGCCGGCCAGGTTTCGCTCGCGCAAGGCGCTTTCGTGGGGATCGGCGCCTATAGCGTTGCGCTGCTGACGCAAGCGGGCTGGCCCTATCCGGCCGCTTTTATTTGCGCTGGTTTACTGTGTTTCGGTATTGGGTGGATTCTCGGCTATCCGGCGCTGCGGGTACAGCATCACTATCTTGCCTTTGTCACGCTTGCGTTTACTACGCTGGTGTTTCTCGTCTTGCGTAACGAAGAATGGTTGACCCACGGCATCTACGGCATCAACGGCATCGTGCGGCCGACGTTGTTCGGCTGGTCGACGAATGGTGCGAGAGCTTACTATTTTTTCAGCCTCGGCACCTTGACGGTGCTGGCGGCGGGCACGTGGTGGATGTTGCGCTCCCCTTGGGGTCGCGCCTTTATTGCTCTGCGCGAAAATCCGATCCGAGCGCTTTCGCTCGGCCTCGATACCCGGCGCTACACGCTGATGGCCTTTGCCATCGGCTCGATGCTCGGCGGCCTATCGGGCGCGCTCTACGCGCCGCTGGTGCAGTTCATCGAACCGAACTCGTTTACTCTCGGCCTTTCATTCAATCTGCTGCTGATGGTGATCGTTGGCGGCAGCGGGAAATTCTTCGGTCCTTTTCTCGGCGCGCTGATTGCCGTGCTGCTGCCAGAGTGGATGCGGATCACGGAGGGTTATTATCTCATCATCTATGCGGCGCTGATCATGGTGATGATGGCGTTCTGTCCCTATGGCGTGCTCGGAATGCTCGAGCGCGCGCTCAAAGCCGTGGGCGTAAGGCGCGATCCGCCGGCGCCAGCCTTGCAGGCTGAGGGGACCGGACTATGAGCGCCGTTCTGGAGGTTTCTAATCTGCGCAAAAGCTTCGGCGGGATTACCGCGGTCGATAATGTGTCGTTCGATGTGCGCGAAGGCGAGATTCTCGGCATCATCGGACCGAACGGCTCGGGAAAATCGACCCTCTTCAATTGCGTCCTTGGCCAGCTAACTCCCAGTGCGGGGGAAGTGCGCTTGGACGGCAAGGTCACCACAGGAATGCGGCCCTGCGATCTCAATCGCCTGGGCGTCAGCCGGACTTTTCAGTTGCTGCAAGTCTTTCCGCAGCTCTCGGTGCGGGACAATTTGATTCTCGCGGGCCAAGAACATAAGGGCTCGATGTATTCGCGTCTGATCGGCCGTGCCGATGCCGGGCTTGGCGAGGCTGCCGACAAAATGATCGAATTCTTCCGCCTGTCGCATCTGGCCGGCGAACAGGCCGGTGCGCTGAGCTATGGGCAGCAAAAACTGCTCGACGCCGCCATGGCATTCATGGCCGGGCCGCGGTTCGTTCTGCTCGACGAGCCGGCCGGCGGCGTGAACCTGACCATGCTCGGTCTACTACGCGAACGGCTGCAGGCTTACCACGCCGAACGCAAAGCCACTTTTGTCGTGATCGAGCACCAGATGGAATTCGTCATGGCGCTCTGCACGCGCGTGCTGGTGCTGGCGGAGGGACGCCTAATCGCCGAGGGTGCGCCCGCCGATATTCGCCGCAACACGGCCGTGATCGAGGCCTACCTCGGACGCGAAATGGCGAATGCATGAACGCAGCTGAGCCGATTCTCGTCCTCGATGGCATCTTTGCCGGCTACGGCAAGATGACGATCCTCAACGGCACGACGGCGAAAGTTCGCCGCGGCGCCATCACGACGGTGATCGGGCCGAACGGCGCTGGAAAATCGACCTTGTTCAAGACGATCTACGGCTTATTGCCGGTGCGTGACGGCGCCATTACGTTCGACGGTCGCGTCATCACGAATTTTTCACCGCGCGAGATTCTGGACGCTGGCGTCGCCTATGTGCCGCAAGGCCGTAATATTTTTCCCGAGTTGAGCGTACAGCACAATCTAGAACTGGGCGGCGTTGCTTTACCCGACCACGCTGAATTGCCGATCCGCCTGGATAAAATCATGCAGCGGTTTCCGATGCTGAAGGAGAAGGCCAATGCACAGGCCTCAACGCTGTCAGGCGGCCAGCAGAAAATGCTTGAGGTCGCGCGCGGTCTTCTGCTCGACCCCAAGCTAATCCTGATTGACGAACCGTCGATTGGCCTTTCGCCGCTGATGGTGCAAGAGGTTTTCGCAATTCTGAAGGGCCTGCGCGACAAGGGCGTCACGATCTTGCTGATCGAGCAGAACGCCAAACAAGCCTTGCAGATTTCCGACTACGGGCTGGTTCTGGAGCAGGGACAAACTCGTATCGAAGATACCGCGCTGCGTATCCTTGCCGATGCAAGGATCGCGCAATTGTTTCTCGGCGGCGGCCTGGCGCAACCGGCGGGCGCGCCATGAAGGGGCGTAGGGTTCTTGTTGGGTTGATCGGCGCGAACATCATGAAGTCGCTGTCACCGGCCTTGCATGCGGATGCCTTCGCGGCGGCGGGAATTGATGGCTACTACCATCTGATGGACGTCGAACGGCTGCCGGGCCGGCGCCTTGCGCAACTGCTCGACGCTACCAAGGCCGCCGGGTTTGCCGGCACCAATGTGACGTTTCCTTTCAAGCAGGATGTATTGACGCTGCTTGACGCAGTCGATCGCGAAGCCCTTCAGATTGGCGCGGTCAACACGATCACCATTACCCCGGATGGCCGTACCACCGGGTACAACACCGATCGCCGTGGCTTTCGGCGCAGCTTCGAGGAGGGTCTCGGCCGCGCACGTGCCGAAGGCTCGACCGTGGTGATTGTCGGATCCGGTGGGGCCGGGCGCGCGGTGGCTTTCGCGCTGATGGATCTCGGGGTTGCGACGGTTGTCCTACATGACCGAGAAGCCGCTCGCGCGGCGACGCTCCTGGCCGATCTTGCCTCGCATTACGGTGCGTCATGCTGTCGGCTAGCTGGCGACCTCGAGCGCGACATCGCGGCGGCCGATGGCGTCGTCAACGCGACGCCGGTTGGCATGCACGGCTTTCCCGGCAACCCAGTGCCGGTTTCGGCCTTGCATGCCGGTCATTGGGCCGCCGATGTCATTTACACCCCGATCGAGACCGTCTTCATCAAGGCAGCGTCTAGCAAGGGCGCGCGCGTGCTGACTGGCGGCGGCATGTGTGTGCACCAGGCGGCCGAAGCATTTCGGCTGTTTGTGGGCATTGAGCCGGATGTCGCGCGCATGCATCGCAGATTCGCCGCGGCGCTTGCCGCTCGTGACGCGCAGATATCCGAAATGACTTGAATTGACGCTGGGAAACCGGAGGACAAAACCATGAAGACGTCCATTGCCACGGTCTGCCTGAGCGGAGGCTTGAGCGAAAAGCTGGAAGCAATTGCGGCGGCCGGATTCCGCGGAGTCGAAATATTCGAAAGCGATCTGCTCTCGTACAACGGCACGCCTGCCGACGCGGCCAAAGAAATGTCCGATCTTGGCTTGAAGCCGATTACGTTCCAGCCATTCCGCGATTTCGAGGGCATGCCGGAGGCGCAACGGGTACGCACCTTCGATCGTGCCGAGCGCAAGTTCGATCTGATGCAGGAAATTGGCTGCGATCTGCTGATGGTGTGCAGCAATGTGTCGCCGGAATCGCTCGGCGGCATCGACCGCGCCGCCGCCGACTTCCGCGCGCTCGGCGAGCGGGCAGCCAAACGTGGGCTGCGCGTCGGCTTCGAGGCGCTGGCCTGGGGCCGCCACATCAACGACTACCGCGATGCCTGGGAGGTGGTGCGGCGCGCGGATCATCCGGCGATCGGCCTCGTGCTCGACGCCTTCCACACTTGCGCTCGCAAGACCGACCTGAAGCCGCTGCACGCTATTCCGAGCGACCGGATTTTCCTGGTGCAGCTCGCCGACGCGCCCTGGCTCGACATGGACGTGCTGTCCTGGAGCCGGCATTTCCGGTGCTTCCCGGGGCAGGGCGACATGCCGCTTGTCGAATTCATGGAAGCAGTCCTGGTCACTGGATACGATGGCGAATTCTCGTTGGAAATTTTCAACGATCAGTTCCGCGCAGGTTCCCCGCGCTCGGTCGCCGTCGATGCCCAGCGTTCGTTGATCTATCTAATGGATCAGCTGCGGGGGAAAAGCGGTGCCAGCTCGCTTGACATTCCGGCGATGCCGCCGCGGTCGAAATGCCTGGGTGTTGAGTTTATTGAATTTGCGGTCGACGATCGCACCGCCAACGAGTTGGCGCAGTTTCTCTCTGGTCTCGGATTTCATAAGGCAGCGCAGCACAAGTCAAAAGCCGTGACGCGATGGACGCAAGGGTCCATCAACCTGGTCATCAACATGGAAAAAGAAGGCTTCGCCCACTCGCATTACATCACCCATGGCCCTTCGGTCTGCGCGATCGGCCTAAAGGTGGAGAGCGCGGCCGCGGCGCTTGATCGGGCTGAAAAGCTTTGTGATACGCCGTTCCGCCAAAAGGTGGGGCGCGGAGAGCTTGAGATTCCGGCCGTGCGCGGGATGGGCGGCAGCTTGCTATACTTCCTCGATCCGACCAGCGAGCTAGGCAAGGTTTGGGACGTCGAGTTCGAGCGGACGAGCGCGGCCGGCAAGGACGCGGAAGTAGGTTTGACCGTGGTCGACCACATTTCGCAATCGATGCACTACGAAGACATGCTGTCCTGGCTGTTGTTTTACACCTCACTGCTCGATTTAAGAAAGACGCCGCAGGTCGACATAACCGATCCTGGTGGCATCGTGCGCAGTCAGGTCGTTGAAAGCCCTGATGGTGCGATTCGGATCGCATTGAACGCCTCGCAAAGCCAGCGCACACAGTCGTCGCGATTCCTCCACGAATATTTTGGTTCTGGTGTCCAGCATATCGCCTTTGCCAGCGACGATGCCGTGGCGACCGCGGCCCGGCTAAAAGCGAACGGTGTCGAGATCCTGAGCATTCCGGAAAACTATTATGATGATCTTGATGCGCGGGTCGGTATGCCCGCCGAGCGGCTGAAGGTCTTGATGGCCAACAATATTCTCTATGATCGGGACGCCGACGGCGAATATCTCCAGGTCTATACCAAGAGCTTCAAGGACCTGTTTTTTTTGGAGGTCGTTGAGCGGCGGGGCTACAAGGGCTTCGGCGCCATTAATGCCCCAATCCGCCTTAACGCTCAGTCGCGGCTCGCGTCGGACCCTTCGGCGTCTGGCCTCTGATCGGCATGGCACGTTTGCGCATAGCGGTTGCCGGAGCTGGCGCTATCGGACGGCGCCACATCGAGCTCGTCTTGGCCGACCGCAACTGCTCATTGGCGGCGATCGTCGATCCGACGCCGAGTGCAAGCGAAATTGCGGCCAAGGCGGGAGCCCCTCTCTTTGCATCATTGGCCGATCTGTTCGCACGCGAGCGGCCTGACGGCATCATTCTCGCCACGCCGAACAACCTGCATTTGGAGCATGGCTTAGCCTGCATTGCCGCCGGCATCCCGGTGCTGGTGGAAAAGCCGATCGCGGACTCGATGGAAGCGGCACAGACGCTTTGCGAGGCGGCGGAGCGCGCCAAGGTGAAGCTCCTGACTGGTCATCACCGCCAGCACAGCCCGATCATGGCAAAAGCCGTAGACATCATCCGCAGTGGTCGGCTTGGCCGTCTGGTCGCGGTCGTTGGCACCGCGATGTTCTGCAAGCCCGACAGCTATTTCGCGGACGCGCCCTGGCGCCGCCAACCGGGCGGCGGTCCGATCTTGATCAACCTGATCCATGAAATCGGAAATTTGCGCGCGTTATGCGGCGAGATCATCGCGGTTCAAGCATTCGCGTCACAGACGACCCGCGGCTTTCCGGTGGAAGACACCGTCGCCATCAGCTTGTGTTTTGCGAATGGTGCGCTGGGGAGCTTCATGTTGTCAGACACCGCCGGTTCGGCACGAAGTTGGGAGCAGACATCGCAGGAGGATAAAAAGTTCGCAGCCTATCCGGACGAAGATTGCTACGTCGTCGCCGGCACTGAAGGATCGCTGGCTATCCCGACCCTGCGGCTGAGGACCTTCGCCAATCAAGCCGAACGGAGTTGGTATAAGCCGCTCCACAGCGAAACGATTGCGATTGAACGCATCGACCCGCTGCAACGGCAGCTTGAGAATTTCTGTGCTGTCATCCGTGGCGAAGCCGAACCGGTAGTCACCGCTCGCGAGGGGCTGCAAAACCTGCGGGCCGTCGATGCGATTGCGCGTGCGGCTCACAGCGGAACGATCGTTTCGTTGACGTGAACTCGGGACGCGGACCTTTACATCTTCAATACCATCATGCTGAAGACGCTAGGGTCCCGATTTAGCATTCGCCCCGTGGGTTGCCTTTTTATGTCAGTACGATTGGTCCGATTTCCGCTTGTGGCACATCTGTATTGACCGGCCGTGCGTTGCACAAAACCTGCAGCAGTTGGGGTAAAGCAGCCGCTCCGCGGACACGGACAAAACGTCGTGAATGACTCACAGTGGTCTTTGCTCGACGTCATTTCACGCTTGGTAAGCAGAATCGCCATATAGGGCTGTGTTTTGAGAATTTTTCGGATTTGCATAGGGCCAAATCGGAAAGTTTAGAGATCGTTAACCACAGTCACGGACGATGCTACGTCGGAGCTAGGCGAGGCCAGCGCGCAAATTTTCACCCGCGATTTTAACTGGGGGAATTTGACCATGCGGTTTCACCGCCGATGTCTCCGCGCCTTAGCAATGGTGTTGTTAGGCGTTGCTAATTTCCCTGCATTAGCAGAAGACGGCGTCTCCAAGGACAAAATCCTGTTCGGACAGGTCGCGGCGCTCACCGGCCCGGCACAGGCTCTTGGCCAAGGGATGCGCGAAGGTATTCTTGCCGCGTTCGAGGAAGCCAATCGCGCGGGCGGTGTCAACGGTCGCAAACTCGAGCTCAAATCGGTCGACGACGGCTATGAGCCGGAGAAAACCATCGAAGCGACTAAGAAAATTATTATCGAGGACAAGATATTCGTACTCATTGGCGCAGTCGGAACGCCGACTTCGAAAGCCGGTCAACCAATTGCGACGGCGGCCAAGGTCCCATTCATCGGCCCATTTACGGGCGCCGAATTTCTCCGCAATCCTTATAACCGCTACGTCGTCAATATCCGCAGCTCATATTTTCAAGAAACGGAAGCCTGGATCGAGCATCTGACAAAGGATCTCGGCATAACGAGGATAGCGATCCTCTACCAAGATGATGCTTTTGGCGTTGCCGGCTTGGCCGGCGTCCAAAAAGCGATGGCCAAACGCAACATGTCGTTGGTGGCATCAGGCACGTTCAAACGCAATACGATCGCAATTAAGTCAGCCTTGCTCGACATCGTAAAAGGCAATCCACAAGCAGTCGTTACGGTCGGCCCATACAAACCGATAGCCGAATTCATCAAGCTGGCACGTCAACTGAAAATCGAAGCTGCCTTTGTCGCGATTTCGTTCGTCGGATCGGATTCGCTCGCCGAAGAACTCGGTAACCAGGGTGTCGGCGTGATTATCAGTCAGGTAGTCCCCTTCCCATGGGATAAGTCATTGCCCGTCGTTGCGTCATACACAGAAGCAATCAAGGTGGTGAACCCGAATGCGATGCCCGGCTTCGTATCGCTCGAAGGCTATCTGGTCGGGCGCCTCGTAGTCGAAGCCTCGAAGCGCATACCGGGCGAGCCATCGCGCGAGATCCTGCTCGATGCGATGGCAAAAGCGCCGTTCGATCTTGGCGGCGTGACGTTGACTTTCGGCCCTTCGAAAAACCAGGGGTCGGACAAGGTCTATTTCACGATCCAGCAATCCGATGGGTCATTTAAGCCCGTTCAGAAGCTTTCAAAGATCGCTGAATAAGAACTGCGAAACAAACATCGGCCGAATGCACAAAGTCAAGTCACTATTACCGGAACCGGCGAATCATATTCGCCCACACAGGCTCGGGTGGTTCTCGACGATCCGGGCGCGTCTCTATTGGGCGTTCGGCTTTGCGGCAGCACTGACGATCGTTGGATCGTTCACCGCTCTGTATGAATTCACCAATATCGGTACGATCACCAACGAAATCCTGTCGCACAGCTTTCCTGCAACGGTCGTCTCGTTGCGCCTTGCCGAGGAGGCTAGCAGCTTGGTGTCTTCGGCCCCGCGTTTGATGACCGCAGCAGACGATAAAACGCGCGTGGACATCACCAAGGGAATCGATGGCCAAGCAAAAAGCCTTGAGCAGCGCATTGCGCGCTTGCGCGAGCTCGGCGTCGCTAGAGCCGATGAGATCGACGTCACGCGTGCGGCTCTGGTAAAGCGGCTTGACGCGCTCAATCAGGCCGTCAAGGACCGTATCGTCATTTCGAATGAGCGGTATTATCTGGCATTGTCGATCCGCAAGGCGCACGAGGATTTACTCGACGGTCTCGCCCCGGCCATCGACGATGCCAATTTCGATCTCATGATGAAGAGCAAGAAGGCGGAAATCGATCCCACACTAAGTTCGGCACTCGACTCGCTGCGCCGGCTGTTGGAAACGCAGTCCGAGTCAAATCTGCTCGCCGGGCTTTTGACGGAAGCATCACTGGTCAATGATGCAACCCGGCTTGAGCCACTCCGCGATCTAATCGGCGCGGCAAAGCGTAAAATCGAGATGAATCTGAAGGAGATTTCCGATCCTGCACAGCAAAAGAAGCTGGCTGCCCTTTATAACCAGCTTGGCGCGATCGGCTCAGATGACGGCATCCTCGAACTGCGTACCTTCGAGCTAAACCGGCAGCAAGATGCTCAAGTGGCATTCGCGGCCGCACAATCGGAAGCCATAAAACTTAAGCGGGCGGTCGATGTCTTAGTCGACCAGCAGGGTGAAGATGCCCGCAAAAACTCACTCCATGTCGCACAGCGGGTTCGCGCCGGCCAAATCCTTCTGATTGTGCTCGCATTTGCCGCGCTGGTCGGCGCGGCACTGATTGCGTGGCTTTATGTCGGCCGCAACATCGCCCGCAGGCTCGGCCTGCTCAGCGACGCGATGCGCCGCATCGCCGACGGTGATTTGAATGTCGATGTCGATGACAATCGCCACGATGAGATTGCAGAGATGGCGCGGGCGCTGCAGTTTTTCCGCCAGGCAACAGCGGATGCGGCCGCAGCCCGCCAAAAAGAGATTGAACAGGCGCGAACATTAGAAGCCCGCCGACAATTGGTCGAGGCTGCGACACAAAGTTTCGAGAGCGCAGTGTCGAATGTTGTGCAAACGCTTGATCACGCGGCCAAGGCAATGGACAGCTCCGCCCGTGATATGGCCGACAACGCCACTCGCCATCAGGAACAGGCCATTGCGACCGCGGCGGCTTCGGAACAGGCGACCACGAATGTCGAGACCGTCGCGGCGGCGGCCGAAGAAATTGCCCAGTCGATTGAGCACATAGCGGCCCGGGTCGCAGAATCTGCTTCCGTCGCGCGCCAGGCATCAGACGAAGCACAGGCGATCACTGGCGCCGTTGTGAGTCTGTCGGCGTCGGTCGATGAAATCGGCGAGGTTAGCAATCTAATTCGTAGCATCGCGGGACAAACCAATCTGCTGGCACTCAACGCGACGATCGAGGCCGCCCGCGCCGGTGATGCAGGACGTGGGTTTGCAGTAGTTGCGCAGGAGGTGAAAGGCCTCGCGGCTCAAACCGGTAAGGCGACCGAGGAAATCACGCGGCAAATCCAATCGATCGGGGAAACAACATCCCGATCCGTCCAAACCATGAAGACAATTGCCGCGACGATTATAGAACTCAGCGACCTCGCCAACGATGTGGCAGGGGCAGTGCGCCAGCAAGATTCCGTAACGCAGGAAATCGCGCGTAATGCCAATGCGGCAGCGAGAGGAAACCGCCATGTGTCAGCGAACATCAGTGAGGTCTCAAACACCGCGGTCAAGACTGGTCAGGTTGCCAATACGGTTCTCGCGGCAGCGGGAAAGCTGGCGGAGCAGTCCAATATGCTGCGGCACGAAGTTGAGCGCTATTTGGCTCAAGTCCGGGTGGCATAAAAATGTGCGGCAAGAAGAGCGACTGGACCGCGGAATACACGAGCATCGACCGGAACGCGACTGTTCGACCTTCGCCAGTTTGCGGCGTTTTACCGTTTGAACGGCAATTCGGCGCCTTGTGGATGTTAGAACTATAAATCCGTTCGGATTTTCACGGCAGACAGGCTTTTGCTCTTTGGTTTCGGCGTCTTCTCCAGATATCTGCACTCTCGTCGCGCAGACATGTGGTTTCAAAACGCCGCACAAACTAAGCGTGGGCTGAAGCTACATGCCGGCCTCATGCCTTCGTCGGCAAAGCCCATGGCCTGCGCTTCAGATCCTCTGATCGAAACGCTGAGATTCGGTCCCGGTTGCTTTCCGTTAGATCGATATCGTCCCAGCCGTTGAGCAGCTGATTGCGGCTGACTGGGTCGACCGCGAATGGATAGATACGATTGCCGCGCAAAATCGTCTGTCGCTCGAGATCGAC
>Ga0181536_10002934_pt1 | contig 18852 bp, 16 predicted proteins | sample PEATcosm2014_Bin_41_FD_121105 | JGI IMG/M metagenome (GOLD analysis project Ga0181536, IMG submission 121105) | Peatland microbial communities from MTU Mesocosm Facility, Houghton, MI, USA - PEATcosm2014_Bin17_60_metaG | ecosystem: Environmental > Terrestrial > Soil > Wetlands > Peat | place...
CTCCTCGATCATTTGCTTGCGTAGGGGTGTCATACCAACGAACTCCTTTCGCTCGCTGGTGTAACGCATCGCACGACCTCAATGCTCGGGCACGCGCCTGCCGCTTGCGGCTTTGTTCAAGTGCGCTTCTCGGAAATCGGGTGAGCCGCCGGTCTCCTCTGGTGACGCCTAAATGGCGCCGCATCCGCAGATTGCGGCTTTACACGTCCAAATTCTTCGCTTCGAGCGCGTTCTCTTCGATGAACTTCCGGCGGCTCTCGACGTCCTCGCCCATCAGGGTCGAGAAGATCTCTTCGCACTCCACCAGGTCTTCCAGCCGCACCTTGAGCAGCGTGCGCTTCTCGGGGTTCATCGTGGTCTCAGCGAGCTGCTCGGCGTTCATTTCGCCCAGGCCTTTGTAGCGCTGGACGGACGAATCCCTTTTGCCCTCGTTCTTCACGTAGACCAGCAGGTCGCGCCAATTCGTTTGCGTTTCGCGATGCTCGCTCTTCACCACCGTAAACGGCGGCTCGTTGTGGCGTGAAATCTGCTTCGCTAAAGACCGCAACCGCTTATACTCCGGACGCGCGGCCAGCTCCAGCCCAATATGCCGCTCGGCGTTCGTCGAATCATGGAAGCTCACGACCCAGGCCGAGTGCTCTTCGTCCTGCTTCAGCTCCGGTTTCACGCCCGCCGCCTTGAGACTGGCAATCACCTGCTCCAGATTGCTCTTCTCCGCGAAGTCCGCCTTGGTGTCCATATGCAGCGCCGGATTCGCGATCACCTCCACCACACGCGCGTCGCGCAGCTTGCGTTCCACCTTGCTGAAGATCTGGTCCAGCTCGTCGAGATTCATGAGGAAGGCGCGCAGCTCACCCGCATCGATGGTTGATTTCGGCCCCTTTCCGTTCTTGCCAATTTCGAGCACCAGGTTTTCTGTGGCGCGCCGCATGATCTCGCGCGTGTATTCCTTCTCGTCCTTGATGTACTTCTCGCTCTTGCCTTTCTTGATTCGATAGAGCGGCGGCTGCGCGATGAACACGTTGCCGCGCGAAATCAGCTCCTGCATGTGGCGGAAAAAGAAAGTCAGCAGCAGCGTACGGATGTGCGAACCATCCACGTCGGCATCCGTCATGATAATGATCTTGCCGTAGCGCAGCTTCGCGGCGTCAAAATCATCTTTCCCGATGCCGGTTCCAATTGCAGTAATCAATGCGCGAATTTCTTCGTGGCCCAGCATGCGGTCATAACGCGCCTTTTCGACGTTGAGGATCTTGCCCTTGAGCGGCAGGATCGCCTGAAAGCGCCGGTCGCGGCCTTGTTTGGCGGTGCCGCCGGCCGATTCGCCCTCCACCAGAAACAGCTCACAGCGCTGCGGATCCTTCTCCTGGCAGTCAGCCAGCTTGCCCGGCAACCCGCCGGAATCAAGTGCGCCCTTGCGTCGCGTCAGGTCCCGGGCCTTCCGTGCCGCTTCGCGGGCGCGGGCGGCGTCAATGCACTTGGATACGATCTTGCGCATCACCGCCGAGTTCTTGTCGAAGTACTCGCCCAATCCCGTGTTGACGAACTGCGCCATCTGACCCTGAATGTCGCTGTTCAGTTTGCCCTTGGTCTGCCCTTCGAACTGCGGCTGCGGCAATTTTACGCTCACGACGGCCGTGAGGCCCTCGCGCACATCATCGCCACTCAGGTTTTCCTTGACGTCCTTGAACAGGCCCGCTTGCTGGCCGTATAAGTTGATGGTGCGTGTGAGTGCGCTGCGAAAACCGCTCAGGTGCGAGCCGCCGTCCACGGTGTTGATGTTGTCCGCGAAACTGAAGACGTTTTCCGAGTAGCCATCGTTATACTGGAGCGCGACTTCCATGGTGAGCATGCCGTTTGGCAGCTCTTTCTGGCCTTCGAAATAAATCGGTTTGTCATGAAGCACGGTTTTGCCGCGGTTCAGATGCTTGATGAATTCGGCGATGCCACCGCTGTAAAGGAACTCGTGCGTTTTAGCGGGATCCTCGCGCTCATCGCTCAGAGTAATTTTGAGTCCCTTGTTCAGAAACGCCAGCTCGCGGAGGCGCTGAGCCAGCGTATCGTAGTTGAACTTGGTGGCCTCCATGATCGTCGGATCCGGCTTGAACGTGACGCGCGTGCCGGTTTTGCGTCCCGCCTTACCGGCTTTGACCAGCGGGCCTTTGGGAATGCCGCAGGCGTACTCCTGCTGCCAGGTGTAGCTCGGTCCGCTATCGCCCTCCGGCCGCCAGATCTCAAGTTCCAGCCGCTCTGAGAGCGCGTTGACGCAGCTCACGCCGACGCCGTGAAGACCGCCGGACACTTTGTAGCTGTTCGAGTCAAACTTGCCGCCGGCATGCAGCTTCGTCATCACGATCTCAGCGGCAGAGACCCCGAACTCTTCTTTGATATCAACCGGGATACCACGGCCGTTATCCACGACTGTGACCGAATTGTCCATGTGAATGGTCACATCAACTTGCGTGGCGTAGCCCGCGAGCGCTTCGTCGACGGAGTTGTCGACCACTTCATATACGAGATGATGCAAGCCCATCTCGCCCGTGGAACCGATATACATCGCAGGCCGGAGGCGCACTGCTTCCAGACCCTCCAGCACTTTTATACTTGTGGAGTCGTACACGTCGCCTCGGTTCGAATCACCTTCGGGTGGCGGTATTACATGATTAGCCATAGGTTTACTGGTTACAGCGCACAACCATCACTGCGCTTGGCAAAAATTGAAACGTCCCCTATCAAATGCGCATGGGCATCACTACATAGCGGTAGTGATCCTTGGTTTCCTCGCTGCCCGGCCGCAGCTCTCCTGCGCTCTTCTGGTCTTTCAAAGCGAAGGAGACTTCATCCTGCTGGATAGCGCGTAGGAAATCGAGCAGATACTGGGCATTGAATCCGATTTCCAAATCTGGGCCCGTATACTCGCTGCTTACACTTTCCTCGCTCTCCCCAGTCTCCACCGATGAAGAGAACACCTTCACTTCTCCCTGGCCAAATTGAACACGAATGGCGCGTGATCGCTCATCCGCAAACTGCGAAACACGCTCGATCGCTGCGCGAATTTCCTCTTTCTTCAGTTTAGCGATATTCGTATTGTCTTTCGGCAACACTCGTTCATAGTCGGGAAAGTTCCCTGTCAGCTTCCGCGTAATGAGCAACCTGTCTCCAAACCGGAAGAACAGGTGATTATCATCACCGGCAAAAATGAGCTTGGCGTCAGGCCCGCTCTGTTCTGCGAGCTTTACAATCTCTCCCATCGCCTTCTTGGGAATCAACGCACGAAATGCAGATGGAGAGGCTCCATTGGTGCCCGTGGCACTCTCTACATAAGCCAGCCTATGACCATCTGTCGCCACCATGGTCATCCCACCATCACTGAGTAACAGCAGTGCGCCGTTTAGCGTGAACCGTGACTCCTCCATGGAGATTGCAAATGCCGTCCGCGAAATCATCGAAGCCAGCAGACCTACCGATATTTCTGAGATCGGCTCCGGCATCTGCGGTAACTCGGGAAAACTCTCCCGCGACATCCCTGCTATCTTGGTCCGCGACCGGCCGCATGTAATACTCGCCCAGTGGTTTTCCAAAAACTTAAGGTTTAAGTCCCCTTCCGGCAACAGTCGCGTATAGTCAAGAAGCTTTTTTGCCGGAACAGTGCCCGCTCCCTCCTTCTTCACCTTGGCGGGACACGAACACCGGATACCAAGCTCCAGATCTGTGGCGGTCAAAATAATCCGATCACCATGCGCTTCAATGAGCACGTTCGATAGGATCGGAATAGTGGTCTTCTTCTCCACCACTCCCTGGGAAAGACCCAGCTCGCGCACTAGATCGTTCTTACTGACGGTGAATTCCATTGGGCAGAACTCCTATTCTGACTGGTTGGTATAGATTCTTACCCAGAAGAACCGTATTCATGGGGTCTGTCAAAATGTTGAATTCTATCTAAATTATACAAAATTCTACGACTTCTTGCCTAAGACCGGTGTGGAAACCGAGCGGATGGGGGAGGGAAACAGCAGTATGCATGCCGCTGTGCACATGTTTCCGCAGGACAAATTGGATGGTGCTTGTGGAAAATATGGATAACTTCATTGTAATGAATCCATTAGGCTGTGTAGCAGCCTGTTCAAATCGGGGTCGGACTGCCTTTGCCGCTCAATTTTGCCAATGGAGTGAATCACGGTCGTGTGATGCTTGCCGCCGAAGGCACGGCCGATCTCAGGAAGAGAGGCGGTGGTCAGCTCTTTGACCAGGTACATAGCTACCTGCCTGGGTACGACGATAGTTTTAGTGTTGCTTTTCTCTTTGAGCTGAGACTGCTTGATTCCGTACTTCTCAGCTACCGCTTTTTGGATGGAATCGATGGTTACGCGGCGGTCCTGAGCGTGAGTTAAGTGCTTTAGAACCTGCTGGGCCATCGTTAAGTTGATCGATGCACCCGTGAGCGAAGAATAAGCCATCAGCTTGACAAGAGCACCCTCAAGTTCACGGACATTGGACTTCGTCTTGGTGGCGATGAACGTCCGAACATCCTCCGGAAGCCTAACCCCTTCCAGTTCAGCTTTTTTGTCAAGGATGGCCATCTTTGTTTCAAGGTCTGGTGGCTGAATATCGGCCATCAGGCCCCATTCAAACCGAGACCGGAGGCGTTCCAGCAAGCCAGGGATGTCTTTGGGAGGCGAGTCGCTCGAGATCACGATTTGTTTCTGGTTATCGTGTAACTCATTGAAAGTATGGAAGAATTCCTCCTGGGTTCGCTCTTTGTTGCCCAGCAACTGGATGTCATCAATGAGAAGCACATCGGCCGAGCGGTAGCGTTGCCGTAGCTGCGGCATGCGTTCCAGCCGAATACCGGAGACGACCTCGTTTGTGAAGCGCTCGCTGGAGGTGTAGAGGATGCGCATACCTAAACTGTTGCTCATCAACGCCCGACCGATCGCGTGCATCAGGTGTGTTTTGCCCATGCCGACACCGCCATAGATAAAAAGCGGATTGTAGCTGCGTGAGGGGTTAGTGGCTACAGAGCGAGCAGCAGCGTGAGCAAATTGATTACAGGCGCCCACCACGAAGGTGTCGAAGGTAAAGCGCGGGTTTAGCTGCGAGGAGACCAGCGACTCGGGCTCAGTCTCGCGGTCGGCATCTGCCGAGGGGCCTTCTTTGATGCCCTTCAGCGGCTCGTACAAAACTGCCTGGATGGGCAGATTGAGTTTGCGAATTATGGCGCCGACCTGGTTGGCATACTCGGTTTCCATCCACAGCTTGCTCTCGATGTTCGGAACCCATATCCGCAAAACGCCGCCGTTGAGCTGACCAAAACTGGTGTGGCTCACCCAATGCGCAAAGCTATCCGGGCTGAGCGTGGCTTCCAACTGCTGTTTAATCTGTTCCCAAGGGTTCATCTAAGTTCTTGCGAAATACTCAAGGCACAGGTTTCGCACAGCTTTTCCACGGGAAGCGGAAACCCTAGAAATTCACGCTCGATCCGAAATGGAGGGAAGTAAATCTGTGTGTTCTGCCCGGTTGTGCTCCCCGAACAGAAATGACAGTCTAGCACAAGTGAAGAAGATGGATACAAGATTATAAATCCTTTCCCGTGAAACGTTTCGATATCCCATGACATCTGACAAGGAGCTGGTTTGACAGTCATGTTACAAGTGGGGGAAAATGAGGGTTTCTCAAACGAGCGGGAGTAACTCAGCTGGTAGAGTGCGACCTTGCCAAGGTCGATGTCGCGGGTTCGAATCCCGTCTCCCGCTCCAGTCGCATTTTTCACTCCGCCAGCTACGAGAAGGGTCTCTAATTCTATGTACAAATCAGCGGCATTACTTTTTTTTGTAGCGGCGAGCGGCCTGTTTGGCCAATACAAGAGCGAACCTGCGGGAGCCCCCCCTTCCGAACTGGCACCAGCGATCGGCCAGGCCCTGCAACAACAGGGCACGAAGATCGTTGCAGATAACGGGACGGTTGTGTGCGAGGTATGGTTCCGGAGCGCGCTGCCTTCAGGAGGGCAATCCAGCGACCAGAACGTAACACTCGGCACGATTCCGCAGGGGGCGTTGTTGGGAGCGATTCGTTTCCCGGCACAGGGCGCGGATCGCCGGGGGCAGGCGATAAAAGCCGGAGTGTACACGCTTCGTTATAGTCTCATGCCAGTCAATGGCGATCATCAGGGAGCGGCGCCACAGCGTGATTTTGTGTCGCTAACGGCGGCCGCCGATGATAAAGACGTTAGCGCAACGCCGGGCTTTGACGCCCTGATGGCAATGAGCCGGAAGGCCTCCGGCACGCCGCATCCGGCCGTGCTGAGCATCTGGGGTGCAGGAGCGAGTGACCCACTCGGGTTTGCCAAACAGGGCGACAGCAACGATTGGGCGCTGACCGTGAAGATCGGCGACACACCGGTCTCCATCATTCTGGTTGGGAAGTATGAAGGCTGAGTTGCGTGGGCGCTGCTCCTGACTTAAGAGAGCTCGAACGTCTGGAGCGTGCGGAAGCACCCGAACTGCTGGCGTGGGCTCTCGCGGAGTTTGGCCATTCTCTCGCCATTGCCACGGCTTTCCAGGCAGAGGGTCTGGTGATCCTTGACATCGCGTCACGTTTGGCGCCAGACGTTCGCGTATTCACGCTGGACACCGGCCGTCTTCCGGAAGAAACCTATCGCATGATGGAGACGGTGCGGGAGCGCTACGGCATTGCGGTGGAAACGGTATCGCCGGATACCGCGGAAGTCGAAGCAATGGTTCGTCTACATGGCCCGAATCTGTTCCACCACGAAGTTCCTCTTCGAAATTTGTGCTGTGAAGTTCGCAAGGTGCGGCCGCTCGAACGGAAATTGCGGGAACTCGGAGCCTGGGTCACAGGCCTGCGCCGCGAGCAGCATGACTCGCGTTCCGACGTTCGAAAAATCGAATTGATTGACGGTAAGGTGAAGCTGAGCCCGCTTGCCGATTGGACCGGAGAACAAGTCCGTGAGTACATCCAGAAGCACGATGTGCCCATGCATCCGCTCTATGCTGCGGGCTACAGGAGCATCGGTTGCGCTCCGTGCACGCGGCCCGTCAAGCAGGGCGAGGACGAGCGCGCGGGCCGCTGGTGGTGGGAACAGGACGCGGCCAAAGAGTGCGGCATCCATTTCACGCCGGAAGGAAAGGCGGAGAGGAAGCTGGACGTGCTATTGAGCGAAGTCCTCGAGGCGCAGCGCCGTTGACGCAGCACTCCTTCACACACCAGGGCTTCACACTGTGGTTCACGGGACTTTCCGGAGCAGGGAAGAGCACCATCTCCGGCATTCTCGAAAAACGCCTGCGCGACGCAGGCGCGAAGGTCGAGGTGCTGGACGGCGACGTGGTGCGGGAGAATCTCTCCAAAGGCCTGGGCTTCAGCAAGGAAGACCGCGACGTCAACATCCGCCGTATCGGGTTTGTGTGCGAATTGCTTTCCCGCAACGGTGTGATCGCGATCGTGGCGGCAATATCGCCGTATCGCGCAGTGCGGGAGGAGATCCGTTCCCGAATCCGGAACTTTGTCGAGGTGCACGCACACTGCCCGCTCGAGGTGGTGGCGAACCGCGACGTAAAAGGTCTCTACAAAAAGGCGATGGCAGGCGAGATCCCGCAGTTCACCGGCGTTACGGACCCCTACGAACCACCGCTTCACCCGGAGGTGGTGGTGGATTCGGCTAGCGAAGCTCCCGAAGACAGCGCGAAGAAGGTCTGGGCTAAACTGGAAGAGTTGGGGCTCATTTCCTTCTGATCGATCTTCACTCACATACGAACGAATCTGACGGGACCTACAGCGCCGGGGAACTGGTGGACGCGGCGGTGTCGGCTGATTTGGAAGCGCTGGGCATCACGGATCACGACACGCTAGCCGGTTACGATCTCGCGGAGCCACTGGCGCAGGCGGCCGGCTTGGAGCTGGTATGCGGCGTTGAAATTTCCACGCGTTTTCACGGGCGCTCCGTGCACCTGCTGGGTTACTTTGCCAAGCCGCCTACGGCCGAATTTCGCGAGTGGCTGCTGGCACTACAGAGTTCACGGCGCGACCGGAACCGGCGGCTGATCGAGCGGCTCCGCTCGCTGGGTTTAGATATCTCGCTCGAGGAAGTGGAAGCCAAGGGACGCAGCATGACGGGACGCCCGCATTTTGCGCGCGTGCTGGTGGAGAAAGGGTACGTGACGACTCTCGAGCAGGCGTTCGAGGACTATCTGGACGAATCGGCGAAGGGCTACGTGCAGCGCCGCGAGGTTCCGATGCGGGAAGGCATCGAGCGTGTGCTGGCGGGCGGCGGCGTGCCGTCGCTGGCGCATCCGATCCGTATTGGACGGCGAATCGAACGCCACCCGAACAACGTCAGCGACGAGCTGGAACGGTGGATTCTGGAAATGCGTGACATGGGATTGCGAGCCATCGAAGTGTTTCACAGCGACCACCGGCCCGAGGATGTGGAGCGATACCTCGACATGGCGCGACGGTTTGATCTGGGTATCACGGGCGGTTCGGACTTCCACGGGGCCAACAAGCCACGCGTTGAGCTGGGCCGCGGGTTCGAAGGCAACCTGGCTATTCCTCGCTCCGTGCTGGACGATTTACGGGCGATGTAGAGAGCGAACAACGGCGGCGTGGCTGTTCACGGAAAGCGTGGTGCCAGGCTCGGCCAACTCGCGCCGGATGTAGGCCAGCGCCACAACTTTCCCGAGGGCCGGCGAAAACGCGGCGGATGTAATCTTACCGACATCTTCTTCGCCGTGGAGCAGGCGGGTATCATGTTCTGGCGGTTGAGCGGCATCGATTTCCACGCCGGCGAGCAGGCGATGCACCAGGCCACGCGAGCGCACACGCTCCACGATTTCCTGCCCGATGTAGCAGCCTTTATTGAAATTGACGGCGTGGGTCTGCTGGGTTTCCTGCGAGAGCGTGGTGGGAAAAATGTCTTCGCCATAGCGCGGCTGGAAGTTTTCGAGACGCACTATGCGCGCCGCCTGGAGTGAGACTGGAGGCGCACCCGCGCTTTGAAACTGTTCGATTAAACGCGCCTTCGCTTCGAGGGGTGCGAAGAATCGCAAGCCAGGAGCGCCCGTCCAGCTCACGTTGGCGACGACCACATCGCTCCACATGACGTGCGTCCAGGGCTTCCGGGGCAGGGGTGCACCGAGGCGCTGGGCGGCGTCGAGTGCCTGCGGGCCTTCGAGAGCGAGGGTGGCGATGCGGTCCGTGGCGTCTTCGAGGGCCACGTCATCGGCGATGATGTATTTGTCGAGGTGCTGGAAGAGCGGTTCGCGCGCCTCCGGCTCCACATCGAGCAGGAAATCATTTTCGCGGCAGAACAGGTTCACGTCGCCGAGGATACGGCCTTGCGCGTTGAGGAAAAAAGCGTAGCAACCCTCGCCGGGCTGGAGCTGCTGGACCTGGTTTGTGGTCATGGCGTGCAGCAGGCGCGCGCGATCCTCGCCGGTCACGATGATTTTGCCGCGGGTGGAAAGATCGAGCCACGCGACGGCGGAGCGAAGAGCCTGGTAACCGGTGTCCATATCTCAATTGTAAGGATGCGGGGGGAGCGAAAGCAGGTTCACCGCCGAGACGCAGAGACGCCGAGAAAAGAGAAATCAACCACGGTCTGCTGGCTGGCGCGGGGTGCGCACGGACCATGAGGGCGCAGAGCCGGACACGAACCGCGCGCCGGCCCGGTGCCGCGTGATACAAAAGTACAGATGCTCCGCCGCACGTTTCTGCAAAGCACTTCGGCTGCGGCGCTGGCGGCTGCGGCCAACGCGCAGAGTGAGAGCATACGGCTGGGGTTCGATAGCTTTTCCATCCGGGATCTGGGATGGAAAGACATGCGCCTCATCGACTACGCCGCTGGTCTGAAACTTGACACGATTCAGCTCTCGAGCCTCAACGATTTCGAGAGTCTGGAACCGGCGCATCTGGCGAAGGTGAAGGATCACGCGGAACGGGCGGGGATCGCGATCGATGCGGGCATCTACACGATCTGCGAAGCCTCGACGAGCTGGAATCCCAAAGAGGGCAGCGCGACAGCTTACCTGCGCAAGGGGCTGGGCGTGGCGAAAGCCGTGGGCTCGCGTGTTTTGCGCTGCGCGATGGGCACGCGCGAGGACCGGCCGCAGCTCGAACATTGCATGGAACTGACGGTGAAGGCTCTGCAATCGGTGCGCTCGCAAGCGCTTGACCTGGGTATCCGCATCGCGGTGGAGAATCATGCGGGGGATATGCAGGCGCGCGAGATGAAAATGCTCATCGAGGCGGCGGGCAAGGATTTTGTGGGATCGTGCCTGGATGCGGGCAATCCGCTGTGGGCGATCGAGGACCCGCTGCTGACTCTCGAAACGCTTGGGCCGTATGTGGTGACGACGCACATCCGCGATACGGCGGTGTTCGAGCATCCACGCGGCGCGGCGGTGCAATGGGTGGCGCTGGGCGATGGTTCAGCGGATTTGCGGCGCTTCGTTGAACTTTACAAGAAGCTGTGTCCCAACGCGGCGATGCAGCTCGAAATCATCACGGGAATCCCGCCGGATGTGGTGCCGTATCTGGAACCCGGTTTCTGGAAAGTGTTTCCGCATACGCCGGCGTGGGAGTTCGCGCGATTCCTGAAACTCGCCAAGAGCGGGCATCCATACATTGGGCCGATGGTGATTGCGGGGTGGGGCGCGAAATCGGCCGCGGTGGAGACGGCTTTCCAGGAGCAACAGAAGGCGGACCTCGAGCGCAGTCTCGAATACGCGAAGAAAACTCTGGGCGTGGGCGTGAGGTGGCGAAGTTGAGCGAAACACCGATCCGGCTGGGATTCGATAGCTATTCAATCCGCGATTTCCGGTGGCATGACATACAGTTGCTGGACTACGCGGCGAGTTTGCAGCTCGATACGATCCAGCTTTCCGGACTCGGCGACTACGAGAGCCTGGAGCCGGCGCACCTGGCGAAAGTGAAGGACCACGCCGCGCGAGTGGGGATTGCGATCGACGCGGGGATCGGCTGCATATGTCCACTTTCGAAAGGATGGAACCCGCGCGAGGGCAATGCAACGGACTATCTGCTGAAGGGCCTGCGGGTGGCTCATGCGGTGGGCGCGCCTTCGATGCGCTGTTACCTGGGCGGCGGCGCGGACAGGCCGAACCTGGAGCGCTGCATGGAGGTGACGATCCAGGCGTTGCGGTCGGTCCGTTCGCAGGCGCTCGACCTCGGTGTTCGCATTGCGATCGAAAATCACTCGGGCGACACGCAGGCGCGCGAGACGAAGGCGCTGATCGAGGAGGCGGGAAAGGATTTCGTCGGCTCGTGCCTGGATAGCGGCAATCCGATGTGGGTGGTGGAAGATCCGCTGGTGACGCTGGAGACGCTCGGGCCATACGTTGTGACCACGCACATTCGCGATTCGGCGGTGTGCGAACATCCGCGCGGGGCGACGGCGCAATGGGTGGCGCTAGGGGATGGCTCGGTGAACTTTCACCGCTTCGTCGAGCTTTACCGGAAGGTTTGTCCGAACGCGGGGATGCAGCTTGAAATCATCACGGGCCGGCCGCCAACGGTGCTGCCGTATCTGGAGCCGGATTTCTGGAAAGTGTTCCCGCACATGCCCGCGTGGGAGTTCGCGCGATTCGTGGAGCTGGCGAAGAGCGGGCATCCGTACATGGGGCCGATGGTGATCGGCGGGCCGGGAGAGCAGTCGCCGGCGATCAAAGCCGCGCTGCAGGAACAAGAGCGGACGGATCTGGAGCGGAGTCTGGAATACGCGAAGAAGGTGCTGGGGGTGGGGGTGCGGTGGCGGCAGAACGGCTGAAATTCCCAGGATCTACGACCGAATCAGCTTCTCCATGGCGCTCGCGAAAATGTCGATTTCGCGCACAGTGGTATAGATATTCGGCGTGACGCGCAATCCTTCGAAATCCTTGTGAACGATGGCGACGACGAGGATGCGGTGCTGTTTCCACAGCTCGTCGGCCAGCGCGGGCGCCTTTTTTCCTTCGACGGAAGCCAGCACCAGGCCGCAACTCTGCTCGGGATCGGGGCTCGTACGGATGGTCACATTCGGGAAATGGGCCAGACGCTCGGTCCACAGTCCGCGCAGGTATCGCAAGCGCGCGGCTTTGCGGTCAGCGCCGATCGACTCATGGAACGCTAGCGCCTCCGCGATAGCGTTGTGATTGGCGGCGGGATGCGTGCCGATCTCCTCAAACTTGCGGATGTTGCCACTCATCGAGGCGGGTGCGGCCATCATGGGCCAGAGCTTTTCGATTTTTGATTTCCGCACGTACAGGAATCCGGTGCCATGCGGCGCGAGCAGCCACTTGTGCAGGCTTGTGCCGTAGTAGTCGCAATCGAGATCGGCGTGCTGGAAGGGGAATTGCGCATAGGCATGCGCGCCGTCCACGATCGCTTCAATGCCACGACTGCGCGCCAACTGGCAAATCCTCTTCACGGGAAAAATCTGGCCCGTCAGGTTTGTGATGTGGCAGAAGTGGATGACACGGGTGCGGGGCGTGATGGCGCGCTCGAAGCGCTGAAAGAGATCGTCCATCGAGGGCGGCGGCGTGGGAAACGAAATCAGGTTCAGCTTGATGCCATCGCGCCGTTCGCGCTGCTGCCAGGTTGTAATCATGCGTGGATAATCCTGATCGGTAGAGAGCACTTCGTCGCCGGGCTTCAGGTCAAGGCCGAGCTGCACAATTTCCAGCGCCTCCGAAGCATTGCGCGTGATGGCCAGCTCTTCGGGATCGCAGCCGAAACTGGCGGCCAGCCGTGTGCGCACGCTTTCGATTTCCGGCTCGAGCACGGTCCACATGGTGTACGCCGGCGCCATGTTGCTGAACTCCAGTTCGCGGCGCATGGCGTCCTGCACCACCTTGGGTGACGGGGAGACACCACCGTTGTTCAGGTTGATGATGTTGCGGTCAACGGTGAAGGCCTGCTGAATCTCGCGCCAGAAATCTTCGTCACGCGCGGTTTCTTCCGCCTTTCGGCTGTCAATCGATGCCGCGGCGGCGCGCGCCCGAGTGATGGAGTCCGCTTGAAGCGCGGCCAGCCCCGTGGCTGTGCGCAAGAATGTTCGGCGATGCATGGGCTCACCCCTTTCGGGCGGCGATCTATGCGGCGGTACTCGCGCGCCACCCCTCGATCGCCCGTCTCATCTGGTCGCGATCGAGCAGATACAGCGGGTTGTCGTACTGGTTGACCCTCTCGGCCGGATCATTGGCCAGATCGAAAAATTCATTAGGTCCGCTCGCGTTGTTGCGCAGGACGAGTTTAAAACGGCTATCGCGCGCCATTTCCGTGTTCCGGTACTGGCCGAACACCAGCGTACGGCGCGGAGCATTCTGAGGCACTGGCTTGCCGGTCACCAGTAAATGATAACTGCGGCCGCACAGTTTGCCGCCGGGCGACGGCAGCTCGAGGAGATCGCAAACTGTGGGCACGAAATCGTAGGCGCTCACTACCTCCGGGCGGACGCTTTGCGGCGGGACTTGCCGCAGCCACTGCCAGATCATGGGCGCTTGCATCACCTCGTCGTACATATTGATCGGGTTGGAGGAAAGGCCGCCCGTCCACAGGCCGTGCCTGCCCAGCAAGTGGCCGTTGCTGCTGGTGACGATGATGATGGTGTTCTCGCGCACGCCACGTTGATTCAGTTTTGAGAGCAGGAGCGGAATCTGATCGTCGAACGCGGTGATTGCGGCCGCGGCCTTCCGTAAGTTGCCGACGGGATCTTTGAAATATTCTTTCCCACGCAGCGCATTCGCTGCGGCGGGCTCCCATCCGGTGGTGTCGAACGGCGTCTTCGCGTACATCTCGTAATAACGCGCCGGAAGGCCGTCGTAGGGGGGATGCGGATTGAAATAGCGGACCGTCAGGAAGAACGGCTTGGCGGAACTCTGCTGGTCGAGAAAGGCGCCGGCTTTGGCCGTGAGGAGGCCGGTGAGGTCACCCTTCTCGGCGACGGATTGGCCGTTCCAGTTCATGTGCGGATCCTGATAAGCAGGCGCGCCCTCGGTGGTGTACCAGAAGTGAAAAGCGTGCTGCGGAGTGCGGTCGTCCCCGAGGTTCCACTCGCCAACAAAGCCGCATTCATAGCCAACGCCCGCCAGAATGTCCGAAAGCAGGACTTCGTTACGGAACGAAGGCGGCGCGGCAGCCTGCCCCTGCGGAGGATTCTCCAGGGGCTCGCCCGTGAGGAAATCCTGGATGCCGTGCTGGCGCGGGACGCGGCCAGTCAGGAGGGTCGCAAGGCCAGGCGAGGACGATGGCGTGCAGACGATGTTGTTCTGAAAGCGGGTACCGGTTTGGGCGAACAGGTCAATGTTGGGTGTGCGGATTTCCTTATTGCCGGCGCAACCGAGCATCCAGGAACCGAGGCCATCGGCCACGATCAACAGAATGTTGGGACGCGGACTGCGGGGGCGTTCCTTGCGGGCGAGCGCGGGCAGAGCCAGGCCGCCGAAGATAAAATTCCTGCGCTGGATGGACATGGCCGAAACAGCCATCATCCCACAGCCGGAGGGCTCGTTTTCGCCCGGCTACGGGCTGTTTGGTAAACTCGTAGAAGCGAATTCCCACCAGGCGGCGTAGCTCAGTTGGTTAGAGCGACGGTCTCATAATCCGTAGGTCGAGCGTTCGAATCGCTCCGCCGCCACCAGTGTCCACTGCTTGTGGATCATAATGTCAATATGCTTAAACAACTTATCTTAATTTTATGCCTCTCGTGCGCCGCTGCTGCTCCGGCGCTGCCAGCGGAATGGAAGCAACTATTCAACGGCAAGGATATTAACGACTGGCAGCACGTGGGACCGGGCTCAATGAGTGTGGAAAACGGCTTAATCCGTACGCACGGCGGTATGGGACTACTTTATTGGAAGGGCGGAAAAGTCGGCAACTGCGTCTTGCACATCGTCTACAAGATGCGGGACCACAATGACAATTCCGGCGTGTTCGTCCGCATCCCTTTGGAGCCGCGGGAAGAGTGGATGCCCGTTCATTACGGCTACGAAGTACAGATCGACAACGAACCTGAGAAATCCGGGGAAGACGAATATCACATTACCGGAACGCTCTACTCGCAAACCAAACCGCTGGCGAAACCGTTCAAACCGGGCCCCGAGTGGAACACGATGGAGATCACGCTGGACGGTCCTCGCACTATCGTCACTGTGAATGGCGTCAAGGTGACTGACTATACTGAAGGCCAACCGGTGCCGCCACGCAAGTTCTGGTTCGAGCCGCAGCGTGGACCCAGGCCGCTCGAAGGCTATATGGGACTCCAGAATCATAGCGACAACGACATCGTGTTCTTTAAAGAAGTGTCGATTAAGCCGCTGAAGTAGAGCGATTCATTCCTACGGAAACCGGGCGCAGCGGTATACTTCTTATTTGCAGACGTAGAACTCCGAATAAGAAGGATTCCACATGAGCTCAAGACGTGAGTTCCTCGGCGAGGCCGCGGCAGGTTTTATCGCCGCCGCGGGAACCCTGGCCGCGCAAAATGACAACACTACCCATGCGGGCCTGAACTTTCCGCTCGTGGACTACCACGTTCATCTGAACGCCACGTTCTCGCTCGATGACGCGATTGCGCGATCGAAAGAGCGCGGCGTGAAGTTCGGAATCGCCGAACATGCCGGCACGAAGGAAAACATCTATCCCTCCATCCTCTCGAACGACGAAGAGTTGCAGAAGTGGATTGCCAGGCTCGATGGCAAGCCGGTGTACAAGGGTGTACAGGCCGAATGGCTCGACTGGGCCAAGTGCTTTTCCAAGGATGTTTTCGCGCAGCTCGACTACGTTTTGTCGGATGCGATGACGTTTCCGGGGCGTGACGGCAAGCGCATGAAGATGTGGGAGCCGGAATTCGATCCCGGCGACGCGCACGAATTCATAGAGCGGTACGTCAAGTGGAGCGTTGAAGTAATTGAGAAGGAACCGCTGGACATCTTCTCGCACCCGACCTGGCTGCCGGCGCCCGTGGACAAGCTCTACGACACGCTCTGGACGCCGGAGCGCATGAAACCGATTATCGAGGCACTCAAGCGTACCGGGACCGCAGTCGAGATCGATTCGGCGTACAACATACCTGGGCTGCCGTTCCTGCAACTGGCGAAAGAAGCGAAGCTGAAGTTTTCATTTGGCTCCAATAGCGGCGCCGGCGCCGTGCGCACCATTGATTTCTGCATTGAGAGAGCACGGGTAATTGGTTTGACAGCGAACAATATGTTCGTTCCAGCGCCCCGTGGCCGGAAACCGATTCAGCGCAGGCGCATCGTGGCCTGAACAGAATCGGTCACTTCCATCGAAACAGCTTCAGCGCAGTAAAAAAGCACAGAATCATCCAGCAAGTGATGACTGCCAGTTGCGGCCCGAGCTGCGAAAGGTGAGCGCCTTGCAGCATACTGCCGCGCATGGCGTCGATGACCGCGGTTAACGGCAAGGCTCTGACGAAGGGCTGAAACACGTTGGGGAAGCGGTCAGCAGAAAAGAAAACGCCCGAGAAGATCCACATCGGCAACATCACCAGGTTCATCAGCCCGGAGGCTGCTTCCATCGTTTGTGCGCGCGATGCCACCAAAAGACCCAGCGTGCTGAAAGAGATCGAGGAAAGCAAGCAGAGCAGTGCCAGCTCCCAGAGAGGCCCGCGCACGGGAACCCCAAAAACGAGCACGCCAAAACCCACCACGGCCGCGATCTCGATGTAGAGCAGCGCGAGGCGCGAGAGCAGGAAGGAAAGCAGGTACTGCCAGCGCGGCATCGGCGAGGCGATGAGCCGCTTCAACAGTTTCTTACGGCGCGCGTCGACGATCGTAAAGCCGATGCCCCAGATGCCGCTGCCCATCAGGTTGGTGCCAACCAGGCCGGGAACGAGAAAATCGATGTAGCGCGAACCGGGCTCGCGCACAAAATCATCGGTGACGGCAACGGCGTCACGGGCGCCGGCAGCGCGTTGCACGGCGCGGTCCACCACCAGCTTCGCCGCGCGGCCATCCGGGTTGGTGTCGTCATAGCGAAAGGTCACGCCGCCATTCGCAGCCGGTACGGCGAGCAGCACAATCCGCCCCGCGCGCAGCGCCTGTTCACCCGCCGCAACGTCGACCTGCTCGACGGAGAGCCCTTTGTCAGCGCGCAATGCACCGGCAAGTTGTGGTCCAACGGCCGCGATCTTGATCACGTCGGCGGGGCGATTGCGAAAAGCGATGCCCAGTCCGCCAGCCAGCAGCATAGGGAATACGAACACCCAGAAAACCGCCTCCGGTTCGCGCCAGAACTCGCGAAAGCGCACCAGCGTAAGCTGCACGAGCGAGCGCTCGATAAACGCCTTGCGCTCCGCCGCCGGCCGCATTTCGTGCGCCACAGCAGTGCCTTCACTCATCTCGCAGATGCCTCCCGGTGAGCGACACAAAAACGTCTTCGAGCGTGGCGGAGTGTGTGCGCAGCTCCGTCAGCGGAATGCGGTTACGGGCCAGCTCGTCGAACAAAGCCGGCACCGCGCGGTGCAACACCGTCACCTGCAACTGATACCCGCCATTCTGGCAATGGGCCACGCGCACCCCGTCGAGCTTCTCAAGGGCAGCGAGATCGAGAGGAGCGATGCCATCCACCGCAAACTCCACCATGTGTTCAGCGCCGATCGACGCGATTAACTCACGCGGTGTGCCGAGCGCGATCACTTTCCCGTGGTCCATGACTGCCACACGCTCGCAGAGGCGCTCGGCTTCATCCATGTAGTGCGTCGTCAGAATGATGGTACGGCCCTCGGTTTTGAAGCGCTCGATCAAGTCCCAAAGCTGGCGGCGCGCCTGGGGATCGAGGCCTGTCGTGGGCTCGTCGAGGAAGAGCAGATCAGGATCGCCCACCAGAGCGCACGCCAGAGCCAGCCGCTGTTTTTGGCCGCCCGACAGGCTGCCAACGCGCGAGTTTTGTTTCTCCTCGAGCTGCACCATCGCGATGACTTCCGAAACCGCCGGCCCACGGCGGTAGAAACTGCGGAACAGGCGGAGAGTTTCCTCGACGGTCAATTTTTCCGAAAGTTGCGTTTCCTGAAGCTGGACGCCCAGGCGCTGGCGAAGCTCTGCTGCGCTGGTTTCCCAACGCAAGCCCAGCAGCTCGACAGTGCCCGCATCCGGCGCCGTGAGACCTTCGCAAATCTCGATCGTCGTCGTCTTGCCCGCGCCGTTGGGGCCGAGCAAGCCGAAGCATTCGCCTTGGCGGACCTCCAGGTCGAGGCCGTCAACCGCCACGACATCGCTGTATGTTTTGCGCAGCCCGTGCACGCACACCGGCAGTTGGCTCGGCGAAATGGGCATAGTCCAGTATGTTCCGCGAGGCGGCGGTCGCGCAATTAGGGAAGCGCCTTTCAGGCAGGGTGGAGGTGTGACAATTCTGTTACGCGCGTGACAGCGCCGGACTCATTTCGTCTGCCGCGGTTTGAGCCCGAACTCCATGTGAAGCCGAATGCTCTCAATCCATACCGGGCCGCGGTCGTGGTTATAAGCGGGGTTGTCGACGCGCTGCAAATCGAGCGTAGCGAAGAAACCGGGGAACAGCCGCGCGCTGTAGTAGCTCTCCCAGACGTACTCAGGAGCGTAATTCAGCTTGCCATCGCCAATCAGAAAGTCGAGCCCGCCGCGCGCGAGGTAAAGGGCATGAACTCCGGAGAGCCCACCCGCGGTCAGAGAAGTTGCGACTACGTCCAGTTTTCTGTGCCACGTTGTGCCCTTCACCGAAATGCCGCCGCTAGCCAGCCGGTCAATGGCGGTGAACGCGAAGGACGCCGTTTTGCCGTCGTTCCAGCCGAGTCGCGAGAAGACCCCGATGTCCCGGGAGATTTGCTGCTCGATGTTCACACCCGTTCCA
>Ga0181536_10002935_pt1 | contig 18849 bp, 17 predicted proteins | sample PEATcosm2014_Bin_41_FD_121105 | JGI IMG/M metagenome (GOLD analysis project Ga0181536, IMG submission 121105) | Peatland microbial communities from MTU Mesocosm Facility, Houghton, MI, USA - PEATcosm2014_Bin17_60_metaG | ecosystem: Environmental > Terrestrial > Soil > Wetlands > Peat | place...
CAAAGACGAGATCGGCACGCTTGCGCATTCGTTCAATGTGATGATGGTCGAATTGAAGCGTCTATCCATCGACCACGAACGGCTGGCTTCGACCGAACGGGAGCGGCTTGAATCCCTCGTAGCCGAACGCACAAAGGCGCTGGAACAGAGCCGCGAAATGTTCAAACTCATGGCGGAAAGCACTAGGGCCGTGCCGTTCACATTGGATCTGACGCGTGGCTGTTTTCCGTACATTGGCGCGCAAGGCGTCGTCGACTCCGGCGTACCAGAATCCGAATGGAAGAAGCCCGGGGGATTGGATACCGTGGTTCCGCGTGAATCGAATCCGGAGGTTCGACGGCGTTTCGACGAATGCGAAAGCGGCGCATTTGAATTCTTGACGACATTGTCGCAGAGCAACCAGCGTCGTAGCGAAGTGCGCTGGATGGGGACCTGTGAGTGGGTGGCGGGCGCGAAGGTGCTGCGCGGCCTGATGCTCGACATCACCGAGGTGCGGCGCCTGGGTCGCGAGCTCGCCGCTTCGCAAAAGCTTGAATCCGTTGGGCGGCTTGCCGCGGGTGTCGCTCACGAGATCAACACGCCGGTTCAGTTCGTCACGGACAACGTTCAGTTTGTACGCACGTCGTTGACTGATATTGCTGCGGTGATTCACGCCTACCGCGGTTTGCAGCACACGGTTCAATCGGCGGGCGATATTGCGGCGGCGGCACTGCGCGTCGGCGAAGCGGAAACGGCTGCGGACCTCGACTACGTCATGGAAAACGCTCCGCTTGCGATAGAAAGCTCTTTGGAAGGTTTGGGGCGCATTGCGACAATCGTGCGTTCAATGAAGGAATTCGCACATCCGGACCAAGCGGAAAAGAAGTTTGTCGATTTGAATCAAGCGATCCGCAGCACGCTCGTCATCGCGCACAATGAGTACAAATACGTCGCCGAACTCGACGCACAGTTCGGCGAGTTGCCACCCGTGCCGTGCTATTTGGGTGAGGTAAACCAGGTCGTTCTCAACCTGCTGGTGAATGCATCGCATGCGATATCGGACATCGTCAGGGATACCGGTGTTCTCGGCAAGCTCACGGTCCGAACCCGGCTCGACGGTGATGCAGTGGAAATCTCGATTGGCGATACCGGCACCGGAATTCCAGAAGCGGCGCGCGATAAGATATTCGATCCTTTCTTCACGACCAAAGACGTGGGAGTAGGCACCGGGCAAGGACTCGCGATTGCGCGTAGCGTCGTCGTAAGAAAACATGGAGGTACACTGCGCTTCGAGACGGAATGCGGTAAGGGCACAACATTCTTCATTCGATTGCCCATCGAGGCACCGATGGATGCAGTCGACGCCGGGAAGTTGGCCGCGTGAACGGTATCCATCTGCGGGTCGCGCCATGATGCGCATTCTATTTGTTGATGATGAGATCGAGGTGATGCAGGCGATGCGCCGGTCCGTTCGTGAAATGAGGAACGAATGGAGCATGGAATTTGCCTTGAGCGGCGTCGCGGCCCTGGAAGAACTGGCGAGGACCCCCACGGACGTGATCGTGTCCGATATGCGGATGCCGGGCATGGACGGCTGGGAGCTGCTCGCCGAAGTCAAGAAACTCTATCCGCAGACGGTGCGCTTGGTATTGTCGGGGAGCGCGGACGCCGGGTCCATCATGCGCGCGGTGGGTACGGCGCATCAATATCTTGCCAAGCCTTGCGAGAGCGCGGCCCTCAAGGAGGCCATTTCTAAAACCTATCGGCTCAGGCAGCTGCTGAGCAGCGACCGACTCGCGCATTTGGTCGGGTGTGTGGACATGCTGCCGAGTGCGCCCAAGGCGTTTTTGGATATTTCGGCATGCCTGCGGCGGCCGACGGCGACGATTGCCGATGCGGCAAAGATCATTGGTCGCGATGTTGCGATGACTGCGAACGTCATCAAGCTGGTCAATTCGGCTTTCTTCGGAACGCGGCAACCGATTGGCACGGCCGACCGCGCGGTCGCCTATTTGGGACTGGACACCATCGGTGCGCTGGTACTGGGTCATGGCGTGTTCAAAAGCGGCGTGACGACCGACATGGAGGGCTTTAGCCTGGAGGAACTCTGGCAGCACAGCCTCGATGTGGCAGCGGCCGCCCGAACCGTGGCACTGTATGAAAAACTTCCCCGGGCGCATGCCGAACAAGCGTTTTTGGCGGGAATGTTGCACGACGTTGGCAAGGTGGTGTATGCGACCCGGCGTGCGAGAGCGACGGATAGCCCTAACCTCTCTGGTGAAGAAGCGTTTGCGCAGATGGAGGCTCACCATGCGGAGGTCGGCGCTTATCTGTTGGGCTTGTGGGGCTTCCCAACTTCGATCGTCGAAGCCGTGGCATTTCACCATTCGCCGACGCAAACGGCGGCCGACGGCCTGAGCCTCACGAGACTGGTACACATCGCCGATCGATTGGTGCATCAGCGGCAAGGGCAGAGTCCGGATTCGTCCCATCCAGAATTGGAAGCGGAATTGCTGGAAAAGCTCGCACTCGTTGATCATTGGCCCGCGTGGTTGGCGGAATTGGATTCACTCGCCTCCGGGCGGACTGCCGCATGAGCGAGCGCGTTCTTTTTGTAGACGATGAACCTCAGGTTCTGGAGGGCATTCAGCGCTCGCTACGCAAACAGGTTGCAATACACACGGCGACGAGCGGTGCGGAGGGTTTGCGCTTACTGAGCGAAATGGGACCCTTCGCGTTGGTCGTTTCCGACATGCGCATGCCGATCATGAACGGAGCCCAGTTTCTCGCCAGGGTCCGGGAGCAAGAACCGGATGCCGTACGAATGATTCTCAGTGGACACGCGGACCTGGAGGCGACGATTGCCGCGGTCAATGAAGGACATATTTACCGCTTTCTGAGCAAGCCGTGTTCGTCGGGACAATTGCTTGAGGCCGTTGAAGACGGCCTCAAGCAGCATCGGCTGCTCACGGCGGAGAAAGTCCTCCTGGAACAAACCTTGAGCGGCTGCGTCACCATGCTCATCGAAATTCTTGGGATGGTGAGCCCGGCCGCCTCGAGTCGTGCGTCCCGACTGCAACGTTACACGGTCGGTTTGGCGACGACGCTACACCTCCCGCAGCGCTGGCAATGGGGGCTCGCAGCTTTCGTTTCACAAATCGGGTGTGTGGCGCTGCCCAACGCGATACTGTCGAAGGTCGAGGCAGGACAGCTGTTGACTGACGAAGAGAGGCGCTTGCACGAAGCTCATCCCGAGGTTGCCGGAAAGCTTCTGGCGTCGATTCCGCGCCTCGAGGACGTGGCGGAAATCGTTACCGCACAGTTTGGTTCATTGAGCCTTGTAGGCAAGCCAAAGGATATCCGTCATTGGGATGTTCGCGCCGTGGGACGGCTGCTATTGCGCACGGCCTGCGAATTCGACCGGCTGATTCTAAGCGGCGCCAGCCGTGAGTCGGCAGTAGACAGCTTGCGTTCGTCAAAGCTGGCGCTGCCGAATTCCATTGTCGAGGCCGCACGCTCCCTGACACCCGCGAATCACGGGCGAGTTGCCAGGCAAGTCCGCCTCAAGGATCTCGCGGCAGGCATGATTCTCGATGAGGATCTCGTCAGTCCGAAAGGCATCCGGTTGGTCCCCTCCGGCCACGAGGTGACGCGCTCGCTGATCGTGCGGCTGCGCAGCATCGCGGGTGGCGTAGGCGTCGCCGAGCCGTTTCGCGTGCTAGTACCGAATTGAGTGCGATTCCGCCGCCATCACATCCGAGAAACTCATCCCATGAAATCCACCGCAAAAACCGCCACAGTTCTTCTTGTCGACGATGAGCCTAATGTTACGGATGCTCTCAAGCGCCTCTTGCGACAGGAGCCCTATGAAATTTTGACAGCCATCTCCGCCGCCGCCGCCCAAGAGCTCCTCGAGCGTAACCATGTCGACGTCGTCATTTCTGACGAGCAGATGCCGGGCATGTCCGGGTCCGTATTTCTGTCAGGCGTGCGCAAGCAATATCCCCACACGATCCGCATGGTACTGTCGGGCCAAGCCAGCCTGGAGGCGGCCGTTAGGGCAATCAATGAAGGCGAGGTCTATCGATTTTTCCTCAAGCCGTGCAATGCAACGGACCTCGTGATTACCATTCGACAAGCGTTGTCGCATAAGCGCCTCGCAGATCGGAGCCGCCGCCTGTTACGCAAGTATCAAAAACAGGCATCGATGCTCGCGCGCCTCGAAAGCGAAAGTCCAGGCATTTTACGCATCCATACCGACGATGAGGGTGCCGTCGTGGTGGACGAGTCTGACGGCGAGTGCGACGTGAACACCTTGCTGGCGGAAATCGAGCTGGCGATGAACCTACGATAGGCCGTCATGGTAGCGTGGGGACGGCGCCGTCCGGTGGGCGGCCGGGCCTTCTGTGCTAAAATATTCGGCTATGGAAATCAATCAACTAAAACGATTCATCAACGATCTCGAGGAACGCACCGGCTCCTTGAGGGGGTATCTTTGATTACGACAACAAGCACGAGCGCCTTCAGGAAGTAACTCGCGAGCTCGAGCAGCCCGGCATCTGGGACAACGCGGATCGCGCGCAGGAACTCGGAAAAGAACGAGCGAAGCTCGAAGGGGTGGTCGACAACCTGGACCACCTCACGCGCGGCCTGCGCGACGCCGCGGAATTGCTCGAACTGGTCGCCGAAGAGGCCGACACCCAAGCGGCCGATGAGATCGAGCGAGACGTCACGGGTTTGGCGGCGGTGGTCGAGCGGCTCGAGTTTCAACGCATGTTTCCCGGCAAGATGGATTCGCACAGCGCGTTTCTCGACATTCAAGCCGGGGCGGGCGGCACCGAAGCTCAAGACTGGGCGGCCATGTTGCTGCGCATGTACTTGAAATGGGCGGACGCGCACGGCATCAAGACGGAAATCATCGATCAAAGCGACGGCGAGGTCGCCGGCATCAAGGGCGCGACCGTCAGCATGGTCGGGGATTACGCTTATGGGTGGCTTCGTACCGAAACCGGCGTTCATCGATTGGTGCGAAAATCACCGTTCGATTCCGGTAATCGGCGTCACACCTCGTTCGCCTCGGTGTTCGTCTCGCCGGAAGTGGATGATGACATCGACATCGAGATCAATCCCGCGGATTTGCGCACCGACGTCTATCGATCGAGCGGTGCCGGCGGCCAGCACGTGAACAAGACCGAATCCGCGGTCCGCATCACTCATATCCCGACCAACATCGTGGTTGCCTGTCAAAGCGAGCGCAGCCAGCACAAGAATCGCTCCACAGCGATGAAGATGCTGAAGGCAAAACTTTACGAACTTGAGTTCAACAAGCGCAACGCCGCTGCAAAAGTGCTCGAGGACTCGAAATCGGACGTCAGTTGGGGCAATCAGATTCGCAGCTACGTGCTGGACCAGTCGCGCATCAAAGATCTGCGCACCGGGGTGGAAATCGGTAACACTACGGCCGTGCTCGATGGCGGCCTCGACGTATTCATGCAAGCCAGCCTAAAGCAGGGTCTTTGACCGATAACGACGAGAACCACCTTAAAAGCCGCCCTATGACCGACAACGACGAGAACCATCTGATCGCCGAGCGCCGCGCGAAACTTGCGAAATTGCGCGAGCGCGGCAACCCCTTTCCCAACGATTTTCGGCGCAATGCGCTGGCCGGCGACTTGCTGACTGCCTATGGCGAAAAAAGCGCGGAAGCGTTGGATGCCGAGCCGATTCGCGTGTCTGTCGCCGGCCGCATGCGCGCCAAGCGCGTCATGGGCAAGGCGAGTTTCGCCAAGCTGGAAGATTCGAGCGGCAGCATCCAAGTGTTCCTGCAACAACAGGCGCTTGGCCCCGTCTACGATGAGTTCAAGGGCTGGGACGTGGGCGATGTGATCGGTGCCGAAGGCACCTTGTTCCGTACCAAGACCGGAGAGCTTTCAGTGCGGGTGGAGCGCCTGGTATTGCTGACCAAGTCGCTGCGGCCGCTGCCCGACAAATGGCACGGCATCGCCGATACGGAAATGCGCTATCGCCGCCGTTACGTCGATTTGATCATGAACGAAGAGACGCGTCGCGTGTTCGAAACGCGTTCGCGGATCGTGCGTTACCTGCGCGCCTTTCTCGATGCACGCGGCTTTCTCGAAGTTGAAACGCCCATGCTGCATCCGATTCCGGGCGGCGCCGCGGCGCGGCCCTTCAAGACACATCACAATGCGCTCGACGTGGACATGTATCTGCGCATTGCGCCAGAGCTGTATTTGAAGCGCCTCACCGTCGGAGGTTTCGAGCGGGTCTACGAAATCAACCGAAATTTCCGCAACGAGGGGGTGTCGACGCAGCACAACCCCGAGTTCACGATGCTCGAGTTGTATCAGGCCTATGCGGATTACCACGATCTGATGGAAATGATCGAGAGCCTGTTCCAGGGACTCGCCGATACGTTGTTGGGATCACGCAAGTTGATCTATCAGGGCACCGAATACGACCTGTCGCATAGCTTCGCCCGCATGACCATCGAAGAGATCATCCTGGCGAACAATCCGGAGCTCGATCCCATGTCGTTGCGCGATGTGACGTATCTGCGCCGCGTCTGCGATCAAATGAAAATTTCCTACAAGGCCGGCGACGGTCCTGGCAAACTGCAAATCGAAATTTTCGAGAGAACCGGCGAACGTACGTTGGTGCAGCCCACGTTTGCCTATGCGTATCCGGCGGAGGTTTCGCCCTTGTCGCGGCGCAACGACCAAGATCCGTTCATCACCGATCGTTGGGAGTTCTTCATCGGCGGCCGCGAACTCGCCAACGGCTTCTCCGAACTCAACGACGCCGAAGATCAGGCGCAGCGCTTCAAAGATCAAGTGGCGCGGAAGGATGCAGGCGACGAGGAAGCCATGTACTACGACGCAGACTACGTGCGGGCCCTGGAGTATGGTATGCCGCCGACTGCGGGCTTGGGATTGGGCGTCGATAGGATGGTCATGCTGTTCACCGATTCGCCGTCGATTCGCGACGTGCTGTTGTTCCCGCACATGCGCCCCGAGTTTTGATCGGGGGTAGCGGCCCGATCGGCGTTTTCGATTCGGGAGTCGGCGGCCTGACGGTGTTGCGCGCGCTGCGTTCCGCACTGCCGGCGGAAGAATTCATCTATTTGGGCGATACCGCGCGTTTGCCTTACGGGACGAAGAGTCCGGAAAGCGTCGTCCGCTATTCGCTGCAGTGCGCCGAGGCCCTGATCGTCCGGGGCATAAGCTGTCTGGTGGTGGCCTGCAATACGGCATCGGCGTCTGCTTTGGGCGCGTTGCGTTTGCGATATCCCGACATTCCCGTCATCGGTGTCATCGAGCCGGGCGCGGCTGCTGCCGTGGCGGCCTCTCGCTCGCGGCACATCGCCGTGATCGGTACCGAAGGCACTATCGGCGGCGGCGCGTATCAGACGGCCATTCACCGACTGGACGGCGGAATTCGCGTTACCGCGAGAGCTTGTTCGCTGTTCGTTGCCATGGCGGAAGAAGGATGGACTGAAGGGCCCATTGCCGAGGCCGTGGCCCGCCGCTATTTGGAGCCGATTTTTGGGACGGCCGACGGGGCACCCTACGGGACGCCCAACGGGACGCCCTACGGGGCACCCGATACCTTGGTGCTGGGATGCACGCATTTTCCCGTTCTGGCCGCCGCCATTCGCACCGTGCTGCCGCCCCGCGTCGCAATCGTCGACTCCGCCGCTACGGTTGCGGCCGCCGTGTCGCGCGAATTGGCGCGCACGATTCATACGCAGGGGAGCGGCGGCGTCACGTGGTTGGCTACGGATGGAGCCGCGCGCTTTGCCCGGGTGAGCAGTGTCTTCCTCGGCCAGGCATTGCGCGCGGATGAGATCGAAATCGTCGACCTATGATCCAGGTGTTGTCCGCTTGCGTCTTCAGTGCGCCCTGCGTATCCCTCAAATGACGTAATGGCCGTACTGGAAAATCAGACCAATGCCGCAAACGATGCTGACGGAAAGAAGTGCCTGCGCTACCCTTGCGATGATGTGTAATTCGTTCATGATGCGATCTCCGATGATTGAGCTTGAATCCACGAGCCCACTGTGCCCAATGCTCAGGTTCACAACAAACGCAATGCCTGATACCGCGTTAAGAAAAACTTAACATGCCGGCCGCCCACGAAAGAATGCCGCTCGGTGCGTTGCGCGTCTTCGAGGCGGTAGCCACGTGCCTGAGCTTTTCGGCCGCCGCCGACGCGCTCAATGTGTCGCCCGCTGCCGTCAGCCAGCAGATCAAAACGCTCGAGGAATACATTCAGTTGCCGCTGTTCCGACGCCTCGGAAGGCGAATCGAACTGACGGACGAGGCGCTGGAATTGCTGCCCGCCGTCCGAGACGGTCTCGAGCGGTTGGAATCGGCGATGCATCAACTCAAGCAACACCGGCGCTCCGGACCGCTGCAAATCACCCTGTTGGCTTCCTTTCTCCAGATGTGGCTGCTACCGCGTATCCGATCGTTTCGCCGCAAGCATTCCGACGTCGATCTGCGCTTCCATACATCGCGCGAGTTGGTGGATTTTTCACGCACGTCCATGCATGTCGCCATACGCTTCGGTCACGGCAACTATCCGAACCTGCACAGCGAGAAATTATTGGACGATTGGTTGGTGCCCGTGGCGAGCCCCGAATTGATCAAGCACTATGGCATGATCGAACGCGGTGCCGACCTCGGCAAGTATCCGCTGCTCGAGAGCGACGATGAGCCATGGAGCGTTTGGCGTAAGACAGACGAAGAAGTTGCCTGGCAATCGCGCGCGCCCACCATCGACGATTCTGCGGGTCTGCTGGCCGCCGCCGAAGAGGGCCTGGGATTCGCCTTGGCGCGCTGGACACTGGTAACGCGAGCGCTTCGACAAGGGAGTCTGAGACGGGCGGGAGCAGGCGCGTTGCCGTTCCGTTCAGCTTATTATTTCGTCTGCCCAAGAGCTTTTCTGAGCCTGCCGAAAGTAGCTCATTTTCGCGAATGGATCTTTGCGGCCGCGCGTGATTTCCCCGGTCCGGACGAATTGGGCAACCGCGAGTCAGGCACGATTGTTGGCCGCGGCCGGCGTAGCGCTTAGACTTGGCTGGCAATGCACGTGCACCCTTTGCTGGAGATTTACCATGACTGATGAGCGACAGAGGATTTCGCGACGCGAGTTCACCGCGCTCACCCTGGCGGCCGGCGTGAGCGCCGCGGCGGGTGCGTCGGCTGCCTCGGTCGCTGAGGTGATCGATACCGACGTGTTGGTGAAAACGCCGAGCGGCACGTGCGATGCCGCGCTCGTGCATCCTCAAGGCGGCGGCCGCTGGCCGGCCGTCATCATTTTTCCGGACATTTTCGGATTGCGTCCGACGATGCGCGCGATGGCGAAGCGCTTGGCAACGAACGGGTTTACCGTGCTGGTTCCGAACCCCTTTTACCGGTCGACCAAGGCACCCGGCATTTTTCCTGACTTCGATTTCGGCAGCCCCGCCGATCGAGCAAAACTCGACGCGTTCCGCGCGCCGATGACGAGCGACGCCGTCATGCAGGACGCCGCCGCTTACGTCGCATTTCTCGACGCGCAGCCGAGCGTCAACAACAAGGCAAAAATGGGCGTCGTCGGCTATTGCATGGGCGGCCCGATGACCATGCAGGCGGCCGCGGCCAACCCCGCTCGGATCGGCGCCGGCGCGTCGTTCCACGGTGGCGGCTTGGTGACCGACAAACCGGACAGCCCGCATCTTTTGGTGCCTAAAATCAAGGCTCAGTTTTACTTCGGGATCGCCGCCAGTGACGATGAAAAGCAGCCCGAGGCAAAAACCAAGTTGCGGGAAGCGTTCGACGCCGCAAAAGTCCCTGTAAAAATCGAAGTTTACGAAGGTACGCTGCATGGATGGTGCGTGAAGGATATGCCGCTGCAAGCGGGCAAACCCATCTATAACGAGCCCCAGGCGGAGCGGGCTTGGAATGAATTGATCGCGCTTTACAAGCGCGCCCAGGTCTGACGCGGGCGCGGATCCCACTCGACATAAGGAGCATCGGCGCAGCCTCGGCTGCGGCTGTTTGAGTGGACGCGAGCGAATTTTCGCGACGCGCCTCGCGGATTGGCCGGCCCGGGGGTGCGCATACTCGGCTCCTGCATATTCACTAGAGGCGAGCGCATGCGCGGGATCGTAGCCGCAAAACCACTGCTGAGCCGGCCCGAGCAGCAACTGTACGGCCGATTGGTGCGCGCGTTCCCGGGACACGTGATCCTGGCTCACGTGGCATTGTCACGGCTTCTGGCGGTGGATCAGTCGGCCAGCGTCGCCGAGGTGCAGCCCTCCACCAGTCGGCACCGGCAATGGGTGGCGGATTTCGTGGTTTGCCGATCCGACTTCACAGCAGTAGCCGTCGTGGAAATCGACGAGGGGGGCAAACCCCGCGACGCGCAGCGTGAGAAACATCGCCGTAGGGACCAGCTTCTGCAAGCCGCCGGCATCAAGGTCATCCGCGTAGCCGCTGCCGATATTCCGCACGAGCTTGCGCTGAAAGCCCTGGTAGCCGCGCTGCCGCTGAACTCTTCGGCCGCTCAGGTGATGCGCCGCGCGTCTTAGGCAACAGACCCAATCGCTCCGATTGACGCTACACTTAGCGGATCCAAATCGGAGGCCGATATGTTCGTATTGCACGTCAATGGGGAACCACGCACGGTCGACGTTCCCGGGGATATGCCGCTCCTTTGGGTGCTGCGCGATATCATCGGCCTCACGGGCACGAAGTTCGGATGCGGCGTCGCGCAATGCGGTGCCTGCACCGTGCATCTAGATGGACAGGCGGTGCGTTCTTGCGTATTGCCGGTGAGCGCTATCGGCGATAAGTCCATCACCACCATCGAAGCGGTGGGCAGGACCCCGAGCGGGCAGAAGATCCAGCAGGCATGGCTGGACGTGGACGTGGTGCAATGCGGATACTGCCAGTCGGGCCAAATCATGTCGGCGGCGGCCCTGCTGGCGCGAACACCGAATCCCAGCGACGGGGACATCAATGCCGCCATGTCGGGAAACATCTGCCGTTGCGGAACCTATGTTCGGATCCGGGCTGCCATCAAACAGGCGGCTACGGGCAAAGCGGAAGTACTTCAGACCATTGCGCCGGCGGCGGGAAGTGCAGCATGAAACTGCAGCGTTCTGTCCCGCTGGCCGACCGGGAGAACGTCGACGCCGGTCGCCGCGACGCACTAAAGTTGGGCGGTCTGACCCTTGCATTCTTGTGGACAGGCGTCGGCGGAACCGCGCAAGCCGCCCTGAGCGCACGGCGTCAGCCGGGCGATGCAGCGGCCGCCGCTGCGGACGGCAATCCGCCGTTCGCTCCCAATGCTTTCATCCGCATCGACGCGGACGGTTTGGTGCGGCTGGTCATGCCCAACGTCGAAATGGGTCAGGGTATCTATACCGGGGCATGCATGATGCTCGCGGAAGAACTCGATGTGGGTATGGATCAGATCCGGGTCGAACACGCTCCGCCCAATGAAGAACTGTATTCCATGCCGCTGTTGGGCGGCCAGATCACGGGCGGCTCTACCAGTACACGCGGCCATTGGCAGGTGCTGCGCGAAGCGGGAGCGGTGGCGCGCGCCATGCTGGTGGCGGCGGCGGCAGAGCGTTGGCATGTCGATCCTGCGAGCTGCACCGTATCGCGCGGCATCGTTGCCCATCAGCCGTCCAAGCGCAGCTTGGCCTTTGGAGCCCTGGCCAAGTCAGCGGGTGCATTACCGGAACCCGGCAAAGTCACGCTCAAGGATCCCAAAACATTTGCCTTGATCGGCAAGCCGCTGCGCCGCGTGGATTCGGCGGACAAGGTGAAGGGCGCCACTCAATTCGGCATCGACGTGCAGGTGCCGGGGATGAAAATCGCAACGGTCAAGGCCTGCCCCACCTTCGGCGGCAGGGTCGTCGGCATCAACGACAAGCGGACCCGCGCAATACCCGGCGTGCTTGCCGTGCTGCAACTCGATGGCGCCGTGGCCGTGGTGGGGGAACATTTCTGGGCCGCCAAGCAAGGGCTCGACGCGCTCGATATCGAGTGGGATCCGGGCGACAACGCCAATCTCTCGACGGCAAAATTACGCGGGGCGCTGGCCGACAAATCGCAGAGCGGTACACCCATCGTCGCCCGGGAGGTAGGCAAGAAGCCCGCCGACGGCAAGCTGGTGGAGGCGGTCTATCAGTCGCCGATGCTCGCGCACGCGACCATGGAACCGCTCAACACCACCGTGTGGATCACCGCCGACAAATGCGAAATCTGGGTCGGTACCCAAGTGCCGACGCGCTGCGTGTCGGCGGCCGCAAAGATTACCGGCTTGCCCGAGGCGAAGATCGTCTTGCACAACCAATATCTAGGCGGCGGCTTCGGCCGCCGCTTGGAAACCGACTCGGTTGAACAGGCCATTCATTTCGCCAAGCAAGTCAGCTACCCGATCAAAGTGATCTGGTCGCGGGAAGAGGATATCCGGCACGACATCGTGCGACCGATGTATCACGACCGAATCTCGGCGCTGCTCGATTCCAACGGAAGGCCCGTGTGGTACGGCGATCGCGTCACCGGCGGCACCGTGCTCGGGCGATGGGCGCCGATGGCCATGGGCAAGAACGGCTTGGATGACGACACGGTCGAGTGCGTGGCCGAAGTGCCCTACGACATACCCAACCTCAAAGTGGAATGGGTGCGCCATGACATGCCCGACGGCTTGATCGTGGGTTGGTGGCGAGGGGTCGGGCCCACGCACAATTTGTTCGTGGTCGAAAGCTTCATGGACGAATTGGCGCATACGGCAGGCAAGGATCCGCTCGAGTTTCGCCGTACGTTGCTGCAGAAAAATCCACGCTCGCTCGCCTTGCTCAATCTCGCGGCGGAGAAGATCGGTTGGAACTCGAGCCCGTTGCCCGCGCGGGTGGGACGAGGCCTCGCCTTGGGCGAACCGTTCGGCAGCAGGGTGTGCTTGATCGTCGAAGCCGAAGTGACGCCGCAGGGGGAAGTGCTGCTGCGGCGGGCGGTGGTAGCGCTCGACTGCGGGGTGGCGATCAATCCGAGTTCGGTGGAGGCCCAGATCCAAGGCGGCATACTGTTCGGCCTGAGCGCCGCCCTGTACAGCGGCATTACGATCAAACACGGCGCCATCGAGCAGAGCAACTTCCACGATTATCGCAGCCTGCGCATCAACGAGACGCCGCTGGTGGAACTGCATCGGATCGACAGCGATCAAGCACCGGGAGGTCTGGGCGAGGTAGGCACGGCCATCGCGGCTCCGGCGTTGGGTAATGCGATCTTCGCCGCGACCGGCGTGCGCCTCAGGAGTTTGCCGGTCGATCGCACGCTGTTGGCGCAGAACGGCAACGTGCTCAAGACCGTGGTGGGCGACAATTGTGCCGAGAGCGTCATTGATGGGAGGGCGAGGGCATGAAGCGTTTCCTCATAGTCGTCGTGTGTCTGAGCCTGATCGGCGCGGTCGCTTATGTCGTTTTGAACCGCACCGACGGCGCCGCGGGCACGGCGCCCGCGCTCGCCGGCGCGCCCGCTTCGGCGGAGGTGTTGCCACGCGGCGAATACCTGACGAAAGCCGCGGACTGCATCGCCTGTCACACCGTGCCCGGATCCGGCAAGCCGTTCGCCGGTGGGGTAGCCTTCAAGTTGCCCATCGGGACGATATACTCCAGCAACATCACCGCCGATTCGACGACCGGAATCGGTGATTGGAGCGACGATGATTTCTTGCGCGCGGTGCGCGATGGCGTGGGCAAGGAGGGGCAGCACCTTTATCCTGCGTTTCCGTACACGTCCTATACGAAGCTGAGCCGCAGCGATGCGCTTGCCATCAAGGCTTATCTCATCAGCCTGCCGGCGATCCGGCAGGCAAATCGCGCCAACGAGCTTGGTTTTCCATTCAATCAACGGTGGGCCGTGGGGTTCTGGAATGCTGCCTTTTTCAAGGACCAACGTTTCGCGGCCGATCCGTCGAAGTCGGCCGAATGGAACCGCGGCGGCTATCTCGCGACGGCACTGGGCCATTGCGCCGAGTGCCACACGCCGCGCAATCTGGGCTTCGGCCTGGAGCATGGCAAAGAACTTGCCGGTGCCGAATTGCAAGGCTGGCGAGCCTACAACATCACGCCGGATCCGAAATATGGAATCGGCGCCTGGAGCGATGCGGAGCTCGCGGAGTATTTGAAAACCGGTCTTGCCGTGGGGCACGCCTCGGCCAACGGTCCAATGGGCGAAGCCGTTTCGCACAGCCTGCAGTTTCTAAACCCCGAAGACATCGCGTCACTGATCGCCTACCTGCGCGCTGTGCCCGCCCGCGAAGGCGCCCATCCGATCGATGTCGACCGGAATCCAGCGCCGGTCGTGGCATCGACCGAGACGGCGCCGGAAAGCCTTGATGCACCTGCGCATGCGCAGGGTCTCAAATTATTCGAGGGAGCGTGCGCGAGTTGTCATCAGTGGAACGGCAAGGGACAGCAATCGCAGTACGCGTCGCTGCTCGGCACGCGAGGCGTCAACGACGCGCACGGCGCGAACGTCACGCAGGCCATCCTCCAAGGTGTGAACATGCGAATCGGTGGCCGCGACGTGTTCATGCCGGCGTTCGGCAGCGCTTACTCGAATACCGAAGTGGCCGCGCTGGCCAACTATGTCATTGCACACTTCGGCGGCAAACAAGGCGAAGTCACGCCGGATCAGGTGGCCGAACGCCGTAATCTCTGAGATCGATGCAGCAGCCTAACTCGGGCTGATCAATGAATAAGGCAGCGGCAGTTGGGTCGCGTCGACGAGGGTGCCGGTCGGCGCTGCGGCATCGGCTTCCGCGCCGCCGGTCACACCGGGCGTGCTTGCCTCGGTATTGAGCACGGCCAGCGCTTCGAATTCGGACCCGGTTTGCGCCAGTTCCGTGAGCCGTCCGCCACGTCCGTCGCTCAAATGGATCGTTTGGCCGATCGCCCACGTACCGGCAGGCAAACGCAGCCGAAACAGCCGGCGTTTGATGCGTCCGAGATGCTGCGTGCGTGCGATGATTTCCTGGCCGGTGAAACAGCCTTTGGTGAAGCTGATGCCGTCGATCAAATCGAGATTGAGCATCTGTGCGACGAACATCTCGCGGGTCGCGGCATAAACTTGCGGCAAGCCGGCGCGAATGTCGGCCAGACGCCAGTCATGTGCAACGCGCCGTGCTGGTTCGGCCTGCGACGCGGGTTCGCCCCCCAGCGCTTCGCTTACGGGCAGCGGTGCCGCGGCAGCGCCGCCGATCCCGTGCTTCGCGAGGTCCTGACGGCTGCCGATGACCCAGTACCGGTTCGGGTCGGCACCGACACGGGCAACTCCAATGCCATTGCGTTCCGCATAGCCTTGGGCTGCATCGGGAATGGGTAGTTCGCCGAACGTGAATGCCTCGGTTCCATGCCGGCCGATCACCGCGAATTGCTCGCTGAGGTCCTCGATGCGCACCTTCGTACGCAGGACGTATTTCCGCAGCCGCTCGAGCGTCGGCAGAACGATCTCACGGGGCAGTAGCGCGATCACACCACTGGAATGCGGCAGCAGGTGAAGCACGGCGACGACCCGTCCCTGCGGGCTGGAATAGGCGGCCAACAGCGGCGCACCGGCACTCAAGCGTCGGGTGTCGTTTGATACTTGCCCCTGTAAGAAACTGGCAGCGTCGGGCCCGGCAAATCGCAAAAGGCCGACATGAAGTAGGTTCCCCGAGACGGGGCCGGTAGAGTCGTTCATACGGACTATGAGATGGGTACATCGCCCGCGCTGTCAACCCCATCCAGGCATGGAACGTATAGTAAATTCACCACCCTGCGCATAGGTATGCGACCCTGTTTTCTGGCAAACTTTACGGTGTGACTCGAATCGCGAAGATCTACCGCACATGACCGAACAGGCGACCCACCCCCACCGCCCACCGAACGGTGGCGAATCAGCGGTCAGTCCACCGGCGAACGCCCTGAACTCGGGCGACTCTGCGGCGAATTCGAACGACGCTCCGGGGCTCGGCGACCGGCCTGTGGCTCAGACGATGGCTCGACCGCGAGAGATCGGCGGCCGTCAGGGGCCGGATCCCACACGTTTCGGCGACTGGGAGCTACGGGGCCGGTGTATTGATTTCTAGCTCAAGGATTGAATCGCATGCCCGTACGTGTCCGGCCTCTCTCTCCGCATCTGCAAGTCTATCGCTGGCAGATCAGCAATACGTTATCCATCTTGCATCGACTCACCGGCGTGACGCTCGCGCTCGGGCTGGTAGCGCTCTCCTATTGGCTGATCTCGCTGGCGGGCGGCGAGGAGACGTACGCCGCGGCGATGCGCGTTTTCGCAAGTAAAGTGGGGTTGTTTTTCCTGATCGGCTGGACCTTTTCCTTCCTGTTCCATTTGCTGAACGGTGTGCGTCACCTGTTCTGGGACGCGGGCTATGGATTCGAGCGAAATCAGCGGCATGCCAGCGGTTGGCTCGCCGTGCTCGGTGCGCTGGGAATGACGGCGTGCGTTTGCCTGGTTGTCTGGCACGGACTGCATACATGAGCCTGCGCAGTCCATTGGGCCGCGTTCTGGGATTGGGTTCCGCCAAAGACGGGACGGGACATTGGTGGGCGCAACGCGTCACGTCGATTGCCTTGATCCCGCTGACCCTGTGGTTCTTTTTTTCACTGCTGTTGCTGCCGGGGCTCGACTACGGCACGGTCAAGACGTGGCTGGCGGTGCCGATCAGCAGTTTCCTCGCCATGCTTTTGATCGCGGTATTGACCTATCACTCCTACTTGGGCACGACCGCCGTCATTGAGGACTACGTGCACGCGGCAGGAGTGAAGGTGTTGTCGTTGTTGCTGTTGCGGTTTCTTTATGTGCTCTTTGGCGGCGCGAGCATATTTGCCATCTTGCGCGTCGCGTTCGGATCTTGAAGACCATGAGCGAATACAAATTCATCGAACATACGTACGACGTGGTTGTCGTCGGCGCCGGCGGTGCCGGCCTGCGCGCGACTTTCGGGCTGGCTGAGGCAGGGCTGTCTACGGCCTGTCTCAGTAAGGTATTCCCGACGCGCAGCCACACCGTCGCTGCACAGGGCGGCATATCCGCGGCCCTCGGCAACATGGGCGAGGACGATTGGCGCTGGCATATGTACGACACCGTGAAGGGGTCGGACTGGTTGGGAGATCAGGACGCCATCGAATTCATGTGCAAGGAAGCGCCGGCGGCAGTGATCGAGCTCGAGCATTATGGAGTGCCGTTCTCGCGCACCGATGAAGGGAAAATCTACCAGCGTCCCTTCGGCGGCATGACCACGCATTTCGGCAAGGGAATTGCGCAGCGAACCTGCGCGGCGGCCGATCGTACCGGACATGCCATGCTGCATACCTTGTATCAGCAATCGCTGAAGCATGAGGCGAGTTTTTTCATCGAATACTTCGCGCTCGACCTGATTATGGAAAACGGCGAGTGCCGCGGTGTCATCGCCCTGGACATGTCGGATGGCACCCTGCATCGCTTTCGCTCGCACCAGGTCATCTTGGCGACCGGCGGCTATGGCCGGGCGTGGTTCTCCTGCACGTCGGCCCACACCTGCACCGGAGATGGGGGCGGGATGGCGCTGCGCGCCGGCTTGCCCCTGCAGGACATGGAATTCGTGCAGTTTCACCCGACGGGGATCTATGGCGCCGGTTGTCTCATCACGGAGGGATCGCGAGGCGAGGGCGGTTATCTGACGAACTCCAATGGTGAGCGATTCATGGAGCGCTACGCGCCCAATGCGAAGGATTTAGCTTCGCGCGACGTAGTCAGCCGCGCAATGACCGTGGAGATTCGCGAGGGACGCGGCGTCGGCAAGAACAAGGACCATATTCATCTGCATCTCGAACACTTGGGGGCGGCCGTCATCAAGGAGCGGCTGCCCGGCATCGCCGAGACCACCAGAATCTTTGCGAATGTCGACGTCAATAAGGAACCAATCCCGGTGCTGCCCACCGTTCACTACAATATGGGCGGCATTCCGTGCAACTTCCACGGCGAGGTCGTCACCAGCCGCGGCGGCGACTCCGATACGGTGGTGCGGGGCCTGATGGCGGTCGGGGAGGCCGCCTGCGTGTCGGTTCATGGCGCAAATCGCCTAGGTTCCAATTCGCTGCTCGATCTGGTCGTTTTTGGACGCGAGGCGGCGCGGCATTGCGCGCGCGTGGTCAATCCCGGCACCCCGCACCGGGCCTTCAGGCCCGATTCTGCGCACGCCGCGCTGGCGCGGCTCGACAAGATTCGCAACGCCAAGGGGTCGCTGCGCACCGCCGATGTCCGTTTGGCCATGCAACGCGTCATGCAGAGCAACGCCGCGGTGTTCCGCACCGGCGAAACCTTGGCCGACGGCAGGCGCAAACTCGCGGAAGTTTTCGCGTCGTTCAGCGATGTACACGTGACCGACCGCTCGATGGTCTGGAACACGGATCTGATCGAAACGTTGGAACTCGATAACCTATTGGGCCAAGCCGTGGCCACCATGCACTCGGCCGAAAACCGCAAGGAAAGCCGCGGCGCGCAGGCGCGCGAGGACTTCCCGAACCGTGACGATCAGAATTGGCTGAAGCATACCCTGTGCTGGGTGGATGCACAGGGCGCCACCAAGTTCGATTACCGAAAGGTGCACTTGAATACCTTGACCGATGAGGTCGAGTCCGTTGCGCCCAAGGCACGAACCTACTGATGCGCACGATTAGGAGCTAAGATCCATGGCTGAATTTACGCTACCCGCCAATTCCAAGATCCGCAAGGACGGACGGGTCTTCAAAGCGCCTGCCGGTGCGAAAAACGTGCGCGTCTTCAAGATCTACCGATTCGACCCCGACTC
>Ga0181536_10002938_pt1 | contig 18840 bp, 17 predicted proteins | sample PEATcosm2014_Bin_41_FD_121105 | JGI IMG/M metagenome (GOLD analysis project Ga0181536, IMG submission 121105) | Peatland microbial communities from MTU Mesocosm Facility, Houghton, MI, USA - PEATcosm2014_Bin17_60_metaG | ecosystem: Environmental > Terrestrial > Soil > Wetlands > Peat | place...
ACAGACCGCCCGCTTGCGTCAGGAAAACGTCGGCCGAGAACTCCAGCGTCCAGTACGCGGCCGCGACGTAGCAGGCGAACACCAGTGCTGCTTCGGAAAGAAGTAAAGCCAGAACGCTGCTCGGAATGGAAATTTGAAATAACCGGATCACAAGCTCGTATCGACGAAATCACCCCGCGAGTTCATAGCCGCGGCCCCCTCGGATCGCGCACTTTGGGAGAACCCGGAGCCCGTCTAGCCTTCCTGGTTTAAATCACCCTGGACTTTACCTCACTATGATATCCGATGTGCCATCCGCTACCCGTGTCGCTTCGACGGAATGCCGACAACAGGGCCAAGAGAAAATGCGGATCGCGAGGCGTGACCGACTTGGATGTGCCTTGATCCCCGCAGGTGGCTTTCCAATTATTTATTCCGTGCGCAACGCCGCGGAAAGCTTCTCCCACGTCGATTCGAGATCCTCGGGAAGGACTCTCGTCTCTCCGGTTGTGGTGATGAAGCCCGTATCGCCCGCCCACCGCGGCAGAACGTGCATGTGGATGTGACCCGCAATGCCCGCGCCCGCGCATTGTCCGATATTGAATCCTAGGTTGAGGCCGCCCGCGCTATAGATGCGGCGCAGGGCCGCCTCGGCCCGCTGCGCCAGCCGGATCAATTCCTCCAGGGTTTCGGTGCGCGCAGCCTCCAGCGTGGCGACGTGTTCGTAAGGCGCGATCATCACATGGCCGCTCGAATAGGGATACCGATTCAGCATGATGAAATTCCGCTCGCCGCGCTGGACGACGTAATTTTCGCGGTCAGTGGACTGTGCGGTTCCAAGGCGTCCTGTTCCAGAGTGCCCGGCGACGCGGCAGAACAGGCACAGTTCACCGCCCTCCGGTTCCTGCGGACCCGACGTGACATACCGGTATCGCCAGGGACTCCACAAATAATCCATCTGTTTGTGACCGTATGTTATTTATGATTGGTGCCGTTTATGATCGTACGGGTTTATAGGCGCGGCAAATTCCGCCCGTGATCACCGTTGGCCATGGCGCGTGGAGATCGCGAACCGCACTCCTCCGCTTGCGTTCGCACGCAAGAAGGAGACGTGCCGTCCCGCCTACTCGCTGGCTGGCGGCGTCGGCGCGGCGGCTTCCCCGTCACGATTTACCAGGTCCTTCAGTTCCTTGCTGGGCTTGAAGTAAGGAATGCGCTTGGCGGGCACGTCCACGCGTGCGCCGGTTTTCGGATTGCGGCCCACGCGGGGCTGGCGTTGGCGCGTGCGAAAGCTCCCAAAGCCGCGGATTTCGATCTTATCGCTATTCCTCAGGGAGCGGACGACACTATCGAAGATCGCTTCCACGATCACCTCGGAGTCCTTCCGAGTCATTTCCACGACACGCGAAACTTCCTCGATCAGTTCGGCTTTCGTCATTTACCGGTCTTCTCCTTTTCCGCGCATATTCATGGCCTCTTCTATTGTCATCGTAGCCGCTGCGGCTTGGCGTTGGTAATCCTCCAGCCGCGTGCGTTCTTCATCGTCGGCCACGGCGCGGAGGCTGAGTCCAATTTTTTTCTCTGCCTCATTCATTTTAATGATTTTAAAGTCGTATTCCTCGCCCATCGGCAGCAAGGCGTCGTCGGCGCGATCCGAAGCGCGATCCGGCATGGGAGGAATCTCCGATTTGTGACACAAAGCTTCCACCCCCGGCGCCAGTTCCACGAACACGCCAAAGGGCGCGGTGCGGCACACTTTTCCCCGCACCAGGTCGTTGACTTCATGGGTGCGAAAAAAACTCTCCCAAGAGTCCGGCTGCAGCTGCTTGATGCCCAGCGACAGACGCCGGTTCGGGGCGTCGATGTTGAGGATTACGGCCTGCAACACCTGCCCCTTCTTCAGGACCTCCGAGGGATGCTTCACATGCTTGGTCCAGGACAGATCGGAGACGTGCACCAGCCCGTCGACGCCCTCTTCGATTTCGAGAAAGGCTCCGAAATCCGAAAGCTTGCGCACACGGCCCTCCACCACCGAGCCGATACTATAGCGCTGTCCCACGGTGGTCCACGGATCGGCTTCCAATTGCTTGATGCCGAGCGAAACGCGGCGCTCCCGTGACTTCACTTCGAGCACCACCGCTTCCACCTGATCGCCGACCTTCACCACCTTGTTCGGATGCTTCATCCGCCGGCTCCAGGTCATCTCGGAAATGTGGATCAGACCCTCCACGCCCGGCTCGATTTCGACGAAAGCCCCGTAGTCGGTGATGCTCATCACCTTGCCGATCACGCGGCTTTGCGGAGGATAGCGTTCGGTGAGCGATTCCCACGGGTCCGGATCTAGCTGGCGCATGCCGAGCGAGATGCGCTCGCGCTCGCGGTCGAACTTCAGAATCTTGACGGTGACCTCGTCGCCCGAATGCAGCACCTCGGACGGATGTGAAATTCGCCCGTGCGAGATGTCGCTGATATGCAGCAATCCGTCGATGCCGCCCAAATCGACAAAGGCGCCGTATTCGGTAAGATTCTTCACCGTCCCGGTGACCACCGCGCCTTCGAACAGATTTTCCAGTGCGCCGTGGCGCCGCGATTTCACTTCATCCTCGACGGCCAGCTTGCGCGACACCACCACGTTGCCGCGGCGGCGATTCAGCTTGATGATCTTGACCGGAATATCCTGGCCGACGAACTGATCGAGATCGTGAATCGGCCGGACGTCCACTTGCGACCCCGGCATGAACGCCGTCACCCCGACGTCGACTGTCAATCCGCCCTTGGTCCGTTCGAGCACGCGCCCGGAAACCAGCAGTTGATCCCGCATGGCTTGATCGAGCGTGTCCCAGATGCGCAGACGGCTGGCCCGCGAGTAGGAAAGGAGAATATATCCTTCGGGCTGATGGCCGTGCCGGTCTATCACCACGTCGATCGTGTCGCCCGGCTTTACTGCAATCGATCCATCCGGTTGCCGCAACTGATCGATGGGAACCAGACCTTCGAGCTTGAGGCCAACGTCGACGATCGCCTCGGTTGGCGTTACTTTGACGATGTGACCCTGTAACACCTCTCCTTCGGACGGCGGAGCCAGATGGCTGTAGTCCTCAATGAGGTGCTCATAATCCTCTTCTTCGGGTGGGGAAGGGAATCCCGGGTCTTTTTCGTCTGCCGTAGCCATTGTCGAGTCCTCGACAAATCACTAAAAGCTCAAGTATTTCAGAACTATACCGGACATTATGGGTCTTGTCAACTCGTACACTGACCAGCCTACAAGTACTGGGTCAGTTAATTCCGGTACGTCGAAGCAGCAACGGCGTATAGCGATTTAGAATGTGAGGCGTGCGAGCACCTGGCCGTAACGGGAATTGCTGGGGAAAAACTGCTGATATTGTCCGAACAAGGAATTACTGGGAATCAGGAAGTTGCGGTTTGAATTCTGCTCCTGATCGACGTCGTTAACATAGCCACCCGTAAACTGCGGATGATTCAACAGGTTGAAGAACTCTACGCCGATTTCTAGCTTGACCCGTTCGGTGATCGACAGGCGCTTCCGTATCGACGCGTCCACGTTGTCGATGGGAGCGAGAGGGAACGTATTACGGCCTCCATTGGCCAGCGCGCCCAAGCCCGCCACAATATACCGCGCGTTGGGGTTATTGGCGACGTAGGCGACAATCGCGCCTGAGCTGGAAGAGACCGCAGCGCCACTTTTGTTGATCCCAGTCACGCCGCTGCCGACGTTCGCGCTTCCCGCCGGATTCACGATCGCGCGGTCCGTCGCCGAATCGCCATTCAGATTGGAATCGATGCCGCTTTGCACGGTCGCCAATTCCGGCGATTCATAGGTATAAGTCAAAGCGATCGTCCAGTTACCCACCAAATTGCGCAGCGCCCAGGATCCCGTCTTGAACGGAGTGATGTCGTAGACCGGGGAGAACGTCAAGCGGTTCGTGCGGCTGAGCATCGAAGTGGACCAGTCGGCGGCGATGTCGTTGAAGTTCTGGGGGCGGCGCGGAGTCAGGAGCGTGGTGTTGACCGTCGCGGTCGAATCGTCCATCGTGTGGCTCCACGTATAGGCCGCAATGAAGGAGAGGTTTCGCGAATAGCGGCGCGTCGCCTGCAGCGCCAGGCCGTTGTAGTCCGAATTGCCGCGCGGCGCATAGTCGGTGATCGCATTGGTGAGTCCATAGGAAGCCCACGGATTGTTCGAAATGCTCTCCAGCATGCCGGTGGTGAGCGTGAGAGCGGACAACTGCGCGGCCGAGGGCGTTGTCAGGAACGTCGGGATATACTGTGTCGGCGTCACGATGGAGTTTCGATTCAACTGCGTCTGCACCAGCAGATGATCCCCGCGTGAGCTGAGATAGCGCGCTTCGAGCAGATAATCCTGCCCGATTCGGCGCTGCACCGACAGAGTCGTGTTGACCGCGTACGGAAGCTGCTGTTCCTGCGTATAGGAGGAAATCCCCGCGCGCGCCGCCGCTACCGATGACAGCACCCCGGAGGTTCCCGTGATGCCGCCATTGGCCAGAAACGATTGCTGCGGCACGTTCGGGTTCAAGGTGACTTCCGTTCCATAGAACTCCGGCGCCGTATTGGCGGCGACATTGGTGAAGGGCATGTCGAAGGCGCGGCTGAAGCCTCCGCGGATCGACCACAGACCGCTCGAGCCCGGCGAATAGGCAAATCCGAGTCGCGGCGACCAATTGTCCTTCGTCGGCTGCGGCTCATTGAACGTGATCACGCCCGGCACGTTTGCCAGGGCGCTGAGATCCTGCATCCGCGAAAGGATCGGCACGGTGACGTACTCGTAGCGCACGCCGAGATTCAACGTCAAATTCGGACGCACGCGGAAATCGTCGTTGAAATAAGCTGCGTTCTGCAGAAATCCGGCGGGCATTCCGGCGACGACCGAGCCCGTGGTGCCAAGGAATCGTTCCCCGAACAGGTCCGGACTCAGATCCTGAAGGAAGGTTCCGAGCGACGAGTACTCATACAGTCCCCCCGCGTACGATACAAACGAGGTGGTCTGGATGATGTCGTGGAAATCGTATCCGGCCTTCAATGCGTGCTTTCCAATGACGCGCGTGATCATATCGGAGGCCTGCAACTCGTCTTGCAAAGTGCCGTTGGGCACGTTGGCGTTGGGTCCAGCCACCAGCGCGAGATTCTCGATGTAAATCTCGGGGAAGGCGTCGAGACCTGGGAACTTTAAATTGCTGCCCGTCTCCCGGTCGTTGAAGTGGCTGTAGCCGATCCGCAGCTCATTCAGGGTGGTCGGCGAAAACGAGTGATATTCCGAGAGCGAGACCAGGTGAGCATCGCTCGGGCGTGTGACGAAAAATGTGGGTAGCGTCGCCGAGCTGGTGTCGATCCCGGAAAATCCGCTATAAATATAACGGCCGCGGAAGCGATCCGTGCCACTCGCGTCCCAATCGAGACTGCCGACGCCGCGATACGAGTTGTTGTAGCTGGGAGCGGTGATCGCCAAAGGCCCGATGGGAATCGAAGCGCCAGCCACTGTGATGCTGCTCGATTGCTGGGGCGCGGCCGGCAGGTATTGTTCGAGAACTCCAAGATTGGTCTTGCTCAGTCCGCCCAAGCTGTTGAGCGTGGCATATCCGGCCGCGGTAGGAGCGAAGACGGTTTGCGCGGGCACATACGCGTAGCCGATCGGATTGTATTCGAAGTTTCCAAAATAGAAAAGCTTGTTCTTTACGATCGGTCCGCCGATGGTCGCGCCCAGGCGATTGTTATCGTCACGCGGCGCGGATCTAAACCCCTGGCGTGCATACGTCGCATCGATCGCGTCAAAATCGCGATTCTGATTGTATTCGTACAGCGATCCATGCAGCTCATTGCCGCCGGTCTTTACTACCGCGTTGAAAATGCCGCCGGGACCGCCGCCGAATTCTGGGCCGAAGTTATTCTGCAGCAGCGTAAATTCAGCAATCGCTTCGTTCGAAATGTACCCCAACGGCGTCGGCGAAAAGTAGAAGTTGTTATCGGTGCCTTCCACGAAGAAACGATTGCCCGTAGGCCGTTGGCCGCCGACGCTCGGGCCGAACCCGATTCCGAGGCCGCCCGGAGACCCGATGCCCGCACCAAGCAGACTCAGATTTTGGAAGCCGCTGCCGGTCGCGGCGACGGGTATATCGACTAAGGACCTCGTCTCGTAATTGGTCTGCAGTTGCGCGATGGCTTCGTCAACCGAGGCGCTCGCTTCCACCGTGACGATCGCGGTGGCGCTCGCGAGCGCGAGTCCCAAATTCACCGTCGTGACGCGATTCAGTTGCACCGCAACCTTTGAGACCGGAAGAGGCGCGAATCCCTGCTTGGCGGCTTTCACCTCGTACACGCCAATCGGCACATGCTCCACTCGATACTCGCCTTGCGCGGTCGTGACCGCCGTGTATTGGACTCCTGTCGCCTGATTCGCGGCGGTCACCGCCGCCTCCGGCACCGAGGCTCCGCTGGGATCAGTGACAAGGCCGGTAAGGACGCCGTCGACGGACTGTGCCGGGGCCAGCAGGGCTCCGAGGAAGATTCCTGCGAACACACATGTCATCGGTCGGCGTATGGAGGCAAAAATCATAGTACTAAGAACTCCCACTATCTATTTCGTACGGAATTGCGTTTACCTTTATACGGTCGGCACCGTAGACGAGCTTCGGCCAGGCCGGAACTGATTTGAAAATAACAGCTTCTCCCCCGCAAGGCAAACTTGGTACTAGAACCATATCTAGTACCTTCTTTGTATGCAACTAAAAGAAGGTGAAGCTAGTTACCGCTGTTTGGAAACGGCGGGTTGAGTGCGGCGAACCTGATCGAAATAGCGCTGGATGTACTGCTCATACTCCAGCGGGACCTCGTCCCTGTGGATTTCGCTCCCCGCTTCGGCGTGCGACGCATCGCGCTGGGCCAGCGGCGTTTTTAGCTGCTGGCGTGTGGACCCGACCTCGATCATCACGGCGCCGGTGACATTTTCGGCACGCTTCCCGAACAGCTCGGTGATCTTGCCCATGGCTTTCAGCGCCTCCGCCTGGCGGGCCGACTTGTCGCCTTCCTGCGAGCCGATGCCGCTGTGCTCGTTGTCGTCCTTCTCGCCTTCCGCGCTCAGGCCGCTGGCATCCATTTCGTTGCCCTTATTGTGATTTTCGGAATCCGCGTTGTCGCCCGGATTCTTGTCGTCCATATCGCTGGATTTGTCCTGGCTGTCGCCCTGCTGGCGCTCGCTCTTCTTGCCGTTCTGGCTGCTCTTCTGCTGCTTCCCGGACGACGGCTTGACCTTGTTCATCATGTCGGAGACCGCGTCCTTCAGCTTGTCGAGCAGTGATTCCTGTTGTTGCCCGTCTTGCTCCTTCCCTTGTTCCGATGCGTTTTGAATGTCCGGCGGATTCTGCGGCGTCTGCGATTCGGCGGTGGAGGGTTCCCCTTTGCCCTCGCCTTTCTGTTGCTCGCCCTTCTGCGCTTCGGGCGTCTCGGGCGTTTCCGCCTCCGCTTCCTTTTCAGCCTCAGGCTCGCCCGCGTAGTCGCGATTCTTATCCAGCTCCTTGGAAGTCTGATCGCTGCTGCCGGGTTTTTCTCCGGGACCGGGCTTCTTTTCGCCGCGGGCCTGCTTCTGCGCCGGCTGCAACAGCGCCTGGAGAGGGCCTTCCACCAGCGAGGCGCGCGTGTCGAACGATCCCGTGGCCGCGACGCGCAGCAGGAAAATACCGGCGACCACCAGAACCAGAATCGCCGCCGGGTAAAGCGCGGCAGGCCGGCGCATCGGCAGCGCTCGCTTCACGTCCACGGATCGCGCGACTTCCTCTGCTCGCGCCCTTTGCAGGTCGCGCAGGGCTGGATCTACGCGGCGCGACGCATCGGGATCGGAAAAATAAGCCGCCGTGGAGAGGGTGTCGGAGAGCTTTAGCCGTTCATCGATGTGTTGCGCGACGGCGTAAGGGGAAGGCCGCTTGCGATTTTCCAGAATCAGCCGGAAGGCCAGCGTGGCGAGCGCCGCGAGCGGAACCCAATACCAGCCGAGGCGCGCGGTCCCCGCGAGCAGCACGATCCCCGCGACGCCCAACGCAACCGCGGCGGCCAGCAACAGCTCGCGCACCAGGAGGTGTCCCAGCACGCGGCGCCGGGCGGCGACTAAAAGCTCCTGTAATGATCCGGGAAATTTCATTCTTGCAAGTCCAGGCGGTCTCAGTTCCTGCCTCCGATTATGCCATGCGCCGTCAGGCGCTGAGGAAAGTCGCGGGCGCAAAGAAAAAGACGCAAGCTGAACCGCCTCGCGGCATGTGCATGGACCCCGGGCTTAAGACCCGCGCCTCGGTCTGTCAGATATAATGTGTTTAAATTAGCCTTTGCGTGAAAAACGCACGGGCCACATTAGGGCTCTGTAACTCGAAGAGGGAGTTGTTTATGAAACTTTTCAAGCTTCTGTGCTTTGTGGCCCTGCTCGTGGGCCTCGCTGCTTTAGCCTCATCCGCCGATCAGACCTGGACGGGGCAGATCAGCGACAGCAATTGCGGCCTCAGCCACGCGCACATGACCAGCGCGCACGCGGGCATGACCGATCGGGACTGCGTTCAGGCTTGTATCAAGGGCGGCGGCAAGTACGTCTTCGTTTCGGACGGGAAGGTTTACTCCATTACGAACCAGGACCTCGCTCTGCTAGCGACGCACGCCGGACACACCGTTCGTCTCACGGGCGAGATGAAGGGCGACACCATCACCGTTTCGAATATTGTGATGCCCGCGAAGAAGTAGGCGCGCTTCACGTCGGAGAACCGTGGCCGAATTCCGCGCATGATCGCTTTCCCTGCGTGACAGCGCGATTTTTGTGAGCGTTCCCCCCGCGAATGCAGGCGTGGGTCGCGCAAGCCGGAACGAGATACGTTCCCGAGAATTCGTCCACTGCGATTAGCCCGCTCTTACCCCGCGAGTCAACCCGAGCGTAGTTTCGGGATGTGCTCGCCGTTACGTTCGCTCCTGGATCCGTCGAACGTCTGGCGCGCTGCAGAACGCCGCGCACCGCACGTTTGGCTGAGAAGATTCAGCGATTGGTGACGAAAAACAGCGGCTGCGTTACAATGAGAGAGGAGATCCAGGCGTCACGACGCGCGCAGCGGGGCATCAACTTCTGAATGAGTTGCCGAAGGGCACTCCGCTGCCGCGCAGGCGTGGTTCCGGGATCCGGGCGGTGCCGCTGAGAGAATGGTAGAGTCCCATAGCGGGCTCATATCATTCCGCGCGTAATGCGAGCGGCGTGGCCCACCTGGCGAGTTTGCCGTGACAGGCGAACTTGTCGAGTGACGGAATCATGATGGGAGGATTTTAGTATGGCGGGTCGTGGAGCACCGACGTTTCAAAAACGGCAAAAAGAGCAGCAGCGCAAAGAGAAGCAGCAACAAAAAATGGCCCGGCGCGCCGAGCGGAAGACAGGTGAGGGTGAAAGCGAAACGGACGCTCCCCTGCAATTGCTGACCGCCCCGCAATTCGAAGGCCCCGAGTTCCTGGGGCTCGAACCCGATTTACCGGCCATCCATAAGCCGGAGTGAGCCAAGCCCATCCGCAAGCCCCAAACGTCAGCTTGGGGCTATTCCACCGGGCTATGAACTATGCGCTCACCCGATTAAAATCAAAAAGAGAAGCCCCATCCGTAAGGTTGGGGCTATTACGGCAAACCAGCCACCTATTCTGACGATGGCGTGCCGTGCCGGGTCGATGCGATACGGTCCTATTTAGCCGGCCACGAATTGAATGAGCAGGTACTCGACCGACTCATTGTTCCGGAGTCTTTTCCAGTTGCTGCTTGGCCCACACGCGTGACGGGTCGAGTTCCACGCCCTTCTGGAATTCCTTGCGAGCCTCCGCATTGCGATTCAGCTTGCGCAGCGCGACTCCCATCCATAGGTGCGCCTCGGGAAGCTTGCGATCGAGCTCCGCCGCCTTCTCGAAGTCCTTCATCGCGAGCTCGACTCCGCCGCCCAGCGCCGCCGGAAGGTAGTAGTTTCCAATCCCTCGGCTCAAGTAGTTCATCGGCGACTTGGCGTCCAACTGCAGCGCCTTATTGACTTCGTCGAGTGCGCAGCGTCCAAATTTCAATGCTCCCAGGCCGCCGACCGCGGCTGCGGCCTGCCCGCACAACGTCCCGTAAATGCGATGGTATTCCGCGTTTTCCGGTTTGAGCGTAACGGCTCGCTCGGCCATCCGCATTCCCGCGTCGGTTGCCGCGTGCGCAAGATTCTTGTCCCGAACCTCCATGGCTACCTCGGCGAGCGTGGACTCGGCGAAAGCGGCGTGGTATTGCGCCGCGGCGTCGCTCACTTCCTTGTCCGCGCGGGCCGCGGCCTGCGACGCCATTCGCTCTAGTGCGGCCTGGTCCTGCGCATTGCGGGCTTTGATCAGCTCCGCGTCGCTCACCGCGCCGTAGGAAACTCCTAGCCAAAGAAGATAAATAAGGCCCGTTGTTCTCAATTGCCGCTCCCCGATTCCCGATACCCGCGGTTTTCGTTCGGCTCACGCCGAACGATAGCTACCGAGCACGCGCAAGAAATCCGCGGCCTCCGCCAGATGTGCCAGCGCGTTTTGTACATTCTTTTCATCGCGATGTCCCAGCAAATCCAAGTAGAACAGATACTCCCAGGGCTTGCCCCGTAACGGCCTAGATTCAATTTTCACCAGATTCAAATCCCGCAACGCCAGTGCACTGAGGGCCCGGAATAAAGCTCCGGGGACATTCTTCGTGGAAAACACTAACGACGTCTTCCAAGGACGCAGGGACGACGCGTTGGGAGTACGTCGGATTGACGTTTTCCGGCCACTTTGCGTTGCGTTAGCTTGCGTTGTTTTAGCTTGCCTTGCTTTAGCTTGCCTTGCTTCAGAATGACCCGTGCCGGACTGGCTTTCTTCCGGCTCGGCGGCGTCAGGAAGCTCGCGCGGCTTGGCTCCCGCGGGCTCCAGCAGGAAAAATCGCGTGAAGTTCTGGCGGTCGTCCTCGATGCCGCGCTTCAGAATTCGTGCCTTATAAATGCGAGCCGCCAACTCTGAGGCGATGGCGGCGGATTGCGGCGGATGCTCCTCCATCAGCATCTTCACGCTGCCGGCGGTGTCGTAGAAGGGAATCCGCTCGATATTCGGATTCTGGGCGAAGAAATCCAAGCACTGATTCAGCGCCACCTGGTGCGAATAAACCCGCCGGACATCCTTAAAGCCCGTGCCTGGGGGCGCGATCAGATTATGCACCACGCGCACATTTGTTTCCGCCGTGATCTCGAAGGGATACTTCATCAGCAGGTCGTAGTTTTCGTGCACCGACCCCGCGAGCGTGTTCTCAATCGGAACGGCCGCCGCGTCCACCGCCCCGCTCTTGAGCGCGGCGAAGATGTCGTCGAAACGAGGGCGCGGAACCGGCTCGGCCTGCGTCCCGAAAAATTGGCGGATCGCCTGCTGGCTGAACGCTCCGAGCTCGCCCTGGAACGCGACGCGCAATCGCTCCGCGCTAAGATGTCGCCCACCGCCCTGAGCGAAATCGGCGGCATCTCCTCCTGGCGGGATCGCCTTCGTTTCCGTCGTCCGCCTTCCGCTTCGTCTGGGAGCCGTCATCGACCGCACTCCGGTCCGCGGCCCATAAGCCCGCTATATCCGCGATTTCCACCCGCCCTCGCCATGTTTCTCATGATAATCCTTCGCCGCACGGTCGTGCGGTCGCCGCATAATGGTTCCAGTTTTTGATCCTTACCTACAAAAAATCCCGGGTCTCGGATTTTTTGTTCCGATTTCAGAACAGGATGGCCGGAATATTCTTGCTCTCCTCCAGATGAGTCGCTATACTTAGCCCATTCGTAATGGCGTCCGGATCTCCAGGGCAAAATGATTCGCCGCCTCGCGCTCTCATGATGGAGGAGGCCGGACAGAAACTCAAGCGCACCCGAGAACGTTTAAATTTGCGCTTCCGGGACGTCGAGGAAGCCAGCGTCAAGATCGCGGCTCGACGCAACAATGACGAGTTCATTATCGCCCTAAGCCGCCTGGCGGACATTGAAAACAAAGCCACTGTACCCTCCATCTTCAAGCTATATTCGCTCTGCGCCATCTACCGCCTGGAACTTTCGGACGTGCTCTCCTGGTATGGGATTTCTTTGTCGTCCCTGCCCGGCGATGCGGCGCTGATCGAGCATCAACGTACCCATTTGATTGGGTTTCGGCCGGAAGAAGGCGAGGTTCAGGTCCCCTTGGCGCTCGATCCTGGCCTCGATCTGAGCCGGACCGTCTTCCTGAGCCGGATGATTCAGCGATGGGGGACTCTTCCCCTCATCATGCTGAATAAAATGGATTTACGTTCATACCGCTACGGCTTGATCGGAACCGAAGACCGCTTCATGGACCCCCTTATCCCGCCCGGATCGCTGGTCGTGGTGGATGAGTCGCGGCGGCGCATCGCGACCTCCGGTTGGAGCAATGAATTTGAGCGGCCCATTTACTTCCTGGAGCACCGCGAGGGCTACCGCTGCGGATGGTGCTCGTCTAGGGACGGTCACATTACGGTCCAACCTCATCCCGCCTCGTCGTGCGACCCGGAAGTCTATTCTTATCCAGAAGAGATTGAGGTGGTTGGACAAGTTACGCGGGTGGCGATGATCATCGACCGCCCCGCTCCCCGCTGAAACGGTGGCTGAGCAAGGCTGCCGCCGTATCGAAATCCCTATGAAAGAGCTCCCTTTCCATAGGAAGGGCGCTGTCCGGTAGTTGATATTCGCTTCTAGCCGCAGTCGCCAGATACTTCACAACCACTTCGGGTGGGTCCTCCAATCCCTCCATAAACTCGCCTAGGTCCGCCGTTTTCGTTTCCAGATCCAGGTTCAGCCATTCCAGGAAACACCGCTCATGGCTCTCCCGTAGAGCGCGGGTGCTCTCCTCCCGGCCGAAAGTCGCCATCAAGCCGTGATGACGATATACGCCCGAGTTCTGATCCCGGAGGGAAGCAAGATAAGCCAAACGTCCATACGCGGTTGGGATGCCAGATAGGGTCCGTTTCCAAAGATCCGCGGCGGCGGAACGCTCCAGCGCACCTTTGATTTTAAACCGTGGCATCCTCCGGCCATTGTAAACCGCCAAGCTCGTTCTAGGGATCGAAATCCTGTTTACCTGGGTAAAACCCCGGGCGGTAGCCCCGGCTTGTTCTGAATCCCGAAAACGTCAGCGCACGCCGAGGTACGCCATCGGCGTATGCCATATGCTCCCCCCAGAGAGTTTCTAACTCTCCGAAAATCCTGGAGGAAATCAAAGAATGTTAAAGAAAATCGTTCTATTGGCAGTGCTGGCGTTTTCGGTGGTTTCGACCGTCGGAGCGACCGCTTATCCGCAATACCCCTATCCCCCGTGCAACCCATGCGGCGGCGGGAACTAACCTAACGCGCACCTCGACTCGTCAGACTTCGGGAACTCACGCGGCCGCCGAGCCGTGTGAGTTTCTCGGTAGAATCTCTGACCGCCTCTTCTCTCGCGGTAAGTTCTTTGGCTGATCAATGTTAGACTTCACGATATGGAACCCGTCGGCCAATGGCTATGGTATGCCAATCTGGCGGCGCTGGCGGCTCTGCTCGTGCGCCTCGCGCTTACGCGGTTGTATAAGATTTACCCGTTCATGTTCGTCTACTTCCTCTTCATGCTCAGCGTAAGCGTGGCCCTGACCCGAATTCCTTTGCGCACGACGTCGTACTCATATGCGTATATGGCATGCCAGGCGGCGTTGCAGATTTTGGCAATATTGGTCGTATTGGAAATGTACCGGGTCGCCCTTGCCAAACATGCCGGCCTGGCGGGTTTTGGCCGCGCCAGCGTGCTGACAGTCACTCTTTGCACGATCAGCGTCGCGGCGATAGGCACATTGCTTGACAAAAACATTCTTTCGGGACAATCGACCATCGTGCACCGGTTCCTGACGCTCGAACGCACCCTGGATCTCATTGTTGTCGTGTTCCTCTTACTGATTGCCGTATTTATTACCTGGTTTCCCGTCGAGCTCTCCACGAATGTGGCGCTTTCCATCGGCGGCTTTTCTTTTTTCTATCTCGCGCGAGCAGTCGGTCTGTTGACCGCCAACCTCCTGCCGCCAGCGTACTATCTGACCATCAACGGCGCTATGATGAGCGCCTCGTTCTTGATTCTGGCGGTCTGGGCCTTCCTGCTTCGTCCCGATAAGGCTCGTATCGATTCCATGGTGGCTGGACATTCCTGGGACCCGGCCGCCTTCGGCAGTGTGAGCCGCCAGTTGGATGCGATCAATGCGGCATTAGTTCGTTTTGGACGCCGCTGAATTATCGCTAATTCAGCGCATTTATTTTGCATTGATCGACGAACTGTACTATTCTGGCGAAGAGATCTTAGGAGTCGTGCATGAATCCCTGGATGGTCTTGGCCTGGATCGTTACGGCTGGCTCCGTAGCCGGATTAGTGGCGGTCCTCGCGTGGATGTCGTTCGGCTCTTATAAGTTCGGAGCCAAAGGGAGTCGCGAAAGTATTGCAAGAGATGCCGCTTCCGGTTTCTCCTTTGCCCGCTACCAGGTTATGGAGCGGCTGCTTTCGTACCAGGACGTGCAGTTTCTTTCGACCCAAGAGGGCTTCCATCCGCGGATCGGCGCGCGGTGGAAGCGCGACAGTCTGCGCATTTTCCGGCAATATTTACGCGAGTTAACGCGGGATTTTCTCGCTCTGCATGCCCACGCCCGCCATCTGGTTGTCCAGTCGCACACTGAATCGCCGGAGTTCGCGTCCACACTCGTGCGCCAGCAAGCGGCCTTCTGGCGCGCCCGCATGCTTCTCGAAGGGCGCCTGGTGCTGTTTCAGTTTGGTATCGGAAGCGTTGACGTTGCCCCTCTGCTCCGGATGATCGAGGCGATGCGCATCGATCTGTTGCGTTTGGTTCCGGAGCCCGCGCAAGCTCTTTAGTCAGCGCGCGTTCGTCCACACTGGCAACGTTTCATCGCAATAATTAAGACGGAACAGATTCGGTTGCTGGTTCCACGCTGGGGTGAGCTGCGGCCGAAGTCGTGGCGGGAAGGCGGATCTCAAAGCGGGTGCCTTTGCCGGGCGTGCTCTCCACGTGGATCTCGCCGCCATGTGCGGAAACGATCCACGACACAAAGCTCAGGCCCAATCCCAAGCCCTCGATTTTGTTGGTCTGCGCATTGCGAACCCGATAAAAACGGTCGAAGATGTGTGGCAGGTCTTCGGATGCGATTCCCACGCCCGTATCCTCCACGACCAGGCGGGCCCATCCGGGATGCTCCGGGTCCATGCCGACGCGTACATTCACGTGACCGCCCTTGGGCGTATATTTGATCGCGTTCGAAAGCAGGTTGGAAAGCAGGCGCTCCATCTGAGTGCGGTCCACCAGCGCGCTCGTGCCTTCGTCGAACAGCGCGGTCAGCGTTTGGCCTTTTTCCTCGGCCGGAATTTGAAATTGATCCACAACTTCGGTCGCCAGTTCCCCCAAATTGAGCAGCGACCGTTGCAGCACCAATTGCCCGGACTCGGCCTGCGAGAGCAGCAGCAGCGCCCGCACGATGCTCGAAAGTTTCTCGACGTCCTCCAGGGCGTACACCATGGCGTCGCGGTATTGCTCGGTCGTTTCCGCCGTGAACAGCGCGACTTCCAACTGGCCGCGGATGGCCGTCAGCGGCGTCCGCAGCTCATGCGAAACGTCGGTTGAAAATTGGCGGATCTGCTCGAAAGACTGGCTCAACCGGCGTGTCATCCGGTTAAAGCTATCGATCAGGTTGTCGAGCTCGTCGCCGGCGCCGCGGCCGGGAATCTGGGTCGACAGGTTCACGCCGGTGATTTCCTGAGCGGCGCGCGCCACCGAGTTCAGCGGCTGGATCGCTCTGCCCGCCAGCACCCACCCCGCCAGACCGGTCAGCGCGATCATCGCCGGAAGAAGCAGAAAGTAGGTGCGCGTGAAGCCGTCGACGGTCTTCTCGTTCTCCTCGAGCGATCGTCCCAGCGCGAAGAAGTAAGGCTGCCCTTTCTCATCCGGCACCGTGCCCGCCTTGATCAGATAAGGGACTCCGTTCTTATCGCGGCGAACGTGAATTTCGGGCTTCGGAAGCCGCAAAATGCGCGCGATCTCCTGTGGAGAATCGATTCCGATGGAGTCGTAGGTTTCGGAGTGCTCCAGCAGATATCCGTTGGGATCGGTCAGCAGATACACGTGGCGCAGGCGCTCGACAATATACGCTTCCTCGGGATCGGTGGAATCCGCCACCCACATGGGCCTTTGATTTTCGATGCGCAGGTAACCCTTGGCCGCGCCCCATTCTTCCTCGAGCAGCGCCTGCACGTCGCCGTTCATCTCGGATCGCAGGGCCTGCCGGAACAGTACCCCGATGGCGATCAGCAGCACCGTGAAGAAGATCACATAGCTCAGGGTCAGGCGGAAGCGCAGCCCGCGCATCAGACGCGTCGCGCGCTCGAGCAGCGGTGCGATTCCGGAGGCACGAGCCATCGCTCTAATTCCCTCGCTCCACGTGCCGCTCCGGCGTATCCAGCATGTAGCCGATTCCGCGCACCGTCTGGATCATTTTCTCGGGGAAGCGGTCATCAATTTTGCTGCGCAGATGGCGGATGTAGACGTCGACGATGTTGGTGAGCCCGTCGTAGTCCATGTCCCACACGTGCTCGACGATCATGGTGCGACTCAGAGGCCGGCCGCGATTGCGCATCAGGTATTCAAGGATGCTGAATTCCTTGGGGGCGAGTTCAATGTTTGCGCCCGCGCGCGTGACCTTGCGGCGGATGCAGTCGAGCGCCAGATCGCCCACCTGCAAGCGCTCCGGCAGCGGCTGCCCGCGGCGCAGCAGCACGCGCACCCTGGCCAGCAGTTCCACGAAGGCGAACGGTTTCACCAGGTAATCGTCGGCGCCGCCTTCCAGCCCCTTCACTCGATCGTCGACGGCGTCGCGCGCGCTGAGGATTAGCACCGGCGGCGACACCTTGCGATTGCGAATCTTCTTCAGGACCTCCAGCCCGTCCATATCCGGCAGGCCCAGATCCAGAATAATCAGGTCGTATTCGGTGCCGTGCACCATGTCGGCGGCCGCGCCGCCCGTGTTCGCCACGTCCACCGCGTAGCCGGCGCTTTCCAGTCCCCGCGACAAAAAGTCGGCAATCCGTTTTTCGTCCTCCACGACGAGGATCCGCATAGTTTGAGTTTAGCGCGCGTCGCGCCTAGTGTTATAGACGTTCGCTTTCTATGCGAGCGTGAAGGAAAACGCGAGAGGAAGCGCTCCCTTCTCGCGTTTCGCGGATGGGGAAGGCCGGGTAATATAGAAGGTACGCATATGGAGGAACTCGCAAAGGTTCTGGCGAAGCTCGCGACGGCGGCTATTTTGACGCTGCCTGTTTTTATGATGCCGGCTGCCCTTCTCATAGCGACACCGGGCGCATCCGCCGCCGACAAGGTCGATCCCGTGTTTGCGAAATGGTGGCAGAAATTTCAAATCGCGGTGGTCCGCCGTGACGTCAAGACCATCGACAAGGGCGTCGAGTATCCCATGGACTGGGAAGTCAGTGCCGACGTCCGCGCCATTCGCGGGGAATCCGATCTGGCGGCCAACTTCGGACTGTTCTTCACGCCGGAGGTGATGAAAAACATCGCCATGGGTAAGCCCGAGAAACTGCCGAACGGGAATTACCTATTGGTGTGGAAGTCCGGGGGCAAGGAGTACTCGCTAAATTTCCGCTTCTACAATGGGACCTACGTGCTCGATGGCCTTGGCGAAGGACCTCCGTAGGGGCAAACTAACCGAAGGCGCGCACTTCAAGCCGAGCCGCGAATGCGAATGAGCGGGGACGGAAGTCACCTCTGCCTGAGTTTATCCCCCGCATTCAATTTTCCCGGCGCTGTCATCTTACGCGCAGTCGCGAGCGATCTGCTTTCGCGAAATCAGCGGAGATCTCAGGTCCTCATTAGATACAGCATTGATACAGGGGCAGCGATTAGCACTGCCCCTGATCCCTGTCTACTTTTTTAGTTCGTGTCTAGTTGTGGTTCGCGTCTACTTGCTTCCCCCCGCACTCTGCGTCTCCGGGCCGGCGCTGAAAACGATTTTCGAGGTCGTGCCGCCTAAATCGATTTCGAGGAGTCTCGAATTCTCCGACAAGAACGAAGTGGAAGCGTACTTCCGATCGCTCTTCCCGAGCGTCGCGGGGACCTCGACCACGCTCTTGCCTATTTTGAACACGGCTTTGTCGCCCTGCATTTCGACTTTGTACTCGCCCGCCTTCAGTTGAGTACTGCCTATCCACATTGGATCGTATAACTTAACGCTATAGCTGGAAGCGGCAGTCGCCACTCCCAGTGCTAGCGTAGCAAGGCCAAACGTCATTTTCGTGAACTTCATGTTGAAGATTAACTCCTTATGTTTTTTTAGTTAAAGGATTGCGACTACGAGGTACTGGCGCGTCTCTCTGGCCAGATGCAATCAATCCAGGGGCTGCGTTGCCCTTGCTGATTAGACGCAAACTTCCCGACAAAAGTTGCAGCGAAGATTCTAAAATCGGGGAGCCAGGTGTTCGCTCTATGCTGTGCTCAGTTCTACGCCTTATGCCGTGCTGGGACGAACTCCCTTTACCGTGCGCGTCCCCGTCCCATCTGCACGCGATAATCAACCACCGCGGGCATGTTCACGACGCGGCACATCTCGAAAAGCCTGGACCGCGCGCGAGCGCCGATCGTCTCCCCGAGCGTCTTCTTATAAACCGGCTGCCCTCCCGCGCTGGTATATTCCACCGCGCGGCCGGTGACGTCGTCGTCGGGAAGATTGGTTGTCGCGATCAACGGCTTTTTGTGATTGCACCGGTAGGTGATGATCG
>Ga0181536_10002940_pt1 | contig 18829 bp, 17 predicted proteins | sample PEATcosm2014_Bin_41_FD_121105 | JGI IMG/M metagenome (GOLD analysis project Ga0181536, IMG submission 121105) | Peatland microbial communities from MTU Mesocosm Facility, Houghton, MI, USA - PEATcosm2014_Bin17_60_metaG | ecosystem: Environmental > Terrestrial > Soil > Wetlands > Peat | place...
CCCTGGCCGAGCTGCTCGGTCACCCAGGGCCCGACCATGTGCACGCCCAGTATCCGACCGGCGCGGCCATCGCTTGCACGCTCTGCGACCACCTTGACCAAGCCGTCCGTCTCACCGATGATCCTGGCGCGGCTGTTCCCGCCGAAGGGGTCCTGCTTCACGAGCACGTCGATTCCCGCTTGGCGTGCCGCCGACTCGGTCAGACCCGCGAAGGCGACCTCAGGATGGCAGTAGATGCACCACGGCACGCGCGCGTAGTCGACGGGGACCACGGGCTCACCGAGGATGTCCTTTGTCGCGACGATCCCTTCGGCGAAGGCGACATGGGCGAGCTGTGGAGTGTCCACGACGTCACCGACGGCCCACACCCGCTCCGCCCCGGTGCGCATGTACTCGTCGACAGCGACAAAGCCTCGCTCTGTCACCTCCACGCCCGTACCGTCGGCGAGGAGCCCTTCGGTAGACGGGCGGCGACCCACCGAGACCACGACCGCGTCGACCGAGGCCGACTCATCGTCCCCAAACGAGACGGTCGTCCCCCACCCGTTGGGTGCATGCCCGTGCACGGACACCCCGGTGTGCACGGCGATGCCCCTCTTGCGAAAAGAGCGCGCGACTACTCGCACGACATCCTCGTCACACCCGGGCAAGAGTGTGGGAAGGAGCTCAAGCACCGTTACCCGGCTCCCTAGATCACAGAACATCGAGGCGAACTCGCAACCGATCGCCCCGCCGCCTATGACCGCCACAGACGCCGGCAGCTCGTCGAGCGCGAGGACCCCGTCCGAGGTGAGCACGACCTTCCCGTCCACCTCGAAGCCCGGGATCGTGCGCGCAACGGATCCCGACGCCAGCACCACGTGCCGTCCAGCAATCTCGTCGGTCCCGTCGGGCCCGTTCACCTGCACGCGGCCGCCACCCATGAGGGTCCCGGTCCCTGCAAGAGTTGCGATCCCCCGGCTCTTCATCAAGCCAGACAGGCCCCGGTGGAGCTGGTCGACGACTTTCTGCTTGCGCCCTTGGCTTACGGCGAAGTCCACAGCCGGCTCGCCCGCTTGCACGCCGAATTCCTTGGCTCCTGCGACGGTCCTCACGACGCTCGCCGTCTCGAGGAGCTCCTTTGCAGGCACGCACCCGCGGTGCAGACAGGTCCCACCGACCTTGTCCTTCTCGACCACAGCCACGCTGAGCCCTGCGGACGCGCCGTACAGAGCGGTCGCGTACCCGCCGGGACCACCTCCGATCACGACAACGTCGAACTCGGTGCCCTCGGCCGTCGTCACCACCTCCGTCAGTCCTCGACAGCCAGACTAACGGCACCCTCGAACGTGAGAACGCCTACTTCGGTGGCATGCGGATGCCACCGTCGAGCCGGATCACTTCGCCGTTCAGGTAGCTGTTCTGCGCGATGTGAGCCACGAGCTCCCCGTACTGCGCCGTGTGGCCCAGCTTCTTCGGGAACAGCACCGATCGACCGAGCGCTTCGCGCTGCTCTGGGGTGAGCCTCGCCTCCAGCAGCGGAGTGTCGAAGAGCCCGGGAGCGATCGTGATCACGCGGATCCCGACCGGGGCGAGGTCGCGCGCGGCAGGCAGCGTCATCGCTACCACCGCTCCTTTCGAAGCGGAGTAGGCGAGCTGGCCGATCTGTCCGTCGAAAGCAGCCACGGAGGCCGTGTTGACGATGACTCCGCGTTCCCCGTCGGCAAGAGGCTCGGTCGAGGCCATCGCCGAAGCGGCGCGAGTCATGACGTTGAAAGTGCCGACTACGTTCAACTCCTGGATGCGCTTGAACGCCCGGAGGTCGTGGGGCGAGTTATCACGGTCGATCATCCTTTCCGCCCAGCCGGTGCCGGCGCAGTTGACCGTGATCCGAAGCTGTCCCCCCTGTGCCGCCTGGTCGATAGCTCGCTGGCAGTCCTCGGGGTCAGTGACGTCGCCACCGATCCAATCGGCCCCGATCTCTCTTGCGAGGGTCGCGGCACCGTCGTCGTTCAGGTCGAAGATCGTGCAGCGCACGCCTAGAGAACTGAGCGTCCTGGCGGTGCCCGCTCCTAGGCCCGAAGCGCCGCCGGTGACGAGTGCAGAGGTGCCAGTCAGGTCCATCTCACCCATGCTACGAGGAGCACCGGCTGGGCTGCTGACAATCGCTCAAGCCCGAGAGTCCTCTCCCGATGTGGCGCGTCGGATGGTGGCAGCTTCTACAGCCAGCCGGTCGACCCGGTCGTTCATGGGATCACCCGAGTGGCCTTTGACCCAGGAGAAGCGCACCGGGCGGCCTCGATCGAGCACCGCCTCGAGCAACGGCTCCCACAGATCTCGGTTTGCTACGGGCTTGCCGGCAGCGTTGCGCCAGCCACGCCGACGCCAGGCTTCCCACCACCGGTCCTTGAAGCACCTCACCACGTAGGCCGAGTCGCTCATCACGAGCACCGGACCATCTGTGGCCTCGAGCGCCCGCAGAACGGCTGTGATCTCCATTCGTTGGTTCGTCGTCCGCGACTCCGAGCCGCTCGCGCAGGGACCTTCCGGCAGCGCCCAGGCCCATCCTCCTGGTCCTGGGTTCCCGAGGCACGAGCCGTCGGTGTAGACGACGGTCTCTCCCGGCGCGCGTTCCATGGACCACACCTTTAGCACGAGGTCGTGCTCTTCGACGGGATGTCACACGAGCTTGCCGACGTCGATCCGGATGAGACCGCGAAATGGCTCGACCCGTTCGCTGGTGAGCGCCTCTCCCACCTATCGGCGCCACCAGCGCAGCTTGTGACCACGGGGGTGACGGATGGTCGACGCGATCGCGACAGGGAGATCGGGCAGGTCCGACACCAACTCGTACAGCTCGCCCAACGCGCGCGCGTGCATCGCCGTGTCGAGCCGCTGGGAAAACTCTTCCTCGCTCAGCCGGCCGTCCGCGAAATGGCGCTGCAAAATGGCACAGAACATGTCGCGCTCGGCGTCCGAAGCCCGTGGGCCCGAGCCGGGCACTTCGTGGCCTGCCCCTTCGCCCGCAGCGTTTCCCCGGTCCTCCACGACGCCAGTATCCCCCAACCGCGCCCGGGCGCGGCCCATGCCCCGTAGTGTAGGAAAGCGCATCCACAGGAGGGGGTCGTGGCTCACTACGAGGACAGCTTGGTGGAGGTCCACCGCGTCGTCGTCGGGCCCGTGGACAACAACGTCCACGTCATCAGGTGCAAGCAGACTGGTCATGGTGTGCTGGTGGACGCCGCCAACGAGCACGAGCTGTTGCTCGAGATGTGCAAGAGGTTGGGCGTCCGTCAGGTGATCCAGACCCACGGGCACTGGGACCACATCCAAGCCGTGCCGGCCGTACGCGAGGCGGGTTTGGAGGTCTCGGTCACCGAGGCGGATGCCAAGATGCTCCCCTCCTACGACCGACTGCTCGAGGACGACGCTGTGATCGAGGTGGGGCAGCTTCGGATAGAGACGATCGCCACCCCGGGTCACACGCCGGGATCGATGTGCTTCTACGTCCGCGGCACCCCACTTTTGTTCAGCGGCGACACGCTGTTCCCAGGAGGGCCCGGAGCGACGAAGTTCGCGGGGGGCGACTTCAACGCCATCATCACGTCCATCAGCGACCGGTTGTTCGCCCGTTTCGGACCAGAGACCTTGGTGTTACCCGGGCACGGGGCCGACACCACCATCGGCGCCGAGCGCCCACACCTCGAGGAGTGGGTGGACCGAGGCTGGTGAGCCGGTCAGCTACGCGGCGGCGGCGCGGCGGTCGGTGAACCGGTCGGTGAACCGGTCGACGAGCCGGTCGACGAGCCGGCCTGTGCGACGGACCTCGCTCGACGTCGCGAGGGCAGACCACGAGGTCGGGACGACAGGATGTGCTGTTCTGCGTCGCCATCCAACCTCACCCCTGCCACAAGAGGCGACCGGGCCAGATACAGAACACCGACCACCAGCATCAAGAGCCCCGCGACCTCCCCCGGACCACGCGCCCCGGCGGTTCGCAGCTGGTCCCCGAAGAGGCCTATGCCGATCGCGATGGACGCGAACGGGTCCACGATCACCAGAGTCGACTGTGAGGCGGTGATTGGGCCCGCGTGAAAGGCGTTCTGCGCGAGGAACACCCCTGCCAGACCGGTAACGGACAGCACGTAGGGCGGCCAGCTGAGGAACACCCCACCCCAACCGTGGGTGATGTCGGCATTCATCTCCTTCATGATCGCTGCGGTGAAAGCGAACATCACCGCCGCGGAGATCCCGAACATCGCGGCCCGCCATGCGGGTGACCCGATGTGCGCGAGGCCTGCCGAGCCGGTGCACGATGCCACCACCACCACCGAGACGAGAACCCAGTCCCCGACATCTGGCAGCTGCGAACCGCCACCGGGCTGGGCCAGGTCGAGGAACGCCGCCAGACCGCCGGCGGCCAGGAAGGCCCCTGTCCACTCACGCCAACTGAGCTTGTGCCCGAACCACACGCCGAGGATGACGACCAGGAAAGGCAGCTCGAGGGTCAAGATGGGCTGCACGGTGCTGAGCCGACCGAAGTGCAGGGCCACGAACTGCAACAACGACCCGCAGATCATGACGGCGAAACCAGCGAGCCAGACCTTCCGCCGAATCGCGTGAGCAACGAGGCCCCAACGAAGCCTCGTGTTCGAAGGAGCCGTCTCCACGCCCATGCGTTGGAGGATGGTCGTCACGGCGTTCGAGATCGCCGCAGCGACGGCCAACAGGTAGGCCATTGGCTTTATTTCTACCGCAGCGGGTATCGGGCTCGTTTCTCGCAGCGGTCCTCGAGCTATCGAACGAACCTGCCCCGAAGGCGTGAGGACTCCGGGTCGGCCCAAGGTAGCTTGTCCACGTACACCCAGGTGCGACGGTGGATGGCGCTCAAGCCGTAGCCCCGAAGCGCCCGCTGGTGGGTTGGCGAGGGGTAGCCCTTGTTGCGGTCGAAGTCGAACGGCGGGTAGTACTCGGCGCTGCCTCGCATGATCCGGTCGCGCGTCACCTTGGCAAGAACCGAGGCTGCGGCCACGGACACGCAGCTTGCATCTGCCTTCACCACCGTGTGCACCACAGGCTGGAAGCTCGCAGGCAGCGCGACGTCCGGGTACCCATCTGTGTCGTCCTCGCTCGGCGCGCACAAGTCCACCAAGGTGCCCTCGACAGGCGCACTTGCATCTCTCGGCCGGCTGACGAAGTCGAAGTTCCCGTCGAGCACCACGGCGTCGGGAAGCAGGTCCTCAGGCAGCTGGCAAAGAGCTCTCCGAGTCGCTAGCCCCAGGGCTGCTGTCATCCCGAGGCGATCGCACTCTTGCGGTTCGCTGTGTCCCACCGCCCAGGCCGTGCACCACGAGACCACTTCGTCGAACAGCCTTTCGCGGTCGTCCTCGAGTATCTGTTTCGAATCGCGCAGTCCGCTTGGCACCCGGGCGAGAGGTGCGCAAAGCACTGCCACTCCCACACTCAGTGGCCCCGCCCAAGCACCCCGCCCCACTTCGTCGACGCCGGCGACCACCCGGTACCCGCTCTCCCAGAGCTGCCGCTCCCTCTTGCTCTCTGGGCGCGCTCTGCGTCGCACAGGGGCCTTCGCCTGGGGGGGCTTCGTCCCAGTGGCGTTCACCCCACGATCACGTGAGTGAGCCACCTCGCGCATCATGGAACCGGTCGCGAGCTGTCCATCGCCGCACGCTAGCTCTGGGCCTCGATACGCGAGATCGTTGGAAGCTCGGACTCGTCGGGCTCCGTCGACAAAAACGCGTCGAGCATCTCACGCGCGACGTCCTCGGAGGTGAGCCGAAGCCCGAAGGAAAGGACGTTCGCGTCGTTCCAGCGCCTGGCTCCCGTCGCAGTCGCCGCGTCGGTGCACAGCGCGGCGCGCGCACCGACGACCTTGTTGGCGGCAATGGTCACCCCGGTACCGGTCCAGCAGCACACCACGCCTCTTTCGGCTTCGCCGGACACCACGGCCCGTGCCACGGCGCGACCGACCTCCGGCCACTCCTCCCCTACGGCAACCTGCTTCACTTCGTGCCCGCGCTCTTCCAGAGCATCGAGCACTGCTCTCGTCAGCGCGTTGTCGGAGTCGGTGCCGAAGACGATACGCACCAGCCAAACCTATAGCCTCGTCACATGAGCCAGCGGCGCGTGTCCATCGTTGCGCACACGCACTGGGACCGCGAATGGTACGAGCCGTTCCAGAGTTTCCGCCTGCGCCTGGTTCACTTGCTCGACGGCCTCTTGGAGCTGCTCGAGGACGACCCCTCCTACACGACCTTCATGCTGGACGGCCAGATGGCGCTCGTCGACGACTATCTCGAGGTGCGTCCGGAGGCCGAGGACCGCATCCGGGCTCTCGCTGCGGCAGGCCGTCTCACGATGGGTCCCTGGTACACCCTCATGGACGAATTCCTGGTCTCTGGCGAGACGATCATCAGGAACTTGCAGATGGGGATGGCCCGGGGCGCGGCCTTCGGCGCGGTGATGGAGGTCGGTTACCTGCCGGACATGTTCGGCCACGTGGCCCAGATGCCGCAGCTGCTGCGTCTGGCCGGGTTCGAGCACGCGGTGGTGTGGCGGGGCGTCCCCTCGGCCGTCGATCGAAGCGCTTTTCACTGGGAAGCGCCCGACACCTCCAGCGTGAGAGCCGAATACCTGGTCGGCGGGTACGGGAACGGAGCCTCCATCCCCGACGACGCCAACGCGCTCCTGCGACGGATCTCGGACCATGAGAAGGAGGTCTCGAGCTTCTTGCTCGACGGGATGCTGTTCATGAACGGCACGGACCACCAAGAGCCCCAGCCGTGGCTCGGGCGGGTGATCGCCGAGGCGAACGACCTCACGGAGGACTACGCCCTCGAGCTCACTTCCCTCGCCGCCTATCTCGCGCGCGCCACGAACGAGGGACTACCTCGATGGAAGGGAGAGCTCCGTTCGGGGGCGAGGGCCAATGTGCTCATGGGGGTCACGTCGAACCGGGTCGACATCAAGCGACGGGCGGCCGCGGCAGAGCGCGCTCTGGAGAGGCGCGCCGAGCCGTTCTGCGCGCTGTTCCTCCCGCCAGAGCAGTGGCCGGGCCGACTGCTCGAGCTGGCCTGGGCCCAGGTGGTACGCAACGCCGCCCACGACTCCGTCTGCGCCTGCTCGGTGGACGACGTCGCAGACGCCGTTCTCGAACGCTACGCCGAGGCCCGCCAGATCGGTGACGGCCTGGCTGAACAGGCTCTGAAAGCGTTCTCCCGGTCACTGTCCGAATCAGGCGTGGTCGTGCTGAACCCTTCGTCGCACCCGCGCGACGGTGTCGTCGAGATCGTGGTGCGCGGCGAGACTCCACCCCCCCACACGCAGCCGTTGCCGGAGGAGCCAGGTGCTTTCGGGATACCGCGCGGGCTCGGCACCTTGACCCTCGACGCCCCGACGGTGCGGACCATCCTCGCCATGCTCCCCGACGGGAGCAGGATCGACGCTCACACCTGGATCGACAGCATCGAAGTCTCCGAGGACGACACGGGCATCGACATCACGATCGGCTTCGGCACCGAGGAGCGATTCGACGTACCCATCGCGACGATCAAGCAGGATCTCTTGGCGAGGCTCGGAGCGCGGCCGGACTCGGTGGTTCGGGTGCGCCTCGACCAGCCCCCCACACAGCGTGTGCTCGCTCGCGTGGCGCAGGTACCGGGCCTGGGGTGGGAACCAGGCGTCCCTGTCGCGCTGTCACACCCCGTGACGGTCGAGGAAGGTCCCGTGCTCGCCACCGGATCACCGACCGTGGTGATGCGAAATGGTCTCGTGACCGTAGCCTTGGACCCCTCGGACGGCACCTTCGCCGTGGACGGCTTGCGCGGCTTCGGCAGGTTGGTGGACGGCGGCGACCATGGGGACTCCTACAACTACTCGCCCCCCCTCGGCGACCGCCTGGTCGAGACCCCCGACAGCGTGAGCGTGACGGTCACCGAGAACGGCCCGGTGCGGGCTCGTGTGCTCGTCGTCTCGCGCTACACGTGGCCGGAGCGTGTCGACGACATCACACGTGCACGAAGCGGTGAACGCACCGTCGAGGTCTCCACCGTCCTCGAGGTGCGTGCCGACGAACGAATCGTGCGAGTGTCGACAAGCTTCGTGAACCCGTCACGCGACCATCGCCTGCGTGTGCACCTGCCCCTGCCTCGCCCGGCCACGTGCTCGGAGGCGGAGTGCGCGTTCGCGGTCGTAGAGCGCTCTTTGGAGGCTGAGGGACGGCCCGACGAGCGAGGGCTGCCCACGTTCTGCTCCAGGCGCTTCGTGAGCGCCGGAGGCCTGACCGTCGCCCACGACGGTGTCATGGAGTACGAGCTGGTCGACATCGAGGAGCTGGACGGCTGCCGGCACGCCCGCACCCTCGCTCTCACGCTCCTGCGGTCCACCGGCATGCTCTCGCGTCTGGGCATGACGTACCGGCCGCTGCCTGCCGGTCCGATCACTGCCGTCGAAGGCCTGCAGCTCCAGGGACGGCCGATCGAGACACGCTACGCCGTGTGCATGTCCTGCGAGGACCCCTACTCCATGGCCGACGAGTTCCTCCTGCCCCTCGAGGTCGTGTACCCACCAGGTGGCGGATGGCGCAAGCCCGCCGGCCGCGCGCTCGAGATCGAGGGCGCAGAGGTGTCCGCCGTGCGCCGCGTGGCGGGCGCCTTGGAAGTCCGCGTGTTCAACCCCACCGACCACGAGACGACGGTCCGGGTGACGGACCGCTCCGGCTGGTTGGTCGACCTGGGGGGAAGGACCATCTCCTGCTTCGACGGGTCCTTCTGCCTGCGGCCGTTCGGCATCGCCACCTTCCGGTCCCCCGAGCCCTGAGAGACCCCGGGCGCCTCGAACACCGGCGGGGCAGAGCGACGCCAAGTCCCCGGTGTCCGCTTACACTCACGGCTGTGAGCGCGGCGAGGTCCCTGCGTTCGGTGAGCGGCAGCGTCGTCCTCGTGCCGGTGAAGGCGTTCGCTTGCGCCAAGGCGCGCCTCGCGGCGTCACTCGATCCCCCTCGGCGTGCCGAGCTCGCGAAACAGATGGCTGACCACGTCCTCGCCGCAGCTTTCCCGCTCCCGGTGGCTGTCGTATGCGACGACGCGGAGGTGGCCGAGTGGGCGAGGGCGCGCACGGCGATCGTGCTGAGCGAACCTGGACGCGGCCTGAACGGAGCAGTGGAAGCAGGGGTGGCGAAGCTCGCTCGAGCAGGAGCGAGCGAGGTCTTGGTTGCCCATGCGGATCTGCCGTTGGCACACGGGCTCGCGCATCTGGCCGGGTTCGACGGCGTCACCCTCGTCCCGGACAGACGAGAGGACGGAACGAACGTGTTGTGCCTTCCTGCGGACTCGGGCTTCCGTTTTGGCTATGGGCAGGGATCCTTTGCGCGCCACTGTGCTGAGGCGAGAAGGCTCGGACTGCCCCTCCGGGTGGCACGCGAACCCGATCTTGCATGGGACGTCGACATCCCGTCGGACATTCCCGTGGGTCTCCCACGCCCTACCTGAGAGCATGCACGGATAAAGCGGGTACCACGACAGCACGAGGAGCCCGCAGGCTCCTCGTGCGTACTCGTCGTGCGGTACCGGAGCTTCCGGTACCCCTGGATCTGCTTACTTGGCCGTGCGCCGGGTGACGCGACGCGAAGCGACACGCTTCGCCGGAACCGCCGGGGACGCGGCCTTCTTCGCGGCCCGCTTCCGTGCCGGAGCCCGCTTGGTAGCCCGCTTGGTGGCGCGCTTCTTCGTGGTCCGCTTCGCTGCCTTGCGTGCCGGAGCCCGCTTCGCCGCCCGCTTGGTGGCCCGCTTCTTCGTGGTCCGCTTCGCTGCCTTGCGTGCCGGAGCCCGCTTTGCCGCCCGCTTGGTGGCCCGCTTCTTCGTGGTCCGCTTCGCTGCCTTGCGTGCCGGAGCCCGCTTCGTCGCGGTCCGCTTCGCGGCCTTCTTCGCAGCCGGTCGCCTCGCCGCCTTCTTTGCCGGCGCCCGCTTGGCCGCCCGCTTCACGCTCTTCCTTGCTCTCTTGACTGGCATCGTAGACGCCCTCCTTACGGCCTTCTGGCCGATCGCTTCACTGCCTTCCTCGCCGGGGCGCGCTTCGACGATGTTCTCGTCCGAACGCGCTTGACGGCCTTTCTGGCCGATCGCTTTGCTGCCTTTCTCGCCGGGGCACGCTTCGCGGCCTTCTTGGCCGGGATCCGCCTGACGATCTTCTTCACCGACCGCTTCGCCGTCCTCTTCACGGCCTTCTTGGTCGGAGTCCGTTTGCGGGCCTTCTTGGCCGCCTTCCTGGGCGCCTTCTTCGCTTTGGAGGTAGACCTCGCGGACTTGCCAGCCTTTGCCGCCTTCGCTGCGGGTGCCGGGGGTTTCAGCGCGGGTAGTGGGACCTTCTCGTTCAAGATGTCCTTCAACATCGCGCTCGCCGCGAACCGCACCCCGCGAGAGGCGGCAATGGCCACCGGGGCCCCCGTTTGAGGGTTGCGTCCCATTCGTGCGCCGCGGTGGGTCGGGTTGAAGCTGCCGAACCCCGCGACCACGACTCGTCGCCCAGCTTTCACTTCGCTCGCGACCGCATGGATCAACGCGTTGACCGCTTCGTCTGCCTCGCGCTTCGTCAACAACGTCGTCTTGCTGACAACGTCGATGAGCTCCGACTTGTTCACCGCACCTCCTCGGTAGAATGCAATCGCACTAATCACAGAGGGTTTTCGCGCAAAAGTCAAGCATTCTCGCTTCTGTGGCTCATCGACGGGCGAGGAAACCAGTGAGGAACCATGCAACGAACGACGCAAACAGACTCGCTCATCGTGATTCCGATGGCACGCACGACGGCAGTTGTAACGGACAAAAGTCATGGTCATTCCATGGATTCTCTTCGACAAGCGTCTACTGCTCGAGCGCCACGACGTGATCGCCGCCGACGTGCGTAACTTCGATCGGGCGATCTGCAGATCGTTCTCACCATTACTCTCGGACCCCACGTAGGCGAGACGTGACTTTGCGCACAAAGCGTGTCGACAACCAGCGAAGCGCGCCGGACGGTGAGCATCCTCGAAATGTGCTCCGCACGTGCGGTAAGCTGCGCGTTAGCGAGGGATTTTGCTTTTTTGTCCCGAGCGCGCTCGACCCGCGCTGTCGTTGACGGCGCCAAGTTCTCCGTGACGGCAGTGCCGCGCGGCGATGCGAACATGCTCGAAGCACTTGCAGCCATTAGAAGTGCTTGCAGGGACGCCGGGTACGGGCTCTACCTGGGACAGGGAAAATTCGGGCCCGTGTGGGCACCGCCAGAGCAAGCGGTCCTGGTCCTCGGCCCACCTCGATCGGGTAAGACCACCGCGCTCGTGGTGCCATCGGTGCTGGCAGCCTCAGGGGCCGTGGTGTCCACCTCCACCAAGCCCGACGTCTTGATCGCCACTGCACAAGCCCGGCTCGACAACGGGCCCTGCTTCGTCTACGACCCGAGCGGGACCGTCGAAGTGCCCGCTGGCGTTGAGCGAGCGCGGTGGTCCCCGGTGACGAAGTGCGAACGCTGGGACGACGCCCTTGTGATCGCGGGGCGCCTCGTCTCCTCGGTGCGGCCGGCGGGGCACAGCACCCGTATCGACGGCTTCGACCACTGGACCGAGCGCGCTCAGACGCTGTTGGCCCCGCTGCTACACGCCGCGGCTCTCGAAGGGGTGGACATGGGCGGCGTGCTGAAGTGGGTGGACCGTCGCGAGGCCTCGCACGCGATGGCCATTCTCGAGCACGCCGGCTTGGAGGCACCGGCGGACCAGCTTGCCGGGATTGCCGTCACCGAAGGGCGCGAGCAGAGCAGTATCTGGTCGACCGCGTCAGGAGTGCTCGGTGCGTACCGCAGTGAGGCCGCGCTCGCCACGACGGTCGTGCCTGACTTCGACGCGCGATCTTTCTGCGACTCCGCCGGAGCCCTCTACATCTGTGCGACCGGCAGCCGCCAAGCGCTTGCCGCTCCGCTGGTCGTGAGCTTGCTCAGTGAGATCCGCGACGCCGCTTACGCCCGTGCCGCAGAACGCGTCACTCACCAGCCAACGAGCCCAGTGCCGGCCCCGGATCGGTTTCCGCCGCTGGTGCTTGCCCTTGACGAGGTCGCGAACATCGCCCCCCTCCCGGACCTGCCGTCGATAGTCAGTGAGGGCGGCAGCCAGGGAGTGGTTACGCTCGCCTGCCTCCAGGATCTGTCCCAGGCACGTTCGCGGTGGGGACGGACCGCGGAGGGTTTCTTCTCACTGTTCGGGACCACGGTGGTGCTCCCCGGTATCGGCGACGTGCAAACCCTCGAGACGCTCTCGATGCTCGCAGGCGAACGTGAGGTTCAGACGCGGTCGATCAGTGCGCCCGCGGCACCGTCGGGGGCGGGGGTGGCACGTGCCTTTGCCAAGCGCCTGGTTCTCGGACCGGGAGCACGGCCGGTAGACCGCACACCAACCGTGACCACCTCGGCGGTGCCGCGGCGGCGCCTGCCTCCCGATGTAGCTGCGCGTGGCGAGCCAGGCACGGCTTTGATGGTGGACGAGCGCAACCAGATGAGCCGGATCAGACTGACGCCTTGCTACAACAGCAGGCCCTGGTGCTGGACGGTCAATCGGGCCGGGCTCGGGCGTGAGGCTGGCCACCGGCCCCCCGTATCCCGCTCCGACCCGGGTATCGAACTGGGTCGCGCTGAGACACTGCTCAGGCGCGCCGGCTCTACGCCGGCCTCTACGCGGCCGCACCCGGTCTCTACGCGGCTGCACCCGGTCTCTACGCGGGTGAAGGCGTCGGGCAGAACCGAACATATGTTCGCTAATCTCGGGGGGTGACCCTCTCCGGCTCGCGCAAGACCACCCTAAGTGGTCCTGACAACGGTATTCCTGGTGGAATTGTCGGAGTCCTCGCCGCACGAGTCAGGCCGACCTCCGCTCGACGGGACCGGCTGCTCCCCCTGCTGGCCCCGCTGGCTCCACTGTTCCCCGGCGAGGGACTGCAAAGAGGCACAGTCGTGCTGGTCGACGTCGTCGACCGAGCGCACGACCGTCCGGACGGCGAGTCAAGCGGGCCCGATGCTGGTGGGGCCACCACCTTGGCGTTCGCCTTGCTCGCCGCAGCCTCGGCCACCGGGTCGTGGTGCGCGGCTGTGGGTACCGCCGACCCCGGAGTCCTGTCGATGGCCGAGCTCGGGATCGACCTCGGCCGTCTGGCCATCGTCCCGTCGCTCAACGAGCCAGGGGCTGCGCTGTCCCGCCCGGGACGGACCTGGCCAGAGGTGACTGCTGCCCTGATCGACGGTATGGACGCCGTGCTGGCGCGCCCGCCCAGCCAAGCGCGACCTCAGGTGGCCCGTCACTTGGTAGCACGCGCCCGCGAACGCCAGACGGTGCTGGTCGTGCTGAGCCCACGGCCTTGGTGGCCCGAAGGACCTGACCTCCGCTTAGCGGTGACCACCGGGGTGTGGCACGGGGTGGGAGAAGGTCACGGCCATCTCAGTGGGCGCCGGGTGGAGGTGGTTGCGACCGGCAGGCGTATCGCGACCAAGCCGGTCCGTGCGGCTCTGTGGTTGCCGGCACCGTCGGGTGCCGTGGCCGAGGCTTGAGAGAACTGGCAGCTAGCAGAGGAGATCGTCGGGACTTCGGAGGTCAAGCCTCCGACGGAAGAGGACAGGACAAGACGGAGAAGAAGAGCAACCACTGCAGAGGGCGGAGGAGAAGGTGGGGGGAGAAGAGAAAAGCAATGAATAAGGAGGGCCGGTGATGGAGCGGCTGCTGGTCGTGTGGTGTCCTGAACTGCTCGAACAACAAGAACACGGGCGCGAGGCTCGGGCATTCGCCCGCGTGATGGCTGCGGTAGGCAGGTTCTCCCCCCACATCGACGTGCCGCGGCCCGGGTTGTGCGCTGTGCCCACCCGAGGGCCCTCCCGATACTTCGGGGGTGACAGTGCCCTGGCCAACCTGGTGGCCCGGGCGCTGACGGGTGTCGAGAGGGACGACTTAAGACCCCAGCAGGTGGAACCGGCAGGGCGTGTGCTCTTTGACGCGGGCGGGTCCGGGCTCGAAAAGACCGACGCCGTAACAGCCGGCGTCGGTGTGGGCGACGGCCTGTTCGCCGCCACACTGGCAGCCCGCAGCGCGCTGAACGACCCCAACCGGGGCCCTGTGGTCGTGGCACCCGGTGGCACCCCCGGCTTCCTTGCCCCCTGGCCGGTCGCGGCCCTCGACCGGCCCGAGCTGGCCGACCTCCTGTGCCGTCTGGGAATCCGCACCCTGGGTGCCTTCGCCGACCTCCCCGCCCGCCACGTGTTGGCCCGCTTCGGTACCGACGGCGCCATCTGCCGCGCGGTGGCCGCCGGGACCGAGGGGGAGCTGCCGGGGTTGCGACTTTACCCTCGCCTCCCCCGCCGTCCTCCGCCGTCTGGGGAAGAGTCGGTGACTCTTGCCGCGCCGGCACGCCAGGAGGGGTTCTTCGGCGGCGTCGCCGGGGCCGAAGCGCGCGCGGCGAAGGCGGTGACGGCTGTGCAGCGGCTCCTCCACCCTGAGGCCGTGGTGCAAGGCCGGCTCCAAGGTGGACGGGGGCCCATCGAACGAGCTCGCCTCGTCCCGTTGAGCACCCGCGGGGACGCGTTCCGGGCGGAAGCGTTTCCGCGGAAACGTCTCCGCCCGGACAGTGACGATAACGACACATATAGAAGCAGAGCGTTTCCGCGGAAACGCTCTGGAGTTGGCACTACCCCCCCAGCCACGACCCCGCCCCCGTGGCCAGGACAGCTCCCTGCACCTTCCCCTGTAATCGTGTTCAGCAGGAAACTGCCGGCCGAGCTTCTCGACGCTGCCGGCCGCCCAGTCGCTGTCACCGGCGGGGGAATCGCCAGCGCTGCTCCGGCACGTCTGTCGGTAGCCGGAGGTCCCTGGTCAGAGGTGGTCGGATGGGCAGGACCCTGGCCCGCCGACGAACGTTGGTGGTCCAAACGAGGCCGCAACCGCCAGGCCCGCGTACAGGTCGTCACCGCCGTTGGCCCCGCGTACCTGCTCGCCCGCCGGCACGGCTGGTGGGTGGAAGGCATCTACGACTGATCGCCTGCAACACAGACCCCACCGAAAGCCCGACCGAGATGAGAACCCCCTACGCGGAGCTCCACTGCCACTCGAACTTCAGCTTCTTAGATGGCGCCTCGCATCCCGAGGAACTCGCAGCCGAGGCGGCACGTCTGGAGCTGGATGCCATGGCCCTCACCGACCATGACGGCTTCTACGGCGTGGTCCGCTTCGCCGAAGCGGCACGGGCGCTGGGTCTGGCGCCGGTCTTCGGCTCAGAGCTCACCCTCTCCGGTTGCTCCTCTCACGTCGGTGACCCCCATGCAGCTTCACCCCGTACCGGCGCGCCCGATCCTCCCGGTATTCATCTGGTCGTCTTGGCGCGCGACCCCGAGGGATACGCGAACCTCAGCCGGGTGATCGCCGAGGCCCACCTTGCGGGTGGCGAGAAGGGCCGCCCGTCGCTCACGCTCGAGACGCTGAGCCGCAACAACGGGAAGGGCACCGGGCACTGGCTGGTTCTGACCGGCTGCCGCAAGGGATCCGTCCCCAGCGCCCTCACGACCGCGGGCCCCTCTGCTGCCGCACGCGAGCTCGACCGGCTCATCTGCGCCTTTGGCAGCGAGAACGTGGCCGTGGAGCTGTGGGACCACGGCGATCCCGTGGACACGGCACGCAACGACGCCCTGGCGGAGATCGCGTGCAGAGCCGGAGTCGATTTCATCGCTACCAACAACGTCCACTACGCCAACTCCTCACGGCGCCCACTGGCCGCCACGCTCGCAGCAGTGCGGGCCAGGCGCCCGCTGGCCGAGCTCGAGGGCTGGCTGCCAGCGGCGGCCACCGCCTGCTTGCGCTCAGGCGCTGAACAACAACGCCGCTTCGCCCGCTGGCCGGGGGCTGTGGCCCGCGCCGCTGAGCTCGGGCGGACGTGCACCTTCGACCTCCACCTGGTCGCCCCTGGCCTCCCCGACTGCTGGGTACCGCGCGGGCACACCGAGCAGAGCTGGCTGACGGAGCTCGTAGCCCGCGGCGCCACCGAGCGCTACGGACCGCGCGATGCCGAGCGCGTCCCGGGCGCCTGGGCCCAGATCGACCATGAGCTGGATGTGATCGGCGCTCTCGGATACGCCGGTTACTTCCTCATCGTGTGGGACATCGTCGAGTTCTGCCGCAGCAGCGACATCTACTGCCAGGGCCGCGGTTCGGCCGCCAACTCTGCCGTCTGCTACGCGCTCGGCATCACCCGGGCTGACGCGGTGGGGCTGGGGCTCCTGTTCGAACGCTTCTTGTCGCCAGAGCGTGACGGGCCGCCGGACATCGACATCGACATCGAGTCTTCCCGGCGTGAAGAGGTCATGGCCTACGTCTACGAGCGATACGGCCGTCTCTGCGCAGCCCAAGTGGCCAACGTCATCACTTACCGACCTCGCTCCGCGGTGCGTGACGTGGGCAAGGCGCTCGGCTACGCGCCGGATCAGGTCGATGGGTGGGCCAAGTCCCTCGACTACAGGCCCTTCAACAACAAGTTGCTCCCGAACAAGCCCCTCAGCAACGAGGCGGCGATGCCTGCATCGCTCATGCATCTCGCGCATGAGGTCCTCGGGTTCCCGCGGCATCTGGGCCTGCACTCGGGCGGGATGGTGCTCTGCGACAGGCCGGTAGTGGAGGTGTGCCCTGTGGAGTGGGCACGCCGCCGAGGGCGAAGCGTGCTGCAATGGGACAAGGACGACTGCGCGGCCGTGGGCTTGGTGAAATTCGACTTGCTCGGCCTCGGCATGCTCGAGGCCCTGCACCGAACCGTCGACCTCGTGCGGGTAGGTCACGACGTCTTCTTGGACCTGGCGATGCTGCCCCAGGAAGACGCCGTCTACGACATGTTGTGCCGGGCCGACACGGTCGGGGTGTTCCAGGTGGAGAGCCGCGCCCAGATGGCCACCCTGCCCCGGATCCGACCCCGGTGCTTCGCGGACTTGGTGGTGGAGGTGGCGATCATCCGTCCGGGTCCCATCCAAGGTGGCTCGGTCCACCCCTACATCCGTCGCCGCCAGGGCGTAGAGCCTCCCGACCCACCTCACCCTTTGCTCAAGAAGGCTCTCTCCAAGACGTTAGGGGTACCGCTCTTCCAGGAGCAGCTCATGCGGATCGCGATCGACGCTGCAGGCTTCAGCCCTGCCGAGGCCGACGAGCTGCGCCAGGCCATGAGCGCCAAGCGGTCCGGGGCACGCATGGCGCGTCTCAAAGACCGCCTCTTCTCCGGCATGGCCGAGCGGGGGATCAACGGCACGGTGGCCGCAGAGATCTTCGAGAAGCTGGCCGCTTTCGCGAACTTCGGCTTCCCCGAGAGCCACGCGGTCTCCTTCGCCTACCTCGTGTACTCGAGTGCTTGGCTGAAGCTCCACTACCCCGCCGCTCTCTGTGCCGGCCTGCTCAATTCACAACCTATGGGGTTCTGGTCGCCCCAGTCGTTGGTGACCGATGCCCGCCGCCACGGCATCGCCGTACACCGTCCCCACGTCGACCTCTCGCGTGCCGAGGCCACCTTGGAGTGGCAGACCGGCAGCCAGCCAGAACTACGAGAGGTATGGGCACCACAGGCGTCAGGAGCACAGCCGGCAGTCCGGTTGGGGATCTCCTCGGTGCGCTCCATCGGCACCGAGCTCGCAGAGCGGGTCGCCGAGCACCGCCCCTACACGTCGATCGAAGACTTGGTCCGCCGTGCAGGTGTAGGCCGGGTGCAGCTCGAGGCCCTCGCCACCGCCGGCGCCCTCCAAGGGTTGCCGGCGCGCGAGGGTCCCAGGTCGCTCGGAGCTGTGCCGGACGTTCCCGCGCAAACCTCACTCCCCCCCTCGGAGGTTCCCGTGGAAACGTCACTCGCAAGATCCGCCGACACGCGACGGCGCGCCCTGTGGGCGGCGGGACCTGTCTCCGAGGCCACGCCGGAGCGCCTATCGGGCCTCGTCGTAGGAGAGCCAGCTCCGCGGTTGCCCGCTCTCACTCCTCTCGAGGAGACGGCAGCCGACGTCTGGGCCACCGGGCTCACCGTAGGGACAGGCGCCGTCGAGCTGGCCCGAGCGCATCTCGACTCCCTCGGAGTCGTACCCGCCGACCGACTTCTCGACGCCAAGACCGACGTCCGGGTGCTGGTGGGTGGCGTGGTGACTCATCGCCAGCACCCCGAGAGCGCCAAGGGGACCGTGTTCTTGAACCTCGAGGACGAGACGGGCATGGTCAACGTGATCTGCTCGCCAGGTGCCTGGGAACGCTGGCGCCACATAGCCCGCCACTCACCAGCCCTGCTCGTGCGTGGTCGGCTCGAGCGCACAGAAGGCGCCGTGAGCGTGGTGGCCGAGAAGATCACTTCCCTCGACCTCGGAGCTCCAATTCCCACGTCGCGTGACTTTCGCTGAACTTCCAGCCCCGGTGGCAGCAGCTGCCTCAAGCGCGCGGGCCTCCATGCCGAGAAGTGGTCATGGCGATGTGCAACGGGTGCCTCGTCCTGCACTCCGACGGGGAAGTCGCCTATTGCTCCGAGGAGCTCGACGGCAACAGCTGCGCAGGCTACGGAGAGCCACACCTCGCCGGAGTGATGGCATGCCGCATCACCCCGCGCGGCACGCGTTGTGCTCGCTGTGACAACGCCATGCGCCGCCGGCTCGCTCTCGCACCTCCATTCGTCCCGCCGATTCTGCGCGTCCCAGTCAACTGACCGCGACGAACGGAGCTCCTTCGAGCACCGCCTTCTGCGAGCATCAGCTCGCTTGCCGGCAGAGGTGCGCTGGCGGGGGAGGGCTCGAACCTCCAACATCCGGCTCCAAAGGCCGACGTTCTGCC
>Ga0181536_10002942_pt1 | contig 18827 bp, 18 predicted proteins | sample PEATcosm2014_Bin_41_FD_121105 | JGI IMG/M metagenome (GOLD analysis project Ga0181536, IMG submission 121105) | Peatland microbial communities from MTU Mesocosm Facility, Houghton, MI, USA - PEATcosm2014_Bin17_60_metaG | ecosystem: Environmental > Terrestrial > Soil > Wetlands > Peat | place...
CAACTTGGCGAGGTCCTCTTCCAGTCGGCTTGGCCGGGGTCAAAGGCCCAACATCCGACTCAATGAGACCAAGGCCGGCAAAGGGTAAAGACTTGGAAACCTTATCTCCGACGGGCTCCTAGGCAATCCGCCTGCACCAGTCGACTTCGGGCGGCGGATTTTCCTTTCGCCACATCCAGCATGGCCCGGGACGAATCCACTCCCACTCCCGAGGTTGCCCCCGCGGCCATGAGCCACGCCAACCATCGGCCGGTGCCGCAAGCCAAATCGAGCACTCGTTTTCCCTTCAGTGGGGGAATCATGAGTTGAAGTTGACGTTCTTCCAGGGCAAGGAGAGGGTTTGGGTCACGGTCATAGGTCGGAGCCCACCGTTCATAGCCTTCCTCGACCGAGATGCAGTTTCTGTCCATAGAGGGTTCTACCATTTGCCAGAGCCTTCACCGGGCGATACCCGGGTGAATTCGTCCGAAGTTGAACTCACAAGCTTTCAGCCTTGGGCTTGCGCAGGTCGATCATTCGCTGCGCCCATCTCAATTCCCAAGGCGCAGAGTAAACTCCTAGTCGGTAGCGCCAGCGGCTGAGCGTTTTCAGAACCCACCGCCCCCAATCCGGAAGGCGGATGTCCTGCACGGTGGGCCAACGCGAGGAAACCACTAATTCAAAATTGTCCACCAACTTCTTCGTGCGCGGCCGCAGCCACGGGGTGGAGGGGTCCTTCTGAGTGGCGAAGCGCTGCCACCGGTCCGTGGCCCACTCATCAGGGGTCGCGGGGAAATGCATCTGCTTTTCAACGTTCCCATACATCCGCTCGCGTTGCGGCACCGGCGTATAGTGTTCAACCACGATCTCTGCATCAGGGTTCAGCTTTTTCAATCTGCGAACGAACTTGAAGCAGTCGCGAGTGTCCCCTTCCGGGTCCCGGGGATTGCCGAAGATGACTGAAAACTCCGGAATAATGCCGAAACGCCGTATGCGTGAGGCGAGAGCCAGCGTGTCTTCGACGTGCAGGTCTTTATGCATCTCCCGCAGGGTTTCGTTCGAGCCCGATTCAACGCCGAAGAAAATCATGGCGCAGCCGGAGCGGCGGATGGCTTCCCAGGTTGCGTCCGAGTAGCGCATCATGATGTCGGCGCGCGCCTCGCACCACCATCGCAGGTTCAGAGGCGCCATCCGGTCGACGAGGTCGCGGGCGTGGTCCTCGCGCAGGAAAAAGTTGTTGTCATAGAACTGCACGGCGTCCACGCCATAGGTCGTGGCCAGATGACGCAAGATCGCTTCGGTGCGCGCGGGTGATTCCATCTTCTCGCGGCTTCCGGAAAAAGTAACGACCCCGCAGAAGTTGCACCGGTAGGGACACCCGATACTGGCTTGGTGAACCGCCGTGCGCCGCCCGAGAAAAGTGGGCAGTAGGTATCTCTCCGCTGGAATCCGGTGGTAGGGGTACCAGGGGAAGGCATCAGGCGGTTTCATGGGGCGTTCAGGGTTATGGCAATGCGCCCCGTCTGCATCTTTGCAGGAAAGTCCATGGATACCCTTAAGATCGCGTCCCTCTCGCGTTGCCTCCAGCAGTTGCAAAAGAGTGTTTTCTCCCTGTCCGCGCACCGCCATATCGACGTAGGGAGCATTGAGGACCGCCTCCGTATAGTTGGAGGGAAAATACCCGCCCCAAACAATCGGAATTCCGGGATAGCGCTCCCGGACTTCCCGGCAGCTTTCCGCGGCGCTCACCGTTTGAGGGCCCGGCATCACGGTAACGGCCAGTAGCTCAACGTGCTTTTCACGGATCAGTGCGGAAAGCGTCGCTTTTGGGTTCGGGTCGAGATTGCCGTCAACGATGGCGTATTCCTCGCAGCCTTCCAGAACTGCCGCCATCGACAGAATAGAAAGTGGAAACCGCCGGCTGCGATATTTCGTTGCCTTCGGATTGTAGAGAATGATCATGTGCAGCTCGGAGCTGTCTCCGGTCCCATCATCTTGGCGTCGACGTTTGGCTTGGGCAGCTTGACCAGATTCTTCAAGGTACGATTGAGCCACACCTCGACCGGAAATTTGTAGACGTCGTGATCCAGCCGCCAACGGGCTGGATAAGCAGTCAAATGGCGAATGCCCTGCGCGATCCACCCCGGGCCGGTGGCGGCAATCGGAGCGCGGTCAAAAGCAATCCGAAGGTAATCCCGCATGGTCTGGACCCGCTGGTGATCCTTGCCCTTCAGCCATGGCAGAGTCGTATAGCGCGGGAAGTAGTCGACCCAACCCTCCAGCGAGGTGGGAATTTCTATTCCGATCTCCTTGGCCCGATGAAAAATCGGGGAGCCCGGATAGGGAGTGAAAATGTTGGTCCAGAATTCCGCCCCCGGGAAACGCCGGCAGACATCCATCATAAAGTTGATCGTTTCGCGGCGTTCCTTTGCACCTTCCCCCGGATAGCCAAAAATGATATTGAACGAAGGGATGATTCCGGCCTTGATGCATCGTTCCGTGGATTGGTAAATGTCTCCCAGGTCCTGAAACCCTTTGTTCATAAGCTTCATGACTTTCGGAGAGGCGGTCTCGATGCCCTGGCAGATCTGGTGCATCCCGGAGCGGCGCAGAAGGGCAAGCTGATCGATGGTCAGGCGGGCGGTCAGGTTGGTGGTCGCCTGGATGCTCCACTTGAAGGTGCCGCCGGCGCGGACCAACCCCTCCGCAATCCTAAGCGCTCGGTCGAGGTCGACCAGGAAGTTGTCATCTGCCATCCAGAGCAGCTCGAGCCGGTAGCGCCGCGTGAGGTCGATGGTCTCCTCGACCACCTGTTCGGGCGGCAAACAGTTCCACTTCCGGCCGTATACCCCCGCGTTGGTGCAATACGAACAATCGAAGGGACAGGCGAGGCTGGAAACATACATGGCCCAGCGCCGGCCGCAAACGCGCTCATAGGCGTCAAAGTCGGCCAGGTGGTAAGCCTTGGCGGGCATCTGGTCAAGGGTCTTCAGTCCGCGCTCGGAGGTGAAGCGGATTTTCCCGCCCTGCTTGAAGCCAATCCCCTTCACATCATCGAGCGGCGCATCGTCTCGCAGGCGCTCGATGATTTCCAGGGTGCTTTCTTCACCCTGCCCCCGCACGATGATATCGACGTATTCCGCTTCGAGCGTCTGAGTGGGAAGCAACGAAGGGTGCCAGCCCCCCAGAATGACGGGGAAATCCGGGTTCCATTTCTTGACCGCTTTGGCTGCGTCGACCGCGTCCTTGATCATGGGCCCCGTCACTACTGAAATCCCCAAGCAAAGAGCGTCTTTCACCTCGTCGAGTATGCGCTGCTTGTAGTCCGCATGGATGGTTGCGTCGATGATGCGGACTTCATATCCGGCCTGGAGCAGAGGGGTGGAAATGGCCAGAAGGCCAAGTGGAGCCGTGGCCTCGATGCTCGAAAAGGATGGAACAAAGAAGACGACCTTCTTCGGTTTTTTCACGCCCGCTCCCCCGTGTTAATGGTGTTCCGTCTCGAACCTCATCAGTATGAGCAAGGCGCTGTGTGAGATTGTCAAGGGCATGTCACGGGACTGCAAAAACCCAACCCCTTGGCACGTTTTCCGATACCCGGAATTGTTTACAAATGAGTGACAGGGTTCTGACACATCCCGACGGCAATTCGGCGAAGCTTATCTGCCAGGGGCCGGGCAATTCGAGAGTTGGCATAAATGGCCTCTCCCCACGTCGCCACGAGGATTGAGGGGATGAACTCACAAATCAGCTCAGGAGACTAGATGTGAGAAAACCCAATTTCTTCATTGTCGGGGCGCCCAGGTGCGGCACGACGTCGCTATGGACCTATCTGAAAGGTCATCCCGATGTCTTTATGTCGGCTGAGAAGGAACTCTACTTCTTCGACTCCGACCTCTGGGAGTGGAAAAAACCGGCGCCCTCGCCGGGGGAATACCTGAGTCATTTCTCCGAGGCTGCTGGCCAGAAGATAGTAGGCGAGGCGTCCCCGAGTTACCTCCGCTCGCAACGTGCGGCAAAGGGAATCAAAGCTTTTAGTCCCGGGGCACAGATCATCATCATGCTGAGGAATCCCCTGGACGTGATGCACTCGCTTCATAGCTCGGCTATTGACGGCTTTGAATTGATCCGTGACTTGGAAGCGGCATTGGAAGCCGACGCGGGGCGAACCGGTCGAGAGCGTATAGGTTATCGAGAGTTCACAGACTTCCCCGAGCAGGTTCAGAGGTATCTCGACCTCTTCGGGCGTGAAAATGTGCACACGATTATTTTCGACGATTTGAGGGAAAAATCTGCCGCCGTTTGCCAGAGCGTCCTGCGATTTCTAGAGATTCGCTCTGACTTTGCCGCAGAATTCCCCTGGATTAACTCGAATAAGCGTGTCCGGAACATGCGCCTGCAGACGATTCTGCGGCGCCCCCCCAAGGGCCTCCGCGCAATCAGTCGCGTCTTGGTGCCCCAGTGGCTACGGCCTCGAGTGCAGCAGGTTCTCCTGAACTCAAACCTGGTGGTCAGATCCAAGTCACCAATGGACCCGAAGTTAAGAAGGCAACTGCAAAGGGAATTTGAGCCCAAGGTAGAACAACTCAGCAAGCTACTTGGTCGCGATTTGTCAGGTTGGTGCGAACCTAGGGGGGAAGAGCGCGGGTTAGCAACGGTTGAGCACCGGAGAAATGATCGCGAGGCCGAGATAGGGTGGGGCCAAATGAGACGCTGACTGTCATAGACTCCTGGCCGCTTAGCGGGGTTAAGCAACCTGGGGCCGGGAGTAGCATGTTTTGGTCGTGGAACAAGGGTGGTGGATTGTGGTTAAGAGCGTTTTCAATTGGTTGTCGTGCCGGGGGATTGGTCTGGATCAAGACGTCCACACGCCGCTTCACTCGCACCACATCGTAACAGGTGCTCACTGCGTAGTTTCGACGAACTCCCAGGCTATTTTGGAGGCTGCCGGAAGCTTCTTTCGACAGGCAGTCGAACCCCAATCGCCACCTACCTTATCCTTACATTTCTGGGTCGATCCCGCCGCGCAGAATTCCCGGCCCTGGCCGCAACCCTTTTTTCGAGGGTTGGGGCATCTGGCCTATGCAGGTTTCGATAGTGAGAACTCACTACTTCTCGACCTTCGCCGACGCAGTGTCCTCGGCCGATTCTCTCCGGCGATGGCCCAGGACGCTGACTATTGGCAAAGAGTCATACTTCCCACACTCGTCGGCCTGGCGAGCGACGCCCTCGGCGTCACGGTGATTCACTCCGCATGTGTGGAGCGAAACGGAGTAGGACTTCTTCTGGCAGGTGAATCCGGGGCAGGTAAGTCAACTCTCTCACTGGCCATGGCCCAATGTGGCTTCGCCTTCTTGTCGGACGACTGGACCTATCTCTCTCATGCTGGCGGCCAACTGGTTGCCTGGGGATTGGTCACACCCTTGAAATTGCTCCCCCATGCTGCGAAGTACTTTCCAGAACTGCGAAGCCGGGAGCCAGATGTGTCGCTCAACGGTGAAAGGGCCTATGAGGTCGACCCGGAGCAGGTGTTTGGCGTCCGCCGCTCTCTGCGCTGTGAGCCGCATTGGCTGGTTTTCCTTGAACGTCAGGACAAACCAGGGCACACCTTCGTCAGGATGCCGCCCCAAGCAGCCGCGATGCGGTTGGGGTCTGCTCTGGAACGATTGCCGCGTGAGTTGTCGCGGCTCCGCGAAACACAAAAGACAACCATTCGGAGTCTGGTGGAGCGCGAGTGCTGGGTCTTTCGGTATGGTGAAAATCCGGGGGCCGTTGCCCAGGCACTCGACCGATTCTGCGCAGTCTCTCGGCCCAAGGTGCGGAGGCGTATCGCTGCCAAGCACCGGCCACTTTTTGTGCGAAGAGCAGCAAGTCTGATAAGACGCTTCACTCCCACTCCGCTCGTCGCCGATCTCGGTGCTGGGGAGTGCGCCATCCGACTGGAAGCCAATAGCCCAACCATTCTTCGGCTGGTGGGGAATGCCCTCAATCGGGACCAACGAAATCAGCCGAGCCCCCCAAGGTTCTTATGGCGGCTCATCAGCGATCATGATGCCGGGGTGCACCTACCCCCGTCGGGTTTCTCGAGTGTCTCAGCCGACGGCATGCAAGTCGTGAACATGGGGCAGCGCGGTTTCATGGCCATGGATGCGGATGCGCGCTGTGCCGTGGGATTCCTGGCGAAAGAGCTTTTGAGAGATGGGCAGCGTTTCGAGAAGCTCGTTCTGGCCCGCCTTCTCTCCCTGACGGCAATGGCAATTCGTTGGAAGCCTGGCCAATCACCTAACGGGAAGGATGAGTGTCCCGGTCTGGTGGAGTCGACAAGATGAATCGTGCCCTGATCCAATGCGTCGTTGAATCTCTTCGTGTTACCGGTCCGCTCGAAGAGTCTCTTGCACGCCTGAAACCCTTCAGTGAACGGGACTGGCAACGGGTGCTCACTTGGCTTGATGAAAGCGGACTGGGGCTATACCTCCTGAAGCAATTACGCGACTCGAATTCGCTCGACGCGCTTCCCGCGGAGATTCGAACACAGCTCCAGCAGAATCTAGCCACCAACCGGCGCCGGCTCTCCATAATGAAAGAGGAGTTTGACTCCCTCAATCGTCACTTCACCGCAGCCGGCGTGGATTATGTTGTCTTGAAGGGTTTTGCCCTCATCCCGGAGTTTTGTCCCGATGCGGTTCTGCGGAGCCAATACGATTATGACTTTCTCGTGCACCGAGAGTCAGCCAGTGCCGCGCGGCAGGTTCTGGAAGCGCGCGGTTATTCTCTAAAGACCAAGAATCCTGGTTTCGAGAAGGAGGACGAGTCGCATTTCACCGCTCAGGCACTGACTATTCCCTCCTCTGACCAGAATTTCTATAGCCCGAACATTCCTCGCGCTGTGGAATTACATCTCGGCCTGTGGGAACCCATCCGGGACATGATCAAGGTAGGGACGCCAAAAGATGCGCTCAACCGAAAACGCCTTTCGAATTGGGAGAGCTTACGCTTCCCGGTGCTGGCAGAAGACGACTCCCTGATCTTTCAAGTGTTGCACGCCTTTCAGCACCTTCTCAGTTATTGGTGCAGGCCGTCATGTTTTCTCGAAATCGCGCACTTCCTGGCGAGGCGGCAAGGCGACATGGAGTTTTGGGAACGATTCCGGCTCCGGGTGGACGGTCACAGATCCTTGCCCCAGATGGTTGGGTTGGTTTTCTCGATGGCGGAAATCCTCTTTCACGCTCCGCTTCCACCCGAAGTCACTGCGTGGACGACCCGAACCCTCCCCCCCACTCTCTCCTTTTGGGTCAAGCGCCATGGACGAGAATGGGCTCTTGCACGATTTCCCGGCAGCAAACTCAGCCTATTTGTTCACCGCGCGTTCATTGAGGATCCGGAAATATGGAAAGAGATCGAGCGGAGTCGATTATTCCCCTTCCACCGAGCCCCCAAGGTTGTCGAGCCCCGCGACCAAGGCCACGCTTCACATTGGCGAGCGAGATGGGACCAAGGCCGTTTCGTTTGGTCGCGCCTGAAGTTTCACGTGGGTGGTTTGTTGACCTATTTCATGGAATTGCCTGCTTGGAAGAAGAACTTGCAGCAGGTTGAACGGATTGAAAACCGGCACCGAGCGCGCCAAGGCTTAAAACCGGCTTGACCCGAAGAAAGGTGGCCGAACCAGAAACACGGCACGCCCGCAGGTAAGTAACGGTCTATAAACATTGCCAACGTGCTGGGATGGCTCATGGTGTTGGCCTGGGGAACATTGCTCCTGCGAAAAGTAGAAGTGGAGGGAGCCCAGCTCAGACAATTGTTCGGCCGGGGCTATGAAGCCTACCAACAGACAACGGCCAAACTGCTACCCAGCATTTACTGAATTCAATCCGAACCACCAGAGAAGCACTGAAGACATACGCCGGATAGACAAAAGCACTTCACTCAAAGGCGCAAAGCCGCACAAGGCGCAAAGAAAGAAGTCGTTTTCCCTTGCGATTCTCTGCACCTTGGCGGCTTTGCGATCGATCGTTCTTTTCCCCACATTCTGGAGCTATAGGGGACTTCCGAAGCTTCAGTGGAGCAAATTCAAAGTGTTGCTGCCGTCATCCACGAAGACAACTCCCACCCACGGATCGAAAACCAATCCAAACAGCGTGCCGTTTCCGGGAGGGGGACCACCGGTGTTGTCCAGCAGCTTCTTGGCGATCTGGTGTCCATGCGGAGTGATCTCGGTAATGTAGCCATCGTCCCCATTGACGGTCAGAATATGTTGGTTGGGAGCCACGACGAGCCCGAGGGGATCGTTCAGGCTGCCTCCCGACGTAAGCGTCACGCCGATGTCTGCCGAATTCGTGCGCCCGAGCGCGTGGGGGATCACCGCGATCCGATTGTTCAGGCTATCGGCAACGTAGAGCACGCGAGCGTTCTCCTGCCCGGCACTCTCACCATCGCTGTCTTGATCACCGTTCCATGCCGGACTGAGGCCGACTCCGGTCGGTCCGATCACGAGCGCGGCCGGGTCCGTGCGTTCGGGGAAACCCGACCCCACCACGGTCATGGACTCAATCCAGGGCATGCTCTTGGAAGAAACCCCAAGATCAATCCGCAGCACGGTGCCCTGGTTCACAACGCTTCCCCCGGCCGCAACCGTACCATTCAGCACATTCGTGACGAACAGTTTTGCCTCGTGATCCGTTTCGTCCGCGGTCATGTCCCAAGGGCCGTTGATGAGTGAGCCGAAAAATGTCTCGACAGGGGTGCCCGCACTGTTGAGAACAATCAGGCACCCGGCTCCGATGGTGTCCGGCATGCCATCGGTGGTCGGGAGGCTGCCGACGATGACCCATCCGCTGCGCAGGACGACCAGAGCCGTTGTCAGACCGACTCCGCCAGGGCATGGACCGGGCAGGGTTGCGGGGTTAATCTGGGCAAAAAGGCTAACGGACCCGTTCGGCGCCACTTCCACAATGGTGGTACCCGTGCCCTGCAAGTTCGAACTGGCGTTGAAGTTGCTTACCAGAAAGTCACCTTCATACAGATTGCCGGTAGTACGCTCCACCCTGGCGAGACCGTAGGGGTTGATGTCACCATTCGATGGCACCGTCGAACCTATGGTGTTGATGGCGGTGAGACCTTGCAGAATTGAGCCATCATCAACCGCGAAAGCACAAACACCTGGCAAGACAAAAGCCAGGACACCCACTAAGCTAAGCACACGAAAAGCGATATTTCGCTTTGTCATCTCATCCTCCTTTGTCAAGACTAGAGTCCTCACGGCGCGTTCCCCTGCCGGGTGGCCATCCATCACCGGCGCAGCGCCGAATAATTCGAGGCGCCGTTTTGGAAGGAAGCCCATCTTGTGCCTCCTATTCGGCGGGGGCCCGAGTGCAGGCGCTGGTCTCCAAACACGTTTCTACCGTTGGACTTCAAAAGGTTACTTCAGGTGTCGAGGGGATATGTCAGGATATTGTCAAAAGCCTGCAAGGATTGTGTTCTGCGGGTGGTCATGCGAAGCGCGTGCATAATCGTCTTGGGATATGCGCGACCAAGGCTGCAAGTCCATACGGTAGCGCTTTGAGACGGCAAACACGGGCGTCGCGAAATTGAGACGCGAGAATCTGGCTTCACTTAGCAAGTCTCTCCCCGGGTATAATCTTTACCAGGCCAAAAAAGGAGGGCGTAACTGCGTTCACATTACCGAGCACAAGTCCCCGGAGCTTCCGGCCCTCCAATATGCATAAAAAGGACCTATATCATCCAGCTTGTCACACACGCCCGGCGCTTCGTTTCTAACAACAAACCGAAAGCACGACGCAGAAGGCGGCTCACACGGGCGAGTGGATCGGAAACGGAAATCGGCCTGGTCATATAGTCATCCGTCCCCACCATAAATCCTATGGCACGACGTTGTTCATCCGCGTCGGCCGTCAGCATCAGGATGGGATTAAACGCCCTCCTGACGTCGCGCCGTAGTCGCGGTCAGACCACCTGCCCCTTCATGGAATCCTTAGGCACATCGCTCACCTTCTACGCCACGTCGGGTATTGCCACCATCCTTTTCTGAGAAACTGCCCTGCAAGTCGCAAGCCAGGCGACTTGACTGCCATCCGACCCTCCCTCTCCTCGCCCAGATAGAGATTATTCCAAACGGTCATTCCACCAAAGCGGTTCTGCGCACCGATCGACGGGCAGATGCGACCCTTCTGGGCCACGTGGGCCCTCCGAGCCTACATTTTGTCCGGGCTCTTGAGGCTCACCTGCACATAGCGACCCGCACCCGCCACTGCCGCGGTCTTTTTGTCTGACGCTCCAAATCCCTCTTCAGCTTTCTGAGTATCTTCGGGAGTGTCAGGGATGTTCGGGATATCCACAATGCAGTGCTTCGAACAGTTCTTATGTTACTCTTCCAGCGCTGCCGTGTCCTGATCTTGGCAAAGTGCCAGTGGCTACGGGATTCGGCGACTGCCTGCCTGTGCAAGTCCTTCGCGCTAAACGCCATAACCCGGCAGACTCAAAAAGTGTTGGATTCTCTGCGGCCGATTTGGCATGATGAAAGGCCAACACCATGGGCAAAGAGAACCGCGACGAATCGGACAAGCCAGTGGAAGCCGCAGGGACCTCTGGCATCGAGGCCCACGGCCCCCCTCCATCGCTGATAATTCTTACCATTGACGACGACCCTGGAATGCTCAGGTTTTACGAAGCCGCACTAGGCGACGAGGATGTGCACGTTACGAGTTCAACGGACCCACTTCATGTTCATGGAGTGGAGTTGGCGGAAACCCTCAGGCCTGATTTGATCTTGCTGGACCTCACGATGCCCGGTATTGATGGAATGGAAGCCTTGCGGCGAATTTGCCTCCATGATCCGGAGACACGGGTGGTCATGATAACGGGGGATTATTCCATCGAGTCTGCCGTTAAAGCCATTCAGGCGGGGGCTACGGATTATGTTTGCAAGCCCATCACCCCGGAGAAAGTCCGCAGAATCATTCAGGGATGAAAACTCGGCTCTGCTACCGTTCCATTTCGACGCCTCTGGTCTCGCGTCTGCAGTTTCGGTTTTGCAGCTCACTGGCCACGACGATAAACCGGCGCTCCGAGTGCTGGTCATCGCGTCGGCCGCAGCGGAAGCCGTGATCGGAGCACGTATCGAGCTAGAACGTCAACCCGCAGTGCGGCCCCTCAAGAGCCGCACCGCGGGCGGATCAGGCGAATGGAAAGTTGCTCTATGGCCGGTTGCCGCTACGGCTTCGGCTTATGGCGGGTCGCAGCGAAAACAGGGCTTCTACAACTTCCGGCAGTTGGCCGCCGTTTCTTCCATCGCGGGCTCGGCCCTGAGGCGGTTCGCTTGGATCAAAGCTGGACAGGCTTCGGCGCGAGACCCAAGATCGATCCCGTCAAAACCGGTCGATCAACAATCCTTGAAGCGCGCGTGAGAGGTTGCGGTTCTGCTGCGCCGTCTTGATATGCGCCCCAGTCACCCGGCCCAGCAGTAAGGGTGCCTGCCCAAGTAAACCAGACTGTTCCTGCATCAGAATAAACATAAGACAGCGAGATGGCGGGGACGGATAGCTCTCATGGAGGTCACTTCCCTCCGGAACAATGAAGTATTGGCGCAAGAAAGACCCCGGATAACCTGATTCTCCGCATGCGTCGCCGGCTGAGTGGCACGTCAAAACACTCCCAGCAGGGAACTGTATTGACCAGGCCACCTTTCCCTCAGAGCCACTGCTGATGTGCGTTTTGCTATGGCGGCGTCCAATGGGTCGCTATTCTGCTACGCCGCAGGTTTACTCGATGATGAAACTTGGGATGTCACGCTCGTAAGTCTCTACGGCTCAGAAGCCTTCAGTAAATCGTCCTAACGTGCGATACCCAACCTACTGCTTTTCGATCAGTTGCTCTCCCCGTGAAGTAAGTCATTTATTATCAGATACGAATTCACGAATCTCCGAAATGGCAGCGGGAAAGTAGAGGTGTATTCCAGCCTTGCTTCCTGTCTAAACGGTGTATTTACAAGGCGTTGGTGAGCCGTGAGGGAATCGAACCCCCAACCTACTGATTAAGAGGCAACCAAGCTTTTCCCATTCCTTAAGTCTTACTCCATTCTTTCCATACTTTTACATCAATTCAGGGGTTCTGCTTTCGCTCAAGAGCTGGAACCTGTTTTCTTACAGTTACATACGATGAAAATAGCATTCTGCTACGGTTCTGCTACGTTCCCTGACCGAGTGTGTGGAGATGGCGCGGCATGAGACCCGTTCTGCCACGTCCCAGTTTCGCAGCCGCTCCACCCTCCGAATCGGCGCTTGATTTCGGCCGCAACATCGGAGTTGTGGGAGAGTCCGAGCATAGGCTTGCATAGGGGATACAGTGTAACGCGCCACGATCTTTTCCCCCGTCGAAAACGTTTTTTCTCAAATTAACCTCGCTGTCGGGGGAATCGATTTTGACTGGCCCCCTAATTGCGTGCCCTTCGGCCGGGTCGAAGCGAGGCCGGATCGCGTGGGGAACCCTCAGCTAGCCCGCAGCTTTGTAGAACGCTTGACAAAGTGCGGCTTGCGAGCAGTGCACAGGTGAGCCGCATGCGTGGCATTCGCAAGGCCGTCCTGGCACGAAAGCGCTAAACTCCGGGGTCTGGGGGGAGCCCCATAAGCGCTAACGTAAGGCAGAATCCCCGTGCGGACGGACCGTTACCCTCACCCGGGCGACAATCGGCAAGCCTGACCTTAACTTCCAACTTCCCAGATGCCGATTCCCAATCCATTTTGTATGCGCCCCGTGCTGGCTCGGGTTCAATTTCCCTCATATCAGAATTACTGCTGGACCTCGTTGGGCGCAGGGTTTGTATCGACCTCCGGATTTGGCGCTTTCGCAGCAGCGCTGGCTCCGGGCCTCGTCAAGAGGAACAAAGCACGCCCGCTGATCTCCTCGTCGAATTCGGCCCCGCCTCCCTCAAATGCCAGCCTTATCCCTTCCACTTGGTGTTCGGGAGGCACTTTGCCGAGGGCACAGTTCACTTGCAGTGTGGCGTTTTTAGCGAACCCCAACACCGGAAGCAGGCGGATGCGCAGCACAGCCAGGCCCCCTGCAGGCATAGAGCCAGAGAAAATTGGCAAACGCTTGGGGCCGAACTGTGGGGGACCTAATGCCCGGCCTTCGCGCATCAGCGCCCCCGGCGCGATACCGTAGGAATCAAAACTGACGAGTTCGCTCGCTACCCAGACGCCTGTCTCAAGCACCACTCCATCGGTGGACTTGTGGGTGTAAGTCCCCGCCGCCGTGACCGACTTGCTTTGCGGAGCGAACGTGCCTGCCCCGCTCAATTCATAGGTCGAGTCGTCGGCCGACTTCGCCACCGCGGGACAGGCGGAAGAATCATTGGCCTGGCAAAGGAAGCCGGAGCCGATGAAGAAGAGGTAATCACCGTTGTTCCTCTGGGCCCTCGCGGGAATAGCAAAGAGGAATGTGGCCAACGTCATCCCTGCTGTCCAGGCGATCACACTATACAGAGATTCCCGCTGGCTTGACATAAGCACCTCCCCCAACTCGCGCTCGCAACTCCCGGCGCGGTTTGAAACTCCGCCGGCTGCGCGTCCGTAATCAGCGCAGCCGTGCGGAGCCTCAGCGAGAGCGACGAAAGTCGTTGCGTGTTGTCAAAACTGTGGCGGACCGGGAAGCCGCAGGAACCCGTGCAGCACCCAATTACTGTCGATGTACGCGCCCGTAATCCCCCCCGCTGCATTGATCGCCAGAGGGATCGTGCCCTCATAGCTGGCCGCGTCCGCGCCCGCGCCCGGAGCATCGAAGTACGTAAATTTACCATCAGGAGCACGCACGAAGCCGTGGCTAACATCGTTCGAGTCGTAGTATTGGCCCGTGACCACTCCCGCATCATTGTTGGCCTCGGCATAGGTGCCTTGGCCCTGGCTCCCGTCTGTGCCTGCGCCCGGAACGTCGAACTCGGTGATCCTGCCGTCCAGAGCGCGCACGAAGCCGTGAGTCACATCGTCCTCGGACACAAATTGTCCCGTCACCGCCCCCTCTGCGTTGATGCTGGCGGCATAAGTACCTTGGCCCTGGCTCCCGTCTGTGCCTGCGCCCGGAACGTCGAACTCGGTGATCCTGCCGTCCAGAGCGCGCACGAAGCTATGAGCCAGACCCCCGGCGTCAAGGTAGTATCCGGTGACCGCTCCGGCTGGGTTGATGCACGACCCCACGTCGACATGCGTGAACACGCTCCCGGTGGGGTCGAAGTTGGTAAACTTATTATGCGGAGTGCGCACGAAGCCGTGATGGATAGAGTTCGAGTCGAAGTAGTTTCCTGCGATCACCCCCGCTGGGTTGATGTTGAGCGCGAAGGTACCCTGGGGAGAGGTTGTGCCTACGTCCGGATCGTCGAAGGACGTGAACGTGCCGTCGGGAGCGCGCACGAAGCCGTGGCCCAGAGTGTTCTCATCAAAGTAAAATCCCGTGATCGCCCCCTCGCGGTTGTTGGAAAAGGGATAGGTGCCCGAGCCACCATAAACCCCGGCAGGGGTCTGCTTAAAGTAGAGGCCCGGCACAGAGCCCGCGCCTGGAGCGTCGAAGGTGATGAGTCTACCTTCCGGGGTTCGCAGGAAGCCGTGCATCACGTTGTTCGCGTCTGAGTAGACTCCCGCGATCGCCCCCGCCGGGTTGATGTCCACCCCTTGAGTGCCCAAGCCCAAGCCGGGGGTGCTGGCCGCGCCCGGAGCGTCAAATTCGATAATTCTGGGGCTCTGGGCCATGGCGAAGATGCCTGCCCCTGACATGTAGACGGCGAGGCAAAGCACCGCCCACACCGTGGACCTTCTCACATTTCGAAAAGATGACGTAGAATTGAAGTGAAGCCTTTTTAGTGTTTTCATAGCCCTTTTCCTCCCAGCCTCGCGCAGCCGATGCGAAGAGCACCATCCCGCGCGGCAAATATCCTTTCGCTCTGTGTGAATTCAAACAAACATACTCTCTTGCCTTCAGCTAGCAATGCGACAATTGAGATCGAAAACCGTAATGGCAGGTGAACAATTTTTGCGGGGAGCAGGAGGTCACTGGGGGCGAAGAGACAATTCCAAATGGCGCTACCATTAGGCCGCAGACCTTTTGCAAAGGTCGAGCGCGTATGCTATTTTGACCGTTAGATGCAGGTGGGTGACCCAAAGGGGGCCACATGGCACTGCCCTCAGCGCATGAGGTTACAGATCTGCTCCGAGCCTGGAGCGATGGGGACCACACCGCACTCGAGAAGCTGATGCCCTTGGTTTACGACGAACTGCACCGCCTAGCACACCACTACATGAGCGGCGAAAAACCCGGCCACCTCTTGCAGACCACGGCCCTGGTTAACGAGGCCTACCTTCGACTCATCGACGCCAGTCAAGTGAGCTGGCAAAACCGCGCCCATTTCTTCGCGATCTCGGCGCGGTTGATGCGGCGGATTCTGGTGGAGTTCGCACGTTCCCGGCAGCGCCAGAAGCGCGGCGCTGGGATTGCCCCGACGTGCTTGGATGAAGGATTGATGGTTTCTGCGGAATCGGGTGTGGACTTAGTGTCCCTCGACGACGCCCTAAAGGCTCTAGCCGCTATAAACCCCCGGCAGAGCGAGGTGGTGGAATTGCGGTTCTTTGGCGGACTGAGTGTGGAACAAACGGCCGAGGTCCTGAAGGTCTCACCCGAGACCGTGACGCGCGACTGGAAACTGACCAAGACCTGGCTGTTGCGGGCAATGGATGGCGAAAAGCTCGATGAAGCCGGAACAATGGAATCTCGTTAGGGAGTTGTACGACGCGGCGCTACAGCGCGAAGCAAGCGAGCGACTGGAGTTCCTGCGCGCAGCTTGCGCCGGAGACGCGGAACTGTACCATGAAGTCGAATCCTTGCTTGCGTACGAGAAGCCAGCGGAGAAGTTTATTGAAGCTCCCGCCTTGGAGGTGGCTGCCCGGGCGCTGGCCCGAGAGCAGGCTCAGGCCATCCACGAACCCGCGCTAGGCCAGATTATTTCCCACTATCGCCTCATGCAGAAGCTGGGCAGCGGGGGCATGGGTGTGGTGTACAAGGCCCAGGACACCAAGCTCAAGCGCACCGTGGCCTTGAAATTCCTTCCTGAAGAGCTCTCCAAGGACCGACAAGCCCTGGAACGGTTCCAACGTGAAGCGCAAGCGGCCTCTGCCCTCAACCACCCCAACATCTGCACCATTCACGACTTCGATGAATACGAAGGCCAGCCTTTCATCGTGATGGAGTGCCTGGAGGGCCAGACCCTTAAGCGTCACATCCAAGGCAACCCGCTGGAAACCGAGGAGGTGCTGGAGTTGGGCATGCAGATCGCCGACGCGCTGGATGCCGCTCATCGCAAGAACATCATCCACCGCGATATCAAGCCCGCCAACGTTTTTGTCCCTGACCGGGGGCAGGCCAAGATTCTGGACTTCGGCCTGGCCAAGCTGCTGCCGGAGCGGCGGGGGGCAAAGACGGCGGTTGTCTCCGAGGGGGCGACGGCCACAACGCTGGAGGAGGAACACTTGACCAGCCCCGGCGTGGCCGTGGGCACCTTCGCTTACATGTCCCCCGAGCAAGTGCGCGGGCAAGAGCTCGATACCCGCACCGACCTGTTCTCTTTCGGCCTGCTGCTGTACGAAATGGCGACCGGCCAGCAGGCATTCCCGGGAGCCACGCCTGGAATCATCTTCCACGACATACTGGAGCGTATGCCGGTCTCGCCTGCCAAGCTGAACCCCGAGATTCCGCTGCGCCTGGAAGAGGTCATTAACAAGGCCCTGGAGAAGGACCGGGAGGTACGCTGCCAGTCGGCGGCCGAGCTGCGTGCCGACTTGAAGCGCCTGAAACGCGACAGCGAGTCAGGGCGCGCCGTGAGCCAGATGCTTACGGAGCGCCCCAAGCCTCGCTGGGTCAAGGGCCGAACAGCCAAACTTGCCGTCGTCGGTCTGGCCGTCCTGCTCATTGGGGCAGTAGTCGGATGGTGGTTGCTCCTCTCGAAGGCGCCGACGATACCAGGCGCAGCGGTGCACTTCGCCGTGCAAACCCCGCCGGAAACGCCGCTGGACGACAGTGATCCGGGCTTGGCGGTTTCTCCCGATGGGCTGCACATCGTCTCATTAGTAAAAACGCCGACAGGGGGTTATGGGCTATATCTTTACAGCCTGGACGAGTCTGCCGGCAAATTGACCCCGGCGCCCAGCATAGGCACGGTGTCGTTCTTCTCGCCGGATGGACAATGGCTGGCCTTCGTGGCTGCGAAGAAGGTCCAGAAAATGGCGTTATCGGGAGACCAGTTGCTGGATGTTTGCTCGCTCCCCGAGGTCGGGCTCGGCGGTACATGGGCGCGCGATGGCAACATCTATTTTGGAATTATCGGCCGCGGCATCAGCCGTGTTCCGGCGAGCGGCGGTGTGCCGGAGCAGGTCACGAAGCTTGAACCTGGGGAACAACAGCACGACTGGCCACAACTGCTGCCCAACGGCGACGACTTGCTGTTCACCGCAAGAAGGCGGACTCTCGGCGATGCGATTGTTGTTCAGTCGCTCGAGACCGGCAAACGCCGGATCGTGCTCGAGAACGCTTCACGAGGCACCTATATTCCATCCGGACATCTGCTGTTTTTCCGCGCCAATGCACTCTGGGCCGTCCCCTTCGATCCCGAGCGAACGCTCACCATCGGTCCCGAGTTCATCCTCCCCTACCATGTTTTCACCGACGACAGCTCGTTTTGGTTCAACCCCGAATTTGCGGTTTCTCCGGCTGGTACTCTGGTTTACGTTGCGGCTCGGGACAACAAGTACTCGGTGGTACTGGTTGACAGGGCAGGCGCAGTGCGACCCCTGGCACTTCCAGGAGGCGACTACTGGGACCCACGGCTTTCGCCGGATGGCAGTTTCCTCGCGGCTTCAGTTAAACAAGGCCCCGGAGATTCGCTGTGGCTATATGACCTCGCGCGAGAATCGCCAACCCGACTTACCGCGGCACAGGTCAACGGTATGGCGCCAACGTGGGACGATATGGCGCCAACCTGGAGTCCGGATGGCAAACTGCTGGTGTTCACGCGAGGCCATACATTAGGCGGGACCACCCTGATGTGGATGCCGACCGATGCGAGCGCCGAACCCCAGAAACTTTATGACTTCCCCAAGGGGTTTGTTGGGGCGACGTCATGGTCGCGCGACGCCAAAAGATTGGCCCTCGTAGAGTATGAGTTGGCGGGTGACAAGCTCCAGGTGCGCATGCTGCCGCTGCTTTATACCCCTGCATCTGCGGTGCGCACGCCTGTTTTGCAGGCCGCGGGTGAGCCAGTGACCCTCGCCGATGCGTCCGGGCAGGCGTGGCAGGCCATGTTGTCACCGGACGCGCGCTGGATTGCCTATACATCCGACGAATCCGGTCGGAGCGAAGTCTACGTACGATCCGCCGAACCGGGGGGAGGACGATGGCAGGTTTCCTCCGACGGCGGCCTTCAGCCTCACTGGTCGGCGAACGGCAAAGAGCTGTATTACCGGAACGGCGACAAGATGATGGTTTCGAGCGTGGTGACTCAACCGGCCTTTTCGTCCGGCAAGCCGCGCGTATTGTTCGAGGGCTCATTCATAATGGGCGGTGCCGTCAACGACTACGACCTCACGCCGGACGGCGGCGAATTCCTCATGCTGCGTGACGATTCTCCCCACCGAGGTCTTACTGAGTACAAGGCAGTTGTCAACTGGTTCCAAGAGCCCAAGAATCGCGATTGAGCGATGGTAAGGTATTCCTGAGATGGTGGAAAGATCGTTTGCCGCGAGCCGTGGTTAATCCGGGTGAGGTCGCGACTCCATTGCGGTCAAGATTCAGGGGTCCAG
>Ga0181536_10002943_pt1 | contig 18820 bp, 11 predicted proteins | sample PEATcosm2014_Bin_41_FD_121105 | JGI IMG/M metagenome (GOLD analysis project Ga0181536, IMG submission 121105) | Peatland microbial communities from MTU Mesocosm Facility, Houghton, MI, USA - PEATcosm2014_Bin17_60_metaG | ecosystem: Environmental > Terrestrial > Soil > Wetlands > Peat | place...
ACCGCCAGTGCCCAAAGCCAGCGAGAATAGTCCCGTTCGTCGTGATAAGAATCGGCACCGGTACGGACTGGTCCTTCAGTCGGGCGTCGTCGTCGAACTCGTCTATTTCACCGGTCCAGCCGATTTCTTCCAGCGCGGGATGCAGCCGCAGTTGTTCTGGGGAACGAACAACCGGACGCCCTTCCAACCGACTCATCGCGGTCGGATTGAAAGACTGCGGCGGGACCGCCGAGATAACCTCTACAGCGCTCGAACTGCGAATGGCGCCAAGGCTTCCAGATGGAGTGGTTCTTCCAGATTGACTCCTCTGAGGCGCACCTATACCAAATAGAGGGGCATCTACTGGCGCTGGAAGGCGAACTCCGGCGCTAGATTTTTGCACCCAATTGCACCCAAGTTTTCTGGAAGGATTACGCTAAGTGATTGAAATCATGGTGGCCAGGGACGGAGTTGAACCGCCGACGCCAGCCTTTTCAGGGCTGTAGTCACCCAAGGCTATCTGCTTGATTCGATTCGCCATAGTTCCAACTTTCAGCACTTTCAGCACCCGATTATTGGACCAACAATGGGACAAGATTTGGGACAGGTCTTTTTGCAAACTCAGACAGTTTCTCGATTGCCCGACGCTGAGCCGAGGGAACAATCTGCGCGTAGATGTCCATCGTGGTCGAAATGCGGGAATGCCGCATCTGTCCCTGGATGGATTTTGGATCGGCGCCAGCCTGCACTAGCCAGGTAGCATGGGAAGTACGCAGGCAGCGCCAGTTCACAAACCCCAGCCCAATCTTCCGGGCAGCAGGCTTGATGTACCGCTTCAGTACGTTTTGGTCATTCATGGGCCGCCCATCTTTCACCGACTGAAATACCAGATCATCGGGACCGTCAGACTTGACCAACTTGTATTGTCGAGTTGCACTACCCGCCCTTATCCCGACGGTGAGTGATTTGAGGCGGATGAGGCGGGCGATTACTTCAGGCGAGACGCCGATGGTGGCCGCACTCGCCGGTGTCTTGGGTGCTGCCCAGTCGCCGCGACAATAACGCTGTTCGACAGAGATGGCGTCAGCGTGAATGCAATGCCACTTCAGCCCAATCAATTCGCTGACTCGCAGCCCGCTCCACACAGCAACGTACAACATCGTAGCGTAGGGTTCGGGCACGAGATTGACAAGTTGGTTAAACTCCTCAGGCGATAACACCGGTTTCGCCCGCCTGCTCATTTTGTCCGGCGGTAGTTGCAATCCTTCCACCGGATTCTTGACCAGGAAGCCGTAGGTCACTGCCGACACGAGAATGGACGAAAGCACGTCCCGAATCTTATCCCGGGATTCATGCGAGAGTTTGGACGTGGCCATGCCCGAAAAATACTTCTGAATCGTCAGTGGTGTGAGGTCCCTCAGACATAGATTGCCAAATGTAGGACACAGATAGTTCTCGATTACGCCTCGATACCTATCCCGCGTACTCTTGGCCAGTAGTGGCATGACGGTCGGTTTGTAGGTTCCTTCCACGTATTCGGAAAAGTTGACCGCTGAGCCGACGGTGACCAGACCCTGGTTGACGGATCGCAAAATCTCCGCCGCAATTTTCTTTACTTCACGGTCCGGCATCGAGGCCGGAGCTAGTTTTACTCGTTGACGTTTCCTGGTACGCTCGCCCTCGACAAAAACATCATGCCAGATTCGAACGTACCAGAAGTTGCCGACCATTTCAGGTTCGGGATTCTGAAACCTCCGTTTTGCCATCGATTCAAAGTCCTTTCGATGGCCCGACGCAGGAGTTGCCTCGCCCGCAAGAATACTACGAGTTGTCGGTATCCTCGCGTCGAAAGTATTCATTGACCAACTTCCGCTGTTCCTTCCGGAGAGGGGAAAAGTTCAGGCTGCATCTCCGGAGACGCTGTTTTCTTTGCTTCTGCTTTTACGCTGTGCGGGTGGTTTGGCCACCTTCGCCAGTCTCGACCTTAGAAATGGGCCGTATGAATTTGGAGCACGCGCAAGGTGTTTCGCTTCCCCCGCGACCTTCAACCTCGGCGCAATGCGTGTTGTTGTCCGGCTGACCATTGGGCAAATAATGAGCATGATCGTCATATTAGCCATGAAGGAAGGAATTCCGGGAAGAAGTACTCTTTTCGAAATTTGGCGCTATTTTGCGGATTCAGTACTTTTTCGGCGCTGCGTGATGTGTCGGTGCACTGCGGCTTTGAGTTGATCCAAGCTCATCCCGGCGAAGACGTCAGGGTGTTCCTGTATGAGGATATCCCGCATGTCTTCAAGGAGTTCTTTCGAGAAAAAGGCATCTCTCTGCAAGACCTTTTCCTTTGCCGACCAGACGTTTCCCCGCTTGCGATAATATGGGGCTAGGAAATCGTAGAGTCGCGGGATCACAACCTTCGTGAAGATCGGCCACGCCTGCGAATGTCTCTGTGAGACGAGGCGCTTACGCCGTGTTCTCTTCAACACCAGGTCCAGGAGTCCGAGGGTGGTAAACGCTTTTCTCCATGCGTCGCCCCATGAGGCCACACTATCTTTGCCGCCGGGTACGACCGCCACGCGTTTCTCCCGAGTCTTTTCGTGAATGGCTACAATCCGAATGTCTGGATGAATGCGGCTTGGCTCGGAACCTTCGTCGGTGGGAACAAAATGCTGGAACAGGCTCCATGCACCCAACCTCGGGAAGCTGGTTTCGATCAGCGCGTTCCACGCACACATCTCTGCCGCAATAAGGGTTTTCTCAACGTCTTTCTTTTGCTCGGCTGAAAGAAGGAAATCATCACTCAACAATTTTCTCCAGTGCCCGGTTTGGCGCAGGATCTGGGGTGGAGTGCGCGGACCAAAATGAGTGTCAAAGAACAATGCTGCGTGCGGAAGATCAATACTAATCAGCTTCTTAATCTCAATGTAGTCGATGCCACGTGACTGCAAGCGGTCAAATATCGTGGGTAAATTGTTTTTCAATGTCTCTCTGCCTTCATAGAACCTGACGGCGGTCTTTCGCCGTAGAATACCGCAGACCGCAGGATGCTGGCGCTCATCAAACCCGATCCGAGGGCCGAATCCGTGGTTAGAGCGCAGCGGGGGGACTCCAACGCGTTTGCGCAAGTCCAAATCCACAGCTAAACCGTCAATCTTCGGAAGAGAAAGCGCAAGGGGAAAGCGCGCAGTAGGGTACATATTGTAGAGTACAGTCCACGCCGTTCCCACCTCTTTCCCACTCCGACGGAACGTGCTGTGGAAAGCATTGACTTTGGCGGAAATTCGCCGCATTCTCGCAACAGATGACCCAGAAATCCCAAGTCGAGCTGCCTCTGGATCGCATCGCAAAAGGCTCGGCGCGCGACACGTGCACACCCCTGTCTCCAGGTACGGGCAAATTACTTACAGTATGTACAGTACTCTTCTTGGCTTTCCTTGCCCTTTTTCTTGGCTTTCTTCGCGCTTTTCCTAGGAAAACAGGGAAGCGGAACATGATTCACTTTTGAAGAGTCCTCCCACAATTCTGTACCCGCTGTAATTCTCCGGGTCCCTTCAATCATCCCCGCGGACCCGTGCTGGCCTCTCCCGGCCTAAAGAGGCGAGTGTTCAGGCACCCTCTCTTGCTGGCATTGAAGAATTGTTGTGATTTGCCTAGAAGAACGCACGCCTGTACGTACTGTAATCTAGAGTACAGTACACGTGATTCTCACGTGCTTCTCACCCGATTCTCACCCAGGGATCCTCGGGGGAGCTTCACGTAAGGCTTCTTTCTGGGGTACACAGACCGAAGGGATTGAGACCAGCGGCTGTCACTGTCCCAAAAACAGAGGATTGCGAAGAGTCCGAGTCTCGTGGAGTCTCCTGCGTCGAATTCGTCGGTCGCCAGTCTGGCCGGGGGCTAAGCGGCGTTACTGACTTTTCGTTTTACACCCTGAAGAAGCGTTGCGGGAAGCCGCAGCACGCGAATCCTTGAGTCCTTTTTCGTCTTGACGTGAACCGCGATCCCTTCAGCTTCTGGAAATGGGTCTGAAACTACTTCAAAATCTTCGCCATAGAGCCGAATGCGCCCGGAAGTCGCGTAGCCAAGGTGTTTGACCTTTGCGCAGATTTCTGACACGGAGAGAGATTCGACATTGCGGCTGATCATGACACATTTATTGTACTCCGCAGAACTGAGGGAAAGCGGGCAGCATTCCTCTGGGCAGTGGGCTTCTTGAAAGTAGCCCACTACCTTACCTCTGCCTACTCTCGTATACGATGGTCTCGAATCTGCAAGGGTCGGTCGGCGGCAGTGACCATCACGCAGTGCTGCACTCGTGCTACTGATGCTGCGGAACAGTGACGCTGGTAGTTGCTGCTCCCGGCTTCGGAAGCGATTGAAGCTCGCGCTGAATCCATTGCAGGTTCGTGCTGTTTGGGAAAGCTGCGTTGAACTCCGGCAAAGTTTTGTAGAGCACGACGGTTGTGCCAGCCGGGACGGCCGCTCGCAGCTTTTCTTTGGCCGCATTTGGCGTGTCGGTCTCGAAGAGCAGCTGCTGAAGCCGAAATGTCTTCGCCTTAATCTTTGGCAGCCAATCGACCGGCTCCAGTGCGGCTGCCTTCTTTAAGAACTCCGGTTTCAGGTAATCCGCCCGCTCGTCTTCCGGCACAAACGGAGAGGTTGATATCCAGGTTGGCCAATCGCCCCATGGATCCAGCACATCCAGAACCTTAATGCGCGGATCGACCGCCGATGCGAGGAGCGCAATACTGGCTCCCGATCCTTGCCCGAACATGCCCACCCGGCTCATGTCGAGATCGCCGCGGGCGGCCAGGTAGTTTAGCACCATCTGCACGTCGTGCGCCGAGGTCGCCAGGGACTCCTGCAGTTCGCTGAGGAACCACTCCTTCATCGGCCGGTCGTGATAGCGATGTCCGGTGAGCGCGGAAACAAAGCCCACCGCGGCAAAGCCGCCCTTGGTCAGGGCGTCTTGGAAGATTTCATTCTTGAAGGCGTCCGTATCCGCCGGATAACCGTAAAGATGCAAGATCACCGGGGGCTTCTTGACTCCCTTGGGTTTGATCAAATAAAGGTCGAGCGGATCGCCCCACCGCCACTGCAACTGGATCAGTTGCACGGTGTACCCAGGGCGGGTGTCATCGACAACGCCGAGAAGCGGCGGAACCGCCTTTAAGTGGCTGCGGTTCAACGCCGGCGTGGTCCAATCCTCGGTCACGCCCTGAAAGCGAGTGTCGGCGGGATCGGCTATCGGCGGAGACGCTGGCAATTGAGCGGCGCTCGCCGGCGCTAAAGATAAGAGTGCGATGCCAAGCGCAAGCGTTCTTATAAATATGGACGGCAGTAGATTGGACATGGTCTTTCTCTAGACTTGGAACGTTTTCAGGCGAACAATACGGCTAAGGCAACGCCTGGACGAGAGAACTGCAATTTAACGACTATTTTGCGATTTCACTATTTGAGTCTTCGCGGATGCAACGCGATCGGAGAAGAAAGGGCGGGCTTATAAGCGGCCCGCCCTCAGTTCTCTATCAACCGACTTATATCTGGTTAGGTCAAGTTACGGTCTTAACACAGGGCCCATGTTGTTGTTGTCCGTGGTGGCATTCTGAATTAGATATGTCTGTTTGTAGGTGGTTACACCGATCGTGGTCGGGATGATGTAGCCGCCCATATCGCCGCCAACTTCTGGAGAGTTACCGATAGTACCCGTTCCAATCTTATTCCCGCCTCCATCCAACTGTTGGTAGTGCGAACGCAGCAGTTTGAGGCCAAGGTCGGCGGTCCCGCCCACTGTATATGCCCCGAAAGGCACATAGTCGGGAACGGAGCTGACAACAAACTGATTTGAGGCCTTGGCTAGCGCCGCGGCGTTGGTCGACGCGGTTCCGGTGGCCACTAGACGCAGGAGCGACCATGCGCGATAGGTGCCGTTGCGGAGGTTCGGGAAGGAGAACCCGTTTTTCCAGATGACGGCCTCATTGCAGGGGAAGTTACCAGCTCCACCGGCGCAAGTCGCAGGCAGATTAGACGTGCCCGGCAGTGCACCGGCGATGGTGGGCTGACCGGGATCGAGCGTGGACCCGTATGTCTGGAAAATGGGATCGATACCATTCAGTTGGAGGTAACCGTAGGCGGTGCTGTCGGCGATACCTTTCACATTTCCGTAGCTGAAGAAAGTGTAACCGATCCCGTCGGTGCCGTAGTTAGCGCCGGAATTTTGCACAGATTTTACTTCTTCGCTAGTGCCAATCGCGCGGTACCGTTTGCCGGCGCCCGACAGGCAAGTTCCTGTCTGCGCTTTGAGGGGGTTATTGACCGCACCGTTCACGTTCGCTTCCTGGCTCACGCCAAGAACCGCGTCAGGATAAACAGTGGGGCGGCGGAATACAGTGGCTTCCGTGGTATTCATCGTCCCGGAGAGGGGCTCGCGCAGGTTAATCGCAAATCCGCCGCTAAAACCGGAACCGAACGCGCTGGCATCGCAGTTCTTCCCCGAGAACACTTCTTGAAGTTGGCCCTCGGTGGCGTTGGTCACATTGGTAAGTTGACCCTTGTCGCGCTCGGTAATGAACACGATCGGAGCCGCGCCCACGGCGGTCACGGTGTACCCAGGGATTGTCGTGCCGTTGAAGGGATCCTTCCCCGTGATGTTGAACGCTAGAACATTGGCTTGACTCGTGCTAGCAGGGTAGCCGCTAAGGATCGGGCTTCCCACCAGCCGGTTCTGATTTCCGCCTTTCACATACTGTGGACAGACGCCGGCGGCGTTGTTTGCGTTGTATCCGAGGCCGTCAAGCTTGTCGCTGGCGGCTCCGCCCGCGGTTCCGGCGCCGAGTTTAGAGTTCACGCGGCACGCGGCGAACGCGGCATCTTCCGGACGAATGTCCGTCGCTGCCGCGGTAACAAAAGTTCCGCTTGTGAGCAAAGCCTGGATATTCGAGGGCAGATTCGTATCAGCGCCCCAAAGGGTGCTGGAGATCTGCGCGGCACCAGCAACGGAAAAAACGGAAGCAGGGCCGTTCACATTGCAGTGGGGTTGAGCAAAGTAGCAGCGGTCTCCGACGACGGAGTCAACTTTGTCGAACACCCACACGTTTGGGGTGGCAGCGCTATCCCAAACGACCCAGATAGTACCAGCGTCGTTGTTGACGGGCGTCGGCCGGGTGTCAGTCAAGTTGACAGAGTTGGAAGCGCTGGTCCAGTGGAACGTCGGAGCAGTGGCACCGGTGATGCCGGTCCCGTTATTGTAAGCGCCCAAGGCCAGCGTCTGCCACAAAGCCGACGAGCCCGCAAGTACTACCTTGAAAGTCTGAGCCTGTGCCTGAGGCACAATGCCCACGATCGCGGTCAACACGATCACCGCGAAAATCGATTTCACACGCGACATAATGGATTCCTTTCCTATGGTTTCGAACATTTCTGGGTGCACGTGAGGCGTTGCGCCACACGCAGGGATAACATTTCTAGCTGGCCCGCGCCGCTTTGTCAGCAAGCGACTCAGCGATTAGCCGCGTGAGCGGCCGAACCTGCATCGACCAACTCAGCGAAGCTTGGATTTCAGGTCGCAGTGTATCTGCTAACTCGCCACGAAGAGGTTAAGGTTTTGTGACAAGTTGGTGAAAATTTCTTAACGGAGGCAGCGTGGAAGACGGCTTAATTCAAGCCTCTTACGGGCTGCCCACCTAAGGCGATGAACGTGAAATCTTCGTTAAGTGTCGTGGTTCTTGCCGGTGATTTCACTCCTTCGCTTGTGGAAAACGAGGACGATCACGTCCTGTGACCGCGAAGCGCACCTAAAAGACCTATTGCGACTCAACAAATCGACGATATAAGTTTGTGAAGGAAATGTTACTTGGATTGCCTCTGGCAGGAAGGCACTCGACGCAATTTCACATTATTTTAATCTTCGGAGTACTGATCCGCGGTATACAATCCCCGTTTGTCATTACATTCTCTAAAACGCATGTTTCTCCGGAGTGATAAGTGTGCGATTATCTGCGCCTTATGTTCTTATCTGAGTCTTATGTTTTTTGTCGCGTCATCGGCGCCCTCGCGCTCGTGTTTGTCGGGTTGTCGTTTAGTGTCGGTCAGGCGCAATTAAAGGGGGCGACCGACAAGGCCGCTATTAGCGGGACGGTGACCGATCAAACCCAAGCCGTGGTAGCGGGTGCAAAAGTAGTGCTAACGAATGACGCGGGGGAGAAACTTGAAACTCAGGTCAATGACAAAGGCGCATATTCCTTCACCGGGCTTAAACCGGGAACTTACGCGCTAACGGTAACGGCTCCCAATTTCGCCGTAAAGACCGTTGAGAACATCACGCTGACGGCGGGCCTTGAATTAACGCTGGGCGCTTCCCTGGAGCCAGCGAGCGCAAAAGAAGAAGTGAACGTGGAGTCCGGCGGTGTGGGAACGGTGGAGACCGAGACCTCCAGCGTTTCCGGCACGATTACGCAAAAGGAAGTAGTGTCGATTGGACTCAACGGTCGTAATTTCACGCAGCTCATCGCACTCGCGCCCGGCGTAAGTAATCAGACGGGACAGGACGAAGCCAAGGTGGGAGTGGTGGGCAGCGTGAAGTACAGCGTGAATGGAGGCCGCGTCGAGTATAACAGCTTCGAGGTCGATGGCAGCGATGTACTGAACACTGGACTGAATGGCGCCTCAAGCACGCTCATGGTCTACCCCAGCCTGGATGCCATTCAGGAAGTGAAGGTACTGACCTCCAACTATGGCGCTCAGTACGGGCGGACGGCATCTGGGACAGTGCAGGTGACCACCAAGTCCGGAGCCCCTAAGTGGCACGGAAACCTCTACGACTTTGTCCGCAACGAAGCGTTCAACTCGCGCAATTTCTTCGATATTGTATATACGGTTCCTCCCGCTCCCGGGCAGACTGTCGGGCAGACAATTGGTGACAAGGCTCCACTCTATCGGCGGCAGGATTTCGGGGGTACGATCGGCGGTCCGCTCATTGTTCCTGGTATTTACAACACCAAGAAAGACAAGACCTTTTTCTTCTTCTCCGAGGAATTCCGCCTGGAGAAAACTCCCACGGACTATAACCAAGCAGTGCCGGGGCTGAAAGAGCGAGGTCTGATCTTGACGCCCCAGGGGATCCAGAAGAACCTGAAAGTTAGCCCTCTCAGCGGAGGAGCAGTTTACCAAGACTTTGATTTTAGTGACGTGTGTCCGCTGGGTGCGGCAACCTTTGTCCGTGCGCAATTCCCGGACTGCCCGTCCCTGCCTGCGCAAGGGAATGGTGGAAATCTCACCCCTCTAATGCATTTGTCTGTGGCGGTGCCGCAGAGCCAACTCGCCACCACGGGGGTGGATAAGAATGCGTTGGCGATCCTGAACTCGAACCTGATACCTCTGCCAAATGCCCCTTATGGCTGCAACTTCAGCCTGCCGAATCTCAATGCCGACCTCAGCAATCTCGACCCGACCGACCCCAGCCATTGTTACAACACGTCCGTTTCCCCTTCCACTTACTGGCGTGAGGAACTGTTTCGCATTGATCAAGTGTTGACCACTAACGTCAAGGTGTCTTTTCGCTACATCCACGATGCTTGGGACACGAGCGTGCTGACGCCGCAGTGGGGTGTTGTGCGTAACACTTTTCCCACGGTGCAGAACCGCTTCTTTGGGCCGGGTACAAACCTAGCGGTGCAAGTGACGCACACGATCTCGCCAACGCTGCTGAACGATCTGGTCATCAGCTACAGCAATTCGAACATTACTTTGGCTGACCAGAACGGGCCGGGTGACGCCCAGTTCCAGCGCGATCCCAAGCTGGATCAGCCGCTGGTTGCTGACCCGTCGGCTCCCGGACAGTGCAATCCCGTACTCAGCGTTGACCCAACGACTGGCATTCCGCAATGCGCCATCGGCCACATTCTCAATAACGGCTTTGGCGCCAAGATACCAGGAGTCGCATTTTTAGGCACGAATGCCGCTTACGGCGGGCAAGGCTTTGCGGCCGATCCCGCCTATATGCCGTGGGGACATACCAATCCCACCTACGCAGTGCGCGACGACGTGAGCAAAGCAGTCGGCAAACACACGCTGCAGTTGGGGGCGCAATACGTGTATTCCCAGCGCAATCAAACCAACAACGCGATCGGCGCGGCCTCTGGCGACTTACAGGGCCTCTTGACCTACAGCAATCTCGCAAACAGCACGGGGAATGCCTTCGCTGACTTCCTGCTTCAATATCCAGGTAAGAGTGGATTCATTCAGAGCTTTACCCAGGATTCGGCGCAGCACCGCTACTACCAACGCTTCCAGATTGCTGAGCCTTATTTCCAGGATGACTGGAAGGTAACCAGCCGGCTTACGCTGAATTTGGGCTTGAGAGTAAGTCTGTTTGGCACCTATAGAGAGAAGAATCACAACGCGTGGAACTGGGAAGCTTCACGATTCAATGCTTCGCGATTTGCGGTTGACCCGATATATGGTGAGCTTCTGGATAAAACTGCCGGGTCGGCTCCGGTGTCGTTCGACCCCGTTACATTCCAACTGGACGCCGGCGTGGTAAGCGACATGGGGCTGGTTCGATGCGGCTCTAACGGCACGCCGGTAGGCTGCTTGAAGGGGCATCTGTTCAATCCGGCGCCGCGGGTTGGTTTTGCCTGGGATCCGTGGGGTGACGGCAAAACGTCGATCCGTGGCGGCTACGGTATCTTTTTTGAGCATGGCACCGGCAATGAATCCAATACGGGTTCCCTCGAAGCGAGCGCGCCTCTCGTGCTCAGCGTGACGCAACCGTTTCCGGTTAGCTACACGTGCATCGGGAATGTCGGATATGGGGCTGCGTTTGATCCGACCAACAGCAGTTGTGGGGGCGCTCGGGGTGGATCCGCGCCCCCAGCCGGTTCCCTCTTTCCGCTGGACGTCACCTCAATTCCGACCAAGGCGATTTGGCCCTATGCGCAGCAGTGGAGTTTCGGAATCCAGCGAGAACTGCAGAGAGCAACTGTGATCAACCTTGCTTATGTGGGGAGCAAGGGAACGCATTTGACGGTCGAGCGTCAGCTCAACCAGCTACGGCCATTGCCCGCAAGCGAGAATCCCTTCGGCCCGAACGAGCCACTGACCATCGCGGATTGCACGGTCACTCCGCCGGGAGAAAACGGAAATCCAGGAGACGGCAGTACTGCGTTTCTTCTCCAGAATGGAACGCTGGTGACGCCGCAAAACCCCGCCTACATGTATTTGCAGGCAGCGTGCACAAATCCAAACATCCCGAACGTCAATTCCCTCCCTGGGCGACCCTACCCGGGTCTGGGAAGAGTTCTCTCGTTGCAGAATGTCGCCAATTCGAGCTATCACGCACTTCAGTTCACAGTGCGACACACAAGCGGACCGCTCACGACCGGCGTCTCGTATTCTTATAGCCACTCGCTCGACGACGCTTCGGATCGAAGCGATCCGGTCCTGGTAAATTCGTACGATCTGCGTGAGAACAAGGCGAACTCGAATTTCGACCAACGTCATCTGGCCAGCATTAGCTATGTGTATCAGCTACCGCTTAAGAATTTTCCGCGCAACTTCATCGACTTGGTCGAGGAGCGGGAACCGCCGGAAAAGACCGTACCCAAGGCAAACTGTTGTTCCACGCCGGCGAATCAGCTTCTCGACGGCTGGGAGCTTTCGGGAGTAACGCTTCTTCAGTCGGGTACGCCGTTCACGGTGATCAACAGCGCCGGCAACACCGGCATTTCCCTGACCGACAACGCCGGGGTTTCCAGCGGACTCGGCATCGCGGCCTCGTACCCCGACGTTGCGAGGGGATTGCCTTCGCCGGGCAGCAATTCCCGGAGTTTTGGCCCGCTCATCGGCAATCCTTCCCAGTTTGTAGCTCCGCGGGGGCTCACCTTCGGGGACGCGGGCCGGAACTTCCTGAATAATCCAGGGCGCGTGAACTTCGATGTGGCGTTGCTGAAACATTTCAAGATCCGGGAGTCCGGCCAGCTTGAGTTCCGTGCTGAGGCCTTTAACATTTTTAATCACACTCAGTTCCGAATCTACGATCCCGATAACCCGGGCAGCAGTGGAAATAACATCATCAGTTGCTATGCCGGCCCTCTGTATTCTGCCGGGTTTAAGGGCAGCGGAGCCGATTGCGTCACCGGGGCTTCCTTCTTGCACCCCCTCGATGCGCATCGGCCCCGGACGATACAGTTTGGTCTCAAGCTCGGCTTCTAGGGCGTGGAACCATCATGCTGGAATTGACTAAAGATCGAACGCAATGTCGTATGAATCGTTCGTTGCTTTCACGTCGGTTTTGCACAGCGTACGTGAAGAGTCTGCTGCTGGCGTTCCTGGCCGCTACGACGATGCTTTCGGCGTGCGGGGGCGGCAGTTCCGGCGGCTCCGAGAACAGCGTAACGCTTTCGGGCAACTGGCAGTTTACGGTGGCGCCTCCAGCCGACGGTTCGTTCTTGGGTGGCCTGCAGGGCGGGTTTCTGCTGCTGACGAATAGGTCAGTGACGGGATCCGCGGTCTATGCCGTTTCATTGCCGCAGCTCCCGTACCCGTGCAACAGCGGATCGGCTCCGATCACAGGGACGATCAGTGGACAGAACGTAACCCTCACAGCGGTAGCCGGCACGCAGACTTTTAGTCTTACTGGGATGTTGAGTTCCGATGGGTCGACGATGGTGGGTACCTATGCGTCAACCGCCGGTACGGCAGCCGACGGTACAGCTTGCGGAACCGCCCAAAGCGGACTGCAATGGAGCGCAATCTCCGTGCCGCCGCTCACGGGAACTGTCGCAGGGAGCTTTCACAGCACAGGTGGTGCCTCGGGCCTGAGCAATCAAGATTTCGCGGTGTCGGGGTCCCTCACCGAGGGGGAGAATACCGGAGCGAGCAACGCAACCGTCACGGGAACTTTGAGCTTTATCGCCACGGGAGGCGTAAGCGACTACCCTTGTTTCAATATTGCGTCTGTGAACGGTCAAATCAGCGGCAATTCCGTTACTCTGCAGATCGGAGGAACTGACGGCTCGATCCTGGGTCAGATTGGCGAACCGGCCGGATCGAATGGGGTGACAGGCGTCAATCCCGTTACCTTTGACTCCGCGCAGGGCGGGTACATTCTGCACGGGGTTGGGCCATCCTACTTAGTAGCTACCAACACCTGTCCGGGTAGCCTTGGCAGCATAGTTACCGCCGGAGACGACGGGAACATCTGTCTGGCAGTGAGCAGTACATTGGGAACTGAAAACGCTTGCCAGCAACCGATCACGCTGACTCCGGACGCTCTAACCTTCCCTGCGCAAACGCTGGGCACGACTTCGACACAGACGATCACGCTGGCAAACACTTTGGGCGTTACCCTGAATGGTTTGGCATTGACGTTGGCAAACATCCCTGCAACTGCGGCCAATTTTGCGGAGACGGACGCTTGTGGCCTCGAAGGTGCCCCTTCGCAGGGGGGACCTTTCTATCTCGGATCAGGGCAGTCTTGTGCCATTACGATTACCTTTATCCCGGAGTGCGCGACCCAGTGTGCGTCTCCGCTGGTCGCAACGCTAACCGTTACCAGCCCCATGAGCCCGGACAACGATACGGCCTTTGCAGTACCCATCACGGGCACCGTGACCAGCGACGGCGCAGTCTCGACTCGCGCCATCGATTTCGGTGCGGAGGACGTCTCGAAAGCCAGCCTTGCCCAATGGCTGTCGTTCACCAACCGTGGCGGGCATCCGAAGCAGACCTTGCCGAGCCCCAGCAATCGCACCTTCCAGGACGTGGAACATCATGCAGAAATTTACTAAAGGTCGAATGCTATGCGGCGCGAATCGTGAACTGCCCCGGTTGTGCGGACGGCACGCGAATGGTCTGCGAATTTTGCTGCTCGCCACCACAATAATGATGATCGTGCTTTCGGCGTGTGGGGGCGGCGCTTCCGGCGGCTCGCAGAGCTCCGCAACGCTTTCGGGCAACTGGCAGTTCACGGTGACGAATCCGGCCGATGATTCGTTTCTGGGTGGCCTGCAGGGCGGGTTTCTGCTGCAGCAAAATGGTTCGGTGACGGGAGGCGCGGTCTACTCCGTCGCGTTGCCGGCTCAAAACGGCGGAAATCCGACAGTGTGCAACAGCGGATCGGCTCCGATCACAGGGACGATCAGTGGACAGAACGTAACCCTCACGGCGGTAGCCGGCACGCAGACTTTTAGTCTTACTGGGATGCTGAGTTCCGATGGTTCGACAATGGTGGGTACCTATGCGTCAACCGCCGGTACGGCAGCCGACGGTACAGCTTGCGGAACCGCCCAAACCGGACTGCAATGGAGCGCAATCTCCGTGCCGCCGCTCACGGGAACTATCGAAGGGAACTTTCACAGCACAGGTGGTGCCTCGGGCCTGAGCAATCAAGATTTCGCGGTGTCGGGGTCCCTCACCCAGGGAGAGAATATCGGAGCGAGCAACGCTACTGTCACCGGCACTTTGAACTTTACAGACCCGGTAACGAATGCGAGCGACTACCCTTGCTTCAATATTGCGTCTGTTAACGGTCAAATCAGCGGCAATTCCGTCATTCTGCAGATCATCGGAACTAACGGATCGACTTTGGGCCAGATTGGTGGAGTAGCTGGCTCAGGGATAAGTACCGTTACCTTCGACTCCGCGTCGAGCGGGCACATTCTGCACTCCTTAGTCTCACCAGCATACGCCGTAAACACGACGACCTGCGCGGGTGCCAGTCTTAGTAACCCCGGGGACTCTGGGAACATCTGTCTGGCGCTGGGTAGTACAACCGCTTGCCAGCAACCGATCGCGTTGACTCCGGCCGTTCTAACCTTCCCCGCTCAAATGCTGGGCTCGATTCCGACGACGCAGACGATCACGCTTACAAACAGCGATCCTTGGGCTGCTACCCTGAGCGGTCTGACGTTGGGGTGGAATGTCAATAACGGTTCCTTCGGCGCTCCCAGCGATTTCAATGGTCTCTCAAATTTTATGGAGCAGGACACTTGCGCATCTCCGTTTGGGTCGAGTTTCTCTCTTAGTCCAGGAGGTTCTTGCACCATTACTGTTACCTTTACCCCTCAGGAGAGCTGCCCATGGCTGCCGTACGGAAGTCCGCCGTCTGTGTCAGGGGCTCCGCCGGAATGGTGTCCGTTTCCTCTGGGAGCAACGTTAACTATTCACAGCCCCACAAGCGCGGACAACGATACGCTCTTTGCTGTGCCCATCACGGGCAACGGGGTCAGCGCCATCGGACCCTCGACTCCCGAGCTCGATTTCGGTGCGGAAGCAGTCTCGGAAGCGAGCCTTCCTCAATTGCTGTCGTTCGCCAACCATAGCGGGAATCCTGTGCAAATCCTGGGTAGCGTGCCTTGCCTGAACCCATCCGGGAATGGCCATAATACGCTCCCGCGCCCGTTGCAAGACAATAGCCCAGTCAGCGGCCTCCAAGTAGTAGGCAGCCCGCCTGGCGTTGCTAATGCCATTACCCCCGACGTCGCCACCATCACCTACAACTGCGATAGCGATCCGAACACCATGCTGCCCAACTTCCGGATCTCCTCGGACACCTGCACGGGTTCGTTGCTCGCTTCCCAGGGCACGTGCAGCCTGGAGGTTGCTTATGTACCGCAGCCGGCCACCAATCTAAATACCGGGCTGGATTATTTCCTGGAACTGAACACGGTGCAGTGTACTGACACCGTAACGTCCAATTGCGAAATCGATAGCGGACGTTTTCCGGTGGAGTTAAAAGCAAATCCACCAAGTCCACTGAGAATGTACCCGGCCGCGGGGCTGGATTTTGGGAGGCAGTCGGTGGGCAGCGCGAGTGTCCAGCAGACGATTACCCTCTTTAACGACCCGGCCGTGGTGAACCCACCGACAGTAAACTTTGTCGGCAAGGTGGTGGTGAAAGGCAACTATTCTGAGACTGACGATTGTTCTTATAGCCTGGCACCGGGCGGAAGTTGCACTCTGATCGTAACTTTCAATCCCAAGACCGTGGGATTCGATCCTGGGACCATCACCATTAATTACACGCCGGAACCGACCGGCGATCCCCAACTTGTGTATCTGCGTGGCACGGGGCAATAACTTCGACGCTGCCCGGAAACTGGCAGCAAGTCATGGTGGCGCAAGTCTCAAGGAGGTTGGCAGTGGTTGCGAGACGCTGGATTGTTTTTCTTCCGCTGGCGGCGATGATTTCAGTACTCGCCGGATGCAACAGCGGCAGTACCTTCAATGTGCAGAATCCTCAACCGCCGCCGGCGTCAAAGGTTTCCATTGCTTTTCAGCCTGCTCCCGCAGGATCGATTCTAATTAACACCACGATGAATCTCACGGCGGCTGTTAGCAACGACCCAAGCGATGCCGGAGTGGACTGGTCCTTGACGTGCCAGAACACGGGCAACTGCGGCTCGCTCAGCGCTCTGCACACCGCCAGCGGCCAGGCTACAACCTATACGCCACCCCCAACCTTTTCCGGAAACAACCAGACCGTCAACATTGTGGCCTTTGCGACCGCGGATCACACACAGAACGTTGTCGCTCCGATCACCGTCACTGCCTTTGGCAGCAACCTCAAGGGCACTTATGTTCTCCAAGCACAGGGAGTTGACATTAATGGTGGCCCCAATTACCAGTTTGGGGGCGTGATCGCCCTCGATGGCAACGGGAATATTAAGTCCGGCGAGCAAACTGCCAACTTCTTCGATACAAATCCAAACGTCAACGCCTTGGTTTCCAAGTCGGACCCCATCACCGGAGGCAGCTATTTCCTTGGCCCTGACGGACGGGGAACAATCACCATCAACACGGGCGACAACGACATTGGCGGGAACGGCGTAGAGAGTTTCGCTTTCGTGTTCCTTTCCAATTCTCAGGCGCTGATTACCCAAATGGATTTTGGAACCTCAGCCACCGGAACCTCAGCCAGCGGAACCATGGATTTGCAGACCGGTACTGCGGCTCCCTCGGGTGGCTATGCCTTCGCGGTAAGCGGCAGCGATTTTACCACCGCGTCGCCTGCAGCTTTCGGCGGCATTCTTAACATTGATTCGCCCAATAACATTTCTGGGAAAGGCAGCGTGGCCGATCAGAACCTTGCAGGAACTGTGACCGCTAAGCAGACGATTTCGGGGACACTTTCGAATCCCGATTCATTCGGTGCGATCACGTTGACTCTGAGCGTCCCCGGCTTTCCTACTACCACGGCATTCCGGTTCACAGGCTATATCGTGGACGCCACACACATGAAACTGATCGAAAGCGACAACAGCTCCGGCGCTGGCGTTGGCTCGACCGCCGGAGTCGCCATCGGCCAGGGTCCCGCTACCGGCACCTTTAGAGACGATACGTCGTTCTCCGGGACGTACGGGTTGGGTGTCCTTGGAGTAGACCTCACCGGTAGCACGCCGTCTACCTTGACTTCGGTCGGTCTGTTCACCGCAGATGGCAGCGGCAACCTGGCCAATGGATTCACGGACACGTTTCTGCAGCAGAGTGGTGCCCAAGGAAACGCGGGTGCGCAGATCAGTGCAGCATTCGGTGGAACATATTCCGTCGACACTAAAGGAACCGGCCGCGTCCAGTCGACTTTCAACCACTTTGTCCCACGGCAAACACCACCTTTTCAACCCAGGTTCTTTTTCTATCTCACCGGTAATGGAAACCCGCCGTTGGTTCTTGATGGCGGGGATCTCTTAGGCAACTATCCATCGCTTGGAGCGGGAGTAGCTTACCCGCAATCGGCTGCGCCGTTCGCATTCGACGGCAGGTATGGGTTTAGCGTCACCCAGCAGAATGGCAGCGAAAACGACGGTACAGGCCAGATGACTGCGGACATGACTGCCAGCACTCTTTCAGGCATCGTGGATATTAATTCCGCTTTTTCCGCCACATTCGACAACCTGTTCAACGGCACCTTCAATTCCCCGGGTTCCAATGGTCGCTTCGCGGGCACATTGTTCGCCTCCGGAATCGCGGTGGAGTACTACATCATTGACCCAAGTCACGGCTTCTTCGTCGAAACTGACTTGGTGACATCGAGTTCAGGGCAGGTATCCTTCGGATACTACGCCGCGCGAACCCCCGTGTGCGATGGCTGTCCGTAGCCCGTTGACACCAGGAATCTGGGCAATGGCGGCGGATCGCGCTGCTACCGTTACGGACCATAAAACTGGGTCGAGAAATGGCCGCTGAAAGACGGTTCTAAGGGACTCACAGAAATGGAGATTTGGAATTTTGAAGACAGAAACGACCCAACGGTCGTTATGAGCGAAGCCAGGAACCGGCTACTGCATACCTTTGACAATCTGACTATTCCGGCCCAAGAACTGAACTCGTCTGTAGTCAACGGTGCGTGGGACACCAAAGCGCCTGCTCTATTGACGGCGTCCTTGCTGCCTATCAATCAACAACTGCACGGGGTGAAGCCATGGGACGAAACGACCATCGAGCAGCAGAGCGCAGCCAAGAGGTGCTTTTGCGGTGCGGACTCACACAATTAGGCTAAACTGAGAACCGAGAACTGAGAGCCGATTTATGAACCAATCGATCAACACGCGGAAGGCTAAACCGGTGGCTGGCCGCCCACAACACGGCTTTACGCTGATCGAGTTGATCGTTGCGACCGCCATCCTGGTCATCCTGGTGGGGGCGGCGTTCCCGGTGGCAAGAAGCGTCGTTTATCGGGAGCGCGAGCACGAGCTGCGCGAAGACCTCTGGATGATCCGCGACGCGATCGACCGCTACAAAGACGCGGCCGATCGGGGCGCGTTCCAGATCAAGGTGGGGAGCGAAGGCTATCCTCCGGATCTCGACACGCTGGTCAACGGTGTGGATGTTGCCGGTAAGAAACTGA
>Ga0181536_10002946_pt1 | contig 18811 bp, 19 predicted proteins | sample PEATcosm2014_Bin_41_FD_121105 | JGI IMG/M metagenome (GOLD analysis project Ga0181536, IMG submission 121105) | Peatland microbial communities from MTU Mesocosm Facility, Houghton, MI, USA - PEATcosm2014_Bin17_60_metaG | ecosystem: Environmental > Terrestrial > Soil > Wetlands > Peat | place...
CGCGGCGCTTTTTCACGCGGTGAATCACGGCGCGTTCAAGGCGCTGCTCTTCCTGGGCGCGGGCATCGTCGCCGACACGGCGGGGACGGTCGACCTGGAACGGCTCGGCGGGCTCTGGGAGCGTCTGGTCTGGACGGCGCCGTTCTTTCTGCTCGGTTGCGTCGCGATCGCGGGGCTCCCGCCGTTCAACGGTTTCGCCTCGGAGTGGATGACGTTCCAAAGCCTCATCGTAGCGGTCGCGGGCGCCGCACCGGCGGTGAAGCTCGCGCTGGTGACGGCGGTCGCCGGGCTCGCGCTGACCGGCGGGCTCGCCGCCGCGTGTTTCGTCAAACTCTTCGGCGTCGCGTTCCTGGGCCGCTCGCGCCAGACCGTGCCGCGTGCCGCCGTGCGCGAGCCGTTCGGCGCCTCAAACGTCGCGTTAGGAATGCTCGCCGTGGTGTGCGCCGCGTTCGGCCTGATGCCGGTGTTGGCGATTGCGCCGCTCGCGCGAGTTGCCGCCGCGATGCTGCACGTGACGCCGCTCGAGTTGCCCACGCTGCCGGTACTGCCGGTGACCGCCGCAGCGTTGCCGTTCTTGGGCGCGCTGCTGTGCGTGGGCGTGGCCGCACTGCGCGGGGTGCGCCGCGTCCCGACCTGGACCTGCGGATCGCCGGTCACCGTCGCAGCGCAATACACCGCCACCGCGTTCGCCAAGCCCCTGCGCACGATCTTCGCATTCTTGCTGTTGCCCGAGCGTCACCGCGGGATCGAAGCGGGCCTCTCGCGCTGGTTCCCGTTACGCATTCGCTACCGCACCGAAAGCCGCTACCTGGTGGACGAAGCGGCCCGCCGCTTCGTGGCGTTCGTCCTGCGCCTCACGCGGCTCACGCGCGGCCTGCAAAGCGGGAGCCTGCGGCTCTATCTGACCTACGCGATCGCGACCTTCATCTTCGTCGTGGCGGCGGTGCGCTGATGCTCGTCCTCGTGCAGGTGCTGGTCATCCTCGCGCTCGCACCGCTCCTGCAGGGCGCGCTGAAGCAACTCCGCGCGCGCCTGCAAGGCCGTCCCGGACCGAAGGTCGTTCAACCCTACCGCGATCTCGTCAAGCTGTGGTCGAAAGAAGCGCTGCTGCCGGACGGCACGACGATCGTCGCGCTGTGCGCGCCGGGCCTCGCGCTCGGCGTGGCCCTGACCTTTGCCGCCGTCTTGCCGCTCACCGCGCCTGCCGTCTCGGTCGTCGACGTCGTGGCGCTGGTCTTTCTCTTGGCGTTGGGACGGTTCGCCCTCAGCCTGGCGGCGCTCGACATGCGCAGCGCGTTCACCGGCATGGCGGCCAGTCGCGAGATGACGTTCGCGAGCTTGGTCGAGCCGACGCTGTTGCTGGCGCTCCTGGGCGGTGCCATCTTGGGCCACGGAACCGCTTTGACGTCGCTCTTCGGCGCACGCTTTGGTTCGGCGAGCCTGCTCGCGTTCGCCGCATTCTTCCTCGTGATGCTGCTCGAGACGGCGCGCATTCCGATCGACAATCAGGAGACGCACTACGAGCTCACCATGATGCACGAAGGTCTGACGCTCGAGTACTCGGGCTGGCAGCTCGCGCTGGTCAGCCTGGGGTCCTACGTGCGCCAGCTGAGCTTCTTCGTGCTCGCCGCGATGCTCGTTCTCCCCGGCGGCGGTCTGCTCGGCTGGTGTGCCGTCGTCGTCGCCTTGGCCGTCGCGATCGCGCTGGTCGAAACGGTCTTTGCGAAACTGCGCCTGTTCGAGGTCCCGCAAGTGTTGACGACCGCATTCATCTTGGCCGCGACGAGCGTGGCGCTCCAACTCTTCGGGGCCGCGTTGTGACGATCGAGTTGCTGATCCTCGTGGCGGGCGCGGGCCTCATCGTCGACACCTCGACCGCGCGCGTCGTCGTCGCGTACGTGATCATCGTCGGGTTGGTCGCCGTCCTCGCGGCGCCGGCGACGCTGAGCGCGTCCCTGACGCTGGCCTTTTTCGCCGCGACCTGCGTGTTGAAGCTGGTCGCCGCGCCGATCGCACTGTGGGAGTTCGCTCGCCGCAACGCGGCGGCCCGCAGCTTGCGGCCGGCGATCGGTCTGCCGGTCCGCTTGATCGTCGTGCTGGCGGTGGTCTTCGCGGCGCAGCTCGTGCCGCGTGTGCCCGGACTCGGTTCGATTTCGCATGCCGCCCTGGCCGCCTACGTCGTGTTGTGCGGATTGGCGGTGCTCGTCGTCCACCGCAACCTGCTCGCGCAAGTCATCGGTTTGCTCGTTCTCAGCAGCGGGGTGACGCTGGCCGGCGTCGTCTCCGCGCCGCAGCTGCCCGAAGCCGTGGAGCTCGGCGCGGCCTTCGACGTGCTGGTCGTGACCTTCATCGGATTGGCGCTCGTGCGCGCGATGATCACGGAAAATCCGCTCTTGGACATCGAGTCGCTGCGGAGGCTGCGCGGATGACGACCGTTCTCGTCGTGATCGCGCCGCTCGCGGCCGCGCTGCTCACGATGCTCTTCCGTCCGCTCGACGTGCGGCGTATCGCGCGCATCGTTCTCGCCGTGGCCGCGGCTGCGCTGCCGCTGTCGCTCGTCGGACGCGCCGATTGGCTCTCGCTGCTCTTCGCCGGCATCGTCTCGGTCATCGGTTTTCTCGCAACCGTGTTCTCGACCGGGATGTATTCGGTCGATTGGGGCCGCGGACGGGCGATGTGGACGCGCAAGTCGGTATATTTCGTGCTGCTCGGGACGTTCTGGAGCGCGATGCTGCTGGTCGTGCTGGCGACGAATTTCGGGGCGTTGTGGTTCGGGATTGCCGCGACGACGCTGGCCACCGCCTTTCTGGTCGGCTTCAGCGGCGACGTCAGCGCGCTCGAGGCGGCGTGGAAGTACCTGGTGCTGTGCAGCGTCGGGATCGGGCTCGCGCTCTTGGGGATCGTTCTGCTCGGCCGGGTCTCGCTCGAGCTGGGACTCGATCCCGCCCACGCCCTCGAATGGAGCGCGATCGCGCAGCATCATCTGACCAAAGCCGCGCCGCCGGCCGCGCTCGCGACCGCGATCATGCTGATCGGCTTCGCGACCAAGGCCGGACTCGTTCCGATGCACGCGTGGTTACCGGACGCGCACTCCAAAGCGCCCGCGCCGATCAGCGCGCTGCTCTCGGGCGTTCTGGTCTCGTGTTCGCTCTACGCGATCGTGCGCACGTTGTCGGTTGCCGAGACGTTGGGCGCGGGCGATACGTTCCGCCAACTGCTGCTCGCGTTCGGCGTCGCGTCGATCGTCGTGGCCGGCGCGCTGATGCTCGTGCAGCGCGACCTCAAGCGTCTGCTGGCCTACTCCACGGTCGAACACGCCGGCATCGTCGCGCTGGCGCTCGGCTTCGGAGGTCCGCTCGGACTCACCGCCGCGCTCCTCCACCTCGTCGGACACGCGTTTGCGAAATCGGCGGCGTTCTTCGCGGCCGGGCTCGTGCAGAGCGCGTCCGGTTCGACGGCGCTGAGCGCGCTGAACGGCCAGTGGAATCGCGGTCTTCCCGGGCGATTTCTGCTCGGCGCACTGGTCGCGCTGGGCGGACTGCCGCCGTTTGCGCTGTTCGTCAGCGAGTTGCTCGTGGTCGCCGCGGGCATCGCCGCGCATCAATGGCTGGCGCTCGGAATGGCAGCGCTGGGCGTGATGCTCGCGTTCGCGGCCCTGGCCCGTGCGGGCATCGCGATCGAGAGCGGGGATGCCGCGCGCGAGTCCGGCGTGCGGCTCGGCGAGCAGCCGTCGGGGATGTCGATCGGGGCAGCTGCGGCCGCGCTGGTCTGCGCCGCCGCCCTCGCGGTCGTGCCGTGGACCGGAGCGTTGCGATGATCGCCGACGTCGTCGCCGAGTGCGCGAACGGCATTCCGGCCGGCGCATATGCCGATGCGGGCTTCGCCCACTACGTCTTCCTGGGCGCGGCCGGCCCCTATGCGCGCTCGTGTCCGCTCGGCAGCGAGCGCCGATTGAACGCTGCGTCGCAAGCCGTGCCGCTGTTCTCATGGGACGAGCGCGAGATGGCGCAAGAGTGGGGCGTGCGGTTTGTCGGCATGCCCGACGATCGGCCGCTGCACGCGAGCCACGGCGAGATGCCGGCCGCGCGCACCGCTTCCGGCGACGGCATCATGCGCTTCGTCGTCGGGCCGGTGCACGCCGGGATCATCGAAAGCGGACGCTTCACGTTCAGCTCGGGCGGCGAAACGGTCGTGCACCTCGACGCGCAGCTCGGTTACGGGCACCGGGGCGTCGAGCGCGCGCTCGCGGGCACGGCTGCGGTAGAGGCCGCGGCGAAGGTCGCGCGGATCTGCGGCGGCTGCAGCGCGGCGCGTTCGTACGCCTACGCGCTGGCGCTCGAAGCCTTAGCCGGCGTCGAACCCGAACCGGAGATCGATCTCGCGCGGCTGATCGCCGCGGAGCTCGAGCGCGTCTACAATCACCTCGCGGACGTGGCGGCCTGCGCGTCCGGGGCGGGTTACGCCGCGGGTTTCGCGCGTGGCATGGCGCTCAAGGAGCGCGCGATGCGCCTCTGCCGTGAAGCCTGCGGCCATCGGCTGCTGTTCGACGCGATCGCGCCGGGTGGGCTCGGCCGGCCCATGCTGGAAGATCGCCTGCAGTTCGGTTCCGAGCTCGCCGATCTCGAACGCGACGTGGCCGCTTACCTGAAAGGGCTCTTCGCGAATGCATCGTTGACCTCGCGCTGGGAACGCGCCGGCGTCGTTCCGCCGGACACCCTGCAGGCGTTCGGCGCCGTCGGTCCCGCGGCGCGGGCCGGCGGCGGATCGCTCGACCTTCGCACCTTCGCTCCGTATGGGGCCTACCGCCGGATCGACTGCGCGGTCGCCGGCGCGACGGCGTCCGATGCGTTCGCGCGCGCGGCGGTAAAACGCGACGAGTTGGTGGAGTCGCTGACGCTGATTCGCCGCGCGCTGCACGAACTGGGCACTGCGGAACTGCCGCCCTCACAATTTGTCGAGCCGCGGGCCGGCATCGCGCTGACCGCGGTCGAGGGACCGCGCGGCACCGAGTTCGTCGCCGTGCACGCCGATGAGCGCGGCGTCATCGAACGCCTGCACGTCATCTCGGCCTCCTATCGCAATTGGCCGCTCGTTGCGCGGGCGATGGAGAACAACATCGTGCCGGATTTTCCGCTCGTCAACAAGAGCTTCAACCTGTGCTACGCGTGCGCGGACCGCTGAACGTGTTTCGCAGGTCGATCGGCATCCGGCATCTCGTCTGCGGCAGCTGCAACGGCTGCGAGCACGAGATGAACGCGTTGAACAACGCCTTCTACGACATCACGCAAGACGGCTGGGATCTCGTCGCATCCCCGCGCCATGCGGACGTCGTCACCGTCACCGGGCCGATGACCGAAGCGATGCAGGCCGCCGCGCGAGCGACCCTCGACGCCGTACCGCGACCGCGCGTGGTGGTCGCGATCGGCGACTGTGCGACCGGCGACGGCCCGTGGCAATCCGCCCCGGCCGGCGCGGGAGCAGGCATCGAGTTGGGCGCCGACGTGCTCGTGCGCGGCTGCCCGCCGACGCCCGACGAGATTCGCGCGGGCCTTCAAGCGGCGGCGGAACTGCTCGATTCCGCGAGACGCAGCTAGTCGAACGGCTGGCCCGGAAAGATGTTGTCGACGGCGACCGTTCGCGTGCCGTCGGCGTCGCGCACGACGAACTTCCCGCCCGAGTAGAACGAGGCGCCCGCCACCTCGCCCGATTTGCTCAGCACGTAGAACGTCAGGCCGAAGCGGGGCGTTCCGCGGGAGTTGATGAGGTGCTTGTCGGTCGTCACCGCGCGCACCCGGCGCAACGCGTCGACCGCCGCATCCTTGGGCGAACGCCCGGCGCGCATGCGTTCGATGATGTACATCGAGGAGAGCGTGTAGAGGTTCGATTCGCCGCGACCGGTCGAGCCGACGGCGCCGACGTCGTTGTCGACGTAGAGTCCGGCACCCAAGATCGCCGCATCGCCGGTGCGGCCGGGAATCTTCCAAGCCAGACCGCTCGATGAGTTCACGGCGCAGACGTCGCCGGCGGCGTTGATCCCCGCGGCGACGATCGTTCCCCAATAGTGCTGGATGTCGACCAAGCCGTCGCGGATCATCGACTCGGCGGCCGAGCTGATGCGGTCGCGCTTGGCCGGATCGAGGTAATGATCGGGATCGGTGCGGCGCTTCCATTCGAGCCATAGCGCTCGCGAGTGCTCGGTGTTGAGGTCGGCCTCGATCGGCAAGCCGATCGCGCGGGCAAACTGCTGCGCGCCCGCACCCGCGAGCAGATGGTTGTCGGTCTGTTGCATGACGGCTTTCGACACCAGCGACGGCGTCTTCACGCCTTCGATCGCGGCGACGCCGCCGGCCCAGCGCTTGGGCCCGTGCATGCAGCACGAGTCCAGCTGCACCACCCCGTCGGCGTTCGGCAACCCGCCGTAGCCCACGCTGTCGTCGAGCGGATCGAGTTCGTTGATGTTCACGCCGGCAATCAACGCATCGAGCACGTCCTCACCGCGCACGATCCCGTCGAAGGCCCGATCGACGCACGTCTGCGTTCCCCCGTTCTTGAACTGGTTGCCGTTCGCCGTGGCGAGAACGACCGGTTTCACCGGCCGGCTCAAGAGGATCGCCGGCGCGGCGCTGCCGGCAGCGAGAAATTCGGTGCGGTTGAGCGTCACGATCGCGGCTTCTCTTCGGCGCCCGCTCCGGCCCGCCTAGGCAGCGATTTCGGCATCGATCTCGAACGGTTTCCGAACGGACTTGAGAGGGTGGTATGATGAGTGCTGTACGCTCGCTTTTCGTAGCAGTCGCATTGCTGATCGTCATCGGATCGGGCGCGAATGCCCAGGCGCCGCTGAAGTTGCGGGTCGCCGGCATCCCCATCGACGTAGGGGCCCTCTCCTATTACGCCGACCAAGAAGGCTTCTTCAAGAAGCACGGTCTCGATGTCGACGTGATCACCGGACAGAACGGCGCGGCGGTTGCGGCCGCGGTCGCGGGCGGCTCGCTGGACATCGGTGACGGTAACACGACGAGCGTCGCGCTCGCTCATCAGGGCGGCATTCCGTTCGTCTTCATCGCGCCGTCCGGTGCGTACACCAGCAAAGCGCCGACCAGCGCGCTGTTGGTGCTCAAGACCTCGCCGATCAAGTCGGCGAAGGATCTGGCCGGCAAGGTGATCGGCATCGCCGGCCTCAAGAGTCTCGGGGAAGTCGCGGCTCGTGCGTGGCTGGAGAAGAACGGCGTTCCGAGCGACAGCGCAAAATATCTCGAGCTCACGTATTCGCAAATGGGCCCCGGCTTGGAGAGCGGCCGCATTGACGCCGCCCTGGCGGAAGAGCCGGCCGTCGCGACGTTGCTCGACTCGAACGCGCGGGTCCTCGCGCGGCCGTACGACATCCTCGCACCGGAGTTCTTGGAGGGTGGCTACTTTGCCACCAGCGATTTCGTCAGGGCTCATCCGGACGTCATCAAGCAATTCGCCGACGCGATGGCCGAAACGGCGATTTGGGCCAACGCCCACCATGCCGAAACCGCGGCGATCCTCAATCAAGTCAGCAAGACGACGCTCTCGCCGAACGTGGTGCGGATCAGCTACCCGCCGCGAGTCACGCCGGCCCTCATTCAACCGTTGCTCGACGCGTCCGCCAAGTACGGTTTGCTGAAATCGACCTACCCGGCTTCTGAAATCATCGCGCCGGGGGTCGGCCCCTAAACGCCGGGCGCGAAGAGATCGCCGGCGGGGAAAGAGGCTTTGAGAACGCCGTAATGCGCGGCCGCATCGATGAGCGGCTGCAGTTGCGCGGCGTCAAGTTTCGGAGGATAGAAGGCCCGGTGCTTCGGCGTGATCGTCGCTTTCGAGTACTTGGCGAGGATCACCCATGCCGCCGCGTGATTCTTGTTCGCCCAATCGTTGGCGTCGCGAATCGCCGCTGCGACTTTCTTGACCACGTCCGGATGCGCTTTGACGAAGTCACTCGTGGCGAAGTAGCCGCCTTCGATCCACACCGGCGCAATTGCATCGCCCGGACTGCCGAGACTGCGCAGCCCCAATGCCAGTGCTGCGTCGAGTTGCGGCTCTTCGATCTCGCCCGCAGCGGCCCGGCCCGCTGCGATTCCCGGACCGATCTCGGGGAACGTCATCTCGATCCATTGCGCGGTCGAACTGTTACCACCGTTCTTGTCCATCCATGCGCGCGTCTGAATTTCGGCAATCGTCCGCAGCCCATTGACGGCGATGACCTTGCCGTTGAGATCGGCGGCCGTCTTGATCGGCGAGTTCCCTTGTACGATGACGCCGGAGGTGGGATCGTTCCGGTTGTACGCGCCCGACGGTGCGATGAGTTGGAACGGGATGCCGTGTTCGTGCGCGGTCGAGATGGCGAGGGTGTTGCCGTTTCCGATGTCGACCGAGCCACCCGCAACGGCTTCGGCGACGACGGACCCGTTCGCGAGCTGCACGATCTCTACGTCGAGGCCGTACTTCGCAAAGAAGCCTTGGTCTTGGGCGTAATAGCACGCGCCGGCGATGTCGATCGGAATTCCGGCCACGCGCAGCTTCGTCGCTTGCGCGCTCGCGCGGCGCGGAGCGACTACCGCGGCGGCGCAGCCACCCGCCAACAGCCCAACTGCGGCGGCTCGGGTCATCGTATTTCGTGACATGGGTGCTCCTTATGCCGGCGCGGCGGCCGAAAAGTCGTACCAGTAGTCCGGTTGCCAGCCTTTGCGCGGACCGTTGTCCGCCGTTTTCACCGGCGCGCTGATCTCGACGACGTAGCCGAGGCCCTGGCGCAGGTCTTTGTAGTGGAACTGCGCGGCATGATTGCGCAGCCAGCCGCTCATGCACGTCGGCGCCGCGAACTGGTCGATCAGCCAGTCGCCGATCGCGTCGAACTCGGCCCGGTCTTTGGCCGGCACCCGAACGTCGACGTGATGGATGCCGGGCCCGAGAATCTGAAGGAAGTCTTCTTTGTAATGGCTCGGGCCGTACGTCGGCTGGATCACCTCGAAGCCAAACGGCAATCCCGATACGTTCTTTCCCAAGTCCGCGCGACCGGTGAAGTAACCGTGATTGACCGGCCGGCCGTTGTTCGTCGTATCTTCGAGCGAACCGGGCGCCGTGTGCCAATGCATCCCGCGCCAGACCGGCTGCCCGAAGAGTGTGGCGAAGCGCTCGAGGCGCGTCGTGAGATCGTCGACGACCACGCCGAAGTGCGAGATGCCGGTCGCGCGCGTGACGGCGTCGGTCATCGGCGGGCGCTCGACGTCGAACTTCCACACCTCATCCGCGGCGACGCTCGTCTCCCAGTCGGCGGAATGCGGCACGACGACCTGGATGTAGAAGTTGGCCAACGTCGCGCGCATGTCGAAGTAGTAGTAGTCCGCGCTGCCGAGCGTGTAAGACTGCCCGACCGGGACGCCCTCCGTCGCCAACCACGCCTTGAGCGCCGGAAACTCGGACGGCGATACGATCGTCGCGAAGATGCTGTGCACGCTCTGTCCGCGCGTCACCAGCGATTCCTCAAACGTGCTCAGGCCGATGGTCGGCTGCACGAGCCGAAAGCAGATCTCGCCGCCGGGGCTCTTCCCCGTGGCGGTGATGAACCCGTACTGACCGGGAACCGGCACCGGTCCTTGCAAGTCGTACGGCGGCGGGCTCGTCGGAATGCGCCCGTGAACGGTCGGGTTCTTCAGCCGTTCCGGTGTGACGTTCACGACGTCCCACGTTTCGATGCCGTAGAACAGCGAATGATTCCGCGCCATCTCCTTCGCGTCGCGAACGACGACGGTCGCGTACTTGAGGGTATCGATCGGAATCTTGTTCATTGAGCCCTCCCGAGAAATTCCGTGACGTAGGCGCTGAATTCATCCGGGCGTTCGACCGGAATCCAATGGCCGCAGCGGTTGAAGACGATCAGGCGTGAATCGCTCAGATAGTTCAGCAGCCGGACGGCACCTTCCAATCCGGCGATCAAGTCGTTGCGGCCGTGCATTTGCAGTACGGGCTGCGTGATGCGGTGCAAGTCCGCGGTAAGGTCCCGCTGGACCGACTCGGATTGTTTGCGTGCCGCGTCGAGCTCGGGCCGCGCAAGCCACGATTGCAGCCGGCTCTCCAGCAGCAGCTCCTCGTCCGAATACGACGAGCCGTTGAACAAGAACGCGTGCATCATCGCTCGCATCGTCGCGAGGGTCGGCGCGGCAAACGCTGCGTTCATCGCGACGAAGGCGAAGTTCGAGGCCGGCGGATGACCGAACAGGGTCGCTCCGGGCATGCCCGAGGCATGGAGCACGAGCTTGTCGACGCGGTCCGGATGCTCGATCGCGAAGACCTGCGCCGTCTGCGCGCCGAAAGACATGTCGACGATCGTCGCCTTGTCGATCTTCAACGCGTCCATGAAATCGCGCACCGTTCGCGCGTACATCGTGCTGCGCGACTCGCCCTTGACGACGATCGGGTCGCTCTTGCCGTAACCGGGCTGATCCAGCAACAAGCAGCGAAAGCGTTCGGACAGCATCGGCAGCACGCGGTGATAGACCACCCACGCGCTCGTGCCGGCCCCTTGCCCTTCGCAAAAGATCACCGGTCGGCCGGTGCCGGCTTCGTTGTAGTGCACGCGCAAGCTGCCGGCTTGCACGAAGCGGCTCGTGGCGCTCTCGGTGAGCGTTACACCCACCGGATCGTGTCCATCCGTTCGTCCGGATCGGAGGATTGCCAGATGCCGTCCACGCGCTGATAGAGCGTCTGCCGGTAGATCTCGACGGTCGGTCGCACGCCGCCGGGGGCCGGCGGGGGCGGCGGATTTGCTTTCTCGCGCTCTTGCTGGAGCTTCCAGTGCTTGTCGTAGAGCTGCTTGCTCGCCCACAACTCCATCAGCACGTAGCATTCGGGGCGCAGCGCGCTGCGGTACACCTCGTACTGCAGGCAACCTTCCTCCTCGGCTTGGGTACGCTTGCACACGTCGACGCGCTTGCGAATGGCTTCATCGGCGGCCTCCACCGAAGCCGCAGTAACCGACACGACGACACGAACGTTTGGACTGCTCATGAATGCTTGCTCCTGATTGCGACCATGTGTGAATCGGCGCCGACGCGATGCGCGACGTCAAGAAAATTCGAAATGAGCTGCGAGCGCTCGTCTTTGCGCCAATACGCCGAGAGCTGCCCGTCGTTCTGCACGTCGCGGATCGGCTTGAAGTGGACCATCGCGGAGCAAATCAGCAATTCGAACGGCGACGGCAAGATCGTGACGCCCAACCCGCAGGCGACGAGGCCGACGAGCGATTCCAAATCGGCGATCTCCGGCACCTCGCGCACCGCGCCCGCCACGAATCCGTGCTCGCGGCACAGGGCCATCACGACGCCGTTGGCGCTGCTGCCGCCGCCGCGGTGCGGATGAACGATGAGCGTCTCGCCGCTCAGTTCCGACAAACGAACGGCGCTGCTGGCCGCGAGCGCATGATCGGCGGGCAATACGACGCGCGAGCTGAAGCTCCACAGCGGTTCGTGGCCGATCTGCGGGTCGGCCGGATTCCCGGTCGTGAACGCGAGTTCCACGCGGCCGCGGCGCAGCGCATCGAAAAGGTCGGGATTGCGCATGATCGTCAGCGTCAGATCGACGTCCGGGAAGTCGCTGCGGAACGCGCGCACGATGCGCGGCATGTGCTCGATCATCAACATGCCCGCGGTTCCGATCGAGAGGGTCCCGCGCAGCCCGTCACGCGCGGCGCGCGAACGCCGCGCCACCGCCTCGAATTCAGCCAGCCCGTTGCGTACGCCGACCAGATACTCCGCGCCGGCTTTCGTGAGGTTGACTTGACGCCGGTTACGCTCGAAGAGCTCGAAACCCAAGTCGGCTTCGAGCGCGCGGATTTGCTGGCTCAGCGACGGCTGGGCGATCTCCAGCTCCTCCGCCGCACGGCGAAAATTGAGGTGCTCCGCGACGGCTAGAAAATAGTGCAGCCGGCGAAATTCGCTCATGCCCTACCGTTTGAGGTACTCGCGCACGATGCGGTTGAACGTTTCGGGGTGCTCCCATTGGGGCCAATGTCCGGCGTCTTCGATGAGCGCCCACTCGGCGTCGGGCACGTAGGTCATGGCTTTCTTGGCTGTGGCGACTTGCTGCGACGGATTATGATCGGTCCAAAGAAAGAGCACGGGCACCGGAACGCGGGCCAACACCTCGGGCGTGAGTTCGTGCGTCACGTCGCCGATCGACGACGCCGGGCTCGGCTTGTCGAGTGAACGCTGGTACAAGGCCCAGCGCAACTCGATCAGCTCGGGCGTGATGTCGCGTTCCGGTTTGTGAAAGAGCCACTTGAGGCGCGCGTGCACGTTCGCCTTCGTCGGTTCCTTGACGAACTGGAGCGAGAGCCGCGTGAGTTCGTCGATGCCGGCTTTCGTCTTGGCGCGCGTCGCGTCGTCGATCGGAACGTTGAGGTGCGCGCCGACGGTGTAGATGATCTTCCCGACGCGATCGGGATGCTCGATCGCCATCCACATGGCGATCCAGCCGCCCAGCGACTCGCCGATGAGGTGCGCCTTCTTGATGCCGGCCGCGTCCATGAACGCGATCAGGTGCTGCACGTAGGCGTCTTTGGAAAACGGCAGCGACCCGTGTCCGGTGAGGCCGTGGCCGTAGTAGTCGATGGCGCGCGCATCAAAATCGGCGCCCAGCGGAACGACGTTGCGCGCGAACGCCTCGGCGTGCCCGCCGACGCCGTGCAGCATGATGACGGTCTCGCCCGCGCCGGCCTGAATGCTGCGCGTCGGGATGCCGCCCGCGTCGTACATCCGGACCTCGGCCCCGAGCAGATCGAGCCACAGGGTAGGTACACTCATGAGCCTCCGACTTGCGTTCGCTATGAGCAAATCCTGCGCGCTTCGAGGCAGTCTGAAAGGATTTTTCTATCAGAGTCATTGAGCCGGCGTATTGGACGGGGGCCGGGGAAGCGGCCATAATGAGGCCGGAGGGACCCCATGCTGGCCGATCGCTCTATCGCCTATGCCCGCTACGTCGACCGGTCGCGCGGTTTGGTGAATCGCAAGATCTTCGTCGACCCGGAGATCTATCAGGTCGAGCGCGAGAACATTTTCGGCCGCTGCTGGCTCTATCTCACCCACGAAACCCAAATCGCCAAGCCGCACGACTTCGTCAACGTTTTCATGGGCGAAGAGCCGGTCATCGTCTGCCGCGACGGGGACGGTGCCGTCCACGCCTTCATCAATTCGTGCCGGCACCGCGGGAACAAGGTCTGTCGCGTTGACGCCGGTAACACGAAGGCCTTCGTTTGCCCGTATCACGGCTGGACGTTCGATACCCGCGGCGATTTGCAGGGCGTACCCGGCCACCGCGACCTGTACTTCGGCGAGCTCGACCGCGCCGACTGGGGCCTGGTGAAGGTCGCGCAAATCGCGAGTTATCGCGGCCTGATCTTCGGCACGTTCGACCCGGAAGCGCCGTCCCTCGAAGAATACCTCGGCGACATGCGCTGGGGTCTCGACCTGCTGTTCGATCAGGGTGACTTTGAGGCCGTTCCCAATATCACGCGCTGGTCGATGGACGTGAACTGGAAATTTGCCTCGGATAACGCGATCGGCGACATGTATCACGGTGCCTGGTCGCATCGCTCCGCGATGCTCGCGGGCCACATCAGCGGCAACGGGACGCGTTCCGCATCGATCAAGCCGCCGCAGCGCGACAACGGCTTCACGATGGTGACCGCCTACGGGCACGGATTCAACGCCAATTACCTGGAGGCGGCCGCCCAGCTCGACACGCCGCTTGCGGCCTGGCGCAAGGATCCCGCCGCGCGGGCCCGGCTCGGCGAGCTACGCTCGCGCGTCAATCGGGCAAATATGCTCGTTTTCCCGAATCTGTTCGTCAACTCGGGTTCGCGCGAGCTGATGCTGCGCAATCCGTTCGGCCCCGAGCGCATCGAAATTTGGAAGACGATTCTGGTCGACAAGAATATGCCGCCGGAGACGCGGCGTCAACAGGTGCGCGCGTCCAATCGTCACTTCGGACCGGCCGGGATGTTCGAACAGGACGACGGCGAGAATTGGGACCAGAGCACGGCGGGCGCCCGCGGCAACATCTCGCAGCGCTACGACCTCAACTACTCGATGGGGGTCGGGCATGGTACCTTCGTCGAGGACGAACAGAGCCCGCCGCGCATCGAGTCGCTTTATAACGAAAATGCGCAGCTTTGGATGTACCACGTGTGGGCGGAGTTCATGGATGCGGAATCGTGGCCGCAGTTGCGCGCCGAACACGATGAGCCGCGGGGAGTTCTGTGATCGCCTCGGATCGCGCGGCGCTGCGTGACCTGCAGTACGACGTCGAGCAGTTTCTCTACCGCGAAGCAGATCTGATCGACGAACGACGTTTCGATGATTGGTTGAAGCTGCTGGCGGACGATCTCGAGTATTGGATGCCGGTGCGCTCGACGCGCGCGCTTGGTGACGAAGGCAACGAGTTCGCGAAGCCGGGCGAGAGCGCGCTCTTCGACGACGACAAAGAATCGATGCATCAGCGCGTGCGGAAACTCCACACCGGCTATTCCTGGGCCGAGGATCCTCCATCGCGCACGCGACACGTAGTTTCGAACGTTCGCATCGAGTCGATGACGAACGACCTCGTAGAGGTGCGCTGCAACTTCATGCTGTATCGCTCGCGGCTAGCTGCCGACGAAGACTTGTGGGTCGGACGGCGCGAGGATCGCTTGCGCCGCAACGGCGAGAGCTTTTTGATCGCGCGCCGCCACATTTACCTCGACCAGGTCAGCCTTTCATCGAAAAACCTGAGCGTTTTCTTTTGATCGGAGAACAACCGTACGATGAACCGTAAGCAGCTACTGCGCCAGGGCCTCCACATGACCGCTGCCGGCGCGTATGTCGCATCGGTTCGAGGCAAGGCGCTTGCGCAGTCCACCGGTAAGCTTCGCGTGGCCGGAATCCCGAACGACATCGGGTGCGCGAGTGCCTATGCATACGAGCAAGGATTCTTCAAGAAATACGGACTCGACGTCGAGCTCGTCGTCGGCGGCACCGGAGCGTCCGTGGCCGCCGCCGTCGTGGGCGGTGCGCTTGACGTGGGCAGCGGAAATACGGCGTCGATCGCCACGGCTCACGAACGCGGCGTTCCGTTTGTCATGATCGCACCCTCCGGCGCGTGGTCGGCGAAGTCGCCGACGGGCGCTCTGCTCGTGGCCAAATCGTCGCCGATCACCAGCGTCAAGCAGTTGGCGGGTAAAGTCATCGGCATAACGCTCGTGCGCGGTATTTCGGAGGTCGAGTGCCGAGCGTTGCTCGATCAGAACGGCGCCGACAGCGGGAGCGCAAAGTTCCTGGAGATTCCCTACAGCGCCATGTCTGCCGCACTGGAGGCGGGGCGTATCGACGCTGCCAGCGCGGAGGAGCCGGCGTATTCCAACATCATGTCGCAAGGTAACGTCCGTTCGATCGGCATTCCCGGCGACGCCATCGCGCCGCTGTGGGTCGAGGGCGGCTATTTCGTTCTGGACTCGTTTGCTAAAGCGCACCCCGATATCGTCACGAAGTTCGCGAACGCCATGGCCGAAACCGATGATTGGGCCAATAAAAACCCGGTTGCGAGCGCGCGCATCCTGTCCAAATATACGAACGCGCCGGTCGATCCAAAGATGGTCCGCTGCTTCTATCCGGAACGGCTGAGAGCCGAAGATCTCCAACCGCTGATCGATGCGTCCGCCAAGTACGGCATCTTGAAAGCATCGTTCCCGGCCAAGGAATTGCTCGCTTCCACGTAACCGCCGCCGCTACCGGCTCGGAAGGACGCCGCCATAGAGCCCGGCGGTGAACGTCGCCGACTCGTCCGATACGAGAAAGCGCACGATCTTCGCGATATCCGACGGGCGCGCGGCGTGACCGGACGGCGAGTTCGCATCCATCACCGCCAGGCGCTCGGGCGCGTAGTGTTCGGTCATGCCGGTTACCGTGAACGGCGGAATCACCGCGTTCACCCGGATTCCGTCATGCAGGTGATCCACCGCGAGGCACCGCGTCAGAATCTCGACCGCGGCTTTCGCGCTCGCATATGCGATCATTCCTTTGCGTCCCGTCGCATCGCCCGACGAGAAGTTGACGATCGATCCGCCGCCGTTGGCCTTCATCCGGCGGATCGCAGCCCGGCAGAAGAAGGCCGTTCCGTGGAGACAAACGCCCACCGTTTCGAGCCACTGTTCGGGTGTGATGTCGGTGATCGTTCCGGCGTGGCGCATCGCCGCGCAGTTGACGAGCGCCTTGAGCGACCTCCCGTCGGCTTCGGCGAGCGCGCAGGCCGCCTCAGCCGCTTCGGGTTGCGCGACGTCACCGACGAGACCGCGAACATCCGCACCCAGCGCGCGCAGCTCGGCGACGGTTTCAGCGTTGTGCTCGGCATTCACGTCGAAAGTGACGATGCTCCAGCCGTCTTCCGCCAGAAGCCGGCACGTCGCGCGGCCGATGCCGTACCCCCCGCCGGTGACGATCGCGACGCGGCGCCCGCTCATCTGTTGGCGAAACCGCTGGCGATCAGCTCCGCGGCCGGCACGGTCCCGGTCGTCATGCCGGTCTTGTACGCTGCTTGCACCAAGGCTTCGACCATCACCGGATCGAGCTTCGTGCCGTACGGCGTCTGCGGCATATGCACGAGGACGTCGTGTGGAATCTTCGAGTACTGTTCGAGGATGGCAAGCGAGTCGGACGTGTGCTGTGCGGTCCACGTCGAGGTCGCCTCGATCGCGCGCACGAGCGTGTGGGCAAGCGCGGCGTTTGCGGTGAGCCACGTTTCGGTGCTGAACCACGCCGAGATGAAGTAGTGCGGCGCGATCGCGGGGTTGTAGTCGCCGAGTTCGCGGCACGTGGCCATGGCTTGCGTGAGGGCCGGCTCGACGATCGTGGCCGCATCGATTTGACCGCGCTCTAGGGCAGCAGCCATCGAAGCGAACGGCAGTTCCAGCCACCGCACGGTTGATGGATCGACACCGTTTTTCTGGAGCCACAAGATCGTCCCGATCTGCGGAACGCTCTTGAGCAAGTCCGTCGCGATGGTTTTCCCGGCCAAATCGCTCGCCTTCTGAATCGGTGAGTTCTTGGCAACCATCAGCAGCGCCGCCGGCGGGAGATCCACCGAGTACATGCCTCCGGGCGCGAAGATCTTTAGCGGTAAGCCGCTCAATCGCGCCTGCGCGATGCCGGTCGGACTGCCGATCCCGACGTCGAGCGAGCCGCCCATCAGCGCGGCCACGATAGCCCCCGAGTTGGCTAGGTTGGCGATTTGCAAATCGATCCCGGCGTTCTGAAAAATGTGGGCGAAATTGCCGTTATACGGTTGCATGTAGGATCCGACGGGCACCGAACCGACGCGAACCGTCACCGGCGTTGCGGCGCGAACTGGAAGGGCAGCCGCGCCGGTCGCCAGACCGGAGATCCCGGCGAGGAAGCTGCGGCGATCGGGCGCGTACGGCGCCACTCAGGCCACCGCAACCCGCGCCGGCGCTCGCAAGCCCATGCGCTCGAGGCGCGGCAGCACTTCGTCGCGCAAGCGTTCGAATTGATCCGCATAGTCGATCATCCCGACCGCGACGCCGTCGAGCCCGGCTTCATGCAACTGTCGGTACGTTTCGGCGACGTCGTCGTAGCTGCCGAGCGCGAGGAACGTTCCCATCCCGCTGATGATCCGCTCCTTCAGGCGATCGATGTCCGCGATCGGTAACGTCCGGTCACGCAGCCAGCGCGCCAGCAAGGCGTCCATGTCGTCCCAGTCGCCGAGCTCGTGCACGAGATAATGGTAGTATTCGTCCGCCTCCTTGCGGGTCGGACGGCAGACCAGATGACTGCTGCTGTAGACCGGGACGCGCTCGCCGCCCGGGCTGTTGGCCCGTGCCGTGCTGACCTCCTCACGCGCGTTGCGCATCTCGGTGATCGCGGTGAAGAGTGCGTCGGCGTGCTCCATCGCAAATGCCCGGCCGCGGTGCGAGTGACCGGCGCTGATCAACATCGGCGCCTGGTCGCCGTAAGGCCGCGGCTTGGAGAGCACTTCCTTCAGGTTGAAGTAACGGCCGTTGTAATCGAACGGCACCCGTTCGTTCCAGATCCGCTTGACGATCGTCACCCATTCCTCGGTGTAATCGTAGGCGGCGTCGTGCTCTTGCGCCGGGACACCGAACATCCCGGGCGTGTGATTGCCCGAAACCACGTTGAGCCCGAAGCGGCCGCTACCGATATGGTGCGCCGTGATGCACTGCTTGGCGGCGACGACCGGATTGAAGTACGCAACGTGCACCGTCCCGAACACCGCGATGCGCGTCGTCGCGGCCAAGAGTCCGGAGGCCCACGTCAGCGTCTCGTAGGCGCCGCCCTCGTCGTCGGACTCGGCGGCGAGGCCACGCGTTCCACGCCACTGACCAAGTGGGAGGAGAAACTCGAGCCCGGCTTCCTCGGCCGCTCGCGCGAGCTCGAGGTTCTGCTGCCAAGTGCTAGGCCAGAGCACTTCCTTGAGTTTGGACATCCCGTTCTGCACGTTGCACGAAAAGATGCCGAGCTCGAAAGCATTGGAACCAAACCGCCGGCGGCGTTGCGTCATCGCGATCTCCTCAAAAACTACACGCCGCAAAATTCCAAGGCGTGCCGAAGCATTTCCTTTATCCCGGCAGGGCGCCGGCATCCGCACCCGAGTACATTGCCTATCATGAACGCGATGGACTCCGTTCACGCTAAGACCGACGTTCCGTTTCCGCCGGATCCCAATCCCCGGACGCCGAATTTCCGCGTTCCGCGCGGCAGCTGGGACACGCACTTTCATCTGTACG
>Ga0181536_10002947_pt1 | contig 18811 bp, 11 predicted proteins | sample PEATcosm2014_Bin_41_FD_121105 | JGI IMG/M metagenome (GOLD analysis project Ga0181536, IMG submission 121105) | Peatland microbial communities from MTU Mesocosm Facility, Houghton, MI, USA - PEATcosm2014_Bin17_60_metaG | ecosystem: Environmental > Terrestrial > Soil > Wetlands > Peat | place...
AACTGCTGGAAGAACAACTTCGGCAGGCGCAGAAGATGGAAGCGATAGGTCAATTGGCTGGCGGTATCGCGCACGATTTCAATAACCTGCTCACCATCATTAACGGCTACGCAGCTCGGTTGGTGGCGGGTGAGACGGCTGGCAGCGTAAAACAAAAGGAGCTGCTAGAAATACAGGGCGCCGGCGAACGAGCGGCGCTTCTGACGCAGCGGCTGCTCGCCTTTAGTCGTCGCCAGTTGCTGAAGCCTCGAGTCGTTCCTCTCAACACGGTAGTGGCTGGAGTTCAGCCCATGCTCCGGCGCCTGATCCCCGAGGACATCGACATCGCCGTTCAGTTGAATCCTGCTACCGGAAATGTAAAAGCCGATGTAGCCCAGTTAGAGCAGGTTGTGATCAATCTCGCCGTGAATGCCCGAGATGCGATGCCGGATGGTGGAAAGCTCACCATTGAAACAACAAATGCCACATTTGACGAATTGTATGTGCGCCAGCATCCACAGGTCACAGCCGGACCATATGCTCTACTGGTGATCACGGACACGGGTGTGGGAATGGATAACGAAACCAAGAGCCGCATTTTTGAGCCGTTCTTCACAACCAAAGATGCCGGAAAGGGCACTGGCCTCGGGTTGTCGATGGTTTACGGGGTAGTGCGCCAAAGTGGTGGACACATTTGGGTCTACAGCGAACCGGGCGCTGGCACGACCTTTAAGATATACCTCCCTTTGGTGTCGCTGCAGCTGGCTCCGCTTCCCGCAGTGGGACGCGACAGTTTGCAACAGGCGGGCCACGAGACCATTCTCCTTGTAGAGGACGACGACGGCCTCCGCGATCTTGTGGCTGCAACACTTATCGACAACGGATATTTCGTAATTTCGGCACGCGATGCCGCTGATGCTCTCGAACAAGCAGCCGCCTTTAGCGACCCAATCGACCTTTTGATAACTGACGTAATCATGCCTGGAAAAAGTGGTGCAAGCGTGGCAAAACAACTGGCTGGAGAACGTCCGGCGATGAAGGTGCTTTACATGTCGGGATATACCGATGCGGCAATTGTCCGCCACGGCATTCTCAGCGCGGACATGGCATTTCTGACAAAGCCGTTTTCGCCCACAGCGCTGGCGTTGAAAGTGCGCGAGGTACTTAACGGAGCATATGTCTAGTTGTGAACGCTGCATACCAACGGGCGAGTGGATGTCGATATGATCGTTGGATCTTCAGATACGTAGGTTCAAAAAATACTGTAGGCTCTCGTTTGCCAATAACTCCAACTGAAGGTGACGCGGACGATTTGCACGAGATAATACGCTAGAAACGAAGGAGAGTGAAATGTATTCGGAAGACAGCCAAATGAACTTAGATACGGTAATAGTAGATTCTCGGACGCCTGCCGATGATGCTTCAGGCATCCCGTTCACGCTAGAGGAAAGCGCCGTGCTGGCTGCTCGCATAGATGCTGTGATTCGTGAGCGAAAAAGGATTGGCGAGGAACGCAGAAGGCAAGCTAGGCAGGCCCAACTGCGAAACGTCGAACGCGCGCGCGAGCGGTACGAGCGGACAAAGCAGTTCTTCGAAGAACCAGTTGCCTGAAGAGCGCACCAACCATGCAAAAGGCCGAGCATACCGGGTATACAGGAGAGGAGGTTCCGCGCACCGCGGCCCTTTTTTCGGCGGCGACTGAAGGTATCGTCTTTCAGGACGCGAATGGTCGAATAGAGACGTGCAACTTACCCGCTGAGCGAATTTTTGGCCTCACTCCTGGCCGGATGGCGAGTGCCCCTTGGGTGCAGCCTGATTGGCAGGCGATCCACGAAGACGGATCGCAGTTCTCCGGCGAAGAGCATCCTGCAACGGTCACCTTGCGAACGGGACAGCCCCTGTCGGGAATCGTTATGGGGGTTTACACGCCGGTTGGCACGCTCGCCTGGATCTCCGTCAATTCCCGCCCCATCCTTCATGCCGGAAAGCTGCATGCTGTCGTCACCACATTCACCGACATAACCGCCCGGAAGATGTCTGAGCACGCGCTGACGGCGAATGAAGAACGTTGGAAATTGGCCGTAGCAGGCTCTCGGGACGGCATTTGGGACTGGAATGCGGAGGCTGACGAAGTCTTCTTCTCGTCTCGCTGGAAGGAGATTCTCGGGTTCGACGATCACGAGATTGGTAGCAGCCAGTCGGAATGGAAAGACCGCATCCATCCTGAAGACCGGCCTTCAGTGCTGGCGGTCCTGGAAAGTCATCTCGCTGGAAGATGCCCCTTCTACGAAACCGAATACCGTCTGAGATGTAAGGATGGCAGTTGGAAGTGGGTACTGGCTCGTGGCACAGTGGTCAGCCGCGGCCCGGGCGGCAAACCGCTACGATTTTTGGGAGCGATCACGGATATCACAGAGCGCAAGAAAATCGAGGACGACTTGCGGAAATCCGAAGCGAGATTCGCAGCTCTCTTCCGGTCGAGCCCCACGCCCATAGGAATTCTTGATCTTTCAACGAATCGCCTGATTGACGTGAATGACGCATGGGTCAGTGGTACGGGCTATCTGCGCGATGAAGCGATTGGCCATTCCACGGCTGACCTGGGTATTGTGTCCGACGAGAACTTACAGAGAGCTGTCTCTCGCCTCGAAGGCCAGGGTCTCCTCCGCAATTACGAGCTTGAATTTCGCAGGAGGGACGGAAGCGTTCGCGCCGGTCTGCTCTCGTCAGAGCTTCTGCACCTCGATGGTAAGCCTTGCGCCATAACCACGACGCTGGATATCACTGACCGCAAGCGCGTCGAACAGGCCCTGGGAGAGAGAGAGAGGCAGTTTCGCGCGCTGACTGAGAACTCGAAAATAGGCGTGTACAGTATCCGCGATGGCAAGATAGCCTACGCCAATCCGGCACTAGCAAACGGGATTGGATATGAGATCGATGAAATCATCGGCGCCGACCCCCTGAAGTTCGTCGACCCAAGGGACCATGCTCTAGTGGCTGAGAACTTCCGGCGTCGCCGCGAATATGAGACTCCGCCCGACTCGTACGTGTTCCGCGCCAGGTGCAAAAACGGAGCGACCAAGCATATCGAGGTCTTTCCGGCCCTGGTGGAGATGGATGGTCCGCCTACCATTATTGGGCATATGGTGGATGTCACCGCCCGCAAGCATGCGGAGGAGGCGCTGCGGGAGGCCAACCAGCACTTCCTCTCGGTTGCCAGCTGCGTTCCGGACGTAATTTGGTCCATGGATCTTTCAGGTCGATTCACCTATGTCAGCCCCTCGGTGGAACGAACGTATGGCTGGACAGTCGAGGAGTGCCTGAAATTCACACGAGAAGACTGGAGAACACGAGCGCATTTTGAAAAAGATGCAATCCTCATCAAGCAGGAACTCGAAAATGCGCTATCGCCGCATGATCGAAACCGCGTTGTCACTGTTGAGTCCGAGCACATGCGCAAGGACGGCACTACGTTTTGGGTGGAGATAAGCGCTAGTCTAATCTGGTCGGAGGACGGCCGCCCCGTCGGCATGACAGGTATAGCGCGAGATATCACTGAACGCAAACGTGCGGAGGAAGAGCGCATGCGGTTGGCAGCTGCAATTGAGCAGGCGGCCGAAACTGTCGTAATTACCGATGCCTCGGCCAACATTCTTTATGCAAATCCGGCCTTTGAGAGAACCACAGGCTACACAGTAGCCGAGGGATTGGGGAAGAATCCGCGGTTTCTGAAAAGCAGCAAACAAGACAACAATTTCTACCGTGAGATGTGGGATGTGTTGACCCGCGGCGAAGTCTGGCGTGGCCGTTTCTACAACCAACGAAAGGACGGCGCCCTCTACCTCGAGGATGCAACGATCTCGCCGGTGCGCAATGAGTCCGGGCGAATCGTAAACTACATCGCGGTAAAGCTCGATGTGACCCGCGAAGCCGAACTTCAGACCCAACTTTCGCAGGCGCAGAAGATGGAATCCGTGGGGCGTTTGGCGGGTGGAGTGGCCCACGACTTCAACAATCTGCTGACAATCATCAATGGCTACAGCAGGATGGCGCTCAACAAGCTGAGGGCAGACGATCCGCTGAGGGAACAACTGGAAGAAATCCTCAAGGCTGGGGAGTCCGCTACAGGCCTGACCCGGCAACTACTAGCTTTCAGCCGTCAACAGGTCCTGCAGCCGCGCGTACTGGATCTCAACCGCGTCGTGGAGGGCATGCAATCGATGCTGCAGCGCCTGGTGGGCGAAGATGTGGACGTCCGCGTTGCACTGAAGGCGGACGGCGCCATGGTGCACGCCGATCCGCATCAATTGGAACAAGTGATCATGAACCTGGCGGTAAACGCCCGGGACGCCATGCCGAACGGCGGCCACTTGTTCATCGAAACAAACCTTGTGCAGTGGGACGAGAGCTACGCAAAGTCATACCCGGATATCCGCGCCGGCCGCTACGCTTTGCTGGCAGTGAGTGACACCGGCGCGGGCATAAACGAGGCCACCAGGCAGCGGATATTCGAGCCGTTTTTCACTACCAAAGGAACAGGGCAGGGTACTGGGCTGGGGCTGTCGATGGTCCAGGGCATCGTGGCGCAAAGCGGCGGGCATGTCAACGTCTACAGCGAACCGGGTCGAGGGACAACGTTCAAGATCTACTTACCCGCGCTAGCCGGTGCGGTAGCCGATCCAGAGAAGGGGGGAACGGCTTTGGTGTCGCACGGGACCGAGACGATCTTGGTGGTGGAGGACCAAGCGAAAGTCCGCACTTTCGCGGTCGCGGTGCTGAAAGACTATGGGTACCGTGTAATGGCGGCCGCGAACGCAGTTGAAGCGCTGACGATCTGCGAGCGCGAAGATACGCGCATCGACATGGTCTTGACCGACGTAGTGATGCCGCAGATGAGCGGTGTTGAGCTCGTCATTCAACTGGCGGCACTGCGGCCTGGGATCAAGACTCTGCTCATGTCCGGATATACCGACAATGTCATGGTGCAACACGCGCTACTGAGCGAAGGTGCCCATTTCATCGAGAAGCCCTTCAGCCCCAAAGATTTGGCCAGGAGGGTTCGTGAGGTGTTGGGGTCGACAGCTCCGGCGGCGCGCATTCTTGTGGCCGACGATGAGCCAAGGGTTAGGACGTCTCTACGACAGATGCTGGAGCAGGGTGGTCACGAAGTAATCGAGGCTGTGGACGGAAAGCAGGGACTCAGACAAGCACTCGGCGGCCAAGTAGACCTAGTGATCACAGACCTCGTTATGCCTGAGAAGGAAGGACTTGAAACAATCCAAGCGCTCCGCCAGGAAATGCCCGACATTGGTATCGTCGCTATTTCCGGCGCGTTCGGGGGCCAGTTCCTTAAAGCCGCCCGTGCGATGGGTGCTGACGCGGCCTTGGGTAAGCCTCTGAACTCCGAATTGCTTCTGGCCACAGTCGCGGAAGTGTTGCAGCGGCGACCGGTGGGCAGTTCACGGCCCGGCGTAGTATAAGCTGGGAGCGCTTCCCTCTTGTGGCCTGTGCGTCCGAATCTGACAAGCGGAAGGTTGGCCATCGGTATCAGCAAGGCGGCTTGGAAAAGGCATCCATAGCCGGAAGTCGCTGACCGATGTGTACGGGGCCGAAATGGCCGCCGAGGTCTGGAACCGCTTCACGGTCCATCACACGCCTACCCACGGAAGTTGGCTCCATCAAGCGGAGATCGAAATTGGGATCTTCTCACGGCAATGTCTGGGCCGCCGCAGAATCTCGGATCTCAAGGCTCTGCGCCGGGAAACGAAGGCCTGGAATCGCCGGGTGAATCGTGATCGCATCAAGATCGCCTGGAAGTTCGATCGCCAAGCAGCTCGCTGCAGATTCGGTTATAAAAAGAAATCTTTCACGCGGTCGTAGACCTCGACACCCCTCATTGAACCAGTGGCTGCAACGCCGCTACAGATCCCGCTTTAGGTTTCATGCCGCCGCCCATTGCTGCTTTAGGTATGGCAATGCGCGTCCGAGTGCCGCTTCCGGGTTATCGGTGAATTCTGACTCGATGGTCAGCCAACCGCTGTAGCCCGCTTTCTTCAATTCGACAAAGCCCGGCCTGTAGTCGAAGGGCAGAGATCCCGGCTCCAGTCGCTTCTCTCCATCGGCGAGGTGGACGTAGCGCGTGTACCGCCCGAATCGTGAAAGCGTCTCGGTGATGCTTGGCTCTTCAATCTGCATATGATAGAAGTCGCTGAGGATGCCGTATCCTGGGGAGCCCACCGATTCGATGATCTTGGCGGCCTGGCTTTGCCGGCACATGAAGTGTGTCTCCTTGTGATTGCAGGGTTCAAGCAGGAGAATGACACCGCTCTTTTCAACATCCGCAGCGAGTTCCTTTAGCGCTGAGATCAGCAGGCGCTCCTCGATCTCGCGCGGATTCATGATCGGGGAAAGGTCCTGAAAGCGGTTCGGTCCGAACGTGGGCACTTCAATGAGGCACTCCGCTCCGAGGGCCTTGGCCAATTCCAGTCGGCGGCGATCGGTCTCGATCGCGTCGGCGCGTTTCTCCGGATCAGTATTCAGGAGTACGATGGAGCCGACGACAGCGCTTACCGCGACACCGGTACCGTCCAGTTCTTTTTGCAGGAATTCCAAGGGCTTGGCTGACCAGTCATCTCCAAGTTCGATGCCGTCGAAACCGAGCCGTTTCACCAGCAACGCCCTTTCCCGCAAACCCACGTCGGGCAGAGGAGTGCGAACCCCAAAGCGGACAGGACGGGAAGCGGCGAAACTCGAACGGCTCGCAGTTGCGGCCAGGAAGGCGCCTCCGGCATTCAATAGAGTACGACGTGTCATCCTCATAGCATATCTTCGAGTTGTCAGCTCGTCTTCCGGAATGCTGGAAATTTCTTGCCAAGCGGTTGCAGTGCGATCACCTGCGAAGCGACTTCCGCATTCGACTCTTCATCGCCTGGTCATTCGGTTTCCCCGCACTTCGAAGCCACTCCTCGACCTTGCCCCCGGCGGATGCCTTGGCTATCGGTGAACGAAACGAGGCAGGTGCGGGCGGTGGGCACAGAAACATTGTCGTGCCGGGGGAGAAAAGGCGAATACTGACAGGCAGGCAGAGCGGCAACGACGAACGGCGAGTATGTCGAGCTAAGTCCTGGCTCCGCCGAGGGAAGAGTCCAGCGACACCATTAGCGCGGTCATGTGGTCGGGCGTATGCAAGCCGATCCGATAGTCCGGTGTTAACCCTTCCCCTGATCCTGCTGAAGCAGCGGCGTTTACAGTTGAATCCTGGATGTGCTAAAACTGACAACCTTGTGTAAGAGATCGAAAGATTGGTCGCGTTCTGCCTCGCGCTCATACTAATGAGATCTGTTTATCCTGTGTCACTATCGTATTAGACCTGCTTTTGAAGTCCCTGGAGGAGACGGCGCTGGACCCTCGCCGTGAAATTCTGAAGAGAGAAGAATCTCCCCACGCCACTCATTAAGGACATCAAACTTAAGGAGCCCAAAGCGATGACACGGGAAGTTCGCAAGCGTTTTCCGCTTTCAGTGACTGGCCTGACCGTTGCGTTGGTCATCTCGGGTGCACTGGCCATTGCGCAGCAGCCCGCCGTCCAGGCACTCCCCAATATGGGCCAACAAATTACGCCACTAGCTCCCCAGGGTTCCCAGTTCGTACCGTTGAACCCCGGTCTGGCCGACAAGCCGGACTGGCTGGCCAGCCAAGCGGTCACTACCGTGGTGAGTCCGGATCACAAGACCCTGCTGGTTCTGACCAGCGGGTACAACCGCGTCTACAACACCGAACATCCGTCAACGCCGATACCATGGAGCATCCAGGACTCGAATGAGTACGTGTTCGTCTACGACATTTCGACACAAACGCCTATCCAGAAGCAAGTAGTGCAGATCCCCAATACATACAACGGGATTGTTTTCGATCCATCCGGCGTGGCTTTCTACGTTGCCGGAGGCTCTGATGACGAGGTCCACATCATTTCTCTGAATCCCACTACCGGAATTTGGGCTGAGCAGGCCGGAACGGCCCTTGCGTTGGGCCACAACCACCTAGGCGTTGGCCTGAACCTGAAGCCCAACGGCGCTATCGCCATAAACAGCCAGGTCGGCGTGAGCCCTTGCGCGGCCGGCGTGGCTATTTCAAGTGATGGCCAGTGGCTAGTGGTGGCGAATTACTACAACGATTCGATCACCGTGTTCAGCGGAGGCTACGGCAAGTGGGCGAAGTCGGCGGAACTCGACCTGCGTCCGGGCAAAATCAGCACCTCGCAAGCGGGCACGCCGGGCGGCGAATATCCGTTTTGGGTGGTTGTGAAGGGTACCGGAGTGACCGCGACAGCGTATATATCCAGTATTCGCGACCGTGAGATTGATGTGGTGAATCTGAACGCGGCGTGGGCGGTAAAGGCCCGGATCCACGTGAAAGGCCAACCGAACAAGATGGCGCTGAACGCGTCCCAGTCACTGCTGTACGTTGCCGAAGACCAGTCGGATACGGTTGACGTAATCGACACCACGCGGAACGGGATACTCGAAACTATCCCGGTCATCGCTTCTGCCTCAGTGGCGCCTTCCGCGCTGGCGCAATATAAGGGCGCGAACTCGAACAGCGTGACGCTCTCGCCAGATGAGAAACAACTCTACGTGACGAATGGCAATCTGAATTGCATTGCGGTGGTGGCGGTGGGCGGTTTCGGTACCGGCGACGAGACGGTTGGCCTTATTCCGACCGGTTGGTACCCAAACTCAGTGAGCTTCAGCGGCGATGGCAGCTGGGTGTACGTGGCCAATGCGAAGTCGCCGACAGGCGCGAATCCCCTCTGGTGCTATGGAGGCTACGGGCCGCCGGGATCGCCAAATTGCAATCCGTCGAATGAGTACAATCCCCAGTTAACCAAAGCCGGCCTCCAGAGCTTCCCGCGCCCCACCGCGGCGCAGCTCACGACGCTGACGGCGCAGGTCGCCACGAACGACCGGTTCTCCAGCACCGAAAGTGCCAGCGACGCCGCGGTCATGGCGGCTGTGCGCCAAGGCGTTCAGCACGTGATCTTCATCATCAAGGAAAACCGGACTTACGATCAGGTTCTGGGTGATCTGAAAATCGGCAATGGCGATCCCAGTTTGACTGAGTTTGGAGAAACAATCACGCCGAATCTCCATAACCTGGCGCTAAACTTCGTCACGCTCGACAACTTCATGGACACGGCCGAAGTCAGCTATGACGGCTGGCTGTGGTCCACTTCGGCTCAAGCCCCGGACGTTGTAGAAAAGCAGTTCCCGGTAGCTTACGCGGTACGCGGCCTCAGCCTGGATTCCACGGGCCTGAATCGCAATGTGAACGTTGCGATTCCGACCCTCGTCGGGCGCCGGGCCGCCGATCCCTTCACAGCGGACGACCCAGATGTGTTGCCGGGCCAGACCGACGTGGCTGCGCCGGATGGACCAAACAATGAAGTGAATACAGGCCATTTGTGGGACACCGCGCTGCGGGCGAATCTCACGGTTCGCAGCTATGGTTTTTTCGTGGACGAGACCCGCTATTCAGTGGCTGTAGACGCGATTCCTGTGCTGCGCAACCCGTTCGCAACCAACACGATCGTGGCCTATTCCACGAATGTTGCCCTCACTCCGTACACCGATCCCTACTTCCGCGGTTTCGATAACTCGCTTCCGGACTACTACCGTTACACGGAGTGGGCACGAGACTTCGATGCCAATTACGCCAAAGGCGGTCTGCCTTCATTGAGCCTCGTTCGCCTCATGCACGATCACACTGGAAACTACGGTGTCGCGATTGACGGCGTGAATACTCCGGACCTGGAGATAGCCGATAACGACTATGCGGTCGGCTTGCTGGTCGAGAAGATCGCGAATAGCGTGTACGCGAACAACACTCTGATCTTTGTAGTGGAAGACGACGCGCAGGATGGCGGCGACCACGTCGATTCGCACCGCAGCATCGCGTTCGTGGCGGGCGCCTACGTGAAGCAAGGCGCGCTGGTCTCCACGCAGTACAGCACTCTGGATTTCGTGCGCACCATTGAAGAGGTTCTGGGCCTCCCGCCGATGAACCTGAATGACGCGCTCGCCCACCCCATGGCCGACATCTTCAACACGACGTCGAGCACCTGGAGCTTTACAGCCGCTCCCTCGGCGATCCTCTACAACACGTCACTCCCGCTACCTCCCCTGGCGGCCGGCCTCATCGTGCCAAAGCCGGCGCACGACGCGAAGTACTGGGCGCGGGTCACGAAGGGAATGGACTTCACTACCGAAGATCGCCTCGATCCCGCGGACTTCAATCGCATTCTCTGGAAAGGGATGATGGGCAATAAGCCTTATCCAGCAGTGCCGGCGGGCACGGACCTGCGCCGGAACCGCGAAGAACTCCTTGCGCGTTATCGGCGATCTCTGGAGCAAAAAGCTGTGCAGCCATAGAAGACCGGCACCGACTGAGCGCGATGAAGCGGCCGCGCGCGGATGGGTTTCTCCTCACAAAGCAGGATCGTCCTGTCCATGTCGTCACTTTGTAACAGACCGTTTGCAGACCTGAGGATTAACGCTCGGCGAACACCTCTTTGCCGCGTGTGAGTTGTGCCCCATCCGTGGGCAGGCAGATCTTTCCTGCGGGCGGCTAGGTGGGCAACCTCTTACAGGGGCAGAAGCGGCGTCACCGTGGGTCATGTCAATTGCGTGCGGGGTGGCTGCGGATCACGCAGTCGCTTCGGGATAAGGGAGAATAAGGAATTGCAGCGGAGTCTGCTCCATTGTCTACGAATCGCAAACACCGCCGTGCGGCGAAAAGTCTGGATAGTAGGCGCAATGCGCTTCGGGACGTTCAAGGAATATTTGATGAGGCCCTGCGGCATCATCGGGCTGGACGGATCGATGCCGCCGTGGCACATTACGAGCGTGCCCTCGCCCTAAAACCGGACTATGTCAACGCGCACGCCAATCTGGGCGCTGCGCTCGCCGCGCAAGGCAGGATCGATGCCGCCGTCGCGCATTTCGAACGTGCCCTCGCTCTCAAACCGGACTTTGCCGACGCCCACAACAATCTGGGCACTGTGCTCGCCGTTCAAGGCAGAATCATTGACGCGGTGCCGCATTTCGAACGTGCCCTCGCCCTCAAACCCGACTTTGCTGACGCTCACAACAATTTGGGTAACGCCCTCAAGGAGCAAGGCAGAATCATTGACGCCGTCGCACATTACGAACGAGCTATCGCCCTCAAACCCGACTTTGCCGATGCCCACAGCAATCTGGGTGACGCCCTCAAGACCCAAGGCAGAATCGATGCCGCCGTCGCGCATTGCGAACGTGCCCTCGTCCTTAACCCTAACCATGTGAATGCCCATAACAACTTGGGTAACGCGCTCGTAGCGCAAGGCAGGATCGATGATGGATTGGCGCATTACGAACGTGCTATCACCCTTTATCCTGACCATGCGGACGCCCACCTCAATCTTGGTATTGAACTCGCCGTGCAGGGGAGAATCGATGACGCACTGGCGCACCTTGGACGGGCGATCGCGATCAGGCCCGCCTATGCAGAAGCTCATTACAATCGCGCGGAAATCAAGACTTTCCGTCATGGTGATGCCGACCTGGCAGCACTTGAAGAACTGGCCAAGAGGAATGATCTGTCCGCAAAAGACGCACTGCATATCCATTTCGCACTGGCTAAAGCCCTCGATGACAGTGGAGATTACGCACGAGCCTTTGACCATCTGCGCAAAGGCAATGATTTGAAACGCCGGCAGATTAAGTATGATGAGCTGGCTGTTGGCAAATTTTTCAACCGTATCGCCACGGTATTCGACAGCAGCCTGTTCGAACGCTTCCAGGGAGTGGGCGACCCCTCGCCAGTTCCGATTTTTGTGCTTGGCATGCCCCGTTCCGGCAGCACCCTGATCGAGCAGATACTTGCCAGCCATCCGCAGGTTTACGGTGCCGGCGAACTGTCAGATCTTCAGATAGCGGTCAACACTGTATTAGCTTGCAGTGGTCAGCGGGTTCCATTTCCGGAGTGCGTTCCTGCTCTTGATGACGCGACCTTGCGGCGAATTGGCCAGACCTATCTTGCCCGACTGCCGGCTCTTGCGGAGGGTAAAACCCGGATCGTCGACAAGTTGCCAAGCAACTTCCTCAGTATCGGTCTGATACGCCTGATTCTGCCAAACGCCAGGATCATTCATACTATGCGCCACCCGATCGACACCTGCGTGTCATGCTATTCCAAACTATTCACATTCGGCCATGGTTTTTGCTATGATCTGGCGGAGTTAGGCCGCTATTACCGCCGCTACACTGAACTGATGACTCATTGGCGGTCCGTTCTTCCGCCAGGCGCTATACTCGACGTCTCGTATGAGGACGTGGTCGATGACCTCCAAGGTCAGGCCCGCCGCTTGATCGAGTATTGCGGCTTGCCCTGGGATGAGCGCTGTATCAGCTTCCATAAAACCAGCCGGCCGGTCAAGACCGCTAGTGCTGCTCAGGTCCGCAAACCTCTGTTCCGCAGCTCGCTTCAGCGCTGGCGTAAGTACGAAGCCGGTATAGGTCCGTTGCTGCATGAGTTAGGAGACATCATACCGGGTGATTCTGCACCCAACTCTTGATTCGCGGCACGGCTACCAACACGTGCGCCTTCGGGTGGCCTGCGGCTGGATGTACAATCGAAGGTGGCCAGGAAGCCAAAAAGAAAATCCTGTATTCCTCGGACGGGTGATTGGAGCGCGACCCGAGGGCCGCTGAGCTGCACTCTGAAGAGGAGAACGGCGGTCGCCCCAGAGCCCAGTTACTCTATCTGCAAGTTCCTCCAGACAGGCGGAGTATAGAAACGCAACGACACCTCGCCATCGACTTGCACCGCAACAAAGTTCACCTGCTGCGTCGTACTGGAGCTGCTCAAAAGTTTAGAGTAAACAAAACATCATAGGAGGGCATCTTATGTACCTTGAGAAGTTCAGCTTGAAGGACCGGATCGTCGTCATCACGGGTGCCGGTAGAGGTATCGGCCGGGAAATCTCCCGTGCTTTTGCAGAGTCGGGCGCGGTGGTGATCATCGCTGAAATCGTGGAAAAGAACGGCCGGGAGGCCGCCCGCAGCCTCACGGAGGCAGGATACCGCGCAGAGTTCCTCTGGCTCGACGTTACCGATTCCGCCGCAGTGGACCGCGCCGCAGATACCGTCGTTGGCAAGTACGGCCGAGTCGATGTTTTGGTAAACAACGCCGGTTATGCCAACAACATTAAAGCTTTAGACTACCCGAACGATGAATACCACAAGCTCATGCGGGTCAACTTGGATGGCGTCATGTTCTGTTCCCGAGCTTTTGGCCGGCACATGGTAGCGGCCGGAAGCGGCAGCATTGTAAATATTGGCTCCATGTCCGGGTTGATTGTGAACAAGCCGCAGCCCCAGGCGCCCTATAACGCCAGCAAGGCCGCCGTGCATTCGCTGACCAAATCACTGGCATGTGAATGGGCAAAGTCTGGCGTTCGCGTCAATGCTGTGGCGCCAGGATACATCAACACGGAGTTGACCCTTCTCGGCCGCTCTACCCCCGAATGGAACGCGTGCTGGCTGGAGATGACGCCCATGGGCCGCTGCGGTGAGCCATCTGAGGTGGCCTCCGCCGTCCTTTTCCTGGCAAGCGATGCGGCGAGCTACGTGACTGGAGCCGTGCTCAGCGTTGATGGTGGCTACACGGCTTGGTGAGATTCATTTCCGGACGGCCCGCACTCTCCGGGATTGATCTCACTTACCCTCGGCTACGCGTCCGCGCTACGCTGCCAGCCCTGTAGAAGAACAGCGCCCACTATGATTAGGCCCTTGACCACTTGCTGAGGGTATCCAGGGATGTTCATGAGGTTCATGATGTTTCCGATGATTCCGAGGATGAGCACACCCAGCAGCGTATTGAATGCTGTTCCTTTGCCGCCACTGAGACTTGCTCCACCGATCACCACAGCGGCGATCGCGTCAAGCTCCGCACCGGCGCCGACAATGGGCGATCCGACGCCCGTTCGGCTTGTGCTGATAATTCCGGCGACCGCACAGAACGCGCCGGATATGCAGTAGACCGCGAACTTGTACCATCCGGTCCGCACACCGGCGAGCCTGACGGCGGCTTCGTTGCTTCCGATCGCAGTCACCATCCTTCCGAATACCGTGTACCTGAGGAGAAATGCCACGAGCGCGAAGATGGCCAGCATTACGAAAACCGGCGCCGGAACACCTAGCCAGTAGACAGACCCGAACTGATTCAGCCGCGTGTCCGCAATGATGATCGGGGAGCCCTTCGAGAGGATGAACGCGAAGCCCCTGGCAATGGTCATCATTGCCAGAGTCGCGATGAACGGTGCCATGCGTCTCGCCGCCACGAGATAGCCGGATGCCGCGCCGCACAGCGCGCCGGCACAGATGGTGAGCCCCACCGCCGGCAGGAGCCCCACATTGCCAAGTAAGGAGGCGATCAGTACGCTCGTGAATGCCGCGAGCGAGCCGACAGACAGGTCGATACCACCCGTCAAGATCACCAGCAGCATGCCCAGCCCCATCCCGGCGAGCCCCGCGACCTGACGCAAGAGGTTGAACAGGTTCTGCCGGCTAAAGAAAACGTCCGAAAGGGAAGCGGCAAGTCCGATCATCACGAAGAAGATCAGAACCGTGTTGTACTTGAGCACCAGACGGAGGGCGCCCACCCAAGGTGAACGCGGCATCGCAGCTTCCTCGAAGCTTGCTTCTCCGTTCGCACATTTCAACGGCTGTTCCGTTTCACCCTCCTTCTGAGCCGCCATCTTAGAGTGCCTCTCGAGCAGTTCCCGCGGCTGGTCTCTTGATTGCCAGAAGCATGATATTCTCCTCGCTGACCTCGCTTCCCTCGAGCACCCCCGTCAGGGTGCCATGGCTCATTACGCCGATGCGGTCACACAGCCCGATCACTTCCGTCATGTCGGAGGAGACCACTACGATCGCCACGCCAGCAGCGGCCAGTTCGTTGATCAGGCCGTAGATTTCCACCCTGGCGCCCACATCCACGCCCCTCGTGGGCTCATCCAGCAGAAGAACCCTGCAATTGGCGCCGAGCCACTTGGCCAGAACTACCTTCTGCTGATTACCCCCGCTCAAATCCGCGACCTCGGCTTCGATGCCCCTGATTTTTATCCGCAACCTGGAGACAAGGCTTTCCACAATACTCGTTTCCGCACGCCGCCGGATAATGCCCAGAGCGTCGGAAACCCTGTTGATACTGGGTAGCGTGATGTTGTGACGGATCGGCATGGTGAGGATTACGCCATGGTCCCCGCGGCTTTCAGGCACCAGTGCGATGCCGCCCTGGACGGCGTCTCTAGGAGACGCAATTTTCAGGCGGTGGCCCGCTACTGCGACTGTTCCACCCTCCTTCGGATCCGCGCCGAAGATTGCCCTGAGCAGTTCGGTACGGCCGCTGCCCACCAATCCCGAAATCCCAAATACTTCCCCCGCCCTCACTGTGAAGGAAACGCCGTTGATCTTACCGGCGCGCAAAGCCTCCACCCGCAGCACCTCTTCACCGATGGTGCAGTCTCTGACAGGGAACATGGTCCCGATCGTGCGTCCTATCATCAAGCCGATCAGGTCTCTCGGCGCTATTTCGGAAGGGAGAACCGTGCGTACGACGGCGCCGTCTTTGAGCACCGTGATGCGGTCGGCAATGCGGAAGATCTCATCCAGCCGGTGGCTGATATAAACCAACCCGACACCCCGATCGCGCAGTTTCCCTAAGACCACAAACAGGTGATCCACTTCCCGGGGGGCCAGAACAGCGGTCGGCTCATCCAGAATCAACACCTTCACGTTCTCGGAGATACCCTTGGCAATCTCAACGATCTGGCGGTCAGCTACGCCAAGGTCCGCGATTTTGGAGCGCGGATTGATTTGGGTGAAGCTAGTCTCGCCGAGCAATTCGCCGGCCCGCCGGTTCAGATCGCGCCAATCGATCAGTCCGAAGCGTCGAGACAGGTGCTTGATCAAGATGTTCTCGGCAACTGTAAGGTCTGGGACCAGGGCAAGCTCCTGGTAGATAATGCCGATCCCCAGTTGCCGGCCCACGCGCGGATTGGGGATTTCGACCGGCTTGCCGTCCACCTTGATCGCGCCGTGATCCATTTGATGAACACCCGACAGGATCTTCATCAGTGTGGATTTCCCGGCGCCGTTTTCGCCTACGAGGGCGTGAATCTCTCCTGGTTTTACATTGAACGAAACGTTTCTCAACGCTCGCACTGCGCGGAATGACTTGCTCACATTGAGGAGTTCAACCCCGTCTGCCTCAGACACTCCGGTTGCCTCGCGGTCGGAAGACGCGGCCGGCGCGTACGCAGTCAGAATTCGGAATCAGCACGGTAGAACTTGTCCACATTGGCCTTAGTGATGGCCGCAGCCGGAGTGTAGTAGATTTTGGGGAAATCGCGTTGTCCATTCAGATACTTGACCGCAATCTCTACAGCGGTGCCGCCCACCAGCGCGGGATCGTTGAGGCCGGTGGCGCCGTATTCGCTCCTCCGGATCGCTTCGTAGGCTTCCTTCTGGCCGTCGGCCGCGGCCACGACTAAAATGCGATTCTTTCGCCCCGCCTCGGCAATCGCCTTGAGCGCGCCGAGACACATGCTGTCGTTCTCGCAAACCAGTACATTCGCGTCGGGGCAGGCGACCAGGATGTCCTCCATGGCCTTTAGCCCGCCTTCGTGCGTCCAGTTGCCCCACCCCTGGGTCAGAATTTCGAACCCGGATTTGTTGCTATCCCGAAGCTGCTGTTCGATGATGCCGCGGAAAACTCCTTGCCGGCGCTCCTTGCCGACGGGATTGCCCTGCGTGCCACTGAGCAAGGCCATCCGGATGGGCTGGCCCTTCATCTGCGAAGCAAGCCACTCGCCAACCAGTTCGCCGTTGGCCAGATTGTTGGACTGCACCGTGGTGACGTAGTCCGCAGAAGGAGAGATCGAGCTGTCAATAATGATCACCGGCACACCTGCCCTGGCAGCCGCCTTTGTGGCGGGAACCAGGCCGTTGGGGTCCTTGGGATTCAAAATCAGGACGTCGATGCTCTTCGAAAGCAGGTCCTCAACATCGGCCAGCTGCTTGTTCATGTCGTCGTGGGCTTCCGTCGCGATCACCTGCTTGACGCCCATCGCTGCCGCCTTTTTCTTGACCGCATTCGCCTGAGCAGCAAAATAGGGCGCATCGAGGGTATACATGGAGAGCCCGATGGTGATGTCCTTCGCAGCCTTGGCTGGACCGGTCGCTGTGACCGATGGCTCACCGGTGCCGCCAGGGGACGTCGGCGCGGAACCGGCGCACCCCACGAGGATCAACGCGCCCAGCGCAGCCACGGCCATCCAGAGACCATCCCCAGTTCCCGTCTTCACAGACACTCCTTTCGGTCGGTTTTCGGCTCAGTCCAGGTAGATCATCACTTTCATGCAGTTCCCCTTGGCCCGTTCGATCGCCTCGTAGGCCGCCAGGTAATCGTCAAACGCGAAGCGATGGGTAATCACCTCATCGAAATTGATTCCCCCGGCGGCAGCCAACTCCAGGGCTCTTTCGTAATCAGCCTTCCGGTACATAAGGGATCCGACCAAGGCCAACTCGCGGTCTTGCACCAGTCCGAGGTCCGCCGGAACGGGTTTGGCGAAGACGCCCACCACCACGACCATCGATCCCTTACGGGCGCACCGGACAGCATCGGCAATCGCCCCCTCGGAGCCTACGCACTCCAGAATCACATCGGCCTTATCCGGGCCGAAAGCGCTTAGTAACGCTTCGTTCAAATGCTCATGCCCAGAGTTTACTGTGACAGGCAGGCCGACCCTTCGCGCCTTTTCCAACCTGTATTCGCTGATGTCCGTAATAAGGACCTTAGCGGCGCCCGAGGCGCGTGCAGCCTGCGCCACCATGTTGCCGATCGTCCCCGCACCGAGCACCGCAACACTTTTTCCCCGGACATCCCCAAATCGGGAGAGCGCATGCACCGCCACCGACAGCGGCTCGATCATGGCTGCCTGGTCGATGCCGACCGAGTCGGGCACATGCAGCGCCATAGCAGCTTTGATGGCAAAGTACTCCTGGGCAGCACCTCCGGTCTGAAATCCCATCACCTTGAGAGAGTCGCAGATGTTATACATGCCAGTGCGGCACGGATAACAGGCGCCGCAGGTGACCTGGGGCATGAACACCACGCGGTCGCCAGGAGCGAAGCTGTCTACATCGGGTCCGGTCGAGTCCACGACGCCGGCGACTTCATGCCCTTGAACAACCGGATAGCTGGTGTAGGGATGCAGCCCGTGATAAACGTGAATATCCGAGCCACAGATGCCGATCCGGCGAACGCGCACCAGTACCTCGCCCTCGCGAGGGATTGGTTTTCCTACCTGCCGGATCTCGATCCGGCCGGGTGCCGTCATGACCGCTTGCTTCATCACGTTATTTGTATAGCACGGGGCAGCTTCTTGCATGTTGCGGCGTCGAGTGTTGCGATCTAACACGCCGCCCGCATGGCGGAATTGGAGTCAATTGCTTCGAAGCAGCCTCAGCCGTTACCTCGGCCTCCTGTCGGTCCTCCGAGAGGGAGTATTCTTCCAGGCGGAGGCAGTATTCGATCGCTTATACCCCCCACGATGCTCTCGTCGGCAGGACTGTGTCGACTTGACATCGCCGGCTCGACAACGACACTATTGTCATATAATATCTCATCATTGGATAGCCCGAAGACTCAAAGCAGTGTTCTCACGTTTGCTCTGATAGCGCTTCCGTCGGCACAGTCTTCCAGCCGATTTGAGACGCGACGCGCGCGTAAA
>Ga0181536_10002949_pt1 | contig 18801 bp, 12 predicted proteins | sample PEATcosm2014_Bin_41_FD_121105 | JGI IMG/M metagenome (GOLD analysis project Ga0181536, IMG submission 121105) | Peatland microbial communities from MTU Mesocosm Facility, Houghton, MI, USA - PEATcosm2014_Bin17_60_metaG | ecosystem: Environmental > Terrestrial > Soil > Wetlands > Peat | place...
AGTGCACAGTAATCAAGCAGCCGGCGAACCTCGGCTTCAGTATCTTCGATCATGGACTCGTAGAATACGCGATGAACCCGACCCGGCAGCACCGCATCGATGTGGGCCATCAGATCAACATAGTCACGGTAGAATCGACCAAGATCCGCGAGATCGTAAGAAAAATTCTGACCGCGAGCAAAGTGCTGTTTGAACGCCGAAAAACAGCACCCGAGCGGGTGCCGCCGGGCGTCAATGATCTTCGCATTCGGTAGTATTAAATGTATCAGCCCAACGTACAGCCAGTTGTTGGGTAATTTATCGACAAAGAACGGCGCCGCGGTCTTGCGATAAATGCGGGTTGTGGCGAGATAGCGTTCGCCAAGCCCGCGCAGCTCCGCGGGATCAAGCGCGGCGACCGCGTCGAAAAATGGGGTCTCATGGTCCCGATCGTCGCGTCCGGCAAGTTCACGCGCAATTTGCGGAAGATCCGGCAGTTCCATGGTGCCTTCGACTGCTGAGTGGCTTGAAAGAATCTGTTCGAGCAACGTGGAGCCGGCGCGCGGTAAACCTACAATGAATATGGGCTCCTCCGACGACGCGCCTGCTGACTTGCGCGCGGCAAAAAAATCAGCCGTGTATTGCCGCTTGCAGCGGCTGACGTAGCGCGTGTTTTCTTCCGCGCTGTAAGAATGCCGGTCTCTGCGTATCGCGTTTCCCTTCGCGTAATGGACAAAGGACTGCTCGTAGGACTCGGTATCTTCCAGCGCTTTGGCGAGCGAGAACTCGAAATGCAGGCGGTCCTCATCGCTCAGGTTGTCTCGTTCTAGCGCGTGCCGAAGCGCAAGAACGTCAGCGTCCGAGAACCGGAAAGTCTTGAGGTTGGCGAGACTCCAGTAGGCCTCACCCAGGGTCGGCTGCATCGCGATCGCGCGGCGGTAGGCAGCCACGCTGTCGTCCTGGCGGCGCGCCGTTTTCAGCGAGTGACCGTAGCTCATCCAGATTTTCGGTTGCCGCGGAAATTCGGCAAGCACGGCCTCGTACACTCCGATCGACTCCGAGTAGTCACCAAGATGCGCCAAAATCGCGGCCTGCAGATTGCGGTACCCCGGATTGCGTGGTTCCTTCGCGAGTAGCATCTCGACTTGCGGCAGCGCTTCGGCGGCCTTTCCCTGCCGATTGAGCACCACCGCATAATTGTGCCGAGCCGCATCGAAGCTTGGCGCGAGTTCCAAGCAGCGTGCCAGCAACTGCTGCGCATCCGCATAGCGGCGCAGGCGCACCGCCACCTCTGCGAGCATGCGTAAAGCGGCCACGTCGGTGGGATGCCCCGTCAGGTGGGCACGCAAGCGCGCATCGGCGAGCGGCAAGTCGTTCTCGACCAACGCCGCAGCGGCATCCAATAGACGCGGATCCTTGTTCGCGGTCTTCAGATAGTTCGCGCGGGCGTGATCCGCAGCGTCGGTGTCGCCGAGAACGTCGAACTGGTCGGCGAGCAGTCGCCAGCCATCCGGCGAATCGGGCGTCAAGCGCAGCGCGACCCGCAGCGCCGCCACTGCCTCGCGAGCGCGGCCGGCCTCGCCGAGCGCCAAACCCAGCTCCAAGTGGACGGGACTCGATCGAGGCTGCTCGCGGGCCAGGCTCTCGAGCACCTGCACGGCGGCCTGGCTCCGTCCAGCCAGCCGTTGCGCAGCGCCCAGCACCAAGCGCGCATGGGCATGACCTGGAATTACCTTCAAAATCTCGATCGCCTGTTCCGCGGCAAGGGAGGGGTTCTTCCGCAACAGCTGCGTCGCATGGTTGAGTGCGACATCGAGCGTTCCCGCAGGCTCTGCAGCACCACTCATCGGAACATCCCGGGCACCCCAAACGAATAATTGTGACGTATTAGGAATCCCGCAGCGCAGGTTTGTCAAATTCATCCCTGTATCATCTGAACAACGCCAGAAGGGGCCCCCTCTGTCACAACGCGGCCAGCAGACCACCATCGACATACAAGACTTGGCCCGTAATGTATGCAGCCGCGTCGGAACAGAGAAACACCGCCGCACCGCCGAGATCCTCGAGTCTGCCGAAACGCTGCAGCGGAATCTTCGGCAGCATCGTGCGCTGCCACTGCTCATTCCGGTAAAACGATTCAGTGAGCGCCGTTCGAAAATAGCCTGGGCCAATGCCGTTCACACGGATGCCGCGAGCGGCCCACTCGGTGGCAAGCGCCCGAGTCAGACCGGCGAGGCCGGATTTCGACGCCCCGTACGGGGCTGCGCCCGCGATGCCCACTTCGGAGGTCAGAGAGCAGATATTCACGATGCTGCCGCCGGACGGCATGCGCCGTCCCGCCGCTTGCGCGGCAAAGAAGGCGCCCTTGAGGTTCGTGCCCACGATCCGATCCCAGAGCGCTTCGGTGACGTCGAGAGACGCACAGACCTGTTCGATGCCGGCATTGTTGATGAGAATGTCGATGTGGCCGAGTGAGCGCTCGACCTGCTCGAAAGCCGCCTCGATGCTCGCTACGTCGGCTACATCAGCACAAAAATACTGCGCCCTGCAGCCGGCGGCGGCGAGCGCATCGGCGGTTGCGGCGAGCGCTCGTGCGTCGCGCCCGAGTAGCGCCACTGCAGCTCCCGACTGCGCCAGTGCCGCCGCCACCGCACTGCCGATACCGCGCGATGCGCCGGTGATCACCGCCACCTTGCCGTCCAATGAGAAGTTCGGTCGCTGCATGTGATTTATAATTTATCATTTAGTCGCAGGAGTAGGCGCGCCGGCGGCAACTCGCGGCGACATTGGATCCCTGTGCAATTCCCTGTCCCAGGAGTAGATCATTGGCCGCACCCGACCAGATTTTCGTCATCACGATGCAATTGGGCGGTGACGGCTTGCGCGTCGCCATCAAGGACTCCATCGATATCGCGGGATACGCGACGCGCCTGGGTTGCGCGTGCTTTGCGGACGCGCAGCCGGCCGCACGCCATGCCCGTGTCGTCGCGGCGCTTCTCGATAAGGGATGCCGACTGATCGGTAAAACGACGATGCATGAGCTTGCCTATGGCGTCACCGGGATCAATCGTTGGAGTGGCACGCCTGTTAACCCACGTGCTCCGGATCGGGTCCCGGGCGGATCGTCGAGCGGCTCGGCGGTGGCCGTAGCCGCGGGATTGGTCGACTTTTCGGTTGGAACCGACACCGGAGGATCCATACGCATACCCGCCACCTGTTGCGGTGTCTTTGGATTGAAGCCGACCTATGGCCGCATCGGCCGTGCGGGCGTGCATCCCGCCGCCTCAACGCTCGACTGCGTGGGACCCTTCGCATGCAACCTGGAACTGATTGAGCGGGCGATGGAGTTACTCGACGACTCGTTCCACTCAGAGGCCGCACCGGCAGGCGGCACGTTGGGCTGGCTCACGGTCGCGGCGGATCCGGACATAAACGCGGCTGCATGCCGCCTGCTTGCCGATGCGGACCTGACGACGAAGCCCGTATCGCTGCCTTCGTTCGAGCGCGCTTTCAATGCGGGACTGTGCATCATCGGCGCCGAGAACTGGGCGGCCTTCGGCCATCTCACGTCCAACCCCTTGCTGGGAGCCGATGTGCGCGCGCGGCTCATCCCCGCCCGCGACATCACACACGACCAGGTTGCCGCTGCCGAGGGCGTCCGTCAGCGGTTTGGAAACGAGGTCGATGAAGCGCTCGAACGAGTCGATGCATTGGCGCTGCCCACCATGCCTGAGGTTCCGCTCACGCTGCGCGAGGCCGACGACGCACGCCGGGCGCTGCGCACCACTACTTGCGTGCGGCCATTCAATCTTTCCGGCCATCCCGCGTTGACGATTCCGATGACCCTGCCAAGCGGGCTGCCTGCGGGACTGCAATTGGTGGGCCGCAAGGGCGAGGACGCGGCGCTATGCGCCTTGGCGCGTCGAATCGTGGAGAACCCGTTGGCCGCGTAGAGGATCAATCGACTACAATGAGAAGTCTTGCGAATGGATTCATCCGGCGTGTACTAACAATCGATACCAAACGCGAAATTTGAAGCGACCAGCGTGCAGATCATGGATGCAAACCGATCCGGCACCTCCGGCATGTCGCGGATTGGCCTTAGTCCGAGATCCTCTTTTCGGCATCTGAGCACCCTGAGCGCGGTCCTGGCATGGGCGTATGCAATCTCCATCCCCATAGTCTTCGAACTGAGCGCTTGGCAACCGCAGCAAGTGGACGCCCTGGCGCCATGGATGGCAGCGCCCCTCCAAATCTTGGCATTTCTGTTGACGGCCTGCCTCCTCCTGGCTCGCGGTGTTGCATCGTACCGGCTGCGCGCGTTCTGGTGGTTGCTTCTTGCGTACACCGCCGTGAATTTTGTAGCCAACTATATCTGGAACACCTTTCGGGGCAATGTCGTCCGGGAGGAAATGGACCTGGGCGACGTGCTTTACCTGTTGGATTACTGGATATTGACTGCGGCATTCGCGCTCATGTTCCTGCGCGCCGGCGGAACATTCAAGAGCATTCGCGTCTGGCTGGACGGCGCGACGATGATTGCCGTCCAATTGGTAGCCTTGTGGTCATTCTTTTTGACACCGTCGCTTCCGAAAGGCTTCGGCCAACTCGTCAGCGTCACCGCAACGCTGTCCTATTCGCTTACCTTGGCGGCCATGATGACCATGGCAGCGCTGTTGTGCATTCAGCTGCCGAGCTATCGCGGACAGTACGGCGTGCTGCTGCTCGTCGGCGGTGCGGTCGCCGCGGTCGCCTGGGAAATCATCTGGCTGGCGAGTTGGCTGGTGGATTTCGCGTTCATTGGTCCTTACTACAACTACGGCGACGTGTTGTGCTTCGCGTGCATCGCCTCCGCCGTGTCGGCCGCCCAATATCAGACGCCGTTGCAAGCCGAAGCCGTCAACCCCCAACGCCGCGTCGACAGCTTTCTGCCCGCGCTCGCCGTATTGATGGCTATTGCGCTGGTCGCCGGGACGCTGGCCACGACGAAGCGCTTGGAAACCTGGATCCTGGTCGCCCTCGTGGCGCTGTGTGCGCTTCTGATGATTACTCGTCAGCGCAGCGTTCGGGCCGAATTGCGCGCCCTGAATCATCAATTGGCCGCGCGCGAAGCGGATGCGCGGCTGACCGAACTCGTACGGCGCTCCACCGATCTGATTGTGGTGGCCGACAAGGACGGAATGGTCAGCTTTGCGAGCCCCGCCGCGGGATCGATGTTGTCGATGCCGGCCGCGCAGATACCGGGCATGCCCGCCGTGCAATTATTTGGCGCGTCCAATGAAGCGTTCTTGAAGAGATTTCTGGACCGCGCGTTCAGGAACACCGACGTACCCGAAGTCCTGGAACTCCACGTAGCTGGTCCGTCAGGCGATGTACGCGCGTTCAAACTCGGCGCGGTCAATCAACTGGCCAATCCGTTGATCAACGGAATAGTGCTGACCGCGCACGATGTGACGGGGCAGCGGGCGCTCGAGCGCGAAGTACTCGACGTTGCGACGCGAGAGCGCGTGCGCTTATCCGGTGACATTCACGATGGCCTTGGTCAAGAACTCACGGGCATCGCGCTGCTGCTGCATGTTGCCGCGACGGCGCCGGATCCCGACCCGGAAAAGCAACGCCGACAACTCGAATCGATTGTCGATCAAGTCAATCGAACCATCGGCGCCGCGCGCGATCTGGCGCGCGGATTGTCTCCATTGCACGTCGTACTCGGTTCGCTTGCCGGCGCACTGTATCGCCTGTCACAGGAATCGAACCCGCAAATGCCGATCCGCCTCCACATCGATCCTGAATTCGATGATCGCTTGGTCGACGCCTTTTCGGCCGATCATCTATACCGGATCGTTCAGGAGGCCGTCACCAATGCGCTGCGACACAGCGGTGGTACGCACATCGACGTTGAATTGCATTCCGCCGGCGGCAATCTCGTGCTGAGCATCGCCGACGATGGTAGCGGGATTCCCCGGCGCTCGCCGGACGGCGGCGGATTGGGCCTGCGGTTGATGGAATACCGCGCTCACCTTCTGGGCGGTGCGTTGCGCATCTCGGGTGCGGGCGAGCCAGGAACCCGCATCGAGGTGACGATGCCGCTACCCCACAGACCGGCGGCCATTTCGGTGGGATGAGTCGACTGAGCGCAATGGCATCGTCGGCTAGACAGCCCTCCCGTGTGGCTTGAATTTCCAGTGCGCCGCCGTACCCTCGGACCATTTTTCAACCATTCGGCATAATTTGACGTTATGCTGCGATCGGCGGTAAAAAAACCTACCGAGCCGTCGATAGTCGGGCGTGTACAGGGAGTCGACTGATGCTTGATCGCTCAAGAATGGCCGTCCATGCTCGCAACGGCTTGCTGAGTGCCGCTGCCATGGCGTGCTTCCTGGCGGGGGCAGCCCAAGCGGATCCGAAAGACCCGATCAAAATCGGCGTCATCTCCGAAGAATCCGCCATTCCCGGTGCAGGAATCAGCAAGGGCGCGCGATTGGCCGTCGACGCGATCAATGCCGCAGGCGGGATCGATGGCCGCAAACTCGAAATCGTCCAGTACGACGATCACTCGCAGGCTGCGGATGCGGTACGCGCTTTCCAGCGCGCGGTGAGCCAGGACAAGGTCGTCGCGGTCATCGGCACTTACATCAGCGAGATCGCACTCGCCTTGCAGCCATGGGCGGCGCGTTCGCACGTACCGTTCATCACCACGGGCGCCGCCAGCAACGATATCAGCAAACACATCCACGATGACTACGACAAGAACAAGTACACCTTCCATGAATTCATGGCCTCGCGGTTCATCGCTGATTCGGTCTGTGATTCGATCAAGCAGGCGTTGCAGCCGCACTATTCGATCAAGACGGCTGTCGTGTTCAGCGAGGACGCCGCCTGGACGGCGCCGCTCGACGCGGAATACTTGGAATGCCTGCCGAAGATCGGCGTGAAGGTGCTGGACCACGTTCGCTTCTCGGCCGATACCGGCGATTTCACCCCGCTGTTCAATAGGATCGAAGGTCAAAAGCCCGACGTCATCGTGACCGGCATCAGCCATGTGGGCGTTCAACCCACGGTGCAGTGGGCACAGCAACAAGTGCCCGTTCCGATGGTGGGGTATTCCGGGCAGGCGACCTCAGGCACATTCTGGAACGACACGAACGGCGCCGCGGCGGGCGTCGTGACATTTTCGGTCGCGGCCGCGGGCGCTGAACTGACGGCCAAGACGCAGCCTTTCGTCAACGACTATATCAAACACTTCGGCGACGCGCCCGTCCTGACGGGGTTCACCACCTATGATGCGGTCTTCGTCTTGGCCGAGGCCATCAAGCGCGCCGGCTCGACCGACAGCGATCAATTGGTCGCCGCGCTCGAGAAGACCGACTACGTCGGCACCGTCGGCCGCGTGCAGTTCTATGGCCGCAACAACGATTTCACCCATGCCATGAAATACGGGCCCGAATTCGTGACGGGCACGATGCTGCAATGGCAGAACGGGAAGCAGGTGATACTGTGGCCCAGGGCCGCTGCGCAAACCAAAATCAGCTTCCCGGCGTTCACCCATCTGCAGCGGCCTTAGATTCGAGGATCTGCATACAGGCACAACGCGCGTGCCGACAGGAGAGTTCGTGCTCACGGTTCAAATCCTGATCGACGGTTTCGCCATCAGTGCGCTCTACGGCCTCGGTGCCGTAGGCTTCACGCTCATGTTCGGCGTCTCCGGTGTGCTCAACCTGGCGCATGGCGCAACCATGGTGGTCGCCGCGGTGACTGCCTGGGTCGTGGCCGGACAGTATGCGGCCAATCCCTGGGTCGCTGCAGTCGCCGGAACGGTGGCCGGCGTGCTCACGGCATTCGCGACGTATCTCTTGGTGGTGCGCCCCATCCAGCGCTCATCATCGGTGCCCGCGGCGGAAAGGGAAATATTCGTTCTGACCGGCACATTGCTCTGGGGCATCATGATCCAGGAAGCGGTCGCCTATTTTTACACCGACAACCCCAAGACGGTGCGGCCGTTGATCGCCGGCATCATGCAAATCGGCGGCGTGCGCACACCGATCAACGAACTGTTGATCGCGGTGATTTGCTGGGCGGTGATCGGCTCACTCTGGCTGCTGGTCAATCGCTCCAAAGCGGGCAAGGTGTTGTTGGCGGCATCGATCAATCCGCGTGCCTTGTCCATTCTAGGCTTCGAATTATCACGCGTGTACTTGCTGGTTTGGACGATCTACGGCGTGCTCGCCGGCATCGCCGGCGTGCTGCTCGCGACATTCCTCGGCGCCAGCTCGGCGCAGGCCAGCCAGCTCACCGCAAGCGCCTTTTCCATCGTGGTGCTGGGCGGTCTCGGCAGCGTCTATGGCTCTCTTCTGGCCGCCTATGTGGTCGGCTACCTCGAGACGCTGACGGCCTATTTGATTTCGCCCACTTACCGCACCGTGCCGGCACTGGTGTTGCTGGTACTCGTCGTTTATGTTCGGCCGCACGGGCTGCTTGGTCGACGGTGACGGATACTATCCGCGCATTGCTGACATCACGGTCAGTGTGGATCGCACTGGTAGTGCTCGTCGTGCTGAGCACGCTGCCCTGGGTCGTATCGGCCTATATTTTGGGTGTGCTGACCATCGCGTATTACTTCGGCGTGTTTGCCATGTCCTGGGACCTTCTGTTCGGCTTTGCCAACGAGGTCAATTTTGGTCCCACCTTTCTGATCGGCACTGGCGCGTACGCCGCCGGATTGCTGAACGCACACGGCGTGCCGATGTGGGTATGCCTGATCGCTGGCGGCGCGGCAGCCTTGCTGGGCGGCGTGGCGCTCGCTGTTCCCGCGCTCCGGCTCACGGGTCCGTATTTCGGCCTCACGACACTGGTCGCGGTTCTCCTGCTGCAACAGTTCATCGTCATCTTCGCCAGCAGCACCGGCGGCGAGATCGGCCTGACGATGAACGACATCTTATCGACGGAGGCGATCACCAACTATTGGTATGCGTTGGCGTTCATGACGGTCTGCGGCGCCATCCTGTTCACCTTGTCGCGCTCGCCGGTCGGCCTGATCCTGCAGGCCAGCGGACAGGACCGGATCGGCGCATCGGCGCTCGGCTTCAATGTCGTCAAACACAAACTGGCCGCCTTCTGCATCAGCGCGGTGTTCTCGGGACTTGCTGGCGCGATGATGGTGTTCTACCTGGGCACGGCGTCGGTGGGCACGGTCGTCGACGTGTCCGTGGGCGTGCAGGTGATCATTGCGGCGGTGTTGGGCGGCCGGCGCACCATCGTGGGGGCCGCCATCGGCTCGATCTTTCTCATTCTGGCCGGCGAGGCCTTGCGGCCCCTGGGTCAGCTCAGCACCTTCGTGGTCTCCGGCATCGCCCTCCTGGTGATCCTGTTCTTCGTTGACGGGCTCATGGGCTTGCTGCTGCGCCGGCGGGAGGAACCATAGACCAGATGCCGGACCCGCGCGCACCCGCGCCCGCGGCGGAGGCCAGCGTGCCGCTGCTCGACGTCCAGGGTCTGACGAAACGCTTCGGTGGTCTGGTTGCCGCGAAGGACATCACGTTTCAGATCCGCTCGGGCGAAATCCTGGGACTAATCGGACCCAACGGCTCCGGCAAATCCACGGTGATGCAGCTCATCATGGGCCTGCATCGCCCGAACGCCGGCGAGGTGCGGATTGCCGGCGTGAATGTGGCGGGCTGGCCGCCGCACCGGATCGCCCGCCAGGGAGTGGGCATCGTCTTTCAGCATTCGCGCCCGCTGCACCGGCAGACCGTGCTCGAGAACATCATGCTGGGGCTGCTGCCGGATAAGCTGCTGAAACTCGTGGCCAGCCGGCATGTACACGAGCAAGCGCGGCAGATCGCCGAGCGCGTCGGACTGGGTGGCGTCTTGGACCGCAAACCCAATACCCTGGCATTCGCCGACCTGCGCCGCATGGAACTCGCCAAGGCGATCGCTCGCGACCCGCAGGTGGTGCTGGTCGATGAGCCTTTCGCCGGGCTCACCTCGGGGGAAGTGCATGCGTTCGCTCAATTGATCGCCGATTTTCGCACGGATGGACGTGCCGTACTGCTGGTAGATCACAACGTGAAGAGCATCGCCTCACTGGCGGACCGCGTCTTCGCGATGTATCTAGGCGAACGTATTGCCGAAGGTACTGCCGAAGAAGTCACGCGCGATCCCACCGTCCGCCGCGTCTATCTCGGCGGAGGCATCGAAATCGCCAGCCGCCCCACTCGTCCGGCGCGCAGCGCGCCGCTGCTTCAAGTGGAGGATGTCAGCGTACTGTATGGCAAAGCCCAGGCGCTGGAGCGTGTTTCGATCCATGTGGATCAAGGCGAATGTGTGGCCGTAGTCGGCCTGAATGGCGCGGGCAAGACCACGCTGTTCAATGCCATATCGGGCTTGGTGACGTATAGCGGTCGCATCAGCTGGGACAATCGCGATCTGCGCGGCCGCAGCCCCGCCGCCATCGCCCGCGGAGGCGTCGTGCAGTGTCCGGAGACCCGCGAACTGTTCGGGGAGATGAGCGTCCGCGAGAATCTCGATCTCGCCGGACAGCACCTGACGGAGGCGCAGGCCGCCGAGCAGCTCGAGTGGCTCTACGATCTGTTCCCGCGGTTGCGCGACCGCGAGCGCCAGGCTGCCCGCACCATGAGCGGCGGTGAACAGCAGATGCTCGCCATTGCACGATCGCTGATGATGCGCCCGAAACTGCTCATCTTGGACGAACCTACGCTCGGGCTTGCCCCCGTCATCCTGGAACAGATTTCGAACGCGCTGGAGCAGCTGCGCAACACCACGTCCATCACCGTGCTGCTCGGCGAACAGAACGTCACATTTGCTCTGCCGCACGCGGATCGGATCTATGTCATGGAGCACGCGCGCATCGTCTGGGAAGGCGAACCGTCCGCTTTCGCTGCCGAGGTCGCTGCGACGTATCTGTAACGCCCGGGATCCTTCCATTTCGCAGGCGCATAACTGCCCGCCCGACATTCCGTCAGCGGATTAGCCGGCGCCTTCCTGCCGTCGATCGCAAGCGACGAAGCACCGCCGCCGTGCTTCCCGCGATCTGCGCGCTAGCGCACGGCCGCGATCGAGGTCCCGCGCACCTTGTGCATGGCGTCCTTGACCGTGATTTCAGTGCAGCTGTGGCCCTTGGGTCTGCTGTCAGGATATACCTTGCCAAGCTTTTTGCAGACCGCCTCAGCCGCCGCCGTGACGCGCTTTTCGAGCTCGGCGGCTCCCGCCGGCGTCGTCAAATCGAGATCACCATACGACACGTGCTGTGCCAGCGAGACTTCCTTGACCACCGAACCGCGCACCGGCATTTTTACCGTAATCTCCGGACGATCGGCCTGCACAACGACATCGGCCGCTTGCTGAGCCATCACAACATTTGCCCCAAACGCACACCCGAATGCGGAATACACCAGCCATGAAGCACGAGTAATCGAAGCCTTGTTGTTCATATGTAAAGCCTCATTTTGCCCCCGATACCGCATGTAGAATACACCCGCAGCGATTTATAGGCTTTACTCGTGATCAATGAAGGAGGATACGATGGGCAGCACGATCAGCTACCGGCGCCCCGACGGGCAAAGCGTCGATGGATTTCTCGAAGAAGCCGCGCACGGCAGCGCGCCGGGTATTGTCGTCATCCAGGAATGGTGGGGCCTCAACGACCAGATTCGGGGCGTCGCCTCGAAACTCGCGGCCGCCGGCTACCGGGCGCTGGTGCCGGACCTATATCGCGGCAAGGTCGCACTCGAGGCCAACGAAGCTGAACACCTGATGCACGGCCTCGACTTCGCCGCGGCCGCTGGGCAGGACGTGCGCGGCGCCGTGCAATATTTGAAGGCCACGGGCAGCGCCAAGGTGGGCGTCACGGGATTCTGCATGGGCGGCGCGCTTACTTTGCTTGCGGCGGTGCATGTACCCGAGGCCGATGCCGCCGTCGTTTGGTACGGCTATCCGCCGCTCGAGTACATCGATGCCACCCTGATCCGCGTGCCGCTCATGGCTCACTGGGCGACGCAGGACGCGGCTTTCCCGATCGGCGGGGTCGACAAGCTCGAACAGAAGCTGCGCGATGCGCACGTACCGTATGACTTCCACCGCTACGAGGCGAAACACGCGTTCGCGAACGAGACCGCCGACTCGAAACATATACCGATGCTGAAGCATGACCCGGCCGCGGCGGAGCTGGCATGGCGCCGTACGCTGGAGTTTTTCGCCCGGCACCTGAAGTAACCACGGCAGCGGCTGCCAGCGGGAGCGATGCCGGCGATCGGAATCGCTCGGCGCTCCAGGGTGCTGCACCAGCTCCGCGTCGAACGCCAAGGTCTGCGGTTTTGTCTCACGCCGAATAGGATGCCGCAAAGCGCGCGCAAATGGCGCGCAGGCCCTCTTGGATATTCTCGTCGAGCGGCACGGGACGATGACTATTCAACAACTTCCGCAGATCCGTATCGATACGTGCAGCAAGATCCTCATCGGGCCGCCCGTCCGTGCTGAGCGGCAGATTGGGCCCGAAGTAGCGGCTCTCCCATAGCTGGTCGCGGCAATGGTTAACCGTGTGCCGCTGCGCGAGGTAATTGCCGCGCGGTCCCACCTCACGCGCGAGATCGAGGGCCAGCATTTCGGTATCGATGCGCACGCCCTGCCATAGAGTGCGCAGCAGACCCGCCAAGTCGTTGCAAAGCAACAGCGCGTGCAAGGAATACGTGAGTCCCTGATCGAGCGATCCAAGATAGTCGATGGTTGCAGGGCGGCTGTAGAACACTTGCATCATGCTCGCCGTGAGTTCCATCACCGCATCTTGATTGAAGCGGCGCGCAGACGAATAGCCGGCAGCCCCGGTGAAGGACGGCAAATCGAGCCGTCGGCGGACCTGACACATGATCATATCGGCAATCGAGGTCTGCGCGAAATTACCGATGCCGCCGGTCGCCGGCTCCATGAAACAGACATCGGAGCTGCCGATGCAAAAGCAGCCGCGACGCACGAGTTGCGCCAGAACCATCGCAGCGAAGTCCGTGGCAAGGCTGTTGACCATGCTTCCTGCGGTGGTGATCGGCGTGGATGCGCCGCCGATGGGGAGAGTCCCGACGCTCACCGGAACCCCCGCCCGGACGGCTGCGATGATCTGGTCCGAATGTGCCGCGTGGTAGTTGAGCGGGAGCGGTGTGACGAGTTGTAGGAAGTAAGGCTTATCGACCAGCGCCTCGCTGCCGCCGCGAATCGCTGCAGCCATGTCGATCACGGGACCGAGCGATTCCGCATGTTCGCACAGGTATTCGAGCGGCTTGGTCGTATTGGAAGCCATGATGGCGAACTCTTCTATCTCCCCATGGATATCCGAGCGTGAGACGTTCTTGCAGGCGATGCAGACCGCGTCGATATTTGGCAGCGCGTCCGCGACTCGCGTGACCATGGCCAGATCATCGGCGTTGCTGTCGCGCGGCTCACCATTCTCGAGATCGTAGACCTTGATGCAGGTCATCCCCGGAATGAACCAGGTGTGACGACAGTCGAGGTCGATGAACCGCTCGCCTGTTCGATCCCAGAGCTTTACGCTCTTCATCGTGGACTCAAGTGCTTCGCGGACGATGCCCGGCTCGAATCGCACGACGCCGTCATCGGCAACCGTACAGCCAGCGGCACGCAGAATCTCGACCGCCTCCGAGCCCGGTTCAAACGCGACACCCGAGTCGCGCATCAAGGCCAATGCGCCATCGATGAGCTGCTGCACCACGTCGCCCGGCAGCGGCTCATAGGGTGCCGTCGCGCCGCGATGCAGACCGCGGTCGCCCGGCTCCCGCTCAGCGATTACCCGACGGGGTCGTCTCATGTTCCGCGCTTCGCATTGTTTTTCAAGATGCTCACTTCGAGAATTCGCCTATTGCGAGGTCATTCTTTATGCTCACAGCATAACCGGTCCACCGCGCACCCGGAAATGAGATTCCTTGGAATTGCAAATGAGAATCGAACCGCGTTACCAACAGCTTTTCGAACCCTTGCAGATCGGTCCGGTCACGGCGAAAAACCGCTTCTACCAAGTGCCGCATTGCACCGGCATGGGCCATGCGCTGCCGCGCACGCTCGCGGCAATGCGCGCCATGAAGGCGGAAGGCGGCTGGGGTGTCGTCTGCACGGAATACTGTTCCATCAACCCTACATCGGACGATCACCCGCATCCGTTTGCGGCCGTATGGGATGATGGGGACCTTGCCAACCTCGCGGCGATGGCCGATCAGGTGCATGCTCACGGCGCGCTCGCCGGAATCGAGCTTTGGCACGGCGGCAGCTATGTGTCGAATCTCGCGACTCGGCTGCCGAGCATCGGCGTTCGCTCGATGCCGAGCCGGACGGAGCCGATCCAGTCACAACGGATGGACCGAAGCGACATTCGGGCACTCCGGCAGTGGCATCGCGCCGCGGCGACACGAGCAAGGCTGGCAGGCTTCGACATCATCTACGTCTACCCGACACACGGCTATTTGCTATCGGAGTTCCTCTCGCGCAGCCTCAACGACCGCAGCGATGAATATGGCGGCACGCTTGCGAACCGTGTACGCCTGGTACGGGAGCTGATCGAGGAGACGCGCGACGCCGTCGGCGATCGATGCGCCGTGGCGGTGCGTTTCTCGGCCGATGGTCACGGCGACGCGCACCTGAGCGCCGATGAAGCGCGCGATGTCCTCGGCATGATTGGCGAGCTGCCGGATTTATGGGATCTCGTGGTCTCCGACTATTACGGCGAAGAGATGGCCACCTCACGATTCGCCAGGGAGGCCTCACTCGAGGACCGGATCGCGTACGTCAAACGCATAACCAGCAAACCCGTTGTCAGCGTCGGCAGATTCACGTCACCCGATACGATGGTGCGGCAGATACGCAGCGGCATTCTCGACTTCATCGGTGCTGCGCGCCCATCGATTGCCGATCCGTTCCTGCCGACGAAGATCCGTGAGGATCGCATCGATGATATCCGCGAGTGCATCGGCTGCAACATTTGCTACGCCTACAACTACCGTGGCGCCGCAATCCGCTGCACACAGAACCCGACGATGGGCGAGGAGTGGCGCCGCGGCTGGCATCCAGAGCACGTACCTGCGGGCGATGGCGGCTCAGTCCTCATCGTGGGTGCGGGCCCGGCCGGCCTCGAAGCCGCGCATATACTCGGCAAGCGGGGCTACACGGTCGCCCTTGCCGATGCTGCTGCTGAGCCCGGCGGACGCGTTACGCTCGAAAGCCGCCTCCCCGGCCTCGCCGAATGGGCCCGCGTGCGCGATTACCGGCTTGGCCAGATAAAAGGCATGCCGAATGTTTCGGTGTATCTCGGCAGCGCCCTGTCGGCGGCAGAGGTACGCGAATTCGGCGCGGATCATGTTCTGATTGCGACGGGCGCCCGCTGGCGACGTAATGGTGTCGGCCGCTGTCACGCGAATCCGATTCCTGGGCTGAATGCCGGTTCCGTGCTGACACCCGACGATCTCATGCGGGGCGCACGGCCGCAGGGCAAGGTGACAGTGTTCGATGACGATCATTACTACATGGGGCCTGTACTTGCAGGCATGCTCGCCAGTACCGGCGCGCTCGTCACCTACGTCACGACGGAGGGAAAGGCGGGCCACTGGAGTCAATACACCGGAGAACAGGAGCGCACCCAGCAGCAGATGCTCGAACTAGGCATAGAGATCATCGTCAATACTACGGTCGACGGCTTCGACGGTGAGTTCGTGTCCCTCGCCTGCGTATATTCCGGCCGAAAGCATCTGCGCGCGGCTTCCACGCTGGTGCTGGTGACATCGCGTGAACCTTCTGACGCATTGTATCGGGAACTCGTCAGCCCGGAGAGCGAATCGATCGATTTGAAGATCCAGCGCATCGGCGATTGCCGGCAACCGGCCCTCATCGTTCACGCGGTCTACGCCGGTCACAAAGCCGCCCGCGAACTGGGTGAAGTGCCCGAGCGCTTGGCAGCAAAGCGCGACCGGACTGTAATCTGAGGTCAGCGGCCGTCGGTTGCACGGCATTATTGAATATCGAGCATGGCCCTCGCAAAAATGAAGATCATTGCCGTCACGAATATCAAAGGCGGAGTTGGCAAGACGACGACCGCCGTCAACTTGGCGTTTCTGTGTGCAGCGCGTGGGCAAAACACGCTTTTATGGGACTTAGACCCGCAAGGAGCGGCGACCTACACGTTGCGCTGCGAATCGAACGAACACGCGTCAGCCAAGAAGCTGGTCTCCGGAAAACGTGAACTACCTGAGCTTATTGTACCGACCGGCCATGACAAGTTGGACGTCCTACCGTCGGACTTCTCATATCGCAATTTCGACGTGCATCTGAGCGAGCGCAAGCATCCGACCGAACGCCTGTTGAAAATGAGCCGAATACTGCATGATTTGTATGCAGTGCTGTTCCTCGACTGTCCTCCCGGAATCTCTCTGCTCTCCGAGAATGTACTTCGCGCGGCCGACGCAGTCGTCGTTCCACTGATTCCAACGCCGTTATCGGTGCGGATGCTGACGCAACTGCGGGATTTCATTGTCGCGAGCAATTGGACCGGCTTGGCGTTGTTGCCGTTCTTCTCGATGGTGGATAGACGTAAGTCGCTGCACCACGATGTCATAGCGAGCACGCGCGAGAACTTTCCGGAACTTCTGACTACAGAAGTACCTTATTGGAGCGAGATCGAGCGAATGAGTCTGCATCGTGCGCCACTGCCGGCGTACGCGCCCCGCAGTGCGGCCGGGCAGATCTATGCGGCGCTGTGGAAAGAGATAGAAATGCGGTTGGATCAGGCTCCGCCGCCTTCGTCGTAGTGTCCCCCGGACGCCGCGACTGGTCAAAATTTAATCAGTGGAATCTAAACGGCTGAATTTCGGTGACGATTAGGCGACAGGTATCAGGTTATGCACAGGGTTATCCCCCGGGATTGGGGACTGAGGAAAACGCAAGGGAAAGTCGCATATCGCCGCTGAACATCCAAGATTGGACCAATTCAACGAATTTCCGCTGCAAGTCCGACCGGTGCCATAAACTGATCGACACCGGCCGGACACTACTACATCATGGAATCGTGGGTAACCTACCCGCGATTGCGGTAGCCGCCGGAGTGCAGGTTGCATGTCCCCAGCCGCTTGCACTGACACCGATCGGCAGCCCGGGCTGAGTAACGATGTCGTACACAATATTGTCGGGACGAGAGGCGTCGCCGCTGACACCCGCCGGGACAAAATCAAGGACCAGCGTGTGGCGGGTTCGCCAGGCGATGTTGTGGTCAGCGCACGACGAATCGCCGCTGCGCGTCCACCCAAATCGCTAGCTGCAACGCACCGATCCCCTATTGCTTCGCTGCCAGGCTATTGCCTGGTGCCATGGCGGCAGTGCGCGGTGAAATTGAAATGCCTCTGGACCGGCGGCGCTATGAGCAGCTTTGGAATGTTCAAATTAGCAAGGTCGACTACACCTGGAAACAGGCGATGGACCGCATTCGGAATACCTCGAGTCAATTGCCTCCGAACAAGAATGAGTGAATTCCGGGATCTGGGTGGGCGCTGCTGCACAGTTCCGCAGATCAATGGGGCATACATTACGCCCAACGTGAGTTCACGCACATCGAGCCGATCGCCGCGCGCTGACAATGATAGGTACGCCACAGCGATCCGGTCGTGTGCGATGGAATATTCGATGATCAAAGCCCAATCAGCCGAAAAAATCCCGAAATCTGAGCAATCGGTCACTCCGGCCGATCCCGTGACCACGAGGGCACGCTTGCGCGTCATGCTTGCGGGCGCCACACGGGCACATCGCCAGCCAATTGGCGCCCTGTTAACCGCTGCGGGTTTCGTGGGCGACACGGGCATACATCGTGCGCTCGTCGCGCAGGAAGATCGCCCCGCCGCGCGACTCGGCAGTGTGCTGGTCGCAACAGGCGAGATCAATGAGGACGAGCTCTATCGCGGTCTCAGCGAACAGCTCGGCGTCGTCTACGTGCGCCTGGGCGAATTCGATGTCGACCCAGCCGCGCTTAGCAGTCTTCCCCCGGACATTGCACGCGCGCGCCGCGTACTGCCGCTGATGTTCCACGAGGGGCAGCTGGTGATCGCCACGGACGATCCGGCGGATAGCGATAAGCTCTCGGCGTTGCGATTTCGGACACAAAAGCCGATCGACCTGGTGCTTGCGAGTCCGGGGGAGCTCGACACGGCCATCGCGACCCATTACCCACTTATCGAGGATGCCGCGCTGGATCGCGAGGCTGAGCGGCTGCTGCTGGAAGAGCGCATTGAGCCGGCGACGGCGTCTGTCGAGAGGCTTGCGCAGCAGAAGCCGGTGGTACGATTGGTGGATAACCTCCTGCTCAATGCCGTACAGCGGCGCGCGTCTGATATCCATCTGCATCCGCGCGAACACAGCGCCGATGTGCGATATCGAATTGACGGCTCGCTCGTGGCGGTCGCCGAGTTCAATCGGGCGCTTCAGCCGGCCGTCGTGGCCCGGATCAAGGTGCTCGCGAACATGGACATTGCGGAGCGTCGCCTGCCGCAGGATGGCGCGATCCACATGGATACGCCGCAGGGACCGGTCGACATGCGCGTCTCGATGATGCCCGCGGTGCACGGGGAGAATGTTGTCATCCGCATTCTCGATCCCAAGGTGGGGCTGCGCAGGCTTGCCGACGTCGGCTTCTCCGCAGCCGACGCGCACCGGTTCCGTGCGCTGATCGATCGCAACCAGGGGTTGGTGCTCGTCACCGGACCGACGGGGTCCGGCAAGACGACGACACTGTATGCAGCTTTGCAGGAGCTGAACACCGGCGAGTATCAC
>Ga0181536_10002950_pt1 | contig 18800 bp, 10 predicted proteins | sample PEATcosm2014_Bin_41_FD_121105 | JGI IMG/M metagenome (GOLD analysis project Ga0181536, IMG submission 121105) | Peatland microbial communities from MTU Mesocosm Facility, Houghton, MI, USA - PEATcosm2014_Bin17_60_metaG | ecosystem: Environmental > Terrestrial > Soil > Wetlands > Peat | place...
TCGCCGGCGAGTGGCTGAAGACGTCCCACACTCAACAGAAGAAAGCCGCCAGAATGCTCGTGTTCGGAATGGCGGGAATCGTTGCTGGGCTCGTGCTCGACAAGGTTTGGTTCCCAATCAACAAGAACGTCTGGTCGAGTTCCTTTGTGATCTTCGCGGCCGGGTTCACGTTGATTTTGCTCTCAGCGCTTTACTGGATCGTCGAAATCCGCGGCTGGAAACGTTGGACAATGCCCGCGCCGGTATTCGGTACCAACGCAATCGCGGGCTTCGTCGCCGATTCGCTGGTCTACGGTCCCATGTACAGCCTCAAGGCGCATGGCGCGGACGGAAAGCTGGTCCTGTGGCAGCAATATACATATGCGCACCTCTACCCGCTGATTCCAAGCGCACCAATTGCTTCGCTGGTATATTCCACAATGGCCGTACTGTTCTGCTGGACTCTGGTCTGGCTGCTTTACCGGAAGCAGATTTTCATCAAGTTCTGACACCCCGGCTGTTTTCCCGAATTATGGGCCAAGGTGGCCCGGAATGGCAATCAACCAAGCACTCGAGATGGGTGCAGCAAGACAGCGGACATGAGCTTCCACCAGGAAGTCTTTGGAATACGGCCGGACGCATTTCGATCCCCAGGCTGTTAGGGAGCGAGTTCTATTCCAGAATGGGGCTAAAATTGGGATTACCCAGTGAACATGTTCCGCATCGCCCTCGCCAACATCCGGTTCCCAGCGACTCCCGAGGAATCGGTCACGTTGGCCGAACAAGCCATCGCGCAAGCGTCCATCGAGCGCGCCGGCATCATCTGCTTTCCGGAATGTTTCATTCCCGGCTACCGGGGAATGGGGAAGGTGGTGCCGCCCCCCGACGCTGCGTTCCTCGAACGCGCCTGGTCCACGATTGCAGCGGCCGCCGCGAAGGCCGCCCTGGCGGTTATTCTCGGCACCGAACGCGTCGTCGATGGCGCCCTATTCATCAGCACACTGGTCATCAATCGAGACGGAACGATCGCCGGTTTCCAAGACAAAGTTCAACTCGACCCTTCCGAGGAGGGTCTCTATTCTCCCGGTTCCGGGAGACGGGTTTTCCAAACCGGTCCGCTCACATTTGGTGTCGTCATCTGCCATGAGGGTTGGCGCTATCCGGAAACGGTTCGCTGGGCCGTCCGGCACGGCGCACACGTCGTGTTCCACCCTCATTTCCATGAAGCCGAGCCCGGCGGTTACGTGCCCTCGAGTTTCGCCGATCCTGCGAACACATTCCATGAGAAAGCAGCCTTGTGCCGCGCCGCCGAGAACACCTGCTGTTTCGCAACAGTAAACTGTGCCAGCTCTGGCTCGCCGACCACTTCGGCGGTAGTGCGGCCCGACGGGACGCTGCTCAGCTACCAGCCATACGGCAAAGACGGGTTGCTCATCGCTGACATCGACATCACTGCGGCCACAGGCCTCCTCGCACTGCGCTGTAAATCTATCCCACCCTAGGTTGGGAATCCTCCAGCCGTACGATATTTGGTTGCCGCTGTCGAGTTGCAATGCGAGTTCCGCGATCACAAGCTCCGCTGCTATAGTGAATTCTCGGCATTTGACGAACCAGGGTCATGGCAGCCCCGACAAACAGAGAGCCGCGCTGGGAGTTTTCGGATGAATGGGAACGAGTCGGCTCCCGGGACTCGCCCTCCTGGTATCTCGATCCGCTGGTGGCCGCACAGAAGCGGCGCATCCATCAAGAACTGGTGTGGCGCTGGACGCGCGGCGTTGCCATTCGGCGGGCTCTGAAAACCGACTCCTTCGAAGAGGCTCATGGGGACGATTGCATCCTTTTCGACCTGTTCCCGACAGCTTACTCGCTAGGCATGGATCTTTCCTTTTCCACCGCGCGCCGCGCACAGGCCCGTTGCCCGAACCAGCGCGTCCGGTTCCTAGCCAGCGACGTCCGGAGCCTTGCCATTCGCCCCGGTAGCATGGATGCAGTGGTCTCCACTTCGACGCTCGATCATTTCGACACGCGCGCCGAATTCGAGCGGGCCATCGATCAACTGGCGGGCATCCTGCGGCCCGGAGGTGTGCTCGCGATCACGCTCGACAATTCCCAGAATCCGGTCTACGCCTTGTTGCGATGGCTAAGCCGCCGTGGCTGGTTGCCGTTCCGGCTCGGCTATACCACGGCACTCTCCGGCCTGGCGCAGTGCTTGGAAGACGCGGGGCTCGAAGTGACTGATACCGGATTAATAATTCACAACCCACGGATGGTCTCCACGCTGCTGGTTCGCACTCTCCGGCTGCTCCTGGGCCGGCGTGCGGACGTCCCCATTCGCGCGCTGCTGGCGGCGTTCGCCTCGCTGGGCCGGCTTCCCACACGCCGGTTCACGGCTTGCTTCGTGGCCGCCTGTGCGCGCAAGCCAGAAGTCCGGCGAGCCGGTGCGTAACGGCGGGGCTGCAGCGAAATTGACGCCATCGAGTTTCAGCCTGCGCTGCCGCTCAACGGCGCAAGACTGGGAAGCTCAACTCGCTGCAGCGCGGCGAGCAATCGTTGGGCGACCAACCCCACATTCGGCTCGGATAGCATGGCCAGGTGGCTGCCGGGAAGATCGTGGATCACGATTCCACCCTGAGCCGTACCGCGCCAGCCCATCTCGGGATAGCTGAAACCGTCGAGGTGTGGTTCCTCAACGCGAAACAGAATCAACCTCCCCGGCCAGACCGACGGCACGTATCGAGCCGCTGCGCGCCGGATCGGCAAGCGCTGTGCCCGCTGCCGCCGGGTTCTAAGAAGAGCGCCGATCTTCGAGCGGAGGTATTGTTCTGCGCCGGCGAGGCCGGCCTCCCGCAGCTTCCGCTGTTGATAGAGGAACCGCTTGTGGAAAAGATCCAGGCGATAACGCAATCGGGCGGGCATCCCAATCCCGCCGGCCCACGCGTGGTTGTAACAGTCCAGCAGCGCGACCACGCCAACATCCTTGCCCTTGGCGGAAAGTTGCCGCGCCATCTCATAAACGACAAGACCGCCGGTGCAGACACCGGCAAGGTGGTACGGCCCCTCCGGCTGTACGGTCAGCACCTCGGCGACATAGCGCGCCGCCAGTTCCTCCAATCGATAACCGCCGGAACTCCGCGACGGGAGACGAAACGCCGTGAGTGGCTGGTCCGGGCCGAGACTTCGGGCGAGGTGGAAGAACGCAGCCACGTTGCCGGATGAACCTGGAACGCAGAACAGCGCGGGCCTCGATGGCTCGACGCTGACAACGATGCGGAACTCCTGCTGTTCCAATTCGACGGTAACAGATGGTCGCGCCCGTGGCGCGGCGAGAAGCCTGCAAACGCCCTCCACGATCGGATCCTCGGTGAACTCAACGAAGGAGATTTCCAACCCTTCTGATGCTGCGATTCGAGTCAGCAGTAGGGCGCCCAGCAAAGAGTCGCCTCCCAGATCAAAGAACCTGTCATGTAGGCCGACCTGCCCGATAGCCAGCGTCTCGGCGAAAATTGCGGCAACCCGCTTCTCGGTTTTCGAGCGAGGCGCCACGAAAGGAGGCCGCGCCGCCGGAACAGGATGAATTTCGCTTACGCCAAGCCGAGCGGAGAGGCCGATGCGCTGAATTTTCCCCGTAGGCCCTTTGGGGATCTCCTCCAGGAACAGGATCTTCTCGGGGATCTTGAAAGCGGCCAGATGCTTACCGACGAATTCTCTCAAAGCCGCCTCTGTGATCTGGTTTTCGGGTTTCAGTACCACGGCTGCCGCGACGGTTTCACCCAACAGCGAGTGAGGCGCCGAGAACGCGACCGCCTGAGCGATGGCTGGATGAGCGAGCAAAGCCTCGTCGATCTCGCGAGGAGCAATCTTTTCGCCGCCGCGATTGATGATCTCCTTTTTCCGGCCGCTGAGAAAAAGATACCCGTCAGCGTCCATCCACCCTTCATCGCCCGTGCGGAACCAACCGTTCGTGAACGCCGCTGCATTTGCTTTCGGGTTTTCGGAATAGCCGGCCGTGACGTTTGGGCCGCGAATGACTACTTCGCCTGTGGCTCCCGGCGGCAAAAGGTTCCCGGCGTCGTCCATGATCGACAATTCCGGCCCGGCGGCGACGCCAACCGACCCCGGCTTGCGCTTTCCAGGAGGGAGAGGGTTCGACGCGATCTGGTGAGCTGCTTCCGTCATGCCGTACGCCTCGACGATCGGGACCTTAAGGGCCGCCTCCATCTCCTGCATCAGAGACGGCGCCAGCGCGGAAGAACAGGAGCGGATGAACCGAAGGGAAGTTCGACCGGGCAGTTCTCCGCTGGATTTCGCACGTGCTAAAGCCAACTGGTGCAGGGTGGGGACGGCAGTGTACCAGCTCGGTTGGAACTCTTCGATCCATTCGAGAAACTTCGGGGCCACGAATCCAGGACAGCAGATCACGCTTCCGCCGGCCGTCAGAGACGCCAGCAGGGCCGCTTCCAACCCATGGATGTGAAACAGCGGCATGACATTCAGGCAGCGGTCGGCGGGCGTCAGCGCAAGAGATTCGGCGATGTGACAAGCCGACGCTACCATGTTTTCCTGCGTCAATGGCACCAGCTTGGGCCGCGAGGTGGTCCCCGATGTGTGGAGCAAAAGGGCCACATGCGCGGGATCTGGAAGCTCGTTGGCAGGCGAAATCGCCTGGTCCCATTCGTCCCGGGGGAGAAGTTCAACATCGCCTGCCAGCCCTGAAGCTCGCTGCCTAAGTTCCAACAGGGGAATGCCCAAGGTCGCTGTGACCTCCCGCACGGCTGAGTGGAGGCCGGCTTGAACCACAACGGCTTGCGGACGCAAGTCGGACAGAAAGAACTCAAGCTCGCGGGCTGGATAGGCGGGATTCAGGGGTGCGCAGGCGACATGTGCCGCAAGACCCAGAAACCCTACTGCCGATTCGGGGCCGTTCGAACAGACCAGCGCGATTCGCGCCGGCCTTATCAGTCCGAGGCTCGCCAGCGCAGCACCGATCCGATTCACTGCCGAATCGAGATGCCGGTAAGTGAGAATCCCATAGCCGGGCGCAAGAATCGCAGGTGCGCCGGCACGTTGAACAGCCTGCCCGCCAATGAGCTCTCTAATCACATGAGGCATCGAACACCATCGTCACACCAAAAACAAATTGTCCGGTAAATTCCGCGCTTCGACAATCAGCAGCGGCCCAGCGCGCAGAGAACCGACTTTACCTTGCCGCTTGGCTCCTGGTCGATCATTTCCACCGGCTCCACCGAAACGCGGGTGCTTGCACCCAGAACCGCGGTCATCCGCTGCACCAGTTCGCCTGGCCGTGGTTCGAAACGCCGCGCCCAAACCACCCGAAGGCGAAACTTGTCCAACTCCTCCTGAACCACCTGCACTTGCTGCACGCCGTCGACAGACTGAAGGCTCGGCAGAATCGCGAGCGCGTGCAGGCGAGTGCCGTCTGGCAGCGCAATGAGATCGTCGAGCCTGCCGTCGATGTTCTGAATCAGCGGAAGAGTGCGGCCACAGGAGCACGGCCGTGCGGCCAGGGTTACCAGATCGCCCAAGCGGTAGTTGATTACCACCATCGCCCGGTTGGTCAGGTTCGAGAGGATCAACTCGCCGCGCCCGCCGGGTGCAACGTCGCCTCCGGCGGAATCCACTACACGCACCGCAACCTGGTCGGTACTGATATGAAATCCCTGCCGAGCTTCACACTGGAATCCAATGCGCAGCGCCTCTATAGCCTGATAGGTGCTGACGACAGGGATGCCGAGATGCTCTTCGATGATGCGGCGATCGGCTTGGGGCATCGCATCCGCGCCGTAGGTCACGGCCTTTGGCTTTTCGATCCGCCGGCTGGTTTCCGCCACCCATCGAAGAAACGCGCCGAGATGCGATCCGATGCCGCGAAGGACTTCTGGTCCGAACTCGTTCACGCCGGCCAACAACGCCTCGAACGCCAATGCTGGATCGAAGAGGCGCCGCGTCAGTTCCATTCGCCCAGGAATAATCATCCGGTCTTCCCAGAACCGCCGGAGCTCATCACCGGTACCGCCCTGCCGCTTGAATACCGCCTCACGGTAGCCGGTCTCCTTGCCGACAAAATGGGCCAGCGCAATGCGCTGGCGGCGCCCTGCGGCCAGGGCCTGGAACAGAGCGTCAGAATCGTAACGGAAACGGCGCCGCCTGCCGGAGGTCCCGCTGGACAGCAGCGTCAGGCCGTCGCGGTGCTCGTATCCGTCCGCCGCGAATTGGTCCGGATGGAGCGTTAGCGTTAGCTTATCGACCAGCGGCATCCTTCGCAGATCGTCCGCCGAGTGAAGATCTCCGGGCTGCGCGCCCGCCTCGCGCATCCATTCGCGATAGTACGGGACATGTTCCCAGGCATGCCGCACTGTCGCCCGGAGGCGCCAAGACTGCAATGCCCTCAATTCATCTTCGGATCGGAACGCGATAGTCCTTTCTCCGCGCGCATGGGACGCGGCGAGAACGGTTTTACCAATCCGGGATAACAACTTCACTAGGAGACCATCATATCTACTGGAGTGACCCCAAAAGTGAACAGCGAGCTAGGGGAACCAATCCAAGTACGGGCACAGCTAACCGGGGATATCAGTCGCACGGAGTATTGCCCGTCTGGGACCTGGTCCGCTACCATCGGCACAGGAGAGCACTAGCCCGTGCACCCGCCACTGTAAGGTGCTGGAGCGGCAGACTGGTCTGCTGAGGGCGTCGCGGGAACCATAATGAGGGCTGCAGTCGGGAGAAAACGTCGCGAGAGCGCAGCTTGGGGGTCCGCCCTTCTGCTGGCGTCGTTCCCGGTTATTTGCAGTGGATCACTGCATGCTGAGCCTGGTACCATCCGCCCACCTTTTACTCGCATCGTGCAGTTTCGTGCACTCACTCCGGACCAAGCGACCCAACGTTACCCAGTACACATACGTGCCGTGGTCACGTACTATGACAGTGCTCACGAGGACCTGTTCGTCCAGGACGCCACAGCGGCTGTGTATGTCAAGCCGCCAAAGCCAAACCTCGGCTTACGTGCCGGTCAGGTGGTGGACATTCAAGGAGTCACCAGAGGCACGAACTGGAGCCCCGATGTCCAAGATGCTCAGATACGTGTTCTTTCCGAAGGGCCGTTGCCGGCTCCACGCATCGTGTCCGCCGAGGAGCTGGCATCCGGTAAGCTGGACTCCTGGCGGATTGAGGTTGAAGGCATCGTAGTTGCGGCAGATCCGTACCAAGGCGGCGTGAAGCTTGAGATCGCGGCTGGCGCCGCGCGGTTCCAGGCATTCGTTCCTAACGTTGCGTCGGCGCCGGCCAATCTGGTGGACGCCCGCGTTCGCATCCGGGGCATTTGCGGTGGATTCTACAACTCCAGAAGCCAATTCATCGCTCTAGAAGTATTGGTTCCGAGCTTCGCTGACATCGCCATTATCGAGCCACCTCAGGCGAATAACTTTGCGTTACCTGTGATTCGCGTCAGCAGCATCCTGCAGCCGGCATTCGAACGCGGCTCGATTCACCAGGTACGAATCCAAGGCGTAGTCACACTGCAACGTCCGGGCAGTCTACTGTTCGTGAGAGATCAAGCACTGGGCATCCTCGTCAAGACCAAGCAAATGACCACCGTCAACATCGGGGACCGTGTGGACGTAGTGGGTTTTCCTGCACTGGGTCAGTACGGGCCGATTCTGGAGCACGCCACCTTTCGGTGCATCGGCGCCGGCACACCTGTTAGTCCCGCTGCCGTGTCGGCCGAGCAAGCTCTTGAGGGCAGCTACGATGCCGAACTCATACAGACTACGGGGCGCCTCATTGACGTTTCACACCGGCAGCATCTGGAGGTGCTGTTGCTGCAATCTGGTGGCAGCAGTTTTGCAGCCAATATTTTGGAGCCCGCCGGACGGCACGCGTTCCCGGACATCAAGCCCGGCAGTCTGCTGCAGTTGACGGGCATCTGCTCAGTGGAGGTGGACGAAAACCAGTATCCCAGCGGATTTGATGTGCTTCTGCGCTCTCCCCAAGACGTGGTAGTGCTGGAGTACCCGTCCTGGTGGACAGCGAGACACACGCGGATGGTGCTCGTATTCACGATCGGACCCATTCTGGCAGTGTTGGCCTGGGTGGTGGCCTTGCGCCGCCGGGTGCATCAGCAGACCGAGACCATCCGGCGGCGGCTCGAGAGCGAAGCCGCCCTCCAAGAGCGCTTCGAATATGCCCAGCGAGCAACCAACGACGTGCTTTGGGACTGGAACCTCAGCACTAACGAGGTTTGGCGGGGCGAGAGTCTCTATTCGACGTTCGGATACGCACCCGACCAAGTCGAAAACACAATCGTCTGGTGGCTCGATCACGTTCACCCGGATGACCGCGACAGAGTTGCAGCCAGCCAGCGTGCCGCCATACAGGATGGCGGGGACACTGTGTCCTGTGAGTATCGTTTCCGCAAATTCGATGGCTCCTATGCTTCCGTCTACGATCGAGCGTATGCCTTGCGTGACCGCAACGGCAAACCGCAGCGAGTGATTGGAGCCCTGATGGACTTTAGCGTTCTCAAGCTGACCGAACAGGCACTGCAGGAGGCACAAGTGCGCTTCTCGGCCTTCATGGACAACAGCCCGACCTACGCGTTCATGAAGGATCTTGATGGCAGGTATGTCTATACCAACAAGCGCCTGGACGCGATGCTCAGCCCCGGAATCCGGGGACTGACGGCTTTCGATTGGCTGCCTGCCGAAACCGCGAAGCTGTATTCTGAGTATGATCAGCAGGTGCTTACCACCGGAAAGACCGGGCAGTTCGTACAGATTATGCCGACGCCGGATGGGACGCAGCGGGATGTGCTGTTTCTCAAGTTTCCCGTAGAGGCGTTTGGACAGCGATATCTCGGGGCGGTGGGCATCGACATTACCGAACGCAGGCGAGCCGAGGAAGCGCTGCAGAAAGCCAAGGAAGCCGCCGAAGAAGCCAACCGCGCAAAAAGCGAATTCCTTGCCAACATGAGCCACGAGATTCGCACGCCCATGAATGCCATCTTGGGAATGACCGGCCTGGCGATGGAGACTGAGTCGCGTGAGGAACAGCGGGAATACTTATCCGACGTGATGACTGCCGCGGAATCCTTGCTGTCGATTCTCAACGAGATTCTGGATCTCTCGAAGGTCGAGGCCGGCCGTTTGGAACTAGACCCCGTTCCGGTTTCGGTGCCTGACCTCATCCAGGACGTCGTACATCTGCTGGAGCTGGCGGCCGGCAAGAAGGGTCTGCAACTTACCGCGAGCGTTTCCCCTGAGGTTCCGGATCGTCTGCTGGTGGATTCATTGCGGCTGCGACAGATCTTATTGAACCTGCTCGGCAATGCCATCAAGTTCACGGAAGAAGGTTCGGTCTGGGTGGACGTTCAAATAGAATCGCAAGACGAGAGCACGGCGTGCCTCCACTTTGCTGTTCGGGACACCGGCCCCGGTATCCCGCCAGAGAAAATGGGACTGATATTCGAAGCCTTCCGTCAAGCCGACAGCTCCACAACAAGGAAACACGGTGGTACTGGATTAGGCTTGACGATTTCCGCCCGTCTGGTGGAGCGGATGGGCGGCCAACTGAAGGTAGTCAGCGAACCAGGCAAGGGCAGCAACTTTTACTTCTCGGCCCGGTTGGCAAAAGTACCGGTGCCACCAGCGTGCGGGGTTGCGTACCCGCCGGTCAGTCTCGACTCCGAACTGCAGAGCGCTGAAATTCGCTGAAGAGTAAGAATTAGATTCTCGGCCGCGAGTCATTTCACGAAAGGTTCTTCTATTTTCAGCAACTGATCGGCGGAGAGGTTCCGCAGAATCTGGTCAATCCCACTGGGCCACCGGATTTCGAGTGAGCTGACCTTTGTCTCTGAACCCAAACCGAAATGGACCCGCTTATCGCTCGATGACATGAACCCTACGCTGATGGCGACGTGGTTGTACAGGGTCCTGCCCGAAGCTGTGGTCAACTTCAGTTTTGCGCCAATCGCGTCCCGCGCACTTTTATGGCCGACGAGACTCACGATCAGCCAGTGGTTGCCGCTGTCAGCCGTGTTCATCAAGATGCGGGGCGGCTCGTTCAGCGAGGTCACGACGATATCTAGCGCCCCGTCGTTGTTCAAGTCCCCGAACGCGGAGCCACGCTGGTAGCCCTTATGCAGAAAGTCCTTGCCCATCTCGCCAGAGACATCGACAAACGACTTGCCGTCAACGTTTTCGAACATCGTGTCATGCTGCGCGGAGTTTTCATCCACCTGATCTACATCGCCGTTGGAGGAATAGATGTCTTTCCACCCGTCGTTGTTGTAGTCGATGAACCCATTACTCCAACCCGAGTAGGGTACGCTTAGCTTTTGGATCTTCGAGTTGTAGGAATAAAACTCGAAGAGGTCACCGCGGTTGCGCAGCAGGGACCACACCTGGCCTATCAGGTTGTTGTAGAAGATATCGACCTTGCCATCGTTGTCAAAGTCCTTAGCGTCACAGCCCATGGATGAGCCGGTGTGAGCGTTCTCGTTGTAAGCGACGCCCAGCTCCAGACCCTTCTCCTCGAAGGTACCGTTCCTCTGGTTGATGAATATTGAGTTGGGGTCCGTGTCGTTAGCAATAAATACGTCCATCCAGCCGTCATCGTTAAAATCCGCTATGCAAATGCCCATACCTTTGCCGGGTGCGGCTCCAAAGCCCGATTTTTCCGTCACGTCTTCGAACTTACCGTGGCCGAGGTTGTGGTACAGGCGATGGGGAACACTGGTGTAGCGCCGCGGGTCGCAGTAGTAATCGCGGTCACCCATGGTGCAACGGATGTCGGCTTGCGGTGTCCAGAGGGTGTAGTTGGAAACTACGAGATCCAGCAGGCCGTCGTTGTCGTAGTCGAACCATGCAGCGGCAACGCTGAGTGTGTTGGGCGGTTTGCCGCCAATGCCGGAAGCCGCGGTTACATCCGTAAAAGTGCCGTCTCCGTTGTTATGGTAGAGCACATTCTTGCCCGCGCTACAAATGAACAAATCCTCGTAGCCATCGTTGTCGTAGTCTCCGACCGCGACGCCAAAGTTGAAATCGAGGGTTTCTCCGGCAAGGCCCGCCTTAGCGGTCACATCTTCAAATGTGCCGTCGCTTTTCTGCCGCAGAAGGCAGTTGTAGTAGGACGTGTCCGTCTTCTTCAGGTCGGGCAGTTTGGCGCCGTTGGTGAAGAAGATGTCCAAGCGACCATCGTTGTCGTAATCAAAGACCGCGACCCCACCGCACATCGGCTGTGGAAAGTACTTTCGGCCGGTCAGGCTGTTGTTTGAGACATAGGAGAACTCCGATCGGGATCGGACGTCGATGAATCCCGGACGTTTCACTGGCGTGGCGGGCTTCCCGGGCGAGAGAGCCAGGAACCAAAGGACGCAAACAGCAGAGATTGCAAAGAGCAGCGCGCGTTTCAGACCGTTCACCGACAAACAAGGTATCATACCGGTTGCAAGGGTCTTGCGGACTGACGATGAAGAGTTCCATCCTGATGGCGGCCGTGGCCTGCGCAGTCCTCGCCGCGCCGGTCGCGGGCCCCATCGTATTTGAGGAGATTGCCCAACGGTCGGGCCTGAATTTCGTCTCCAATAGCTCCCCCACGCCGAACAAGAATCAACCGGAGACCATGGTGGCCGGTGTCGCGTTATTCGACTACGATAACGACGGCTATCTGGATGTGTACTTTGTCAACGGCGCGGCCATACCGTCGCTCCAGAAAGAGAGTCCCGCCTACTGGAACCGCCTGTACCACAACAACCGCGATGGCACGTTCACCGACGTCACGGCCAAGGCGGGCGTCGCTGGCGCTGGCTATGGAATGGGAGTTGCCGTGGGCGATTACGACAATGACGGCTGGCCCGATCTTTACGTCGTCAATGTGACCAAGAACCAGCTCTTCCATAACAATCACGACGGCACTTTCACGGACGTTACCGACAAGGCCGGTGTAGGTGGCGGCGTTCTGGATGGCAAGAAGATGTGGTCGGTTTCGGCCCTATGGATTGACTACAACAACGACGGACTCCCCGACCTGTTCGTATCGAATTACTGCAAGTGGGAGGTCAACAAAGACCGCTTCTGCGCTCCCAAACCCGAAGCGCGCAGCTACTGCCATCCCAGGAATTACGAGCCACTTCCCAACACGCTCTACCGCAACAATGGCGACGGCACCTTCACCGATGTATCCGCTGAGACGGGCATCAGTAAGTACTATGGCAAGGGAATGGGCGCGGTGATGGCCGACTACGACGGAGACGGATTCATGGATATCTTCGTTGCCAATGACACTCTCCCCAACTTTCTGTTTCACAACATCGGCGGCAAGAAATTCGAGGAGGTCGCATTCGAAAGCGGCGTCGCTTGCCCGGAAAGTGCCAGCGCTATCTCCGGCATGGGGGCCGATTTCAAGGACGTGGACAACGACGGCCGTCCGGATATCTGGCACACCGCCGTTGAGAACGAAACGTTCCCGCTCTATCAGAACGGCGGCAGCGAATTCAACGAGATCACCGGCAAAAGCCATCTGCTGAAGACGCGCAACATGTCCGGCTGGTCGAACGGAATCTTCGACTTCGACAACGACGGCTGGAAAGATCTTTTCGTGGCACGAGGCAATGTTCTGGATAACGTGGCGATGTTCTCCAACCGCAGCTATGAAGAACCCAACACCATATTTCGAAATCTCGGCAACGGCCAGTTTCAGGATGTGAGTGCCGAAGCCGGGCCCAGCTTCCAAGAGGCCGCGCCGCATCGTGGAGCGGCGTTCGGTGACATAGATAACGACGGGCGCATCGATGCCATTGTCACTATCCTGAATGGCCCCGCGCGGTACTTCCACAACATTTCGCGCAATAGTAACCACTGGATTCTCTTGAAGCTGGTTGGGACCAGGAGCAACCGCATGGGTTTGGGAGCGCAAATCCGGGTCACGGGCGAGGATGGTCTGAAACAATACAACGAGGTGACCACCGCCGTCGGCTATGCCTGCTCGAGCGATTCACGTGTCCACTTCGGCTTGGGCGCCTCGAAGACGATTCGCGAGATAGAGATTAAGTGGCCCAGCGGTATTCGTCAGATATTGCGGAATGTGGCGGCGGACCAGATACTGGCGATCGAGGAACACTAAATAAAACGCCCAGCAGACGCAACACCGGCGAGAAATCGGGGCACAGATTGAGGTGGGTCACAGCCGTTCTGTCCCGCCTGGCTCCACCATCGGGAGTTCCATACAGATAAGAAGACCGGGACTTACATTCTCTGCCCATACCCGCCCGTGATGCAGGGTCACCGCGCGTTGAGTAATTGCAAGACCCAACCCAACGCCGCCGCTAGCACCGTTTCTGGAGGCGTCTACTCGGAAGAACGGCTTGAAGATGTCGCCGAGTAGTCCCCCCGGAACCCCCGCGCCGGAGTCTCGAACCGTGATGCGCGCATTCGATGCGACGGACTCGATATCAACTTCGATGGAAGTGCCGTCGGGAGCATGGTGGATCGCATTGCGAAGAACGTTCTCGATGGCTCGGCGCAGCAGCTCTCGATCCCCGCACACCAACATGTGTGGTCCGTTTCTCAGTTCAATATGGCAGTTACGGGCGTCCGCTTCAATCGAACAATCATTGACAATTTCCTTCAGCAATTCATCCAGTGCGAGGTTCTCGAGATTCTGCGAGGAAGGATCCCCTTCTATTCGGGTGACCTGGAGCAGCGCGCCGACCAGGCTGTTCAAGCGGTCCTTTTCCTTCTTGAGCTGTGCCATCGCCACTTCGCGGTTCTCAGCGGTCTTTGTCAATTCGATGGCGAAGCTCAGCCTAGCCAAGGGCGACCGCAGTTCGTGAGAAACATCTTGCAGCAACCGGCGCTCGGCGGTGAGCAAAGTTTGGATTCGATCCGCCATCTCGTCGAACGATCGCGCCAACTCACCGATTTCATCTCTCCGCGTGGACTTCAAGCGCGCAGCCAGGTCTCCCCGGCCAAATTGCTCCACCGTTCTTCCCAATGCGTTAAGCGGAGTCGCCAGGCTGACGGCCAGAATGTAACAGAGCAAAGCTACCGCCGCGAGAATCAGGAGATAGTACGGCACGAAGCTCCAAATGCTCACGGGCGCCCCCATGATAACCACGAACCAGTACTTCCCGTCTTCCGATGGCAGAGCGATCACCACGCGGTTTTTAAAGAAGCGCCACGGGTTCCACGAAGACTTCGCCTGTGCAAGCAGGGCGGAACGGTTGTCGCCAGTCAGCAAGTCCCTCCCACGGCCATCGGTAAGAAAGTGCTCTCCCGGAAAGAACTGGTTCAGCCGCTGCAGGTAGTGGTTGAGGCGCTCGGGGCCGCCTGACTCGAAGGCTTCCCTGGCGTCTTCGAGCTGCATAACGGGAAGGCGCCCGAATGGCTCACCCCTGCGAACTGCCCGCGAAGAAATCGAGGAGGAGATCACGACGAAAGCAATCAGCGAAACGACAAGCGTTCCAAAGGACCAAAACAATATTTTGGCAAGAATCGATCGCATCGCACTTTTCCTGCTGCTAGATACAGAACATATAGCCAACACCGCGAATGGTCCGGATGAGACCGCGATCCTTGTGCTCGAGCTTTTTTCGCAGATGGCTCAAATGCACGTCCAGCGAACGCTCATACGGTGAGGCTTCGCGCTGATACAGAATTGCCGCGAGCTCATCCCGTGAGACGACCCTGCCAGCTGCGCGCATCAACATATCGAGAATGTCGAATTCAACCGACGTCAGAGAGACCTCTTTTTCGCCGCGCCACACTTCGCGTGTGCCCGAATGCAAGCGGATTCCACTGACCTCCAGAACGTCCGGTTTCCGGGCCGGTAGTTGTCCGGCGCGCCGCAATACCGCCCGGATGCGCGCGAGTAACTCATCGGGGCCAAACGGTTTCGGGAGATAATCGTCGGCGCCGGCATTCAAGCCGGCTATACGATCCACCTGCGCGGTGCGCGCCGTCAACATGATCACTGGCACGGACCTGCGCCGCCGAAGCTGGCGCAAAACTTCGAAGCCATCCAGGCCGGGCATCATAACGTCCAGCACGAGAAGATCGAACCGGTGCTCCAAGGCGCGCCCCAATCCACGTGTGCCGTCATGTTCCGCCAGGATCGAGAATCCATGCTGCGCAAAGAACGCCGACATCAGGGAACACAACTCCACGTCGTCATCAATCAAAAGGATCGTTGGCTCCCCTCGGATAGAGCCAGTTTCCGCGATACCGGGTGGCTCGTTGAGGAATTTCCCAGCCGTAAGAACGCTCCTTCCAACACTCACTAGAATTGCAGACTGGGGCCCAGGCTCAGAATTTACTTAACAATACTTTACAATACAGCCACACGGATCTCTGGACCGCTTCCGGCGTTCCTCTTTCGTTGATATCTTTCCCGCGACGGATCATGATCGGGACATTATTTATGCAGAAAAACATCCCTATTTCTATGAATTAACCACAAATCTTGACAATAATTCAGACAAGCGTCTCCACTAAAATGCGATATAGAAAGAGGAGACCATTGAGGTAATTATGACGATTTCAAGCATCTCTTCGAGTTCTGCTACCCTACAAAACACACAGAATACGGCGCAGCAAATCCAACAATATTTCAGCCAGTTGTCGACTGATTTGCAGTCCGGCGATCTTTCGGGAGCTAAGAACGCTTACGCGGCACTGCAGAAATTATTCGGAACCAGCAGTTCGAGCAGCAGCTCCAGCAGCAGTTCGAGCAGCACCAGCGACAATCCTTTGGAATCCGATTTCGAGACGATCGGGGCAGCTCTGCAGTCGGGAGATCTCTCCGCGGCCCAGAGTGCCTTTAGCAAATTCCAGCAGGACGCCCAATCTTTAGTGGACAGCCAACTGCAATCAGCGGCCACCCAGGCTGTCTCTGGCCACCATCACCATCATCACAGCTCTTTGAGCTCGAGTACCGACTCTACCACTTCATCGAGCTCGAGCACGACCGGCTCCGGCAACAGCGTCAGCCTGCTCGGCTGAAACCGGCCGGACGGGGCATCTACTGCTGGACGGTGATATAGCCTCCGGCGGGGGATGCGAACCCATTCACCGAAACCGTGACGGGCAGATTGCCGTTAGGAATAGAGTCCGGCAAGCGAATGCTGATCTCATAAAGGCCCACTTGTGACAGCGCTACACCCGCATACAGGATGTCGGCCTGATCCAGCTTTGTTGAGCCTACGGAGACCGAGATCTTGCCTATGATGGGACTCGCCTTCTGAGGAAATTCGCCCGGGGCGAAGCGAGGATTGGTAAGCCCCAAACCGGTGGCATATAGAGTGATCACATCGCCGGGCTTGGCGGGCGCGAAGATAGCTCCCGGCAACAGTCCCGGAGGGCCAACGTCGACGCCTGTCGATGTATTGATCGCGGCGATAGGGTTCTGGCCGCTGGCGTTCTGCACATAGTAGAAGAACTCCGGCGTCGCACTCTGTGCGGGCACGGTTACCGCAGCGCTGCTAACTTGGTTCGCAGTTCCGCAGCCAGTCACGACCTGCACTGGAACCGTTCCCGAAACCGGGATATGCGGCACCTGGAAGTTGATCTGAGTCGGTGTCACGGCTAGCACCGGTGCTGCAGTGCCGCCCACCAATACGCATACCCCGATCAGTTCAGTCGAAACGTTGCCGTTGATCAGGTTGCCTGGTCCAGCCGTGGCCGTGATTCCAGCAGGTGTGAAGCCCTGACCCAGCACGACAGCAATCGCATTCGAGGAAAGCGCTTTCACTGGCGGAGTGCTCAAACCTCCGCCAACCACGCCTCCCGCCGCGATTATGCCTTGCTGGACGTTGGCCGGCGCAAAGTCCGCCTTTACGTTCTTGGGGCCATTCATCGAAAGTTGGCACGCACCGGTGCCGCTGCAGTTGCCTTCCCATCCAGCGAAGACGAATCCGGTCGCCGGCGTTGCAGTGAGCACAACACTCGCGCCGGCATCCTGCCACTGCGCCGCGGGTGAAACAGTTCCGCCGTCATCGGCGGTAATGGTAAGGGAGTACTGCGTACTGAAATTCACCGTCACCGCGGCACTTGCGATCCCGCACGGCACACTTATCGTCTGCGTGCCCGAAGCCAGATACTGCGTGCCAAGAGTGCCGGCCTGAGTGCTCGGCGCGCCAACTTGGTGCTGTGTGCCCGGTAGAAGACTCACAACGAGAGGCGTTACCGATATTTGCCCATCGACGGTGACTTGGAGCCCGGATGGAGCCGAGGTAATCGTGTAGTTGACAGCGGGCCAAAGTTGACGAAGGATTTGGTTTTGGGTATCGGCGATCAGGACGCTGCAACCGGGGCCAGGGATCACCGCCGCCGGTCCATTGAGCTCAATGGCAGTGGCCGGACTCCCATCGCCGTTGTAACCCGCGGTAGTATTCCCCGCGACAGTGTTAATGATCCCGTCCGTTGTCACGCGTCGAATCTCCTGATTCTCGGTATCGGCGATGTAGAGGTTTCCGTACGCATCGATCGTGACGTCGCTGGGGCTCGCTAGTGCCGCGGAGGTGGCCGGCCCGCCATCCCCGGAGGAACCGCTGGCAAAGGAACCAGCCACGGTCGTGATTGTTCCGTCTTTGGTCCAGTGTCGAATCCGGTCATTGCCGGAATCGGCGATCAGGAGGCTTCCGTCGGGCTCCACTGTGAGTCCTTCGGGGTAGTAGAACTCCTCATCAAGGGCGTTGCCGGTTTCAGCGGACGGTGCCCCTCCTGTCCCCGTGCCGGCTATTGTTGATATCGTTCCCCCGGAATTGACTTCACGGATCCGCTGACCTGCTCGCTCGGAGATGAAGAGATTCCCGGAACTATCCACCGCCACGCCGGAAGGGCCATCGATGGTGGCGTTAGTGGCGGCAGACCCGTCGCCCGTGGAACTCGCAGTGCCGGTTCCCACGATTGTACTGATTATGCCCGCAGGGGTCACGCGGCGAATCCGCTCGTTCCCCGAATCCGCAATATACAGGTTCCCCGATGAGTCTAGAGCCAGGCCGATTGGAGCATCCAACTCCGCGAGGGTGGCATCTCCCCCATCGCCCGCGAACCCTGACGCGCCGGTGCCCACCAACACTCCGCTTTCACCGGTCGTCAGATTGAATTTGCGTATTCGGTTGCTGGAGGTGTCCGAAAAATAGAGGACGTCTCCTTGCAATGCGAATCCCTGCGGATTGTAGGAAGCTAAACCAGTACCCGCCATGGTATTGATGATGTTATTCGTCAAGTTGACGATACGTACTCGATTGTTAGCGCCGTCCGCAATCAACAGGTTGCCTTGTGGATTGAAAGCTATCCCCTGAACGTTGATGTTGGCGAAGCGCGCCACCCCGCCATCACCTGAGGCGCCGCTGCCTGAGCCCGTACCGGCGAAGTTGGCGATCTTGCCGTCCGTTGTGATGCGGCTAATCTGATCAGCGCCAGCTTGAATGAAATAGACATTGCCCGCTTTATCCAGGACCAGACCAGTTGGATTCTTTAAAGTGGCATTCAGCGCAATCGAGGGATCGGCGCCGCCACCGAAAGCGCCCGATGTATTGGCGCCTGCGAAGCGGCTGATGGTTCCGTTCGGGGAAACGATGCGGATCCAGCTGTTGCCGCTGTCGGAAATGTAAACATTCCCAGCGCTGTCCGCCGCCACGCCCTCGGGGTAATCGAGATAGGCCTGAAGCGCCGGCCCATTGTCGCCATTCGAGCCTGCCGATCCATTTCCGGCGATCGTGGTGATCGTTCCATTCGGCGTGACCATTCGAATCACATTGTTTCCGGAATCGGCGATCAAAAGATCGCCGCTTGAGTCGAACGCCA
>Ga0181536_10002953_pt1 | contig 18793 bp, 15 predicted proteins | sample PEATcosm2014_Bin_41_FD_121105 | JGI IMG/M metagenome (GOLD analysis project Ga0181536, IMG submission 121105) | Peatland microbial communities from MTU Mesocosm Facility, Houghton, MI, USA - PEATcosm2014_Bin17_60_metaG | ecosystem: Environmental > Terrestrial > Soil > Wetlands > Peat | place...
ATCGACAAACAGCGGCGCGGCCGTCAGCGCCACCGTCGGGCAGCGAAAGGCGTTCTCGAAAGCGGCCGGATTATGCACGTCCAGGGTGACGACGGCGTCCGTGTCTACGGCTTCGAAAAGGCTCGCCACGTAGCGCGTGATCACCGGATCGGTGGGCTTTGTGCGCCGGTCTTTGCGTGCGTAGCAGAGGTAAGGCACCAACGCCGTCACCCGCGCGGCACCGCTATCCTTGAGCGCGCCGATGAAGAACAGGAGCCGGCACAGCTTGTCGTTGGCGCTTTGCTCGGGCCCGCTGTGCAGGCTTTGCAACACGAACACGTCCGCACCGCGCACGGCCTCAAGCGGGCGCGCCTTGTGCTCGCCATCCTCGAATTCGCGCTCCTCGTGCGCGGCCAATGGCACGCCCAGCGCGGCTGCCACTGCGGAACCGAATGCGGCGCTGGCGTGCAAAGCAAACAAGAGCAATCGTCGGTCCACCATCAGTCAACCCTGCGCCGCCCGCGTCAGCGGCCAATCGGCGCCCTTGGCGTCGATCAGCATGCGGCAGAACACCTGCGCACCGGGCGCAGAGCGGGCGATCTTCTCAACCTCCCCGATGCTGTCGAAGGCAAACCGATCGATACCGCGGCGGTGGGCATGAACGATCTCGGTTTCGCGCTTGATGGTGTTGCCGAACGATAGACGATCGGCGGCGATGCCGAGCGCGCGGCAGCGGTTGATTTCGCCCTCGCTCGCGAGATCAAACCGGGCGTCGGCCGACGCCAGCGTCGCCAGCACCTCCGCCGCGGGGTTCGCCTTCACCGCGTAGAAGATATTTGCATCGGGGAAGCAATCGCGAAGCGCGGCATACCTGGCGCAAACGACGTCGAGATCAATGATGACACAGGGCGAATGCGGCCGCTGCGTTGCCAGGAACCGATCGATTTTCTCGCTCACACCGACTGCCTCCGGTCGTCGCGCAGAAGGCGAGTGCTTCGGATCGTCCGACTGGCGGTGCGCCATGTCGACGAGCGCCATGATTGCCCCCTTCAACTCACCGCCGGCGCCACCGCCACGCCCGGCTCGGTTGCGAGCTTTGCAGGACGAATGGCCGGGAACTCATCGGCTGTCAGGGTCTCGTGCTTCAGCAATAACGCCGCACCGGCGTCGAGATCGCCTCGCCTGGTCCGCAGGATGTCGCAGGCGCGGTCGAAGCCGTTGCCGATCAGGTCGCGCACGGCGACATCGATCTCGCGGGTAGTGACTTCGGCCGCCTGGACGTGGTCGGCGGTTGGCGTTGCTATGAAGGGCTGCGGCGCGGCTGCATAGGTTCGCTGGCCGATCTTCGCATCCATGCCGTAGCGGGTCACCATTTCGACTGCGATTTCGGTGGCGCGCTGCAGATCGTCGGCGGCGCCGCTCGACACATCGCCGTCGAACACGAGCTGTTCGGAGGCGCGGCCGCCCAGCAGCACGGCAATGCGATTTTCCAAATTGGTTCTGTTGAGCAGGAAGCGATCCTCGGTCGGGCGCTGGATCGTGTAGCCAAGCGCGCCGACGCCGCGCGGGATGATCGAAACCTTCAGTACCGGATCGATGCCGGGCAGCGTCGCCGCCACCAAGGCATGGCCCATCTCATGGTATGCGACGCGGCGGCGTTCGTCCTCGTTGAGCACGCGGCTTTTCTTCTCCAACCCTGCCACAATCCGTTCGATCGCTTCGGTGAAATCGTTCAAGTTTATCGACGAAGCGTTGCGGCGCGTCGCGACGATGGCGGCTTCGTTCACCAGGTTGGCGATGTCGGCGCCGGTGAAACCCGTCGTCAGACCGGCAATCGCGTCGAGATCCAGGTCCGGCGCCAGCTTGACCTTGCGCGCGTGAACCTTGAGGATCTCGAGTCGGCCTTTGCGGTCGGGGCGATCCACCAGAACCTGGCGATCGAATCGCCCCGCGCGCAGCAGCGCCGGGTCGAGGATTTCCGGCCGATTGGTTGCGGCCAGCAAGATCACGCCTGTGCTCGGATCGAAGCCGTCCAGCTCGGCGAGCAGCTGATTGAGCGTCTGCTCCTTCTCGTCGGTGCCGCCAAAACCGCCCGGGGTGCGACTGCGCCCCAGCGCGTCGAGCTCGTCGATGAAAATGATGCAGGGCGCGGCCTTGCGCGCCTGCTCGAACAGGTCCCGCACCCGCGCGGCGCCGACGCCGACGAACATTTCGACGAACTCCGAGCCGGAAATCGAAAAAAACGGCACGCCGGCTTCGCCCGCCACCGCCTTCGCCAACAGCGTCTTGCCGGTTCCGGGAGGGCCAACCAACAAAACGCCTTTCGGCACCCGCGCGCCCAGCCGACCGTAAGACTTCGGGTCGCGCAGGAAGGAGACCACTTCCTGCAACTCGAATTTCGCCTCGTCGACGCCGGCGACGTCCTTGAACGTCACCTTGGTGTCGGTCTCCACGAAGACCTTGGCGCGCGACTTGCCGACAGTCATAAACCCGCCAAATCCCTGCTTTTCGGCGACGCGCCGAAACAGGAACATCCAGACCACATAGAAGATGATGGCCGGAATGACCCAGGACAGAATGGTTTGAATGACGCCGCCGGACGGCGCGCCATTGACCACAACCTGATGGCTGGCGAGTTTCTCCGCTAATTGCGGATCGACGCGGGCGGCGTAAAACTCGCGCTTTCCGCTCGGCAGCGGCTCATTCAGCGTGCCCTGGATCGCATCGGCGCTCACCGTGACGTCGGCGACCTTGCCCTGATCGAGCAGCGTCTCGAACTCGCTATAGGGTATCGTCTCGACCTGCGAATAGCTGGCCCAGAAGATCTGGAACAGCAAAATGCCCACCACGGCGGCGAGCACGTACCAGATCATGATCTGGCGCTTGCGGGCGTCTGGTTCCATGTTCGTACGCCTCCACCCGTGGTGCCCATTGGGGCGGAATGCTTTTATATGTCACGCGCGGATAAGGGCGACTTTGATATGCCGCAAAATCTGTGGGTTTTCTCCTGATGACGGAGGCGCCTCCAAGCTGTCCGCTAGCAAGCGGAATCCGGCCGAAACCTGACGTCTAGCTTCTGAATTGCGTTAGCTCGCGCACCATGTATCGCGGCCGGAGGCAGTCCTGCGTCGGTCCTGAAACGAGATCATGTCCGAAGCGCTTGGCTTGGGGGCCGCGCCGCGCCGATTAATCTTGGTTCGACTGCTTGGCTTGCAGCGAATGACTAATGCCGCTTATTTCAAGTAATTCCGCAACCAATAGGCCGCAATCGTCAGCTTTGGGTCGTCGATTGCTCCTTTCGCGAGCCGATCAAACAGCTCTGCCACCGGCATCTGCAGGACGCTGACGTCCTCGTCATCGATGCCGCCGCCCTTGCCGACTCGGTCGGCCTCGCGCACCTCGGCAAAATACAGAAAAATGCGCTCCGAGGTGCCGCCGGGCGACGAGAAGAACATGCTGATCAGTTTCAGATCGCGGATCTGATAACCGGTCTCCTCCATGGTCTCGCGGATCGCGGTTGCTTCGGGCGTTTCGTTCGGTTCGACCATTCCGGCAACCGGCTCGGTGATCCAGCCATTCGTGGTCGTTCGATCGTCGCGTAAGCGGCCGATCAAGGTCGGCACCTTGAATTGATCGACCAGCACGACGGATTTGTTATCGAGATTGAGAAGCAGCACTGCGGCTGCGTCGCCCCGTTCGAATACCAGCCGGCGCCGGTCGGGGCTCATAGTGCCGTCTTGCCGCTCGTGCGCGACGACGACTTCGTCGATCTTAAAGAAGTCGTTGAACAGGCGATTTTGCTTGCGGATTTCGACGCGCCGGGGTGCTGGCATCGGACATCTGGCTCCGCGAAAGACCAAACCGACGATCGCGCCGCATTTTAGGCCGCCTCCACGTGCCACAGCAACGTGTTGCCTTTATACGTCCGCGTTTCGCGGGGCGGGATGAAGAGAGCACAGCCGTTTATTGGATCAATTTGGCGATCCGATCGATAATCGGCTTCGGCGTAGCGTAGGTCTTCTTGATCAGTGCTTCGAGGTGCTTGCCGTCTTCCGGGTCGAGAGTAAGCTTGCGCAGACCGGCTTCGGCGATAAATTCGGGGTCTTTCATGGTCGCATCGAAGGCGTCTCGCAGCATCTTGAGCCGGTCCGGCGGCAGGTGAGGCGGCGCGATAAACGGGCGGCCGATGCCCTGGCCGGCGTAGAGCAATTCGATCGCCTGCTTGTCCTCCGGATTTTGGGCGAGATCGACGACAAACGGCACATCTTTGAGTTCGGGATTGGGCTTGGTGCCGCCTTGAAACAAGACCGAGACCGTGCCGTTTGGAATCCAGTCGGGCCGGCGCACCTTGATGCTGTCGAGGCTTTCGCAGATGCCCTGCACCTCGCCGCGTTCCATGGCGAGAAACACGTCAGCGGAAGCCGGGTATCCCCCGACAATGCGGAATTTCATGCCGAGAATATCGTTGAGCGCTTTCGGATAGGAGCGGGTACCGGTGCCGGGTCCGGTGTCACCGACGACGAGCTCTTTCTCGGTCAAGTCATGCACGGTCTTCACCGCCGCGGTGTGATAGGCGATGCAGACATTGGTCTCGATCGCAGGCGTGCCGAGCCAGGAGAATTTTGTCGCGTCGAACTGCGCGCCCGGCGATCCAGTCAGCGGTCCCAGCGCGGCATCGCGCGCGATCAACGCTATCGTGGTGCCGTCCTTCGGCGCCACGTTGTAGATGAAGTTGGCGGCGCGGTAGCTGCCGGCGCCTTCCAAGTTCTGCGGCGCGACCGTTGGCTCGCCCGGCAGGTGCTGGCCGATATGGCGGGCGACGACCCGGGCCCAGAGATCGTATCCGCCGCCCGGACCGAAGCCGATGATCATGGTCACCGTCTTTCCGGCAAACACGCCTGACGTCTGGGCTGTGGCGGCACCGACGAGGAAGGCGGCCAAAAGGCCCGCCGGCACGATGGCGCAGCGCCACCGCATGACCTGTCCGCTCATCGTGGTCCTCCCTGCAACTGCCGGCTCCTGCTACCAAATGTCGAGGCGCCGCCAAAGTGGTAATATACCGGCAATCATGGTGACATGGGGCAGTGGCGGCGATTCCGACTTCAAGGCGCGATTAGCCGACATCGGTGGCGAGCCGCTTGCGGGCGCGCCACGCGGATATAAAGGCAGAGTGAGCAGATTCACCTGAGTTATGGAGCGGAAACATGATGAACTTTCCGCGCCGCCGATTCTTGCAAATGACCGGCGCTGTTGCGCTCGCATCTCTATCTCGCCCCGCGCGGGCGCAAAGCTGGCCGACCCGTATCGTGCGTCTCGTAGTCGGTTTTCCGCCCGGTGGCGGCGCAGACTTGGCTGCCCGCATCGTTGCCAATCGGTTGTCGGAGATTTGGGGCCAGCAGGTCATCGTCGAGAACCGGCCCGGTGCCGGTGCTAGAATTGCGCTCGACGCTGTCGCCCATGCGGCGCCCGACGGCTACACGATGTTGCTCGCGCCTGGCTCGCCCGAGGTCAATCGCTTTCTATTTTCTTCGCTCACCTTCGACCCGGCGGCCGATTTCGCGCCGGTGTCGCTGGTCTGTACCTATCCCGACATCATTGTCGTACCGAACTCTTCGGCATTTAAGACGCTTGAGGAATTCATCGCCTACGCCAAGGTCAATCCCGGCAAGATCAGCTGGGCGTCGCCCGGCGTCGGCACGGTGCCGCATCTTGCCGGCGAACTGTTCAAGCGCATGGCCGGAATAGAAATGACGCACGTGCCGTATCGCGGCGTTACCGAGGGCCTGATGAGTGATCTCATCGGCGGCCGTCTTGATCTCATGTTCAACACCACCGGCTCGCTGTTGCAGCCGGTCAGGTCGAAACTGGTTCGCGGCCTCGCCGTGACGACCGCGAAGCGGTTTCCGAACGAACCGGAGCTACCCACCGTCGCGGAGTCCGGCGTGCCCGGTTATGACGTCTCGTCCTGGTATGGGCTCTATGTGCCCGCGAAGACGCCGCTGGACCTCGTGAAGAAGATGAACGCCGACGTCGTCGCGATGCTGAACGAACCGGCGATCAAGGAAAAATACGAGCCTCTGGGCGTCTTGGTCGCAAGTTCGAGTCCCGCGGAACTCGCCGCCAAGAATTCTGCCGATGTCGCGCTGTGGGGACCGATCATCAAGGCGGAGAATATCAAGGTTGAATAAGCCGCATTGCTGTCGCCCATCGGGAGCGCGCGCGCTGCGCTCGGCGCGCTCAAGCGCGGCGGCGTTGCGGTGAACATCGGAGCGTTGACCGAGAAACTCGAAATCGAGCCGATCGTCTATGCCGATCGTCTATATCGTCAAGGCGCTGCAGTTCCGCGGCTCCAACTGATTCACCACCGGCGAAGGACAGTTGATGGCCGAAATGGCCGGCGCCGGCGTGCTCGACGTCTCGCCGATGAAAACGTGCGCCTACCCGCTCGAAGGGGTCAACGACGCTCTTGCCGAGGTGAAGACGCGGCCGGGCGGCCTCGTCAACATCGTGGTCAACCCCGACCGCTGAGCGACTAACCGGAACTATGAGAATATCGGCGCAGGTTACGACTGTCCTTACTCGGATTTGATGTTGGCTGCCCGGATGACCTTGCCCCACTTCTCGGTTTCGTCGGCAATAAGCTTGGCGAAGTCGGCGGGGGAGCCTGGAAGAACCATACCGCCGAGGTCGGCAATCCGCGTCTTGATCTTGGGATCGGCGAGTGCGGCGTTGATCTGCCTATTGAGCGTGTCGATGATCTCGGCGGGAGTGCTTTTAGGGACGCCGAAGCCCATCCAGGTGCTTGCCTCGTAGCCGGGCAGGGACTCACTCACGGTCGGGATATCCGGCAGTGCCGCCGAGCGCGTTGCGGTCGTCACCGCCAGCGCGCGCAGCTGTCCGGCTTCGATAAGCGCGATTGACCCTGGCATCGGGTCGAACGCACCTTGCAGTTGTCCGCCGATGAGATCGGTGAGCATGGGCACCGAACCGCGGTAGGGCACGTGAACCATGTCGACACCGCTCATCATCTTGAACAGTTCGCCGCCCACGTGGGCCACGCTTCCGATGCCGCCCGACCCCATGTTGATCTTGCCCGGATTGGCCTTGGCGTAGGCGATAAACTCGGCAACGGTCGCGACCGGAACCGATGGGTTCACCTCCAGGACTTGCGGCACGCGCAATGTGCCCGCGACCGGCGCGATGTCGCGAATGAAATTGAAACTGAGCTTGTCGTAGAGAGTCGCGTTGATCGCATTCGTGGTAGCGACCAGGAGCATCGTGTAACCGTCCGGCGGCGCGCGCACGACCGCCTCGGTGGCGAGATTGATCCCCGCGCCGGTGCGGTTCTCGATGACAAATTGCTGACCGAGCCGCTCCGACAGCCATTGCCCCATCAGACGCGCGACAATGTCCAGTGGGCCGCCGGTAGCGGCACCCACGAGGATGCGCACCGGCCGCGTCGGATAGGTTTGCGCCCATGCGAGCCGGGACATGGCGGGGAGCGCGGCAGCACCTGCTGTCAGATGCAAAAATCGACGACGGAGAAGTTTCATGATTTCCACCTCGGCTGCGGCGGCCGCGTTCGAATGGATTGTCACCGATCCATTATCACCGATCCATTGTCACTGATTCATGGGCTCGGCGTCGAGGCGTGCGATCCAGCCCTCGAGGCCGGGCTTCGCCGCCGGATATCGCGCCAGCACCAGCGGGTCGTGACCAGGCACGACGTGGTGCGGCGAGCTGGCGAGTTTTTTCAGCGTCTCATAGCCTTCGACCACCTCGCCGATATTGTAGGTGAGCGGAAAGATTCTTCCGCCGTCGATATGAGCGTAAAGATGCGTGGCGTCGGCGGCGAGCACGACATAGCCGCGCCGGGTCTTTACCCGCACACTCTGCAAGCCCTTCGAGTGGCCGCCGATGTGGTGCACGGTGACACCGGGCACGATCTCGTCCTCGCCGTCATGGAAGGCGGCGCGGCCGGCAAAAACCTTGCGCACCATGGCGACGATATCCTCGGCCTCGAACGGCAGGCGCAGCGCCTGATGGCACATGCAGCGTCCGGTCGCGTAGGCCATCTCGCGATCCTGCAGATGATAACGCGCCTGCGGAAACAGATCGTGATTGCCGCAATGATCGTAATGCAGATGACTGATGATGACGGTCTTGACGCTTTCGGGCGCGATGCCGAGCGCCACGAGCCCGTCGCGCACCGGCTTGATCATCTCGCGTTGGCGGCGGCGGCCCATCGCCTCGTCAAAGCCAGTATCGAGGATGATCGCGCCGGACGGTCCTACGATCGCCCAGACGAAGAAGTCGAGCGGCTGGAGCACGTCGTGGGGATCGCCGTCGATGAAATTCGCCGGCGAGCGGCGCGAATGGTGGCCATAACGGAGCGCGTAGACTTCGTGAATGTCCTCGCTCATGGCAGCCTCCCCGCTTCGTCAATCTTTGAATTCGGATGTCTTCGCTCGGTTCGCTCCGCGCGGACATATGAAAATGTATAGAAATGCATAACCATAAGTACACCCGATTACCTTCCCCCGTAGCAACTTTCTGTCGCTTAAGGCCACATTTACGCTACGCGTGGCACGACATGCGAACCTGGGGTGGGATGATTTTGCTCAAATACAGAACCCATAAAGTCCTTGCATCCGTCTTGGGGATCGCGATCGCGGCCTTACCGGTCTATTGGTTCACGTCCTGGCTGGAAAGGCAGGGCGAGGCGGAGGTTTCGGTCGCGGCCAATTGGTCTGTCGGGTTCATCGACCTGACGCTCGACGGAGTTGTAGCCAGCCTCGATGACCTCGCGAATCGCGGCATCGATTCCTGCACGCCCGCCAATGTCGAAACGCTGCGCCAATTGGTCTTCGCATCAGGACCGATCAAGGAATTGGCTGTGGTCAGCCCAAGTGGTGAGAGTTTGTGCACCGACGTGGGCTCTTCCTTCACACCCCGCGATATTCTTGCTTCGGCCGCCACGTCCAAGAGCGACATCATGCTTGATGTCGTTCGTCTGGTGGGGCGCGCTGACCATTTGCTTCGCGTGCGCCTTGTGGTCCCGCAGCGCAAGCCGGCGCTTGCGGCATTGCTGCCTGTCGATCTTTTGCTGCCGCGGATTGCGCCGGACGGCGGCCCGCTTCCGGGTTATACCCGCGTGACCCTTGCGGACGGTACGTTGATTGGAATGTCAGGGGATGAGACCGGGAGCGTACAGCAAAAGGACTACGTCTCCGGACACGCGCGATCGGACCGCTATGGCCCCATTGCCACGGTGACGATGCAACGGCGCGGCACCATAGCCGGCTACGACGACTTGCGGCGGATCGGCATTGTCGTCTCCGGCATGTTCGCTTTGGTGATCTTGCTTTGCGCCGTGTTCATCCCGTTGCGCCAGCGTAACAATCCAATCGCTGAAATCGAAGCAGCGCTCGTCGCGGATGAATTCATCCCATATTACCAACCCATCATCGACATGAAGACCGGAAAACTGCTCGGTGCGGAGGTGTTGGTTCGTTGGCGCAAGCCCGATGGCACGATCGTCTCTCCCGGCATGTTCATCCCCCTCGTCGAATCGAGCGGATTCATCCTCGACCTGACGCGATCGCTGATGCGGCAAGTGAGCAGGGAGGTTGGTACAGTCGTTGGCGCACGGCCGCAGATGTATGTCGCATTCAACATTGCACCGCGGCATTTTGCCGACTCGGTCATCCTCAATGACGTCGGTTCTATTTTCGAAGGTTCTCCGATCCGCCTTTCACAGATCGTGCTTGAAATAACCGAGCGTTTCGAAATCGAAAATCTCGGCGCTACGCGCCGCGTCATTGCCGCGTTGCAAGGCCTCGGTTGCCGCGTCGCCCTGGATGATGTTGGCACCGGACACAACGGTCTTTCCTATATCCTCAAGCTGGGCGTGGATATCATCAAAATAGATCGATTGTTCGTTGAAGCCATCAAAACCGAAACTCACGCGCAGGCGATTGTCGAGACGCTCGTCACCTTGTCACGCAATCTGCGCATGCAGATCGTCGCTGAAGGCGTCGAGCGCGTCGATCAGGTGGAGTATCTGCGCGAGCACGGAATTAGCGCCGCGCAAGGATATCTCTTCGCGCCGCCGCTGCCCGGCTCGTCGTTTATCAGGCTAGCCAATGCGATTAATCCGGTTGCTGCGGACGATAGCGAGGTTAAACCCTCGGAAGCCTCGACAAGCGTCACCGCCGTGCTGGGGAAGCTCGCTGCGGCGTGAGACTCGAGCCTTGGTTGTCGCTTCCGCGGCTTGGCGCCTCGACGCGCACCTTATCCTGCGGCGACGCGCGAATGATAGAAGCCGAGCACGTGCCGCGCCGTGCCGGACTTTAGACGCTCGAAGCTTGCCTTGGCCTGATTGAGGTCCTGCTCCGAGATGCCGCGATCGCCTGATTTGAGCAGTAGGATTGCCTTTGCGGTCGACCACGAAAAGCCCGCCAGCTTTGCCAGAATGACAAGGATGTCGGGTTCGGTGGCAAGGAGCGCACGCTCCACGATGTCGTTCTCCACACCGCATAGCAGCGTCAGAGCGACAGCGGTCTCGGCGAGCCGATGCTCGGTTGCGAAGCGAAGCACCTCGGCTTCGCCCAGCTTGCCGGCGTGGTGCATGGCTTCGACCGCGGCCAGCGCTGCAGCATAATTGGCCGAACGCTTCTGGGTGTCCGTTCGCAGGCCTGCGGAAATTTCATCGACCACGCCCTCGACGGTCGAACTGTCGCCGATATTTTCAGCCATCAACCTGGCGCGGACGGCGGCCGAGGCCTGGTCGATCAATCGCAGGAAATGCTGCCTTGGCACGTCACCCCGCGTCCCGACCAGCATGGCTAGTTTGTCGTCGCCAATCGAGCGTTTCAACAGCAGGCGGAAGCCGGCATAGGAAATGCGCGCGGAAGCGTTCTTGGAAACCGAGTAGGCAACCTCCTGATCGCCGCGCGTTACCAGCACATCGGTTACGGCCTCACTGAGGTTCTTGCGTTCCGATATCGCGACAAGGTGCTGCTGGCTTTTGCTATTGGCGTTTTCGATGAGGTCCGAATCGTTCAGGCATTCGGACCTGCTCAATACCGGCCGCGCCACCTCGATGTGATCGTCGAATGCGAGCATGCGAACCACGCCGGACGGCGCATTGCGTAACGGCGCCAACCGCGCGGCGAGCTTGGCGCGGGCCATTGGCTCAATCGCCGCGGCCAACTTGCCGATGACGTCGTCGAACAGGCTGATCTGATCTGGCGAGTATTGGGACGCGCCAACGAAAAATAGATCGGTGATGCGCGACAACATCTCGTCGCGGTGCGTGTCGGTGCCGTGTGCCAGCGCTCGTTCGAGATCATCAATCAGCGAAATTGTCGTTGTCATCTAGATCCGCATCATTGACTAAAATGCCTCTACACTATCAAGCAGAACGATAAAGAAACGCTTTACCAGTGGAATAAAGCGTCCTGTGCCTTGGTTAATGAATTTCTCGGGGTTTTTTAGACCTCGTTAAAATTTAAGACGTATTTTACCAAATCCTATCGCGTCGGCTGTCACTGTTATGCGTGTTCGCAAAAAGCGTCGTTTCGGGCGTAGGGCCTTCGACCACATGGGGGCACTCGATGTGGGCGACGGTTCAGCCTCGACCGCCTGTGAGATACTAGATATTTCAGACGGCGGCGCTCGGCTGCGGCCACTCATGTGTGCGCCGCATATAGTACCGGATAAGTTCACTCTTTTATTGTCGGCGTGCGGCAGGGTGCGGCGCAAGTGCCGCGTGGCTTGGCGATCAAGAACGGAATTAGGAGTGCAATTCTATCGGGCTTGAGAATCCTATTTGCGAAATTTCACCTTTGACATTTTCCAAATCGGGCCCGCGAGTCACGGAGTTGAGAATGCGGCATGATATTCACGATTCGGTCCTGGCGCCTGCCGACACATCAAGCAGTCCAGATGATCGTCGCACTGAAAACGGGCATATGCCGCTCAGCTACATTGTCGATGAAGATGCGCAGATTTGTCATTTCCTGTCGTTGATCTTGCACGGCCAAGGGGTCCGGACGGAAGAATATTCCGATGGTCGGTCGTTTCTCCGGGCAGTCGATCGCCGCCCTGGCGAGCTGGTGTTTCTAAACGTCGGTCGGGACTCCGCGGAAGCCATGCAATTGATCGAGGCACTCGGGAAACAAGGCTATTTCGGATTTGTGCAGCTTATGAGCGATCGCGGATCGGCTGTGCTCGAGCACGCCAAGAAATGTGCCGAGCAGCAGAAGCTGATCGCGCTTCCAATCTTGACCAAGCCCTTTCAGACCGAGGCAATAATCAATATCCTTCAAACTCTCAAGCTTGGTGACGCCTCGCCTCTCAAGCTTGATGACGCCCCGCCGATCGCGGCTCGCTTTGGACTAGAAGAGGCCCTCGCCAAGAATTGGATCGAGTATTGGTATCAACCCAAGATCGATCTTCGCCAAAAGCAGCTTATCGGCGCCGAAGCCTTCGTTCGTGCACGCCGCCCAAATTACGGGGCAATGCCGCCGGCTGCTTTCATGTCTGATGCCTCGGCAAGCGATCTTGTGTCCCTTGCTGAACATTCACTGATAAACGCGCTCAAGGCCGGATCAAGATTCTCTGATGTAGGGGTCAATTTGCGGCTTGCAGTCAACATGTCGATGAATGCCCTTGTTCAGTTGCCGATCTTGGATATCGTTCGATCACACCGCTCGAAACTGGACAAATGGCCCGGTCTCATCATCGATATCACTGAAGAACAGATTGTCACTGATCTGGAGTCGGCGAGCGATATCGCCAAGAGATTGATGCACCTTAACGTTCAGCTCGCTATCGACGACTTTGGGCGCGGCTACTCGTCTCTGACCCGGCTCAAGGAACTGCCATTTGCAGAGTTGAAGCTCGATCGCGTATTTGTCACCAATTGCGGGGTCGACAGGACCCTCGCGCCGATTTGTCGAACGGTGATCGACCTTGCGCACAATTTCGGCAGCAAGGCAGTTGCTGTTGGAATCGAAAAGGCGACCGAGGCGGTGGCGCTCGTCAGCATGGGCTGCGACTATGGCCAAGGCTTTCTTCTGGGCCAGCCCATGCCCGAAGATCGGTTTATTTCGCTGCTCCGGCTGCGGTCGGCCACGTCAAAGGCCTCACAGCCGCATCCGCTGAAGGCACGTCATTGAAGCGTGCATTGCGAGATCATCGCGTCATCCGGCAGTCTGTGTGGTGAAGGGTCTATTGCCGCCAAAAGCTCTATCGTTCCAGGCGACCGCGTCGGCAGGCGCATTGCCGGGGAACTGGCTCACGACGATTGGCGTTGTTAGGTGGCACAGGTGGATTTCCGCAGCCATGCGACCCGGCGCAACCGAACGACCCATAATTTCCCTGAGGGCCAATACCTGTATGTTTTGCCGTCCGGCCTGCGGTTAATTATGACCCAAACAGCCGCGGATTGTTGTAGCCTTCGCTCGACGGGACGAAACCCGGATAGGAAATGGACCAAGACAATAAGACAAGCAGCTCGGCAAAACCCGTCGCTGCCGAGCTCAATGAGGCGCCGTCACCGACCACACGTGAGCTCGTGCTGGCGCCCGTTGGCCCTCGCTTGCCGGCCGTGCAATCGACCGCAAAGCGCCGGTCCGTTCGCAAATGGTGGATCTGGGCGGTGCTCGCGGTCGCCGTTATCGGCGGCGGCGCCGGCGCGTCCTATTATTGGTGGCAGCACTCGCAGTCTCAATTGCCGCCCGGCATCGCCTCGGGCAACGGCCGGATCGAAGCGGACGAGATCGACATCGACACCAAGTTTGCCGGACGCATCGCCGAAATCCTTGCCGACGAAGGCGACATGGTCAAAGCCGGCCAAGTCGTCGCGCGCATGGATACCCAGGATATCGCCGCCTCGCTGAAGAAATCCGAGGCCCAGGTGCAGGGGGCGCATCGGGCCGTCGACGAAGCCACTGCCAATGTCGCCCAGCTGACAAGTCAGGTGTTGCTGGCGCAACAGGAAATGGATCGCGCCGCCGCGCTCGTGTTGAAGGGCTTCGAAACCAAGGAAGTGGTGGACCAGCGTAAGCAGCAACTGGACAGTGCCAATGCGAACCTCGAAGCCGCGCAGGCCAGGGTGATCGAAGCTCAGCACGCGCTCGAAGCGAGCACGCACGACGTGGAGCTCTATACCGTCAATATCGCCGACAATACGCTCGTCGCGCCGAAAGACGGCCGCATCCAATACCGCGTCGCCAATATCGGTGAGGTGCTTCCCGCCGGCGGCAAGGTCTTTACCATGCTCGACATCTCCTACGTCTACATGGACATCTATTTGCCGACGGCAGAGGCAGGCAAGGTGCAAATCGGCGCCGACGCCCGCATCGTGCTCGATGCCTACCCGAAACTCGCGATCCCGGCGAAGGTGTCATTCGTCGCCAACGAGGCACAGTTCACTCCCAAGACCGTGGAGACCCAGAGCGAACGCGACACCCTGATGTTCCGGACCAGGGTGAAGATCGATCCCGAGCGGCTGCGCGCGCGTGCCGATTCCGTGCGCAGTGGGCTGCCGGGCGTTGCTTACGTCTTGACCGACACCGCCGCGAAATGGCCCGCCCCGCTGCAAGGAAACGCCGCGCAATGATCGGGCGCGATCAATCGGTCGCGCGCATCGAGAACGTCACGCAGCGTTACGGCAAGGCGGTCGCCCTCGACGCGGTCACGGTCGAGCTTCCGGCCGGCTGCATGGTCGGGTTCATCGGGCCCGACGGCGTCGGAAAGTCGTCGCTGCTGAGCATCGTCGCCGGAGCGCGGCATATTCAATCCGGAAGCGTTTTCGTCCTCGGCGGCGACATAGGAGATGCGGCGCATCGGGCCGCGATCTGCCCCCGCATCGCCTATATGCCGCAAGGGTTAGGCAAGAACCTTTATGCGGATCTCAGCGTCCGCGAGAATATCGAGTTTTTCGGCCGCCTGTTCGGACAGTCGCGTTCCGAACGGGACTCGAGAATCTCCGAGCTTCTCCACAGTACCGGGCTCGAACCCTTTTCCGACCGTCCGGCAAAAAAATTGTCGGGCGGCATGCGGCAAAAGCTCGGGCTTTGTTGCTGCCTCATTCACGATCCGGATCTCCTGATCCTCGACGAGCCGACCACCGGCGTCGACCCGCTGTCGCGCCGCCAATTCTGGGAGCTGATCGACCGTATGCGCTCGCGCCGCCAGGGTATGAGCGTGGTGGTTGCGACCGCCTACATGGAAGAAGCGGAACGGTTCGACTGGCTGGCGGCCATGAGTGCGGGGAAAGTGCTGGCGACCGGGTCCCCGGCCGAGCTCAAGGCAAAGGCCGGCGCAGCGACGCTCGAGGATGCGTTCATTGAACTGCTTCCGGAACAGGAACGCGTCGGTCATCACCGGCTGCAGATACCGCCGCGTCGTGTCGTCGCCGCCGAGCCCGTCATCATTGCGCGCAACCTCACCTGTCGTTTCGGCGATTTCACGGCCGTCGACCATGTGAGCTTCACCATCGAGCGCGGCGAGATTTTTGGCTTCGTCGGCTCGAACGGCTCAGGCAAGACCACGACGATGAAAATGCTGACCGGCTTGCTGGCGCCGAGCGGAGGCGAGGCGCTGCTGTTCGGACAACCCCTCGAAGCAGGCGACATGAGTTCGCGCTATCGCGTCGGTTACATGTCACAGTCGTTCTCGCTCTATACCGAACTGACAGTCCGGCAGAACCTCGAGCTTCACGCGCACCTTTTCCAGCTGCCGGCGCAAAAGGCAAAGGCGCGCATCGCCGAGCTGGTCCAACAGTTCGGCCTTGAGGATTATCTCGATCAACTCACCTTGGATCTGCCGTTGGGGATTCGCCAGCGGCTCTCGCTGGCCGTCGCCATCGTCCACGAGCCCGAGATGCTCATCCTCGACGAGCCGACCTCGGGCGTCGATCCCATCGCACGCGACCGGTTCTGGGAAGCGCTGATCGATCTTTCGCGCAATAAAGGCGTGACCATTTTCGTCTCGACCCACTTCATGAACGAGGCCGAGCGCTGCGATCGGATATCGCTCATGGATTCGGGACGCGTGCTCGCCACCGGTACGCCGGCGGAGCTCGTCAAGGCCCGCGGCGTCGCCACGCTCGAGGACGCCTTCATCAGCTATCTCGAAGAGGCGACAGGAGCGCGCACCGCCGCGCCCGAGGTTCTCGCCCCATCAGAAGCAACCGCCAATCGACTGCCACCGCCGGCGCGTTCCCTGTTCAGCCTGCAGCGCCTGTTCGCCTACACGATCCGCGAGACCCTGGAGCTGCTGCGCGACCCGATCCGGCTCGCGTTCGCCTTGTTCGGCACGGCGCTGCTGATGCTGGTGTTCGGATTCGGCATTTCGCACGACGTCAACAATCTGACCTTCGCGGTGCTCGACCACGACCAGAGCCATGAAAGCCGCGCCTACCTCGAGGAGCTGAGAGGCTCGAGTTACTTCGTGGAGCGGCCGCCCCTCGCCGACTATGCCGATCTCGAGAAGCGTCTCCAGAGCGGCGCGATCGACGCTGCCGTTGAAATCCCGCCCGGCTTCGGCCGCGACATCATGCGCGGGCGTCCCGCCTGGGTCGGCGCCTGGGTGGATGGCGCCATGCCGTTCCGCGCCGAGACCATCCGCGGCTACCTGCAAGGCATGCATCAATTGTACTTGGCGGATCCGGCCGTGAAGACGACGCAGCCCGCCGCACCGCCACCTGCCGATATCGAACTCAGGTTCAAGTACAACCAGGATTTCGACAGCATCTACGCCATGGTGCCTTCGAGCATGTCGCTCCTGCTCGCGCTGTTCCCGGCGATTCTGATGGCGCTTGCCATCGTGCGCGAAAAGGAGCTCGGCTCGATCACCAACCTTTACGTGACTCCCGTTACGCGCATCGAGTTCCTGCTCGGCAAGCAGCTTCCCTATATCGGCGTCGCCATGGTGAATTTTGCGATCATGTTCCTGATGGCGCTGTTCGTCTTCGAGGTACCGCTCAAGGGAAGTTTCTTGACCCTGCTCATAGGGGCTCTGATCTATGTCACGACGACGACAGGTTACGGCATGGTGATTTCAGCGTTCACGAACACGCAAATCGCCGCGCTTTTCGGCACTGCCATTCTGACGAGCCTACCGGCAACGCAGTTCGCCGGCATGTCGACACCGGTATCCTCGCTCTCCGGGACGGCACAGCTCATGGGCCGCGCTTTTCCCATGACCTATTTCGTGCCGATCAGCGTCGGCACTTTCACCAAGGGCCTCGGCTTTGGCGATCTCAGCACAGATTTGGCAGCGTTGAGCCTGTTCGTCCCGATCCTGACCTTGTTGAGCCTCCTGTTCCTGCGCAAGCAGGAACGCTAGAGCATGATCCCGAAAAGTGGAACCCGGTTTTCGGAAAAGATCATGCTCCAATAAGAATTCTACGGAGAACCTGGCTCGATGAACAAAATCACCAACATTTTCTGGCTCGGCACCAAGGAGCTGCGCGGCTTCCTGCACGACTACGTGCTGCTGGCATTGGTCATCTACGCGTTCACTTTCGCCGTGACCCTCCAGGCGCGGAGCAGTTCGCAAGAGGTGCACAATGCCTCGATCGCCATCGTCGACGAGGATCACTCCGTGCTCTCGCACCGAATCGCCCATGCATTCATGCCGCCGCTGTTCCAGGTGCCGCAGCTGATCGCCGAGCGGGACATCGTACCCTTGATGAACAAGGGAAGATACACCTTCGTCGTCGATATCCCGCCGAACTTCGAGCGCGATGTTCTGGGCGGACGCCAACCCATTCTCCAGATCGATGTCGATGCCACCACGATGGTGCAGGCCGGTCTCGGCTCCGGCTATGCGCAGCAGATTGTCACCACCGAGATAACGGACTTCCTCTCCAATGCGGAAGGCGTGCCGCTGTCGACGGTCAATCTCGACGTGCGGATCGCGTTCAACCCGAACATTACGACGGCGTGGTTCACCAGCGTGATGGCGATCATCAACAACGTCAGCATGCTGGCGATCATTCTGGCCGGAGCGGCCATCGTCCGCGAGCGCGAGCACGGCACCATGGATCATCTCCTGGTCATGCCGCTGACGCCGTTCGAGATCGCCATGTCCAAGGTCTGGGCGAACGGCTTGGTGATCACCGTGGCGGTTGCCCTGTCGCTTTACGTCGTGGTGCGCGCGATACTCGGGATACCCATCGCCGGCTCGATCCCGCTCTTCCTGGTCGGCGTGGCGATCTACCTGTTCTTTGCAATCGCGATCGGCATCTTTCTGGGCACCGTGGCGCAGTCCATGCCGCAGCTCGGGCTGCTCTTCATGCTGGTCTACCTGCCGATGAACATGCTGTCCGGCGGCAACACGCCGCTGGAAAGCATGCCGCCGTGGCTGGCAACGGTTATGCAGGCCTCGCCCTCGACGCATTTCGTGTCGTTTGCGGAGTCGATCCTCTATCGCGGCGCGGGCATCGACGTGGTCTGGCCGCAATTCCTCTTTGTCGCGGTGATCGGCGGTCTATTTTTCATTCTTGCCATCCTGCGCTTCCGTTCCAGCACCGCGCAGGCGACATAGAGCCAGAGCATTTTCAGGAAAAGTGGATACCGGTTTTCCGTAGAAAATGCGACCAAACAAAGAATCTGGAGCATGATCAGTTTCCATCGAAACTGAACATGCTCTAGCTCTGCTCCGGGGCAATGACGATCTGCGTCTGGGTCACCAGCGCGCAGAGCCTGCCGTCATTGCGGGTGATGCGCGTCTGCCAGACCATCGTGGTGCGGCCGCGATGCAGCGGCGTGCATTCGGCGCGCGCGGTGTCGCCGAC
>Ga0181536_10002954_pt1 | contig 18784 bp, 18 predicted proteins | sample PEATcosm2014_Bin_41_FD_121105 | JGI IMG/M metagenome (GOLD analysis project Ga0181536, IMG submission 121105) | Peatland microbial communities from MTU Mesocosm Facility, Houghton, MI, USA - PEATcosm2014_Bin17_60_metaG | ecosystem: Environmental > Terrestrial > Soil > Wetlands > Peat | place...
AAAATCATAGCCATAGCCCCACGTGCACCAGTAAGGTTCGTAGGCGTCAGGAGGCGATTGCGGCCGCGGGAGTCCTCGGCGCGCCATCAGCCCGCCGTACATTCTTAGGGGCGCATAAAAATCCCCGTGATGGACCGCGACAAATTCATAAGGGCCAGACCAAGTCACTCCCGGTCCGAAGGCCCCCCGGACCTCTTGGTGGATTAGCATGTCCACCGAACCATCCGCGCCCGCCGCAATCGGCAAGGCCAGTTCCTGGTGCTGCAGTTCGAGATGACCCAGCGCGAGCCCTCCGGCCGGCTGCCAGAGATCCACCACGGGGATTCCGCCCCCGTAGCCGGGCTCGATGACCCCCAAAAAGTTCTGTTTGTGGAATCCCGCCGGCACCGGCCGAACATAATGCTCGCGTACATCCCCGGCGCCCTGGAACGACCAATACGTTTGTCCCGCGGGCGGCGCGACCGACCTCAGCGACGCAATCTCGACGGTCCCGACTTCCACGGGTTTCACGGCGGAGGTGGGCACGCGCAGCCGCAATTGGGTCATCACCCACCCCGGAGCATCGTCGTAATGGTCGAGGAATAACTCCAGTTCCAGCCCGGATGAATCGGCGCGCGCCACGCCCGGAATACGTTTCCGGGTTCCTCTCCCGATTTCGTTTTGCAAAGCTTCTTCGCGAGAGTGCGGCCAATCCAGTTGTATCGCAAAGTGCTTGCCACCCTGGGTGTGGAGGGAAAAGAAAGGGAGATCGGCCGACGCCAGCACCCACTCGCGCCCGCCCGGCTGTCTTACCGCGACCTGAGCACGCCCCGCGCCGTCCATGGCGAAGTTTATAAGTGAGTCTTCGATGGCCACGGCGGGTTGGAAAGCTGTGGAAGCCTCCTGGCTTACTCCCCGCGCTAGGGCGGGTTCTGTAGGCCTGGTCAGCAGAATCAAAAGTGGAAGCGTTAACCACACCACATGGGTCAGCTTATCGAGTATCATGCGATTCCTTGCTTATGAGCCGCAATCATACGGGATTTCCATCTATGACGCCGGCAGCACTGTCAAAAGACACCAGGACTTTTGCAAGCCGGTAACGTCACGCGTCATCCGGCGGCATTCTGGTCCATAGGTTATAAGAAATACACAACCGGCGCGCAAGGCAAAAAACGTGAGCATCCCGAAGATGAGCGTGTCCGTGAGCGGAACCATGTATGCAAATGTCGCATAGTAGCCCGCAGCGCCAGAGTGCCGCGCAAGGAGTCCGTTACCAGCAATCCCCGTTATCAGGCCATTGACAGAATGGGCTGAGCGCCGGTGCATCCAGTCGCACGCTGGCCAGCAACACAAGGCGAAGCACCAGTGGCATTGACCGCGCGGATCAGTGGCCCAGTGCGTCCACGATTGCTATCCACTGGTTCGTGCCGGTCTGCTGGGCGTCCACATGGTGCATCGCTTCCGCGTTCCAGCCCTTCGAGGTAGCCTGCACCAGCGGGGTGTCGATCATCTTTTCCGAGTAAGTAGTCGGGCTGATGTCCGTAACCTGGAAAGCGCGTACCTGGTATCCGTATCTCGGGTAACAGTCCTGGCCAAGCCGGTATAGCTTCCCGTCGATGACAAACGGCCTGCCGCCCGGCCTTGCGGTTCGCAGGTCTTTTTTGACGATCGGGCTGAGCGGATGTTCAGTCCAGGGCCCCTTGAAGTCGGACGCATAGAACAGCCGCAAGGTCTCGTTTCCCGCACGGACCGTAAACATCCACCACATGTCCTTGTACCGCACCAGCGTCGGGCTGATGAAATGGTCCCCGGTGATCAGGTCTCCTTCGTATTTCCACTCATCCGGAAACGCGGTCGCTTTGTATAGCCGGACGGATGTTTCCGTATGTGCCTCCGGTATCATGTAATACTCGTTCTGCCATTTGAAAACGTACGGATGAGCCGTGACAAACGGCTCGCGAATTACCGTCCGCCGGAACTTCCACTCCAGGCCGTTCCTGCTTTCCGCCAGTGCGATCCCTCCTTTGTCGGATGCCAGGTCTTTGGCCGTAAAGAACGCATAATATCGGGAGTCCGTGATAATCATGAATGGATGGGCGAGGGTATCGACATTCATGTCCGTGACGTCCGATCCCCGCAACACCGGATTCTTCACATTCGCCGCGGGGGAAAGCTGAAAAGGCGACGGTCCGGTATAGATGCCGATCGTCCAGAAGCTCTTTTCCACGCTCGCGGCCGGCGCCGTTTGCGGCCCGTTTTGCGCGCCGAGCGTTAGTCCGCAGGCACACACCACCATCGCCAGGCGCAACGCGGAGTGCGCGGCAGTTCCACGTCTCATGTCGAGTCTCCTTTTGTCCGGGATCTTCTTCAGGAACTACCAGCCCATCATACAAGTTGACCGCCGATCGCAAACTCTCCTCGCCAACCGAGCCATGGATGCTTCATAAAGCAGCCGCAAAGAAATCGTTGACGGGTGGCTTATGTGCCAGGTGGCGGCGCACCGGTCCAGACGTGCTGAACGATTTGCCAACTGCCGTTTGGCTGGCGTTTGAAGATGATTATGTAGCTGCCTTTGGCGGTGATTCTAGCGCCGGTGGCGATGGTGGTTAGGGTTTCCTGGAAATCGCCGCTGTCGTAGGCGAGATTGCCGGATGTTTCGATGTTCTGGCTGTGGAGGGTTAGGTCGCTGTTGAAGGTGGCCATTATGGTTCGGAAGAGCGTGCGGAGGGCGGCGGAGCCGGTGATGCGTTCGCCCGTGGGTTGGAGGAAGACGGCGTCTGGGGCGTAGAACTTCAGGATGGATTCGAGCTGTTTGGTGCGAAGGTCTTGGACCCAGGCTTCGCGGATTTTGGCTAGGGTTACGAGAGTCGAGGCTTGGGCGGCGGCGGTGGCGGTGGGGCAAAAAGTTGGTGCGAGAATGGCGGCGAAGGCCACGAACGCTATGGCGGCGCGGCGCGAGCAGGGAAATAGTGGCGATTTGGCTAAGGTTGTGGACGGGACGTTCATGGCGGTTCCCATCAATTTAGATGTTTTACTCCGTGGGGACAAGGGTGTCTGCCCTACACCGGTGGCGCGCTCTTGCCCCAGAACTGGTCCTATGGCCGATTAAACAGGTGAACGGGCCAAATAGATCTCGCCTCTCCCCACCCTTTAGATCCCCGTCACAGACCGCCTGGGTCGGTTTTGCAAAGCAATGGGGCTGGACTAGTGACGCCTCATTCAGACTTCCATGTGACTTTGAAGCTCGTGCCGTCCGACATGAGGGGCGACGGGGCAGCTTCATCCACGCCCTTGCTGCTGGCCATCGTCATCTTCTGCACGTTGCTGCGGAAAGCACTGATCGGTCCCGCTGTCGAAGCGTCAGTCGCGTGGTCAGCGCCAAAAGCGACTATTTCGAAATCGGCGAGGGGCAGAATGCCCCCGCTCATCGTACAGCAGGGTGCCTCGGCAATCCATTCCGCCGATGACCGCTTGGCTCCGGAAACGGGCGAACTCTTGCTGAAGGACTCCCCCGTGGTTTCGTTTGTGATCGTGAGAGTGAACTCCTCGTCGCTGTAACTTACCGTTGCCGACATTTGATTACCGGGCTCTATCGAGAGGCTGCCGATGAACATGGCGGGGCTCGGGTTAAACTCGTACCAGGCGTAGTATGACGGGCTAACGCCATCACAATCGGAATCCGTTCCAATCTGCTCCACGGTGCCGGAAGACAATCCGTCGAGGCCCACCCAAAACGAAGAGTAGGTGTTCGGGGTCACGCCGCAGAAAACCGTCGGGACTATCCACGTGCCTCTGACGTGCGTAAACGAGGAGCCCGTAACAGCGTAGCCGCTCCAGTTCTCGCTCTCCAGCGTGCCGTCTGAACGTAGTTTGTGAAACCTCATCGGTGCGTGCTGACGCGGCGAGATTGGTGTTGTCGCTACGGGCGCAGTCGGCCCGCTTGTTACCTGCGCCAAGGCTGGCAACGTGACAAGCAGTCCTAGAATTCCTAGCCGGTTCGATGGCATCACGGCGATCCCCAGGTTCAATCTAGTTGATGAGATACCCTTGGCGAAAGCAATCTTTTGGCGAGTCGACGGGGCGGGGGCAGAATCTTTCGATACCCTATCGAAGCTGCTGATGGCGAAGGGGTTGCAGTCACCCGGCAGCCGGTTCATCCTTCCGGCATGACGCCAGACCACTTAGTCTGAGATCCCTCTACTTCTCCCCCGCGGTTACTTCGTGCCGCCGTTCCTTCTTGACGGCCCGCTCGTATTCCGCGCGCGCCTGGCGAATGCTCTCGATCTCGGAAACTTCGGAAATCGGCACGTCCCACCACGACTCATACCCAGGCACCCGCATCTCTTTATCGACCTCAATCACCACCACGCTCGTACGGTCATGACGCCGTATGTTCGCAAGCGCACTGACGAACTCCGCGTGGGTTCTGGCTCGCACCGTGCACGCGCCGAGCCCCTGGCAGATGGCGGCGAAGTCCACGGGCACGTGCTCGCCATCCAGTTGGCCCGTCTCGCTGCGGCGAAACCGGTAATCCGTTCCGAAGCCCTTCGATCCCACCGCGCGCGACAGTCCGCCAATGCTCGAGAACCCGTGGTTATCGAGCAGAATAATGTTGAGCTTGTATCCTTCCTGAATCGACGTGGTGATTTCCGACGACATCATCAGAAACGAGCCGTCACCCACCATGACGTAAACCTCGCGCGATGGGTCGGCCATCTTCACGCCGAGCCCGCCTGCGATCTCGTAGCCCATGCACGAGTAACCGTATTCGAGGTGGTAGCCTTTCGGCTGGCGCGTCCGCCACAGCTTGTGCAGATCACCCGGCAGGCTGCCGGCCGCGCACACCACAACATCTTCGGGCCGCGAGTATTCGTTCACCGCGCCGATGATCTCGCCCTGGCTAACCGGCGGGCCGTGCCGCAATCCAAACAGCCTGTCCGTCTCTTCCTCCCACTGTTGCTTCCATTGAGTGATGTGCTGTGCGTATTCGTCGTCGACGCGATAGCCCAAAACCGCCGCGCCTAATTGTTCGATCGCCGCACGCGCATCGGCGATCACCGGCAGACCGGCATGCTTGTACGCGTCCGTTTCATTGGTATTGATGTTGATGAAGCGCACGCCAGGATTCTGAAATGCAGTCTTGGACGCCGTCGTGAAATCACTCAGCCGCGTCCCGATGGCGATCACGAGATCCGCCTCGCGCGCGGCGATATTGGCTCCCGGCGTTCCTGTTACTCCGATGGCGCCGAGGTTTTGTGCATGATCGAACGGCAGAGATCCTTTGCCGGCCTGCGTCTCACCAACCGGAATTCCCGTGTGCAACCCAAACTGCGCGAGTGCCGCGGCCGCATCACTGTAAATCACACCGCCGCCGGCAACGATTACCGGCCGCTTCGCTGCACGGATCATTCCCGCTGCCCGCGTGATCGCCGCGCGTTCCGGCTCCGCTCGAGCGATATGCCAGATGCGCTTTTCAAACATCTCCCCCGGATAATCCCAAGCCTCCGATTGCACGTCCTGCGGAAGCGCCAGCGTCACCGCGCCCGTTTGCGCCGGTGAAGTCAACACGCGCATTGCTTCTACCAGGCAGCACGGCAACTGATCGGGACGGTTGATCCGGTCCCAGTAGCGCGAAACCGGCTTGAACGCGTCATTCACCGATACATCCTGGCTGTGCTCGGATTCCAGTTGCTGCAGCACCGGAGCCACGTTCCGCCGCGCGAAAATGTCGCCGGGAAGCAACAGCACCGGAATGCGGTTGATCGTCGCCGTCGCCGCGCCCGTAATCATGTTCGTCGCGCCAGGTCCGATCGAAGAAATGCAGGCGAACGTGGAAAGACGATTCTTCGCCTTAGCAAACGCCGTCGCAATGTGCACTGCGGCCTGTTCGTTGCGGCAAAGGTAATAGCGGAAGTCCGGATTCTGCAGCAGCGCCTGCCCCAGGCCGGCAACGTTGCCGTGGCCGAAAATCCCCCACGCGCCCGCAAAAAACGGCTGCTCCTGCCCATCCCGCTCCACATACTGGTTCTTGAGAAAGCCCACCAAAGCCTGGGCCATCGTGACGCGACGTGCGCTCATTTCATCCCTCCTCAACGGGTGATCAGAAGTACCGCGATAGATAATCCATGTCACGCCCCCGGTTCGCCGCGAGCGACTGTATCGCTTCTTCTACCGGAATCCCATCATGAATAATTCCACCCGCGGCCGCGGCCATTGACAGCGGATCTTCGTCGCCCGGATACAAAACGTTTCTGCCCACCAGCGCGCCACGGACATTCGGTCCCGCCGCAAGCGCCGACGCCAGCTGATTCAGAAACGGCGCCGGGCTTCCCGCCGATTCACCACCAAGTAGCAGGATCGGCACCGTAGTCGCGCGCGCCACCGTTTCGTATCCGTCGCAATATGGCAGCTTCAGCCACAGATAACGGCTGCTGTCGCCCAACGCGGAAGCCACGCCCGCGATGCGTGCTAGCGCTTCACTGGTCTTCACCACTCCGTAGCCCTGGTCGCCCTTCGTCACCGGCAACGGTTCCAGGAATGTCGGCAGCCGCAGCGCGTTTGCCTCGGTAATCGCTTGCGCGCTGGCGAGCATCGTCTTCAGAGAGCCCTCCTCGCCATCCGCCACCCGCCATAAAATCTTCGTGCCATCCAACCGCCATGCTACGCACGTCGCGGGCGATGGTCCCGTGATCGGATCGTCCATCTCCCACGATGCCCCCGCCAGTCCGCCCCGGTTCAGACTCGCAATCAGCACCTTCTCATCCAGCAACGGTGGACCGCCCGCATCCCGCACGAATCCGTCGATCGTGAGCAGGTCCTCCAGAATGTCCATCGTCGCCATCAACCCGTCCACCCGGTCGCAGATCAGCACCCGCCAAATGCGCCCGAGATAGTCGCGGCGATCCGCCATCGCCAGCGCGTCATCGCCAACTTTGGTCACTCGCCGCGCCGGATGGTCCGCCGCGAGAATGTTCAGTTTTCCATCCGGTGCCAAGCGTTCCCTCCGCTTGCGGCGCGCAGCAACGCGCAATGCAAAGTCGGCGTCGCTAACCCGTGTGTTCACCAACCGCGCAATCACCGCGTCCGAAAGAAACTGCTTGCCGCAAAACATTTGTCCGTTCAATCTCCCAGCGTTCCGCGCTGCTCCCGGATGATTTGTTCCACCTCGGCCAGCGTTGGCATGGCCTCCGAGCAACTCAACCGGCTCACCACCACCGCTGCCGCCGCGTTTCCGTAGTGCAGGCACTCAATCACCGCGAGGCCTCGCACGAGACCAAACAGAAAGCCGGACGCAAATCCGTCTCCTGCCCCGATCGTCGAAACCACCGGCACCGAATAAGGCGCCAGAAACACCGGCTCATCTCCCACCCAGACTCGTGTGCCCTTGTCGCCCAGCTTCGAAACCAGCATCGGGACCCGCGCCTTCCGCAGCTTGGTCACCGCCTCGTCCAGCCCCCCCGCACCGGCCACAAGCTTCAATTCGAGATCGTTCCCGATGAGCACGTCCACAAACGGCAGCGCCAGCCGCACCGCCATTCCGGCATCTTCCGGCTTCGTCCACGACATGGACCGGTAATCCACATCCAGCACCACGCGGCAGCCTGCTTCCTTTGCACGCTCCAGCGCGCGATAGGTCGATTCTCGCGACGGCGACGCGCATAACGACGTGCCGTTAGTGATGAACATCCGGCTCGCGCCAATGTAGTGCAAGTCCTCGTCCGCCACTTCCAGCCGCGTATCGGCGGGATCGCGCCGGTAGAACACTTGCGGAAAGCGATCCGGCGGCGAAACTTCCGTCAAGCACAGCGACGGCAGAAAACCCGGCGCAGTCTGAACACGGCTCGTGTCCACGTTCTCGGCGCGGAGAAACTGAATCAGAAACTCGCTCAGGCTGTCCGTGCCCAGGCTGGCAATAATCCCGACGCTCGCTCCCAGCCGTGCGAGGCCGACCGCCATGTTCGCGCTCGAACCGCCCAGATACCGCGAGAATCGCCGCACCTGGGGCAGCGGAACGTGCGGCTCTTCCGAGTAAAGGTCGTAACCAATCCGGCCCAAAATAGTGATGTCCACGCGAGCGCCTTAGGATACCAGCGGCAGCCGCGGATCTTTCGCATTCCACGTCCCGCGCACCCACGCATAATCCGGATCATCACTCGCTGCCATTGACCGTGCCGAACCTGCCAGCACATTGAGGTAATAGCAATCGTAGCCGTGCGCCGCCACCACCGGATGGTAGCCCTCCGGAATCAGCACCACTTCGTTGTCGCGAACCGTCAGCGTCTCGTCGCGCCGCCCATCGCGCGTATACACCCGCTGAATGGCAAATCCCTCCGGCTGCGAGATCTTGTAAAAGTAAATCTCGTCCAGATCCACTTCTCCCGGCGGATTATGCACGTCGTGCTTGTGCGGCGGATACGACGACCAGTTTCCGCTCGGCGTGTAAACTTCCACTACCAGCAATCGATCCGCTGGGAAATCAGGCCTGACGATGTGGTTGATCTGCCGCGTTGCGTTCGCGCCGCCTCGAATTTCCACTTCCACGGCCGTTGGCTCGATCACAGCCGCGGGATACTTGCGGCTCGCGCGAGCCCCGCACACCCCCACCTCGCACGAATCCGTCAGAGCCTCGATTTCAACACGCTCCGTGCCAACCGGAAGATAAAGACTGTGCGGCATTCCGGCGAAAACGTTGGCCCGCCCGCCCAAGCGCTCCCAGAACTGCCTGCCCGCTCGAACCCCAGCTTGCCCGCCCAACATCACCAGCGCCAGTTCTTCACCAGGCTGCGCAATGACGTGCGTCCCGCCCTTCGCCAGCCGGATCAGCCGCAACGAAATCGTTTGCCACCCGGCGCGCTCCTGCGTCACACTCAAAACCTCGCCGCTAGCCGCCGCAGGCTTCACCATCAACGGGTTCATCGCCACTCCTCTCAAAATCGGACTGCCAACCTGCCAGCATAATACGCCGCGCGCCGGTTCCACTGGTAATTTTTGCACTGCTGGTGCAGCGGCACTTGCTGCGGGCTGATGACCCGGCAGTGAAATAAATAGCCGTAGCAGGCGTCTAACGCGGCTATAATCGCCGCATGATGTTCCCGTATGATTCGGCGCTTCTTGCCGCGGTCGCGGCGCCGCCACAATCGGTCGATCAAGTTCTCCAAACGATGCAGGCCATCGAAGCGGCCTGCATTGACGGCGATGGGCTGAAGTGGTTCAACTGGTTGTATCTCCAGGTGACCCAGGCCGTCGAAGCGCGTATTGCGTCCGGCGGATTCAGTGATCCTGCCTGGTTGGCACAACTCGACGTAAAGTTCGCGCAATTGTACTTCGCTGCTCTTCAGTCGTCACTTTCTGGCCAGCCCACGGCCGAATGCTGGCAGGTGGTCTTCGAGAGCCGCAACCAGGCAGCGGTTGCGCGCATCCAGTTCGCCCTGGCAGGCATCAACGCGCATATCAATCACGATCTTCCCGCGGCCATCGTCGCCACCTGTGAGGCCACCGATACCACGCCAGATCTCGGAGGGACGCATTACAACGATTACACAGCGCTCAACTCCACACTGGATAGCCTTGTCGAATCGGCCAAGCAGACGTTGAACGTCCGGCTGCTTGGCGATGCTCTTCCGCCGGTTTCTCATCTGGAAAATACGATCGCGGCTTGGAGCATCACCGCCGCCCGCGAAGCAGCATGGCAGAATGCTTACGCTCTTTGGAACCTTCGCTTATTTTCGCCGGCTGAGGCGAGCTTTTTGGCTGCGCTGGACGGCCTGACTACCGTCGTAGGCAAGACACTGCTGGTCCCCGTGCCGTGAGTTGCGGGCGAGAATGGAGGCTGCGCGTGGTCTAGGACGGCACTTCAGTCTGTTCTTCCTCCTCGGTCCAATGGACTGTCGGACGCCTTACTCCGGTCATCTTTCTATAGGTCCGCAGGTCCAGCCGCATCGCGACCCGCCGCACCACCTCGTAAACCGGGTAGGATACGATATACGCTGCGATTCCGATCAGAATCACCAGCGCCAGCAAGAGCAATACGCTGTCGATCGTCGCGCTGAGGCTCACGAAGCCGAAAAATTTCAAGAAATCGTCGAGCCACGTGATCACCGCCTCAGGTACCACTGCGTAAAGATCTCCCTTCAGCGCCTTTTTGGTCAAGTCCACGACAAAGCGTAAAGGTCCGAAGACATACCACAGCAGCCACGCGAGCGCTATGATGCCAAAGAGGAGCGCCAAGCCGGTCGGCCACCGGTACTTCCTCAGGCAGCGAAGCAGATAAGAGCTCTCGCTGCCCGTTTCCAGGTCATCGCGGATTATCTTGCGGAACTTCTTCTCCTTTTGCACGCGTTCCTGGAAAAGCGGCGGCGTCTTGAGCTTCCGTTGGTTGAAGTCCGGGCAGTAAGCCCTGAGGAAATCGCAGCAGTACTCCCGGAGTTGCGCATCGATCAGCGTGTACCCGTGGTACATCAGGGCCTCGCGTTCGATCGGACTGAACTGGTCGAGGTCGGTCCGAATCCGTCCAAGAGCCGGTAGAATGTCTGTCGAGACGCGCGGCGGCGCACCCCACCGGCTCTTCAGATTCACCAGCAGGTGGATGAAGGCGAACGCCCGCCCTCCAGGCTGGGCCTCTCGCCACTTCATCAACAATTCGAGAAGCTTGTTGCGAATCTGAAACTGGAAGATGTCGTTCACACGCTGATAAACGCTAAAGGAGGACGTGGAAAGTGTATGTCTCAGCTCGAGTTGGCCGGAGGCGTCGCTCACCAGGATGACATCACACTCGTCCACCAGGCCTTCGATGCCCTGATTGTCGGCGACCCCGCCGTCCACCAGGAGATCACCGCAGATGGGCGTCGGCGGAAATAAGACGGGCACGCCCGAAGAAGCTCCCACCACCCGCGCCAGCGGCAGAACGTTTTTGTCGGAGGTCCTCAAGTCCTTGATGCCGGAGCTTGTGTCCCTGGAGAACGACTTGCGCTCCCCGGTGAGCAGCGATGTGGTGTTCAGCAGCAGCTTGGGTCCGAAAAACGGCTCATCTTGGCCCGCCAGGCATTCCGGGAGCCGCCGCTCTTCAGCTCCTTCGGGCCTCTCCACCGGAAGCTGGTCGAGCGTGTCGTTGTGGAAGAACTAATCGTCGTATTCGGCCTGGATCAGCTCCGCCCGCGCGCCGGCGCGGAACGCCCTCAGCGCCCACGTCTTCACGAACAGCCATGGGTGAAAGCGCGCTGCGTATACCAAGGCGCGTGTCCGCAGGTTGTGATCCACGGCCTTGAGAAACTCCTCGGCGATGGCCTCGAACAGTTTCACGCGATCCGGTTTGATCGTCCCGCCCTGCGACGCAATGCGGAACTCCCGCAGGCGCTTTTCCATCTCGCAGAGATAAAACGCGGCAATGATGGATCCGCCCGAGACCGCGGAGACAAGCGACACCTTCTCCATGATCCCGAGCTCCTCCAGGCGGCGGATCACGCCCAGATGAAACAGCGAGGCCCGAAATCCACCCCCGGAGAGTGCCAGGCCAATTCTGGCCTCAGCCGGGCCAGCAGACGCTCCACCCATAGAACCTCCCCTTTCAAATCCAAGTCCCAAATCCTGCTATCTCAACCCTTCGAAAAACTGCCGGGACAGATTAGTGCTGTTCGGCGCTTGACCAGTTGCGCTTGCTCTGCTTTGAGAACATCGGAAATGTCGACTACACCGTCCACTTTGTGCCTACTTTCCCTTCTTGGCGCTGATGTTCAGAGTGCTGAGGATCTTCACCAAGTCAAGCCCCAAGCCGACGCTGTAGACATCGCGATTGCTGGGTGTAGCCACAAACAGTGTTTCTGATAGCGGGGGGTAGTGGTTGTTGGCGCGAAGGTATAAGGTTGCAGGTTCTGTGCCGAATGGAGCCGAAGCTGGGCGTTCCCAAACAGGTATATTGAAGAAAGCAGGCCGGATTGCCCTGTCGAGAGCGGGAAAAAACCTTCCACCCGGCTCACCACGCCACGAAGCTCGCCGCCGCTGACTAACTCGTTTTGTCCCACCGTGAAGGAGACGATCGCCGGCGGACCCGTGCCTGCCGTTCCGTGACTATCCGCGTAATGCGTAACCAGCTTGACGCCGCCGAAATACTCGATGTCGTACTGGTTTCGCGCGGGTGCAATGAAGGAGATGTAGTCGTACTTCGCAGCCTGCGGGTAGTTTTGCAGCAGGCGGGGATAGTCCGAGTCGGCTGGATCGAGAGTCATCTGGACGGCGGGTTTTGGGCTGGTTTGGGCGGGCTGCGGCGAGGTGGGCTTCGAGCCAGCCTTGGCCGGCGGCTGGGTAGGTTTGGATACGGCAGTTGGTTTGGGCGGCTCCGGGGGCGCTGCGGGTGCGGCTACGGCGGCATCTGGCGCATTCGAATCGATGAATGCCACCCTGGATGGGCTGATGCTGATGTTGTAATCGTGCCGGGAAAGCTCAACATTGTTCGAAAGCACGGCGATGGTGACCGTGAAGAATCCAGGCGCAATCGGCACGCCCTGGACCAAACCGGTTTCCACAAAGCTGATTCCCGGTGGAAATTCGCCGGCGACTTTCTTGAATGACAGCGGCTTAACATTGTCTGGATTGGAAATGCAAATTTGGAATTCGTACTTTACACCGACCCAACCGTCGGGGCCTGACAAGGGGGTTCGGCGACCCCCTGCATAAGCGCGAGAACAGGAACCAGGAATAACTGGACCACGAAATTCCTCCGCGCCTTTTTTAATTTTCCGGGGCTATTATATGCGTGAACCGCAATAATGCAAGTCACTTATTTGGGGGGATATTCGAGGATTTTGTACTAGCCCGAGGTATTTCTCAAACCAAATCGCCTGGCGTGCCGGAAAGAATTCGCCGCCCGGCCGGCGCGGGCGCCAGCACTGCGGCGGGCAGGGAAACCTCCTGCCATCTCCATCCGTCCTTTCATGTATCATTCAACGTGGGGGCAAGTGTATGCGTACCTTACAGAAGATTTCCCTGGTTCTGTTGACGTTGTGGCCGCTAGGCTACGTGCTGGCGCAGGAAGGCCCGAACAAGGACGTCGGGGACACCGTAGCCAAGCCGCGCAAGAGTGCGGACGCACCGGCCGAAGCCGACCAGACGCCCATCCCCTCCAAGCTCAGCAACAAGAACAAAGCCGAATTGCCGCCGGACGCCCCTGCGTTCAAGGTCGATACCAGCGTGGTAAACGTCGACGTGGCGGTGCTCGACAACAAGGGCCGCTTCATCCCTAACATTCCACGCGGCAACTTCCGGATTATCGAGGACAACGTTCCCCAGCAGATTTCGCACTTCAACATCGGGGAAGCGCCCATGACGGTCTGCATGCTGATCGAGTTCAGCGCCCGCTATCAGCGGTACTGGAGCTCGGTCTGGTATCAGACCCTGAGCGCCTCGTACGGCTTCTTGCAAACCCTGAAGCCCGACGACTACGTGGCGGTGATTTCCTACGACCTGAGGGAGTATATTCTTTCCGACTTTTCGAGCGATAAGCGCAAGGCGTACGAGGCCATGCAGCAATTGCGGATTCCGGGTTTTTCGGAATCGAACATGTTTGATGCGCTCGCCGATACCGAGGACCGGATGAGCGGGATCGAAGGCCGGAAGGCGATCGTGCTGATTGCGACGGGAATCGACACTTTCAGTAAGCTCACCTTTGACAAAGCCCGTAAAGCCATTCAGGACGCTGCTGTGCCCATTTACGCCATCGGGATAAAGCAGATGGTGAGTATGTACGGCGGATTGCCCAACGAGAACATAACCGACCTGCAAGCCGAAAATGAGCTAAAAACCTTCTCGAAGGAGACCGGTGGGCAGGCATTTTTCCCGCGGTTCTACGGTGAGTTCCCTACCATCTATCAAGCCATCTCGCAGTCGCTGCGCAGCCGGTACTCACTCGCTTACTCGTCCACCAACCAGGCTAAGGACGGCTCGTATCGAAAAATTAAGGTCGAGCTCGTGAATCCGGCGACGAACGAGCCGCTGCGCGTGACCGACGAGAAGGGCAAACCGATTAAGTATTCGGTCATCGCCAAGGCTGGGTATAAGGCGCCGCGCGAAGTGGAATAAAGTCAAGCTTTCGAAAGTGCTTCATTGCAATTCGATGCAGGATCGTTGACACTTTCGTCACATCTCTGTTAACCTTTGCACCGTTCCATGAAAATATCATCTGGGCCGGCACATCCGAACGCGACGATTCTGCTCGTTGACGATAACCCGCACGGCTTAGTGGCGCGCCGCACGGTTCTCGAAGAGCTGGGGTACGTGGTGCACACGCGCCTCACCGGAACCGAGGCGCTGGAGGTGTTCGCCGCCCACCTGGTGGACCTGGTCATCACGGACTTCCGTATGCCCAATATGGACGGCGTGGAGCTGATTGCGCGCCTGCGCGCGTTGCGCCCCGATCTGCCTATCATTCTGCTCTCGGGATTCGTGGAGCCGCTGGGGTTGACGGAGCAATCCACGGGCGCCGACGTGGTGCTTTCGAAAAGCGCGGGCGAGTTGGGATTTCTGCTGCGGTCGGTGCGGCGGCTGCTGAGCCGGCAGCCCCAGCGGAAGACCGTGGAATCCGAGGGCGTTCTGAAAGCCAAGAAGGCGCAACAGGCCGGATGAGAGCGGCGGCGCGGCGCGGCGAGCAGGCAGGCCCGCGTTTCTCCATCTGGTTGCGGATGGGTTGGTTGCTGCCGGTGGCTGTGATCATCTCGGCCCTGGCCGCGGCGTCGATTGCCCTCGCCGCTGCTCCCGCCCGTGACCGCACCACGCAGAAAAGCGTCAACCGGTGGATGAAATCGCTAAGCTTGCGCGACAAAGTAGCGCAGCTTGTGATGATTCCCTTCAGCGGGCACTCCATCAGCACCAGCACGCATGAATATCGCAAGTTCGTGCACCTGATCCGCGACGTGCACGTGGGCGGGCTGATTCTGGTGAACGTAGCCCAGGGGCGCCTGACGTCGCGCCCCGAGCCGCACGAGTTGGCGGCGTTTGTGAACCGCCTGCAGCGCATGAGCAAGCTGCCGCTTGTGGTTTCGGGCGATTTCGAGCGCGGAGCCTCGATGCGCGTGAATGGCACGACCGTGTTCCCGCATGCCATGGCCTTTGCGGCGGCGGGCGACCCGGCCCTGACCAAATATGAAGGCACAGTGACGGCGCGCGAAGCGCGGGCGCTGGGCGTGCAATGGATCTTCTATCCCGACGCCGACGTCAACAATAATCCCGATAATCCCATTATTAATATCCGGTCATTCGGAGAAAACCCGCAGGTGGTCGCGCAGCACGTGCAGGCGTACATTGAAGGTGCGGACTCCGACCGCCGCAATCGTGTCCTGACGACCGTGAAACACTTTCCTGGCCACGGCGACACGGCCACCGATACGCATCTGGGACTGGCCACGATCACGGTGGACCGGCAGCGGCTGAATGACGTGGAGCTGATTCCGTTCCGCGCCGCCATCGCCAAAAACGTGGATGCGGTTATGACGGCGCACATTTCGGTTCCGGCGCTCGACCCGGCCGACGTTCCCTCGACGCTCTCCGCCGCCGTGCTCACCAAGCTGCTGCGCGAGGAGCTGGGGTTTGGCGGCCTGATCGTCACCGACGCCATGGACATGGGCGCGGTGGTCAAGAATTTCGGCGACGCGGCAGCTTCGGTGCGGGCGATCGAAGCGGGCGCTGACGTGATCCTGATGCCGCCGGATGTCGAGGTGGCGGTGAATGCGGTCGTGGCGGCGGTGCGCAAGGGGCGGATTTCGCAGAAACGCATTGAGCAGAGCGTGGCGCGCGTGCTGGCCGCCAAGATCAAGGTGGGCCTCGATCGCGGGCGCCTGGTGGATCTGGAAGCCATCGACGACGTAGTGAACTCGCCCGAAGCCAACGACCGCGCCCAGGAAGTAGCGGACCGTTCCGTGACGCTTCTGCGCAATGAGCAGGCGCAGATTCCCTTGCGCGCACCGGCGAAGACGTGTTTCCTGATGCTGGCGGAAAGCCACTACTCGAATGAAGGGCTGGCATTCACGCAGGAAGTGCACAAGCGCGTGCCGGACGCGCTGGTGCTGACGCTCGATCCCTCATTGCCGGATGCCGCGCTGGATGTGGCGGTACAGCGCACAGGGTTTTGTGACGCCACGGTAGTAGGGGCGTTCGTCTCGGTCGCGGCGGCGCGCGGCAACGTGGCGCTGCCGGCGGGATTTCCGAAAATGATGGAGACCCTGATCGCCTCCGGCAAGCCGGTAACGCTCATTTCGCTGGGAAGCCCGTACCTGCTAAGCGCGTTTCCGAAAGTCGCCGCCTACATGACGACCTACAGCACGGTGCCGCCCTCGGAAGTCGCGGCGGTGAAGGCGCTATTCGGTGAGATGCCCATTCGCGGCCGGTTGCCGGTCACGATTCCGGATTTGGCGAAGTACGGCGATGGGATACAACTCGCGGCTGCGGCAGCGGGGGCGAAGTAAGAGAAAGGCAAAAGACAAAAGGCAAAGGGCAAAAGTGAAGGGCGATCAGGAGCGAAGCAGATCGTCCAACGGCAGCGTCTCACCGTTCTCGTCTTCCTCGAGGGCCTCCCGTGCCATACGACGGATAACATCGCGTTTCTCGGCAAAACGCTGCTTCCAAGCGTCTTCGTCGGCTAATGAGGCGAGGATCTGCGACGCGATCGCATCCTGCTCAACCTGAGGCAGTGCGACGACTTTTTCCAGCGCCTTCTCCAGGAGCGTCGACATGCTTCAATCTTATCAACGGAAACGGGGTGATGCGCGTTTCCGGGCGGCTGCGGTGCAACTCGCGGCCGCGACGAAGGCAAAAGGCAAGCGGCAAACGCACCGCGGCCGTCAGTGCGCCGCCGCCATCGCTGTGACTGGACCGCGCGTCGTCGCTGTCATCGGTTCCATGACATCGAACGCCTTGACGCTCAAGTCGTAGAGCGCGGGAATGCTCTTTACCTGGGCTGCGAGCGGGCCGGCGAGATAATTGTTCAGCGCCTCCTCACTCTCGAACAGGTAGATGCCTCCGGCTTCCTTCTCTTGTTCGTTCAATATCCAAACCTTCCACCGAAGACCTGGGACGTCGGCGAAGGCCTGGGCGACCGACTGGCAAAGCTGGCCGTATTCGGCGGTCGAAACGTTCAGCTTGAAGTTGACTTGAAGGATCTTGGCGGCCATGGTGTGTGCTCCTTTCGGGTTTCGATTTTCGCAACTGAGTGGGCAGTAGTATACACCCGAACTTGTGGCGGGTCGATCCTTGACGCGATAAACCCGATCCGCTACATTGAGGCCTGGAGCACTTTCAGGGTGCCGCCAGCTCGCGGAAAGGGCCAAGCCCGCCTGAATCGATAACTCTGTTCGGACATACGACTGTCCTTTCAGCCCGACATGCGAGCGATCGGGCGCTACCGGGCCGAGGGCCCTGAAAGGATGTTGTGATGACGACTTCTCTACCGCCGAATCCGTCCGTCGAAAACCTGAAGATGCAAGCTAAAACGCTCAAAAAAGCCTGGCAGATGGGCGATACCGCCGCGCTCGAGCGCATCCGGGCCGTTCATCCGCGTTACGCGAGCGCGAGGGATGAGCATGTGCCGAAGCCGCGGTTGACCGATTGCCAGCTTGTGCTCGCCCGCGAACTCGGGTTCGATAGTTGGCGCCAGCTAACAGTTGCGGTCGAATCGGCAAACAAGGAACTGCCGGATCAGTTCGTCACAATCGCGTGCCTGTGCTACGACGACCCACATTACGACCATCGCTCATTCCACGCCCGGGCGCACGCTATGCTTCGCGAGAGCCCGTGGCTGGCAGAGGTCAACATCTGGTGCGCAGCAACGGCCGGCAACGCGGCCGCCGCCAAGACGTTTCTGGATGCGGACCCGGACCTGCTGAACCGTCCAGGGCCGAACGGTTGGGTGCCGCTGATATGTGCCTGCTACTCGCGCGTGAAACCGGTGGACCCGGCGCACTCCACGTTCGAAGTCGCGAGACTGCTGCTCGACCGCGGCGCCGACCCCAAGGCGTCCACGATGAAGGGCAACGCGGATGAGAGGCTGGATCAAACAGCGCGGCGCCTCACTGCACTGACCGGCTTGTTCGGAGGCGGGCCAACCGGCATGGCGAATGAGCCGCCGCACCCGCGCTGGCGCGAGATGGCCGAGTTGCTGCTCGAGAATGGGGCCGACCCAGCCGACGAAGAGGCGCTGGCGATCAACCAAAGCCAGGGCACGCTGGAAATCCTGCTGCGCCACGGATTGACACGCGATGCTCGAACCAAGCGCGCCAATGCCGGCGGCATCACGCTGATGGGCCGCGCACTTGCCGTGGCGGCTCGACGCGGCGACAGGGAGTGCGTAAAGCTCCTGCTGGCGCACAAGGCTCGGGCCGAGGAACCGTGGCGGGGTAAGACGCCGTGGCAGAGATGGACGAGGTCGAGCGATTCGTATCTCTCTGCTTGGCGGCCGATGCACGCGGAGCTCGCGCGATGCTGGAGCGCGCTCCGGACCTTGTGGCTCGTGCGCCCAAAGAACTTGTGCTGAAGGCTGTCAATGCGGGCCGTACTGAAGCAGTCAACCTCGTCCTCGATCTCGGTTTCGATCCGAATTGGATCGATGAGGTCGCGGCGCTGCACAGTGCCGCTGGCGGAGCAAAGGAAGAGATCGTGCGTCTTCTTCTGAAGCGTGGCGCGTCGCTCGCCATTCGCGAGCCGTTCTATTAACCAGATCATAAGTAAGCGGACATAGAGTATAATGAGGCATGAAGCGACGGGATGCTCGTGCCCTTGACCACAAGACGCTGGAAGAGATTCGGATTCGCGCCGTGGAAAGAGTCCA